>Ga0129333_10001104_pt1 | contig 24078 bp, 22 predicted proteins | sample CPB6_08_DNA_FD_94474 | JGI IMG/M metagenome (GOLD analysis project Ga0129333, IMG submission 94474) | Freshwater to marine salinity gradient microbial communities from Chesapeake Bay, USA - CPBay_Sum_0.6_0.8_DNA | ecosystem: Environmental > Aquatic > Marine > Coastal | place: USA: Chesapeake...
ATATTTCTATTAATTATTAAATAATAATGAATAACTAAAAAAATAAAATAAAAATAATAATATATAATAATATATGATTGAGGCGATTATATCAATTTCACCGAATAAGAATAAGAAATATAAAGTTATTGTAAATGATGGAGAAAGAAAAAAAACTATTCATTTCGGGGCAAAAGGATACCAAGATTACACTATCCATAAAAATGATGATAAGAAAGAAAGATATAAAAAAAGACACGAAGGAATGAATGAAGATTGGGACGACCCATTTACGGCGGGTTTTTGGGCTTTGCACGCCCTTTGGAATAAAAAGACATTAGCATCATCATTAGCAGATATTAAAAAAAAATATAATATAAAGATAAAGAAAGATTTATAATTTAATTTCTTTACAAACAAATTGACCTAAATATTTTTTACAATTTTCTATCATATATTTATATGGTATTTCTTCTGAAGTTAATAGCCCTTCTTTTTGATGTTTCAATAAGTATTCTATTGCCCTTGTCATTGATATTACTACCTGTAAACAAGTGGGGCCTGTGTATGTTAGTCCTATATTTCGTGTTTGGTTAATACTTAATATAGAACCACACCAATATATTTTTCCATTATTTAAATAAATAGTAGCACCGACAGCATCATAACCTTTATTAATATCATAACCTCTAATAACATAACCTTTCATTATTTGATAATTATTTTCTCTTAATTTTTCTAATGATTTTATTGCTATATCACAAGGTTTATAAACATAATATATATTAGGACAATAATCCCCATGTGATAAATATTCAGATAGACTAAACGGTTCATAATGTGGAATCATCATTCCTATATATTTCATAGGTTTTAAATTTTCATCTAATATTATAGATTCATGTTCTACATCCATTCCTCTATCTTCCATATAAAAAGCATAAGGTTTAATTTTTGATTTTATTAATCCTATTTTTTGTTTATGTATATTATCAGTTCCTACTATTTGAACGTGGTCTCGTGCTTCTTCTTGAAATCCATTAGATGACCAAGTTGAATAAAATATCTCTGGTTTATATTTTATAGATGTTGTTTGTGTATCCACTTCTGAAATATGAATTGTATCAATGCCGATTGATTTACATAATAATCCAAATTGATTATTTTTCAATAATTTTTTCATTTTAGAATCTCCATGATTATTAACAAACCAATCAATAAAATATAATACAAATGATGATATTAAACCGGGATTCATAGCGTGAGAATGTAATATTGATTTAGTATTATGTTTTTTTATTTTTGATAATTGTTTTTGTGTTTGTATTCCTCTATAATATAAAGTTTTATGTTCTATTGGTTTTTCTTTTTTGATATCTTCTTCATAATCTTCTATTGATGAATCTATATATAATGCTTTTTTTAATTTACAATTTTTCATTAATAATAAACTATCTACATCTACTGATACATTTATTACTATTGTTTGTTCATCTACAAATTTATTAAATATATCAGTCATATTTATTTTAGTTATACTATCCAAAATATGATTTACATTTTTATATTTATTTAATAAATCATTTGGTATCTCTTTCGGTTCTATTATTATTATATTCATATTTTTTAATTTATTATTTGGTAATAGTTGCCATAGTTCTAATAATCCTTGACCACTACTTCCACAACCTATCATAAATATTTTATTAATCATATTTATCTATATTATTAATAAAGAATTAATAAAGAAATATTAAAGAATTTTTATTATACAAGAGCCGCTAATGGTGCTAATTTTGATAATGGACCCGCCAATTTACCAACTGCGGGGACAAATTTAGCCGCTTCTGGTACTATCTTTAATACTTGAGGTATTGTAGATATTGCTTTAGGAACTACAGAAGCGACAGCACCTACCCCCTTTTTTATACCGCTTAAAAGAGAATCAAAAAATCCTTGTCCATGTAGTGTATGATATACTTTTAATTTTTCATGTTGTGAAGGTGTTAGTTTACTTCCTGTATGTAATTTTTTTTGTAATTCAACCATTCTTTTAAAATGTTTTTGTTTTACTTTTTCAGGCATACCAAGTCCAAAACTTGATAAAACACCAGATAGGATTCCAGACCCGGCTACTTCGCCACCTGCTACTTCACCTCCTACAATTCCTTTCCCTTTCCCTCTTGTTCTTGTTCTTTTTCTTTTTTGCATACCTAAACCAAAAGCCCCAAGTGCATCTGATAGGACACCAGAACCGGCCACCTCTCCACCTACAACACCTTTACCTTTACGTCCTCTCTTTTTAGGAACTCCTAAACCAAAAGCCCCAAGTGCATCAGATATGATACCCCCGGCTTTTACTTTTTTTAATGTTTTTTTTCCTGTTTTTTTTACTGATTTTTTTACTGTTTTTTTTACACCTGTTGAATGGCCACTTTTTTTCCACATTTTACCAAGTTCTGTCATTCTTTGTTTGGCCGGTAAGTGTGATACTTGGTCATAGTTTTCTTTAACAAATTCAGTATATTTCATTGTTATATATAATATAATTATATATATTTATATTATATATTATAAATTATATATTATACTATATTTTATATTATTATATTTATATTTTTTGTCATCTTATGACATATTTATGACACTATTTTTATTATATTGTCATCAAAAAAAAGGATACAAGTAAACTAATTATATATTAAAAATGACAAAGATGACACTAAATTTATAATAAAATAATATATTATAAAAATAATAATAATATTTATATTTTAACTAATTATATATATTAATAAATATAAAATTATATTGTCATCTGTCATTTTTGTCATTATTAGGATACATATATCCTTTTTTGTTGTCATTAATTTGTCATTATAAATATATATATTATAATATTTGTCATCTATTAATAATAATTATATTAAATTATTATTAAAATTATCAAATAAATAAACTAAATAAATAAACTAAATAAATAAATAATAATATTAAATTATATTAAATTATTAATAAACTCTTTTATGTTTCATTGTTCCGCCAGTCACTCCTAATCCTAGCGCCCCCATTACATTTTGGGCGGTTTTTACACCTTGCGCAACAGAATCCGGATTTACGTTTTTTAGCATATTAAGACCAGATTTGAATAGTTTGCCTATTCCAAAAGCACCACCACCTACTTGTTTTCCATCAAGGTCAGAATGGTCCGCTACACTATCCATTGAAGATGTAAGGGCAAGAACTTCAGCACTAGAAGGTCCAGTTAAAACGAATTGACAATCTGAAGGAGTCACAAATGCTTTACCGGGTGATTCAATTAGAACATAAAAATCATAATTTTGAGTTGATGTAACTAAATTATTATTACCTGCATTTAAAGTTACTCCTTGATATGTTAGATTAGAATTTGAAAAGGTTGCAGTGATTTGTAATGTACTGTACTTATTGGCCTGTCCTGCCGATTCATCTGCTTCTAACCCTAAATCTTTCGCTACGTCAATAATCATAATAGAACCACAACCAAATTGCCATTCGTAATATGAATCTTTTAGACCATTTGCGACAGATTTATTATATAATGTTTGAGGAATATCATTTGCTAAAAGATTAATTCTGTTATTAAATGTTACTTTCATTCCTGTAATTGGAAGGAAAAAGTCTGGAACAGTATTAATAAAAGGAGCATTTGAAATTAAACCTTTCTTTGGTTTTGCATATACATATATTCTTTTAGGAATAGATGGAAGACGAATAGATTGCATAGTTACTTCCGTTGCGGTTCCTAGACCTTGTGATACATTAGTAATAAATGATTGAATATAATCATAATCCATTGCAAGAACCGATGGCATTTTAGCGGCTAAAACTGGATCAGGTGTAATATATTGAAGTTCTAATTCTGCATTCTTTCCGCCTCCATCTTGACCAAATGTAACAGCAACTGCAGTTATAGGAGATGCATCACCATCATTATAATCATAATCACCATTCGAAAGTACTCTGACACTTCTATTAAGATTTGCGATTCTTATGTTAAGTGTTAAATTATTTATATTTGACAATCCTGCACACTTATTTGCAAGTTCTCCCCAAACCATAGGAGAAAGATATAAATCTTCCATCACTTCAACTGTATAACTATCAACACCTCCAGCGGTTCCGACAAACTTCCATACACTTGAAGCCCTTGTTTGTAAATCTGTATTTATATTAAATTTATTATTAGGAGCCCTTAGATTATTAGCATCATCACCGCCTCCAAGATAAATCGCCATATTATCCTTCTGATGTGGATATGTTGTTGAAAACATATTTAAATCATCTTTAGAAGTCATGTGTGAATAAAGTTGAATATAATCATTTGGAGAAATTGATGTTGAACTACCATTTATACGGAGTTCTATAGCGGTTGTACATGTTTGTAGAGGGGAATCAGCCAAAAATACACCATAAGGTCCTGCACCTCCTACTCTTGCACCTGTTGTAGCATCATAAGCATTTGCTTTAGCCGTTGGAGCGACGCCACCGGTTCCTGAAACTGCTACTGACAATACATATTTAAGTTTAAGACATCTATTAATTACAGTATTAAGAGATGGGGGAGTAATATTGTTAAATATAATATTATTAACTGATTGCGAGTCAGCAGTATATTTATATAAAGATGTGTTTACATTGCTTTTATATACTACTTCTTTTGTTTTATATGTCTCTTCTACGTTAGTTACTGGGTCTATCACTAAAACTTTTTGTAATTCCATGTTAATATATTATATATATATATTATTTTTTAAAAAATGATATGTTTATATTAATTAAAATATTTATTAATTAAAATATTTATTAATTAAATTATTTATTAATTAATAATAATTTATAAACTATATTTAAAAATCACCGGGACCTTTCTTAAATTCCATTTTAACACTAAAAAATTCACCATCTGGAATTGGTATAGGATATATATTTCCGTCTTTTGTTTCATATTCTAAAGTTAAATCAATTTTTTGAAATGGTTGTTGTGCGTACAAATTATACCATCTTAATATTCCTGCGGGTATATAAATTAATATTGTTCCAGGTGTTAGAGTTGTAGTATCTGGAATAATATCAGTAATCATATTAACAGATGCGTTAGTTGAAGACCCACTATTCGTAAATGACCTACCTTCACCATCTCCACTTACGGGAATTCTTGTAGTTCCGACAATAATTCTAACTAAATCATAAAATGCATATATTGTTGAATCTTCTTGAACTATATAAATAAATTGTGGTATTGATGCAGAACCTGTTCCAACTACTGCATTCGTTCCATAATTTTGTAATATTAATGATTTATATGATTTATTATTTATTGTTATATTTGATGATGGAAAAAAGAATTGATTCCATAATCCTTGATTCATTAATATTTTATATTGTCTTGTTCCATCTGCATTCTGTGTTAAATATTGGCCCTCACATACTAAACTAAATAATCTAGTTTGTGCATTATATATTATTGATGGCGGTTCTGTTGGAAGGAATAATGCCCCTAATTGTGTTTTTAAATTATTAAATGATGTTTGAAATGCTGAATTAATTTGATTTAAAAAATCTTGATATGTATATATTTCATATGCCCCCGCCTCTATTGGTGTTTGCGGTCCTACTATATAATTTAAAACTGATGTAGTATTTACAGTAATGTCAGTACCTCCTAAAGTTTTAATAATATTACTATTTGACTGACTAAATACTATTTGATTTGATGAATTAGAAGCTAAATATGCTACACTATCAACACCGCTATCTATAACTGAATCAGGTGACAAAATACCAACAGGGAATGATACTATTTGAGTTGTTGTTTGTGTAGGTGGTAAAACATTCTTATAGATAACTGATATATTTTGGAATAATTGATTATAATTTCTAAATGATGTAAAATTAAAAGTTGAACCACTACGAGTTCCAGTATATAATATTCCTGTTGAATTGTCTAATGCATAATATTTGTCTGTTGTTACTTTACTAGTTGCTATAGATTGAATTTGTAAATTAGATGTTGTGGGTGTTTGAGAATATGGATTTGATAAATTATTTAATGATATTATTGTATTTGATGGTGTCGGTCCTTCTGTTGTTAATAAATTAACTGTTCCTATAAATATATTATTTGATGTTGTTGACCATATATCAAGATAATTTTGTGAGGTTGTTGTACTTTGTTTTAATACATAAAATTCATTCATATTATAAGATAAAGTTAATGATTTAATAGTATAAGCCGTTGTTGCGTATGTTGTAATAGGAACTACCGCTGATAAAGTTTGATATGTATTATCTGTAAATGAAACTTTAAATATTTGTTTTGGTGTTCCTGGGACAAATGGAAGTGAAGAACCTAATATATATAATACACCTGCACCATTTTCAATATCATTAGGATTAAAAACCATAACATCAATATTTAAATTTGTTGCGATTGTTGTAAATAATACAGGAGATGCGGGATTATTAACATTATATATATTAATATTTCCACTTAAATCTTGTTCAGTTGCTAAATATGTGTTTAATATATTTCCATCAGTAATTTCTGCACAAGCACAAGGATAAGAATCACCTACTATTGTTGTTGTAATAAGTGATTGGAAAAGTCCATTAACATCACATATATATATACAATTTTCATATAATGATGTACTTGGATTTAAATATAAAGATGATATATATAATTTACCTGATTTACTTCCATAATTTAATCCTAATGCCCCTTGACTTCCTGGAACATTAAAAGAGGATGATTGTTGTAAATCATTAGAATTAACTATTATAACATTTAATCCCGCTGGATCTGATACATATATATTATTTCCATCTGTTGTCATTGGTGTATAATTTAAAGATTGATATACTGATATATTTTGATTGATTTGTTGTTCTGCTTCAAAAGTATATGTTGATGGATTTGAATAATTATTTTTTACTCCTACTTTTTGTAATCCAGATCCTGCGGTTGTAAAAAATACCCTAGGGTAAAAAATAGTATTTGAATTTGTAAAACTTCCATCTGATGCCGTTGATATTAATTGTTTTGTATTTCTATCATATGCCATAGAAACGGCACTCGCATTATATGACGGGATTAATTTAATCCATGAATCATCAGTTTTTCCATTCCAGTTCAAACCATATAAATCTCCTGTTGTTTGGGCTATTCCATATACTTGATTAGTTGTATCATCTATAAATAAATTTTTCATTGCTATCGTAGTGTTGGCAAGTGTCCAAAGTGAATCATTAGGTGGATATGGTTGTTTATGTAAATGTGTATCTAATCCAATACCGTATATTGTTGCATTTCCTGATATGTCTGGAAATCTTACGGCGGTCTGAGAAATTATATCCGTTCCATAAGTTTTTTTTATGGTTGGTCCATATGTTGGTAATTGATAAACATTATTATTATCATTATTATTATTTGCATATATTATATCTGTCGGTATTGGATTTTTTATAGGAATATAACCTGCAAGTAATTTATTATTATTTTGTCCTAATACTGAAAGTATAAATTGATCACTATATGAATATTTTAAACTACTTGAACCTCCGCCACTCCATTGATATATTAGATTATTTGTTGCTCCTAAATAAAAATATCCATTAATATATTGTATACCTAATACAGTAAGAGTATTATCTAATGTCTCATATCCTCCTGACTCTACTAGATTCCATGAATTATTAGAATATGATGCAACATATGTAACAACACCCGCAGGATTATTTTCACAAATATATAAATTATTTGTTTGTATATCCATATTAATTGCTAATACGGGATATGTTGTATTTATTGTTTGTGTTAATATAAATACTTTTGAAAATCTATATACAGTCACAACTTGTGAAGATGGAACTGCTGTAGCTACATAAGTAGAATTTCCTGTTATAAGTAGGGTTCCGCTAGCCAATGCTTGACTAACATCATCAACATATAATCCTTTTATAGGTTGTCCCTCTAATAATGATACATTATTTAAATTATCTTTAGTTGTAATAATAGATGATAAAAAACCTAATTTTTGATTAAATTGTGGAACATATTCAAAGTCATCAACAATACTAGTTCCGCCATTATTACGATATTCCATTCCTACTTGCCATTGTTCAAATGGGATATTATTTTTTGTTAATGGAATTCCTGCCAATGGTATTCTCATCCTATTAATTGCTAGTTTCCATTTATCAGGGTCATTAAAAAACGGTTTTAATAAATCTGCTTCATATCTTGCTATTTGTGTAAGTCCCGAATTATTATTATATTGTGCATTAAAATATTCCCTTTGTGTATCTACGTCTGTTGTAAAATTTCTAGACATTATAATATAATAATAGATTATTATTATATTATAAAACATTATTAATAAATTAATAAACTAATCATTTTTTTAATGTTTTTTGTATAAGTTTATATGCTTGTTCTCTATTGTATTCATTTTGATTTGGTGTTTTTTTTATATATTTATTTATTGCATTTTTAATATGTCTATCTCTTATATGTTTAGGGAATGAAGATAATGGTTTTAATTTTAATTTTTTAAATCCTGATGCACTTGCATTTTTTACATTTTTATCATGAGTTTTATATAATTTTTGTTTATCTGCTTCATGTTTTTGTAATCTTTCATTCGTTAATCTTTCTCTAGTATCTTTTAAATGTTTTAAATTATTAACATATGTTTCATCTACTCTATTTTTTACAGTTTCGTAATTTTGAACACTTTGTTTATATTCATCCATTTTTTTTTTATGTTCTCTTGAATTTGGTCTTTTTTCTGCTAATATTTCTACTTCTTTACTAATTCCCTCATTTCTTTTAGTTTCTCTGGCTATTTTAGACTCTTGTTTTTTTTCAAGGTCTGTTAATGCTTGATTAAATTGTTCTTCAATTTTTTGTAAATCTTCCTTTAACTCATTTTCCAATTTTGTTTCTTCTTCTGATTTTTTTGAAAATATTTTGTCTCCTAATTTTCTAAACATATTAGTAATATTACTAATAAAACCTGGTTGATTTTGTTGTTCTTCTTCTTCTTCTTCTTCTAACAATTCATCCTCTCCACTATATATTTTTGTATGTACTGGTTGTGGTTCTGGTTGTGGTTCTGGTTGTACTTCTTGTACTGGTTGTGGTTGTGGTTGTGGTTCTGGTACTGGTTGTGGTTGTACTTCTTTTACTGGTTGTGTGGCTGGTATAAATTGAGTAAGACCAGTAAGTCCTTGAACTAATCCTTCTTGATTCGCATTTATTAAAGCATCTGCTAAGACTTTAGACGCATTATTATCTTCTGTTTTTTCTATTTCTGTTCGTGTTCGTGTTTCCATTTGTTTTTGTGTTCCTGTTTGTTTTTCATATAGTTCTTTTAAATATTGTTGTTCTCTTCTTAAAAATTGTTGTTTATATAGTTCTCTTGTTTCTTCAGGCATTAATTCATATTCTTGTTTTGCTAATTTAATATCTCTTACTTTTTGATTATATTCTTTTTTTATTTCTTGTTTTTCCATTGCGTTTGGTTCTTCTCCATATCTATTTTTATGTTTTTCATATTGGTCATTTAAAGTTCCTATTGTTTTTTTCACATCAAAATTATTTCTTAATAAATCGGTATACATATCTTCTAATCTATTATATACCATATATCTTCTTTGGGCTTGTATTTCCCTCATTCTTTCGCCCCTTACTTCTTTTCTCTCTTCTTCTGTTAAATCTCGTCCTAAATTTTGTTTTACTTCTTCATATAAATCTTCAAGTGGAATAGGTTCACCTTCTAATTCTTGTTGTTGTTCTACAAGTTTTTCTTTCAATTCATCAGATATAGTTTTTTTTATTTCTTCGTCATCTGGATGAGATGCAAGTAATTTAATAAGAGGATTATCAGTTTCAGAAAATTGTAATATTGCTTTGTTTTTATCTTTTTTTCTTAATTCTACATATTTCTCTGCTTCTTTTTTTTCTCTTTCAAAATCTGGTCTTGTTTTTTGTTTTTGTTCTCTTAATTTTGCTAATCCTAAAGGGTCAACTTTATTAATATATTCTACTTGTGAAGGGTCATTTAATACTTTATCTATTTGTTGTTGTTTTCTTGATTCTTTAATAAATTCATCTTCATCTTTATTTTTTAATTCTGATAAAAATAAAGTATTATATTCATTTTGAATAGCCGATTTATATCTAGAAGCCCCTTCATTTATTTTTCTTTCTAATTCTTCCTTAGTCAAAAATGTTTCAATTTGATTTTGATAAGGTTCTTTACGAATTATATTAACTCTTCCTTCTTTATTTATTTTTGTTTTTAAATCATTTATTGTCATAAGTGTTTTTAATGGGGATTCTCTGTATGCATTTCTATCTGCTGTTTTCATTAATAATTTTGCGTAATCCATAATATAATATATACAAATATTATATTATTTTTATAAACTAATTAAATAATAAACTAATTAAATAATAAACTAATTAAATAATAAACTAATTAAATAATAAACTAATTAAATAATAAACTAATTAAATCCATATCCTTTAAATAAAACATTTAATCTACTTGCTAATCCTGTAGTTCCCCTAAATATTGATTTTGTTACTGGATTCATTTCTGTTTCAATTCCACCCACATCTTGCATTACAAACCTATGTGCATTTGGATTATCTTGTTCTAATGGTGGATTAGATGATATTAATGATGATATAAATACTTGACAATTATTATTAAATGGGTCATAAGGGAAAAATTTAGAACCCATAGCATTTCGTGTATTGTCTAAAAATTGCTTTAATGTATAATTAAACTTTGGGGATATTAATAACTCTAATTTTTCTGCATCAGGTTTTATATTTGGATTTACTTCCATATTAATAACTTCATTTTTTTCTAGACGAATAGGAATATATTTATCTCTAGACTCTTCAACTGATATAACCATATATAAATGATATAATTCATCAAATCCATATTTTTTCTTTAGTTGTGTTGCTTGTCCTTTTGATATTAAATCCGCGCCTAATTGAACTAATCGCTGTAATGGTTCCCTATATAAACATATTTTTTTTATAGGCATATTACCATATGTTGATATTATATTTCTTTCTTGTGGTGGATAATCTTCTCTTCCGAAAATTGTTCCTACAACCCTTTTCCCCACATTTTGGGCTAAATCTTTTACTTTTTGCGATGCAGATTTTATAAAATCAAATATCCCTCCTCCTGTTATTTCTTCATCTGACATTGTTGTAAGTTTAAAATGTGCTAAAGGATCTACATTATATAAATGTTTCATAAATTCAGGATTATTTAACATTTTATTAATAGTATTATGTTTTTTTTGAATTTTTAAATATTCTTCAGTTTCATTCTCTGGGTCTATACCTTTTGCTATTCTTCTCAATTCTTTTTCTTGTTTTGCTTGTCTTACTGCATCATATACTTTTACAACTGCTTGTTTAGATGATACTGGATATATTATATCATTTCCTTCTTCTATTTCTTCTTTATGTTTTTTTAATAAAATTCTTAATTGTGCTTCTGCTTTTGCTTTTGATAATGGTTTTTTTGAATGTCTCATTCCTGTTTCTGTTGAAACAATATAATAACCATTTTTAACTTTTTGTAATTCATACGGCATTATATAATAAATTTATAATATTAATTTTGTAATATAATATAATTTTAATTTATATATATATATAATATATAATGATTTCTTTTAAGTTTGGACAAAGAATCTGTGAAATTGTTAATAAAAAAAAGAAAAAAGAAAAGAAAGTCGTGTATGTTTTAGACAATGAAAATGAAAAATCTGAGGTAGTTCATAATAATAAATCAAATCTATTACCTAAATCTTTTTATAAAAAATTATCACCCAATCATACTTTACTTATAAAAAAAGCAATTGATACTAATAATAAAAATTTACTTATGGATAATCTTAATTTACAAGCATTATATACAACTGCACAAGAAGATTTAATAAAATTACAAAAAAAATATTTAGAAGTTGATGGAGTTAATGAAAAAATAGAGGTTGTACCTATGCAAGAAAGTAGTCGTATCGCTGTATTTGGTCCTGCTGGTGTAGGTAAATCAACATGGATTAGTAATTTTTTTAGAAAGTATTTAGAATATTATAAAAATAATAGTATATATATATTCTCGCCAAAATTAGATGATCCTGCATTTAAAAAAATTAAGAATCTTCATTATGTTAAATTAGATGATAGTTTATTAAGAGACCCGCTTGATGTTTCTGAATTTAAAGATTCTATTTGTTGTTTTGATGATATTGAATCTATTACAGATAAACGTTTAAATAATGCAGTTAGAATATTTAGGGACCAATGTTATGAAATAGGTAGGGCTCCTACAAATATTACTACTATCGCTGTTCATCACGTTATACTTGCTAATGATAGAACTAAAGTTATATTAAATGAATCAGATGAAGTAGTTGTTTTTCCTAAGTCTAATTTTTCCGCTATATCTAATTTATGTAAAAGATATTATGGATTTACAAAAGATAATTTAGAATATTTACGTGATGTCCCTAGCAGATGGGCCGTTATAAAAAGAAGTTTTCCAACTACTATCATTACAGAAAATGCTGTTAAAATAATTTAATATAATTAGTTTAATATAATTAGTTTAATATAATTATAAAAAAAAATAATATACTTAAAGAAATATTTTTCTTTATTTATTATATATATATATGAAAAAGAATGGTTTATTAGTTCATAAATTTAGTGATGATTATGATGATGATATTATAGAATATTATACTATGTTAAATGAAAAAAGGGAAGGTATAAGCAAAACATATTATGATAATGGAATATTACATACTATATGCTATTTTGTAAATAATAAATTAGAAGGTAAATATTTAAGATATGATTCTGATGGTTCATTATTAGAAAAAAAATATTTTAAAAATGGTAAATTAGAAGGTTTAAATATTCATTATTATGATGGAAATATACAAGTAATATCCAATTGGAAAAATGGATTAGAAAATGGAGTACGAAAAGAATATTATTATGATGGACAATTAGAATCAATATTTAATTATAAAGATGGAAATAAGGAAGGAGAATTTAGATCTTATTATTCAAATGGACAATTAAACACAATATGTAATTATAAAGATGGAAAATTAAATGGAGAATATATATCTTATTTTGAAGATGGAGAGATACAAATTATAACTAATCATAATATTGGAAAAATAAATGGAGAACATAAAGAATTTAATGAAGGAGGACAAATTGATACAATATCAAATTATAAAAATGGTACTTTAGACGGTGAATTTAAATCTTTTGAAAATGGACAATTAAATATAATGTGTTATTATATTAATGGTGAATTATCCGACAAAATAGGATTTTTTTGTTTATAAAAAAATTTACTATTATTAATAAATTTTACTATTATTAATAATATATACTATTCTTTATTACTATAATATATAATATATACTAATTTACATTACTATAACACATAATATATACTAATTTACATTACTTCAATATATATTTTATACTTAAATAATACTTAAAATATTTTATTTTTTTTAATTTTATAAAATTTATTTTTAGTCATTTTTATAATAATTTTATAAAAAAGGATATATGTATAATAAAATATATTAAAAATTGATTGGTGACAAAGTTGTCACCGATGACAGAAATTTTATATATTAATTTTATGTTGTCATCAATAAAAAGTGATTATATAACCTAAATATTATATAAAAGGTGACAAAATGACAGGTGACAAGTTTTTTATATATTCTTCTATATAGGAAATTTGAAATTTTAAAAAAAACATTTTTTTCAAAATTTTTTTAAAAATTTCCTAAAAAAAGTGTCACCTTTGTCATCGATTTTTATATAATTAATATCTATATATCCTTTTTTAAGATGACAACTTAAAAATAAATATATATTAAAAATACATTATAATAGGATACATATATCCTTTTTATAGGGTGACAAAAAAGATGACAAAAGTGTCACCAAAGTGTCACCAAAGTGTCACCTTTGTCATCAGTTGTCATCAGTTTATTAATTATTATCTATGTATCCTTTTTTATAATTTATTATTTATATATCCTTTATTATATCCTTTATTATATCCTTTATTTTATTAATAATATATTTAAAAATTAATAAATAAAACAATATAAGAAATAATAAATATTAATAAATATAAAAAGTAGATATAAATGATAAAATAATTAAAAAAATAATAATAAAGTGTTTTAAAGTATATTTAATTTTTTTATAATATAATAATATATAATATGGTTTTTTGTGAAACTTGTAATATTAATACTCCTAATATGAAGTCTCATTGTAAATCTAAGAAGCATATAAATGGCGGGAAAAGTATAGCAATGACAAAAGAAGAATTAAAAGAATATCATAAAAAATATTATGTAGAAAAAAATTTAAAAGAGAAATATAAAGAAAAGAAAAAATGTGATATATGTGATATACTTGTAACTAGATATAATTGGTCAAAGCATATCCAAACGGAGAAACATTTTCAGAATGAACATAGGAAAAATAATCCTAAACCTCCATATGTTAGAAATAGATTAATAAAAGATGCAACTGAAAATATAACAGAAGATAATGACCCCCTTACAGTATGTGAAGAAGATATGGATTATGAAAAAAAAGTAAGTAAAATGATTAGAAATTCATTAAAAATAGATTCTGATGAAGATTTTTAAAAATTTCTAACTTGTCATTTTTATAATTTAGACCATTGAATTCTACCTCCTTTTTTTTTTATTTCTATGGCTTTTTCAATCTGGGCTTTTGTTAGATCCTTTGCGAGTGGTGTTGGAGTTTTAGATGATATTTTTTTTTTCGGTCTACAAACTGTTGGTTCTTTTTGTCCTTTATATTTTTTTCCACATGGTAATTCAATACCCAAATAAATTAAAGCGTTGAGGTTCAACCATAACTCATCCCCCCATCTCTGGAGGTCCCCCTTATTACTTTTTGTAGTGGGTTTAGTTTTACCTTCAGAGGCGAGTTTCATACTTCTATAAGCACTATGTTTAATATTTTTAGACATATATATATTATAACCAGTTTTTTATTTTAGGTTTTTCAATTTCAGGAATATTAATAGGTTGAGTTGATTTGATTAAGGGAACGGATTCCGAAGGTGTGACAGGTGGTGTTTTTTTCATATCAATATCTAACATACCATAACAACAACTAGAATGGCGTAGATAACTAAAAAAACTAGTCATTAAAGCAGTAATTCCTATAATGAGATTAATATATTCAATATCCATTATATAATAATATAAACTATTAAAATATAATATTATAATATATAATGTCATTAGTTGGTTCGGTTAGTCTAACAAATAATATAAATGGTTTATATCTTGGAAAAGTAAATATAGATAATTTAAATATAAATTCAAATCAAATATTATATTCAAATGATGGTGTAAATATAAGTGGTTTAAATATATCAAATGGATTACAAGAATTATCTGGTAATTTATCAACTATTGGAAATCCAAATATTCAATTAACATCTAATTCATTATATGTAAATGATAATATTAGTACTATACAATCAGGTGTAGAAAATGCAACAGCAGGATGCACTATATTTATATCATCGGGTTCTTATGGTCAGGCAGTCACAATAGCTAATAAATATAATATATCTCTTATAAGTCCAACTAGTAATAATGGTACAATATGCGAAATATTAAATGGTTTAACAATAACAGGGACAAGTGAATTAATAAGATTAAATAACTTACAGATTAAAGGTAGTCCTATTGAAATATATGGTGTTGGTCGTCATCTAATAAATAATTGTATATTTAGTGGAACTGTTGGTTCTCCGCAAAATATAACAATAGGTAAAAATTCTACACAATATATGACATTTACAAACTGTCAATTTAGTCAATATTCTAATGTGACTATTTCAAATACTTTCGCGAGTGTTGTATATTTTATAAATTGTTCATTTGAAGGAGGTTCTATTACATGTTCTCAGGCATCTCCATTACAAGTAATATTTAATAATTGTTCAGGATTAAATTTAACAGGTTCTAATTATACAAAGATTGGAGTTACAACAAATAATTTAAATATACCACAATTAGATATTACAGGAGGAGAAATAAACACAAAAAATATAAATCTGTCAACATCTGGAACTTTATTATTTCCTAATCAATCATATATTAATATATCTGGTAGTTCATCAAGTAGTTTAACAAATAATGTATTATTAACAAATGGAATATCTGGTCTATTATGGAAAGAAATCCCCAAAACATTAATTCATTTTGTGAATTCATCATCAGGAAATCAATTAACACCATTATCAGCAGGAACAATAAATTTATATACAAAAGTTGGAGAAATAATATATGCAAGTAAAACAACAGTTATAAACTATTCATTTAATATAGATGTATCAGGTGGTTCTGATATATTAACTATAACACTAAGAAACGATAATGATTTATCTACATTACAAACATATAAATTTAATGTTCCATCGGGCAGTCAAACAATTACGGGACAATTCAATTTTACAACTCCAAATTCAACAACATTAAATTATACAATATTGGCATCTATTACAACTCATACTATTTCTATAGATACTAATTCAGCATATGGAATAACAATAACTCAAGTTGTTTAATATATAAGTTATTAATAATATAATATTAATAACTTTATTTAATTATAATTTAAAAATACAGTAGCGAGAACATCATTAGAAGATTTTAATCTAACATAATTAGGAGATGATAAAATATTAAATCCTATATCACCGGCACCAGTTTGACTATATGAATATTGAGAATCATAATAAGAATTACCATCATAACTAAATTGAACTATAATATTAGTTGTATTATCAACATAACCATAAAAAGTAAGATTAGATTGATTAATAGTAGATAAATTAACACCTGTAGATACACCATTAACACCGGTTTGAGTAACAACCCATAAAGGAACAGAACCTTTATTATTATTCTGTAATCCAGTAACAATAGAATCAAGTTTTGTATGAGTATCAGCGTCTGAAACATCTAAAAGAGAATTAGTAATATTAGCATCAACAGTACCACCACTGCTAGCATATGTAGGAACGGATTTATAAATAGTTTGAACATTTAAAATATTCATTTTTCCATCTGTTGCTTGAATTTTAAGTTTAAAATATCTGTCTTTAACATCAACAGTATAAAATTGAGTATCGGCATTATATGGAATAATTTGAACAACTTCATAATCAACTGATAATTTATCTTGAGAATAAATATAAGTCATTGTATAACCTTTATCGCATTTTATAGACAAATTAATTTCAGCAAAATCAAGAATATTATCATATTGCAAACCAATAAAAATTTCATTAGATGCGAGAGGAATAGTAGTAGAATTATATAGAGATAAACTCATTATAATATATCATAATATAATTTATAATTTATATTATAATATTATAATGGATAATATTATAAAAAAAATCTATACTCAAGATTTGACAGGACAACAAGTTCAAATTACAACAAATGGAAAAGCGCCTATTCATTTATATAAAGATTTACAAAAATTTGAACATATTAGAGAAGTGATAGGAGAGAATAATGCATGTTTAGTTTTATTTCCTGTAAAATCAAGTAGTGATGGACATTGGATTGCTATATTATATCATCCAAAAACAAACACAATAGAACATTTTGATCCTTATGGATTTAGTTGGAATGAAGAATTAGAATATACTGAGGACCCTACATGGACAAAATATAATTTATTAGATAAATTTTATAAATCAGCACAAGAAAAAGGATATAACGTAATATATAATACATATAGATTTCAAAAATTAAAAACGGGGATTAATACATGCGGTAAACATTCAAGTATTAGGATAAGATTTAGATATTTAGATATAGAACAATATAAAAAATTAATGATAGGACAAAAACAAGATCCAGATTATTTAGTAACAATTTTAACATTTATATCATTAGAAGATAATCAACTTGAAAAAGATCTAATAATAAAAGAAACATCAAAATAAGAAATTTAAATATATTATATATATAATAAAAGAAACATCAAAATAATAAAATAAAAAAAATGTGACAGAAAAGAGATTTAAACTCATATCTCTTCTATAAATTTTATCTAGAAAAAATTACAGAAGTGTATTATTAATTATACTATTCTGTCATAATATATTTAGAAAAAAATATTTTTATATAATTTATTATTTAGAAAGACATAAAAACGAGAGACATCTTTTTTTTACTGGTACAGGTTTAGGATATTCTAATTTAGAAAATCCATAAGATGCATTAACAAATAATTTTAAAAATTCAGGAATTAAAACATCTATTTGTTCCTCTAATTCTTTTTTTTCTTTTTTTTGACAATACATTTTTAAGAATAGAATAGTATTAGTAGTATTAGATTTAATATCTTTACATCCATTATGAAAATATTTATATAATTCAGATGTAGTAGATAATAGATTATCTAGACCTAAGGGTTTATTACGAAGCATTAAACCGAATTGAAGTTCAATAATATTATATACATCTTCAGAAAATGGTGGACTCATAATATAATATAATATAATATAATATAATAATTTTATATTATTTTTTAGTTATTTCTTTAATTTTTAGATTAACTTTTTCTAAATCTTTTTTTAATTTTTTAATTTCTGTTTGTAATTTTTTTACGGCATTTTGATAAGTTTTATTTTTTAAATAATCCCTTTCATTTTTATAATCTTCTATTTCATCATTTATTTTCATTATTTTTCCTCGTAAGCCTCCCCTTTTTTTTGTTAAATTAGAAAGACGCTTTTCAATATTAGCAGGTAATCCTCTATTTTCATCTGCTACTTCTTGACTAACTTTATTAAGTCCATAATATCTAATTTGTTTTATTTGCCCACATTGCTTAGCGGTTCCCCTAACTTGATTTTTTTTAAGAGGTTCAATACCACAATAAATTGTTTTATCAGTCATATATAATAATTATTTATATAAAAATAATAAAAATAATAAAAATAATAAATATAAAATATCTATAATAATAATATAGGAAGTATAAAAACCTATTGTTCCCTTCCATTCTATAAATAAATAAATAGGTTATTATGGTTCTTGTATCTTATTTTTTTTTTTATTATGGATAATTTATATTTATTATTTTATCATTTTTTTTATTTATTATTTTATCATTTTTTTTATTTTGAATAATATATTCTAATTCTTCAATTTCAATTTTTAAAGAGGTTTTTTCAACTAATAAATCATTATATTTTTTTTTTAATTCATCAAGTTTAACTTCATCATCTGAAATATCATTTTTAATCATATCTTTTAATATATAATTTTTTTTACATAAATGACAAGTTAGTTTAAAATATGGATAATTTTGATTACAGATACAATTCATTATAATATATATATATAATATATATATATAATTTATCTCTATTAATTATCAATAAAATATAATTCACCATCAGAATCTAAAAATATTTTATCAGAGAAATAAAATCTTTCAATAACTAATAATCCATCTCTATTAAATATTTTATAAGTTCCTTTTATAACATTATCACAATAATTATAAATTTCATATATTTGTCCATCATCATAATATAATTTATATTCTCCGTTTAATTTACCATTATTATAATTATATTGTGATTGTAATAATCCATTAGAAAAATATTCATAACACATACCATTTAAAATTCCATTACTATAATTTTTAATTTCACATATTGAATTCTGATAATATAATTTATATGTTCCTTCTTTTTTTCCATTAAATAAATAATATTCTTCATTATCACTTTTAAAATATTTAGTCATATTAAAAATATATATTAACTTATATATTAATATATATATATATATAAATATAATTTTAAGTAGTTTTTATTTTTTTTTATTTTATTTATTTATTTTTTTATTTCACCATTATTATAAAAACATTTAGTATCAATTTCTCCATTTTCAAAATAGTCAATATATTCGCCATCAATATTTCCATTAATATAATTAGAAGAAACACGTAATTGTCCATTATCATAATATTGTTTAAATTCACCGAATAATTTACCATTTTTATAAGTGTATATTGATTCTATTTTTCCATCATTATAATAATGAATATCATTACCTTCTAATAAACCATTTTTAAAAAAACATTTATTCATTAATAATCCATCATTATTATACTCAAAATAAAATCCATTTTTTTTTCCATTAATATAATAACATTCACATTTTGAATTATCATAATATATTTTATATATTCCTTCTTTCTTTCCATTTAATAAATAATATTCTTCATTATCACTTTTAAAATATTTAGTCATATTATTATAAATCATATAAACTTATTATAATATATTATAGTGTTATTCTTTTAAGTAGGTTTATATTTTTTTTAGTAATTATTTTTTTTTTAAGTATAAAAAATATAAAAATATATATAAGAAATATTTTTTATAGTATAAATATATATATATATATATAATATGATGGAATTAACAGAAACGACAAATATTGATGTAACAAAAAAATTAAACGCCCTTATACTCTCACAATATACATTATTATATAAAAAATGTTCTAATAAAAGAGATGATGAAGGCAAAGAGACAGACATGAAAAGTGAATTTACAAAGTTAAAAAATTATTGTAAAGATTTAATTGCATCAGATAATAAATTAACTGTAAAATATGGATTTACAGATGGAAAAGATTTTGGAAGATTACAATCAAAAACATCATCAGTACAAAGAATATTTAATGGTTTTAGGGGTTTATTATGCGATGGGATAACGATAGATTTAGACATGAAAAATGCCCATCCGAATATATTACGTAATTTATGCAAATTACATTCTATTGAATGTAAATATTTAGAAGATTATATAAATCATAGAGATGAATGGATATCTGAATTAATGACAACTTACAATATAGATAAATTCACAGCAAAGGCTATCCTATTAATTATGATAAATAAGGATGAGTTAACCCATCAAATAGGAGGGAAAAAGATCAAACCAAAACCCGAAAAATTTATAAATTTTGACAAAGAGATGAAAAATATATTATCAACTTTATTTTCAATATATAAAAATGATTATTATAAATATGTAAAAAATGAATCTTGGAATCAAAAAGGAAAAATGGTTAATTTATTATTATGTAAATATGAAAATGAATATTTAAAAAAAGCGGAAAAATATATAAAATCAAAAGATATAATAATTCATTCTAGATTTTATGATGGTTGTCAAGTATATATAAAAAATAGTAAAGGAGAGAAGATAGATGAACAATCATTAATAAAAGGATTAAACAAACATTTTAAAGAAGATAATATAGAATGGACAATAAAACCACATAATACAGAATTAAAAAAATATTTAGATGAAATGGAAGTTGAGGAGAAAGATTATTTTTTAGGTTCAGATATAGAAGAAGTATCAACATATATATTAAAATCATTATTAAAAGATAAATTAATAAGAACTGAAACAGGTATAATATTATTAAATGATGAAAAGATAGAAAGTAATGAAAAAGAGATTGATAGAGATTTATATTGTTTAATTTCAAAACAGGATTATAATTGTATAGAAAGAACAGAAAAAGGAGAAGACAAAATAATAAAAGTATCAACTATACCACAAAAAATAAAAGAGTTAGTATATTCAGTAAAAGCAAAAGCAAGTAAAGATAATAAATTCATGATTAATATATGGAATGAAACAAAGAATAGAATATATTTTAAAAATGGATATTATAATTTTAAAGAAAAAAAATTCATAGAAGGTAAATATAATAGAACACCGATAAAAATAGATAGAGAATATAATCCAATAGTAGCAAAAAAAGATTATGACAATTTATATAATAATATATTATATCCAATATTTTCAATAAAAAATAAAGATGAAGATAAATCAAGATTAGAATTATTAGAATATTTTATATATAGATTATCTCGTATTCTTGCAGGACATATAGAGGATAAAAAATGGATATTATTAGAAGGATTAAGAAATAGCGGAAAGGGTGTTATAACATTATTATTAGAAAATGCATTTGAGAAATATGTTAAAATTACAAATAGTGGAAATTTTATATTTAAAGATAATTCTCAAGATGAAGCAAAAAGATTGTCTTGGATGATTGATTATCAATTTACACGGTTAGCATTTACGCAAGAAATAACAATTAATAAAAGTAAAAAAAATTGTGATAAAGTGGATGGTAATATGATTAAAAAATTTTGTAGTGGTGGCGATAGTATAGAAGCGAGAAAGAATCACGAGAATGAATATCAATTTAAAATACAAGCATCATTAATGATTTGTTGTAATGATATGCCAGAAATTACTCCAATGGATACAAAAGAATTTTGTGAAGAATTTCAAATGAAATCAAAATTTTTAACAAAAGAACAAGAATTGACAGAAACTAAAATCCCATCATATTATTATTATGATGCAGATGACAAAGTAAAAGAATATATTAAACAAGATAATTATATTAATGCATTTATTCAAATATTAATAGATTCATATAATAATCCTTGTAAATATCCATTAGAATTAAAAAAACAATTAGAAGAAATAAAAGAAGAAGATGATTATACAAAATTATCAAATATATTTATATTTACAGATAATAAATCGGATTTTATAACAAATAAAAGATTAGATGAAATATTTCAAGATAATAAAATTCCTTTCTCTTCTCAAAAAAGTAAAAATTTATTATTGTCATATGGTGCTAAAGTTTATAGAAATAAATCATCAAGGGGACTATGTGGAATTAAAGAGAAAATAGAAAGAATAATAAAATCAGATAAAAATTCAGATTCAGAATCTGAAGAATATGATGAATATGATATTATTAATTAATTAACATATTAATTATTATTATTTTTTTGTTTAATATATATTATTTTTTTAATATATATTAATATTATAATACTATATGAATATATTAGAAGTTAGAAAATTATTATCAAATGCAAAAACTCCAGCGGGGTATTCATTATCAGAAACATCAATAAGGGGATATATATCAAAATTAAATAAAGCTTCAAATTTAACAACGGGAAAGGATTATAAAAATTATCAATTTTTATTAAATCCAAAAAAAGTAATAAATGCTTTTAATAATTCAGATTTAAAAAATGTTAAAGATTATTATTCTCCTATTATAAATATATTAGAACTTTTAAACGTTGATAAAAAAATTATTTCACAATACAAAAATGAATTAATTAATAAATCAGAATTAGAATATAAAAATAGACAAGATAATAAATTATCAGATAAAGATATTCAAAAATTATTATCAATGAGTGAAATAAATAATAGATATAATAATTTTAATGTAAGAACTCCTTCTGATTTAATGGATAAATTAATTGTGGCGTTTTATTTTAAAAATAATTTAATACCTAGAAATAATTTATATTCTTTTAAAATATCTAATTCATATAAAAATCTAGATAAAAATTTTAATTATATTATTGTCGATAAAAATATGAATCCTATAGAAATAATTATGCAAAATTATAAAACTAGTAAAACTTATGGAAAACAACATTTTAATATTACTGATGAACTAAAAGAACTATTAACTCAATATTTTAATATATTTAATAAAAAGAATAATGATTTCCTTTTCTCTACTGATTCTGGATTACAAATTAAAGACAACTCCTTTTTATATGTATTAAAAAAAGCTATGATTCAAGTTTTACAATCTCCCCTTAATGTTGATTTAATACGTTCTATTATTATTAATGATTTTTATACTGGCAAACCTAAAAGTATTAATGAGAAAAAAGAATTCGCTAGACGTCTTTTACATTCTCCATCTGTCAGTCAAGAATATATTTTTGTTAATCAATAATTTATTTATTTATTATTTTATTTATTTTTTTTATTTTATTTATTTATTCAAAATAAT
>Ga0129333_10001105_pt1 | contig 24056 bp, 11 predicted proteins | sample CPB6_08_DNA_FD_94474 | JGI IMG/M metagenome (GOLD analysis project Ga0129333, IMG submission 94474) | Freshwater to marine salinity gradient microbial communities from Chesapeake Bay, USA - CPBay_Sum_0.6_0.8_DNA | ecosystem: Environmental > Aquatic > Marine > Coastal | place: USA: Chesapeake...
TACTACAGGAATTGCAACAGTAAGAAATGTTACATTTTCACTCCCAAATGCAACAACATTTGCAATAAATGGTGCTAACCCAACTATTTCTGGTACAAGCACTGGAACTTTAACTTTATTCAATACGGCGTTAACTAGGGTTGATGCTTTCCAAGCAGCAACAGATATAGTCATTGGTGGAGTAACAGGTGTTACTACGATTAGAAATAATTTAAATGTACCAGGATTAGATGCATTTGATATTCAAATTTCGGGAATATCAACATTCTTTGATAGCATTAATCAACCAGTTGGAACTACAAATTTAAATCAATTAGTAGTTTCGGGAGTAACTACTCTAGGTGGAATTAGTAATTTTGCAAATGATATTAATTCTATAAACATAATTAATTCTGGAACAGTAAATACATCATCATTAAACGTTACTGGTGTTTCTACACTAAGGGGTGATTTAAATGTACGCGGAAATCTTACTGTTGATGGCAATGTCACATCAGTTAATTCATCGGTTTTACAAATAGATGATATAAACATTGAACTTGGTGTTGTGACAACACTATCTGGAATACAAGGATCTGTTGTAAGTGGTGCAAATGCAATTACATTAGACACAAATTTATACACTACAACTGGATTAATTCCAGGACAAACAATAACACAAACTGCAGGTACAGGTTCAATAGCATCTGGTACTGTTAGAATTGCAACTATAGTTTCAGCATCAACGTTTACAGTTGATGCACTACATTTGACAACAGGTGACATTACATTCAATGTTGGTGGAGCAACAGATTATACTGCTAATGATGGTGGGGTTACTTTATATGGAACTACAAACAAGAGAATTTATTATTCAAGAGTTGACGATTCTTGGAGATCTACTGAAAACTTAGAACTTCTTGGAGGTAAATCCTACAAAATAAATGGACAAGAGTTATTAAGAGAAACTCAACTAACAATTCAAAATGCCAATATTGGTGGAATTGCTACTATATCAAATTTAAATTCTAATAATAGTTCAACATTTATTGGCACTGTTGGAAATCTTTTAGGAAATAATATTTACTATGTTGGAATATCAAGCTTCAACGAAACTTACGTTTCAGTAGGTATCGTTACAAACTTAAGAGCAGATTACTTTACATTAACAAATAAAGAAACTTTAATCGTATCTCAAAATAATTCTGTAATAGGACCAAATACAAATAGAATTGCAATTAATACTACTGGTCTAAGACCAGAGATGACTGTTTATTCTACTGGAACTGAACTATTACCAAACACCACAATTCTGTCTATAGATGCTCCAGGTGTTATTACAATTACACCATCATCTATTAATCCATCCCAAACTACAACATCTACCGTGAGGGTAGTTGATGATCCTCGTGCTGGTGTTGCTAGCATTACAAAATTAAAAGCACATGTAGGTATCTTTACTAATTTTGATACAAGCAATGCAAATATAACTGGCATAGCAACAGCACAGCGTCTTTATGTAAACACAGACATCTATACACCTGGTATTTCATCAGCAGAAACTGTTACCGCTCGTGTTGGTTTAGTTACATTCTTAAGTGGAAATAATATTCAATACACTGGTGTTGGTACTATTAACACACTAAGAACAAATATTGGATTTGTTACAAATTTAGTTGGTACTAATCTTTGGTATTCTGGCATTTCAACACTACCAATTTTAAATACTAATGTTGGTATAGTCACATTCTTAACGGGTACTAATATTGTTTATAGTGGAATTGGTACTATAGACACCATAAGGTCTAATGTTGGATTTGTTACTACATTCTATGGTAGAGATATCCAAGTCACTGGAGTAACAACTACACCAACTATAAGAGTTAATACTGGATTTGTAACTACTATTTCTGGAACAAGAGCAACATATCCAGATATCGATAATACAAATTTATATAATACTGGAATAGCAAGTTTCACGAATTTAAGAACTAATGTTGGTATTGTAACATTTTTAACAGGAACTAATTTAAGTTACACTGGAATTGGTACTATTAATGATGTAAGATCAAACATTGTATATTCTGGAATTGGTACTATTGATACATTAACATCAACTGATGTTACCATTTCAAATATATTAGATGTTCTAGAAATTATTACCAACAGAATAGGTACAATTAATTTAGATACAACAGATTTAAATGTCACTGGTGTATCTACTATAGCATCTCTTACTGTACAAAATGTTGCAATAACTTCTGCTACTGGCGATAATTTCCAGACAACTACAATAACTGGTGAAAATTTAATATCTGATAGAATATATTCAGTAGGAATTACTAGTTTATCACAATTCTTTGGAAATATTGGATTTGTAACAAGTCTAACTGCTACAAATGTATCTTCTGGACTTGGAACTATTACAACATTAAACAATACCAATTTTTACAACACTGGTGTTGGTACGGTTCTTGACTTAAGAACTAATGTAGGTTTAGTAACATTCTTAAGAGGTACTAATCTTACTTACAGTGGAATTGGTACTGTAGATACACTAAGATCTAATGTTGGATTTGTTACATTCCTAGAAGGAACCAATATTGCCTATAGTGGAATTGGTACTGTAGATACACTAAGATCTAATGTTGGATTTGTTACTACATTATCGGGTACAAACTTATCCTTTACTGGTGTTACTACATTAGTAACCGTAAATGCAAGTACTCTTCAAATTGGTAATATCACAAATACGGATACAGTTAGAACTAATGTAGGTTTAGTAACATTTATAAGTGGTACTAATATTGTTTATACTGGTATTGGTACTATTGAAACTTTAAGAAACAACGTTGGATTTGTTACATTCCTAACAGGAACTAATCTTGCTTATAGTGGAATTGGTACTATTGATACATTAAGAACTAATGTTGGATTTGTTACTTCAATTTCAGGTACAACTGCATCATATACAAATGGAATATTTAATGTATTAAATGCACCAACTGGAATTATTACTGGACTATCTGGTACTAGAGCCACCTACGTAGACTTTGATACTACAAACATATACGCTTCTGGTATAGGATCTATCTCTACATTAAGAACTAACATTGGATTTGCAACATTCTTATCAGGAACTAACTTAAATTATTCTGGAGTTTCTACGGTTGGATTTACTAGCGCAACAAACCTAAATGTATCTGGTATTACAACGATTAATACGTTATTAATATCACCGAACAATACATTCAATTATATCTCTGGTGGTATAGATCTTGCCTTCAGTGGTATCGGTACTATTAGTAATTTAAGATCTAACGTTGGTATTGTAACTTTCATATCTGGAACAAATCTTAACTACTCTGGGGTTGGTACAATTCCAACAATACAAAATACTAATATTGTAAGTACTGGTATAGCAACTGTAAATCAGTTGAATGGAACTAATTTAAACTTTACTGGAATTTCAACCTTTAATGCAATTAAAGGTAATAGTTTAGAAATTAATGATCTTGATATTTTTGGATCTAATCTACTATACGCTGGAATAGCGACGTTTACAAGTAGATTAGATTCTACAAATGTATCCAATTTTAACTTCTTTAATGCAACTAATATCGCTATTACTGGTGTAGGAACTTTACCTATAATAAGATCCGATCATATTCAAAATACTGGCGTAACTACTACTGGTAGATTACGTGTTGGTGTAGGTGGAACTATCTTAACTGCAGATGCTACATCTGGAATCGGTTCTGTTGGTATCAATACAGTTTCACCAAACTCAGCACTTCATGTATATGGCGATTTACAAATAAGAGGAAATACTCTTGTAGGAACTATTTCGACAACTCTAACTTCAAATGCAACTGTTCAAGTGCATACTGCGCTATCGAGGGAAATATTTAGATCTGTAGAATATACAGTACAAACTTCTATAGGAAATACTCATCAAATCGTTAAGATTTTATCAATTCATGATGGAGTAACATGTTCAAATTCTGAGTATTCAAATCTCTCAACTGGCGTTGATGTAGCATCCTATGATGTTGTTATAGATAACTCTATACCACCTGGATTTATCGCTTTAAGAGTAACACCAGTATCTAATGTTGGGGTAACAACAGTAGTCGTTAACTTCATAGCTAACAGAATATAAATAAACTAAGATAAAAAATTACGCAAAGGGGATAGTGAACCTTGGCTGATAAGAATTTTAGGGTAAAGCATGGTATCAATATTGATACCGAGAGATTAGTAGACGTTAATAGAAACATCGTAGCTGGTGTTACTACGTTCGCTCATGCAAGGGTAACTGGTGTTACAACCGTAGGTATTATTTCTGCCACCAATGGTGCTGGTGGAATGGGTATTGTAACATTCCAATCACAAATCGCTATTGAAAGTGGTGGACAAAGGATAACAATTACCCCACCAAGTCAAACGTCTGGATTTGTATCTTCATTTACTTTGACACTTCCAGCAAAACCTGGAACTGATGGACAAGTACTAACATATGGTCCTGATGGAGTTCTAGGTTTTACTACCAATGGATTATATGAAAATAGATATTATGTCTCCTCAGCAAATGGAGATGATAATAATGACGGTAGATCAAAACCATTTAAAACTATTAAAAAGGCTGCTCAAGCAGCATCTTTTAGGTCATTCCAGTTACCAGGTGGAAGATATATAGATGCTGGTAATTTATTAACTGCTAATAGACAATTTATTCAAGAAGAAGTTGTTTCATATTTAGAATTTAATTTTCCAAACATTTATACAGATAAACCTGATTATGACAGAGCAATTTGTATAAGAGATGTTGGATACATTGTAGATGCTATTGCATACGACCTCTCTTACAGTGGAAATAGTAAGTCAGTAGAAGCTGGTCTTGCTTATTGGAGTGGTGGTGTATCTTATGTTCAAGGAGAAGAAAGTGAAGCATTGTTTGCATATAATTATATAAAATTCTTAGCACAATATGTAATTAATAATCAAACTCCACCAACATTATATCAAAATGTAATTACACAAACCTTTGATTTTACCATTACTGATGATCCAGCTAATGTAAATATCAATAGATTTCATAGATCAAAGGACGCTAGAAATTTAATCGTAAATAATAGACAAGAAATTATTGACAAGTCTCTTGCTGCAGTAGCAATTGCTCACTCGGACTTTTATTTTCCAAATGAAAGTTCTACTAACGCAAGATCCAGATATTATGATGCTTATAGATTAATTCAACAAAATAGACAAACTATTATTGATTATTCTTATGCTGGAATAGCAACTGCATATCCAGCATTTGTAAATCCAAATCCTAACAAGTGTAGGAGAGATTTGGGTTATTTTATCGATGCAATTTCTACGGATGTTTTTACTGGTGGTAATAACTACGCTAGAGAATTTGTATTAAAATATTTTACTGGTGTTGGTATTGGTAGTCTTGCTGGTGAAGAGCAGCAAACTATCTACGCATTTAGATACGCTGGAGACTTAATGAGAGAGGCGATAACAAATCGTCTTCCAATCAAAGATTTAACTGTTTCTGTAGGATCAACCACATATGGTGGAATAGGAACAGCAAATAATTACAATAATCAACAATCTATTGCCTTTGATATTTTATTCAATCAAGAAGGTGATCAATATATTCTGAACGCACAAACAATCCCATCAAATACAAGCCCAAATGCTTGTTTTGATGTTCAAACTAATATTGTTTCTCTTGTTGGTATTGTTACTAGTGTCATCGGAGCAGGTAACACAACAAGTTTACCAGCATATAATGGTGGATATTTTGCTGGAATTACAACATCGTGTAATGTTATTTGTGGAAGTATTGGTATTGGATCCACAAACATAATAGGCGGTAGAAAGTGTGCAAGAGATCTTGGATATATTGTTGACGCTATCGCACAAGATATTTCTTACCAGTCAAATCAACACATCATATATGCAACAAAAGCATATTTTGATGGTGCGGGTGTTCCAATATCAAATGGTCTATTAGGTGAGCAATCACAATCAGTAACTGCATTCCAAGCAGCAAGAGATTATGCAAAGTTGGCGATTACAAATCAATTAAATTATCAAGATTTAACTATAATTGCAGATTCACTTACTGGGTTCAATACAAGTCCATCTTCTTGTGCAAATGTTAGAGCAAATATTGATAGTTTAGTTGGAATTCTAACAGCAGCAATTACAAATGGAAATCTGTCATCTGTTCCAGCAACTGGTATAGGAGCAACAACAGATTGTGCAAATGTTAGATCTGCCATTGTAAACTCAGTAGGTATTATAACTTCTATCATTGGTATAGGTACTACTGCAGCACCAGCAGTGTCTTTACCAACAACACTATCCAGACCAATCTGTATATTTGTAGAAGCTGGAGATTATGTAGAAGATAACCCAATTCTCCTTTATGATGATGTTGCCGTTGTTGGTGATAACCTTAGAAATACAATTATTAGACCACAAAACGCAGGTAAAGATCTTTTCCGAGTTAGGAAAGGTTGTTATGTAACTGGTTTTGCTATGAAAGACTATATTGATGCTGCTGGTGTGCCTCAATATACTTTCGATTATGCTGTAGCATTTGACGACCCTCTTGATACATTTACAAGTAGAATTGGATATGCAGTAAAAACTGATAAACCAGCAATTACAAGATCACCATATATTCAAAACTGCTCTATACTGTCATTCTTAGGCGCAAATGGTATCCTTGTTGATGGTGCAAAAATACAATCACCTAACGTTGCAAATATACCAGAAGAAGGAGAAAACCCTGTATCGGGAGGACAACCACAATTTGGTAAATCCATGGTTGCTGCGGCATTTACCATGGTTTCGTTTGGTGGAATTGGATGGAGAACTATAAATGATGGTTACGCTCAAGTAGTTTCTTGCTTCCAAATTTTCTGTAAGTATGGATCATTAACACAATCTGGTGGATACTTATCAATCACAAACTCGGCAACTAACTTTGGTTTATATGCACTAAGATCTTCTGGATTTAATGAAAGATCTTATGTATTCGATAGAGGTAGAATTGCGGCAACAGGAACAAGCAGTGGTGCCCAAACATTAAGAACAATTGGTTTAGGAAGAACTGATCAAGATCTATATGTTCTAAGATTCTTTGATAATGCTGGAAATGATGATACAGCAGATTTTAAACCAGTTGTAACTCAAGCAACATTCCAACCAACAGTAGGTCTTAACACTGCAACAGATAGATTTACCGTTGTTGCACACCCATTTTTAAATGGAGATACTGTATTATACATTGGTGATGAAAACTCAGCCCCTCAAAGAGTTATTGAGGGTATGGTTAGCGGTAACCAGTATTACTTGGGATACATCGATGCTAATACATTCCAACTATATGAAGATGAAGCATTAACAAGAATTGTTAACACAAAATCAAGACCTACTGGAATTAATACGTTCCAGAAAGGAAATGTAGAATTTTTCGCATCAGAAATTTTAGATTCACACAACGACTATCAAATTGTTTCTCTTGCAAGTACAACCTCATCATTGAACTTTGTTTCTGGTAGACAAATTACACAATTAGTTCCTGGTGGAACTGCAGTTGGATATGCTTATACTTACAATTCAACAAAGAGAGAGTTAGTAGTTTCAGTAGAATCTTCTGGTGGCGTAACTAGACTATTTGGAGTAACAGATGGTGTTGCGACGTTAAAAATTAATGACCATAGTGGAAGCCCAGTTTCTATCGCTGTTACTGGTGTTGCTGGAGTTAGCACTTATTATACCGTTGAATGTAAAGTTGGTGCTACAATACCAGATACTGTTATCAACGGTGTAGGTAATTTACCAGAGACTTACAAATTACACTTCCATAGACCATCTATTATCAACTCTTCATCTCACACATGGGAGTTCTCTGGATCTGGTACTGACTATAATGCATTACCAGAGAACGGAGGAAAAACAATAACGTCTACCGAACAACTTTCGGAACTTGGTGGTCGTGTTTATTCTTCTGGAACTAATGAATTAGGTGACTTTAAGATTGGTAGCTTTATTACTGCATATAATAGAACTGGTAATATTGTCTTTAATAATAAAGTTACCATTGGTCAGTTAGATTCTCTGAGATTAAGTCTTTCTGGTGGTGTTGCTGTTGAAGAGTTCTCAACTGATATTGGACTTGGTGATAATGAAATCGGAGGTCCACAGAATAAGAGAGTTTCAACTCAACTAGCGGTTAGAACATTCTTAAACAATAGACTGGGAAGCTTTATTGATAAATCAATTTCAACCAATGCTGTTCCAAGTGCTATCGTTCAATTAAATTCAAATGGACAGATTAACCCAGACCTTATTCCACCAAAAGTCGTTAACTACTACACAGCGAGTGTTTCTGGTGGAAGAACAGATCTAGTTAATAGAATACCAGCAATAAACCTTCAAAGTGGGGATACTGTTCTTGAACCAGCAAGTGGATATGTACTAACTAATGATCTTTTTGGTCAGTATTTAATTCTAAGTAGCACTACAAGAAATTATAACTACTTAAACGGTGATGAAATAATTGGAACGAATAGTGCTGGGGGTGCGATTGGAATTGTCACTGCACCACCTTCAAATGCAGTTGGATATGGAACAACGGGTCTTGTAAAAGGTGTTTTACTATCAGCAACTATAACCTCTGGCGGTTCTGGTTATACAAATCCAGGTATCTACACATGCGTTCTCGATAGAACAACTGGAATTGGTACTAGTGCAAGAGCTGCTATAACTGTCGGTGCTTCTGGAACAGTAACAGCAATTAGTGTTAATTTTGGTGGACGTGCTTATACTTCAGGTGATGTTTTAACTATCAATAATGCAACGCTTCTTGGTGGAAGAACTGGTGGTGCCAACTTTACTGCTACTGTCAGCATAGTAGAAACTAGACTATATTTAAGATTAACAAATAATCAAAAGTTTACTGCCTCAACATCTTTACCTGATTACATTACTGATAGAGATGCTGTAGGTATTGGTACAAGTTTACAAATACAGTATCAAAAAACTTTTACACCAACAGATATTAGTATTGGTGGTGGTGTAGACTTTACAAATAATAGAATAGTTGTCGGTCTTTCAACTTTTACAAATGGAGATCCTGTAATTTATTCTTCCGCTGGAGGAAATGTTATTGATGGATTAACACAGAGTGATACTTATTATATTAAGAGAGTTGGTCTAAGTTCAGTAGAACTTCATACTACATATGGATTAACATCTTTAGTACCTCTAACTGGCAGTGGAACTGGTACACATAGCTTAACGAGAGTTGGTGTAAACACTTCTGATGATTTTATAGTATTTGAAAAGCATGGATTTGCAACTGGTGATGCGGTAAGAGTTTCTGGACCAACTCCAGTGGGCGTAACAACTGGAGCATTCTATTTTGTTGGTTCAATTGTTACTAATGCATTTACTCTTCATTCCACAAGAGCAGACGCTACTTCTTCAGTAAATGGATCAACATTTAGTCCAGTAGGATTAGGAAGCACAGCAACTGGAACAGTAACATTTACCAAACAGAACGTTCAATATAACTCTACGGTTAATACATCGTCAAACATTTTGGACAACTGGAGTGTTCTTGCAACATCTTCAGTCGATGCAGCAAATATAACCAGCGGAACAATTTCACCTTCAAGACTTGGATCTGGTAGTGCAAACTCCGATACATTCTTGAGAGGAGATTCTACGTTCGATAGAGTTGTAACAAGAGTTGGAATTGCTACTACCGAACCTTTAAGTGCTACTGCTTCATTTACAGAAAGTGCTCCAGGTGGAATTGGTATTAACACTTATATTGGTAAAGTTAATCTTTCTATCCAAAGAGTTAAAACTGTAATCGGTCAAGATTATACATCTTTAGGTGTATCTAAATTTAAGACTTCTACGTTTAGTATAGGAAGTGATGGTGAAGTTTCTATTAAAAATTCATCAACAGGTGATATTGATGCGGCATCTTTAGGTGGTCAAGCAGGTTCTTACTATCTAAATCCAGTAAACTTCACGTCATCTATCCCTATTTCAAAAGGTGGTACTGGATTGGCAGCTCTCCCACCAGCAGGATCAATTCTCCAAGGAAATGGAACCTCATATGATCTTGTAACATCACCAACCTTATCAGGAAATCTCACATTAACTGTTGGTGGGTATTTCAGAGCAGTTGGTCTTGCAGTAACACATGGAAGTATTAGTGGATTTGGAACTATTACCAATTTAGAATCTACTAACACAATAACTAGTGGAATTGCTACATTTAGTGGGTCTGCAAATAACATTAATCAGACTGCTGGTACAGCAGCATTGAATAGATTGACTGTAACTGGTGTTTCAACATTTAATAATACAGTTAATGTTAACACTATTACAATGTCTGATGCAACGAATTCCCGTTTAACAAACGCGGGAACAATTGTTGCATCAAACCAGACAGTTTCTGGTGTTGTAACATTTAGTGGATCTGCAAATAATATTAACTGTACAGCAGGTACTCAAGTCTTTAATAGAGCAGTATTCTCGGGAATTACAACATTCTTAAGTGACGTTAATGTAGGTGTTGCAAATTATCAAACTGCAACTGTTGCTGGAACATTGACTGCTGGAAACTTTAGTGTTTCTGGAATTTCAACTTTAGCAAGAGTATCAATATCTAATACGTTACTTGCAACAACCGTTACAGTATCTGGTGTAACTACATTTAGTGATACGATTAATACTCAAGCAATCAATGCTTCTTCTACAGCATCGCTAACTTTACCAAATATTTTAAATACAAACACCGTTACAAGTGGTATTACTACCTTTAACAGTGCTTCAAATAATATTAATCAAACTGCTGGTACAGCAGCATTGAATAGATTGACTGTTGCTGGAATTTCTACATTCACTGGACAAGTAAATTATGGAACTTTATCTGGATTTACGTTAACTAACAGTGGAACCGCAGCATTAACAAATGAAACTGTTTCTGGAGTATCAACATTTAGTGGATCTGGAAATAACATTAACCAAACTGCTGGTACAGCAGCACTGAATAGATTAACTGTTACTGGTATTTCTACGTTTACTGGTCAATTAAATGCTGGAACTGTATCTGCTACTACTTTATCAGGAACTCTGGGTAATACCCTAACAATCAACTCGCCTTTAACAGGATCATCTTATAACAACTCAGCAGCAGTCAGTATTGGTATTAATGCTACAAGTGCAAATACTGCAAACTTTGTTGTTCAGCGTGGTGCTTCTGGTGAATTTAGTGCTGGTGCAATCACTGCAACAAACTACTTAGTTACTACAGCAAGTTCTACAGAGGCGTCTGGTGTTGCTTTACAAAGAGTATTCAGTAAGACTGTAAATGCTGGTCAACTTTATAGATTGGCAGAATATGAAGATACTGAAGGTGATGTAGCATTTGAAATTCAAGTTTCATCAGAGACTGGAGCACACTCAGGAACATCTATATACAGATTCCAAGGTGGATTTAGTATACTGACTGGTTCGTACTATAGATTATATCCATATAATACTGGCAATGGTCATGGAGATGGTGCAGATACTGGATTAGATAGTAACGCTTGGAATGTATTTATCTATGGTGCAGCAGTAACTGGAAGTTCATACAAATACGGTATCGCAGTTCATGTTCCTGCAGGAAGATCAAATAAAGTTCTAGTAACTACAGTTACCGAACTTAAGAGAGGTATGACCTTTACCGATCAAAGTGCAACGGCAGTTATTACAACATTCACCAATTCTGGAAATGTTTATCCAAATAAAAATTTATTCATAGAAAATAGAATTGGTGTCGGTAAAGTTCCAACTACTGCGATTGATGTAAATGGAACAGTAACTGCCACCACATTTGCTGGTTCTGGTGCTTCATTAACGTCTATTCCTAACAGTGCAACCACAGCAACAAGTGCAAATACCATTAATGCAATAGTTGCTAGAGATGGTTCTGGTAACTTTAGTGCTGGTACAATCACGGCAACTTTAACTGGAGATTCTAGTGGATTAACTTCGTTTGACACAAGAGCAACCAATCCACAACCACAATCTTATAGTGCATCATTAAGAATAGATTTTAAAGAGAATACTGCAAATTCACTTTCTGATGGTGGAACTTACAATGGCGTTCTTTCTTGGAGAAAGTATGGAACTACTACTGATTTTAGTGGTGGTGCTATGCTCCAACTTGCGTACACAGATAATGGAAATCTGTGGCGCAGAATAAGTACAAACTCAACAACATGGGGAACCTGGGCTAAGTTCTGGCATGATGCAAATGATGGTTCTGGATCTGGTCTCGATGCTGATTTACTTGATGGATTGAACTTAAGTACAAACGGAAGTGCTAATACATCAGCGAATATTATTCCAAGAACAGATGCTTCTGGTAATATTGGATTTGCTACAGTTTCAACTACTGTTGGTATTCTAACAAATACTACAAACATTGATAGAGTTTATGTCGGAAATGATAATGCAATTCTCAGAAAAGACATTAATGACTTTAAGGAAAAAGTTGGACTAACCTACAAACAATTCCGCCCAAGAAGTTCTGATACTACAGATACTAACTATTGGACTGGTGTGATGGGTTGGAACACCACAGACCTGAATAATGTCTTTGATTGGGGTTCTGGTTTTGTTGATACTTGGGGATCTCCAGGAAATGCTCCTTCGGGAACAACTCACTGGGTTGGCACTCAAGCAATGCACTATACCAACAACTCAACCAGATATGGTTGGCAGGAACTTGTTGGTGCTGGTGATCCTTCTCTACACTTTATAAGAGGTGTTTGGGGTGGTGCATTTACATCATGGAGAAGAATTTGGAATGAAGGTAATGATGGTTCTGGATCTGGTCTTGATGCAGATTTACTCGATGGTTTGAATTCGGCATCTACTAATACAGTCTCAACTATTGTTGCTAGAGATAGTTCTGGTGGTTTTGCTGCGGCAAAAGTCGATACTACTCAGTTAACCAAAACAAATGCAAGAGTAGATACTGCAGAAAGATATCCAATTGGTCATTACAGCCAAGGTGAAGCGGTATTTGAGTTAGATCCAACTTGGACAAATGCAGAACTACAGAATTATTTCAATTTTGCTGGCGTTTCTTGGGTCAACGATTCAACTGCCCCTGGTGGTTATGCAGTTTCTATTACTGGTCAACCAAGCGTTGGTGGTGAATATGGATCTGGTTTCCCATATATTCCAGTTGATACTAATGACATATATTATATGGAGTGTTACATTAGAAATGTAACTGGAACAAATACTCATTATATGGGTTCTATTGATTACAATGAAGCATTTACATCATTAGGTGGAAATCCAGGATCGTTTGGATATTGGGCAATGCTTAATACAAATCCAGGAACTACTTGGACTAAAGTAAGTGGATACATTACAGGATTTGGTGCTTCTACTGGTCAGTTTAAGGCAGGTACTAAGTATTGGACACCTATGGCATTGTTCAATTACACGACAACACAAGTACCTGGATCATCTGCTGTTTGTTATATTTCTGGATGGAAAGTATTCAGAGTTTCACACTTTGGTAACAGAACAATTACTGGTAATTTCACCGCAAGTGGTAATGTTACTGCAAACTCCGATATTAAACTCAAGACAAATATTAAACCAATTGAAAATGCTCTTGAAAAAGTAACTAAGATGCGTGGTGTTGAATTTGATCGTATTGATAGAGACAATGAGCATCAAATTGGTGTTATTGCTCAAGAAATTGAAGAGGTTATTCCAGAAGTTGTTTCTGATAATTATGGAACAAAAGCAGTTGCTTATGGAAACATTACAGCAGTTCTAATTGAGGCAATTAAGGAACAACAAGTTATGATAAATAATCTGAAAGCAGAAATTGAGGAGTTGAAGAAAAAATGATTACTTATGAAATTCCAAAAGATTTAGATGGAAAAAATTATGTAACAGTTGTATTTAAAAATGAAAACGGTGATATTTTTACTAAATCAGTCAATATTCCAAGAAATGAAGATGGTTCTATAGATAATGATTATTTTGATGATATTCTTGAGGGTCAATTAAGAGGTGTTGAAAATAAATCCAAGATTGGAGCAATTACATTCGTTACTCCAGGTAAAGAACCTAATCCAGATGATGTTCCAGATACTATAAAAGACAATTCATAATTAAAAGAGGGACTTAGTTCCCTCTTTTTTATAAATAAAAAAAAGTGTCGCTAGAAATGAAGAGATTATCCGAAGACCACAAAGAGATTGCAAGTGGTAAGAAGAAAGATGATGAAGGATATATGGCCCGTAATGAAATGGATACTATTGAACGTTCTATTAATAAATTGAGAAAAGTTATAAAAAAAGGAGATACTCAGTTACCTGCTTGGGTGCAATCAAAGATCACCAAGGCAGCAGATTATATTGATACTGCTGCAGAGTATCTTCAAAGTGATGAAGGTATTGATGAAGGAAAGCAAGTTAGTTTTGCTGTTAAAAAATCATCTGGTGCTGGAGCACTTACTCCAGATGCAGCAAAACAACTAGGAGATAGAGCGGTCAAATTACAAAAAGCAAAAGCAGCGGCAGTTTCTCTTCCATCAGTAAAAAAGGAAGAGATAACTTTAGTACAAAAAATTCTTGGTGAAGAGAAATGTGGTAAAGGAATGTATTGGTGTAACACCGATAAAGTATGCAAACCTTTACCTGATGGTTTTAAGGTAGATGGGCAAAAGAAAAAACCAACCGAAGTTGGGATTGGGAAACCAGTTGCAGAAGAAAAATCATGCAATCATACAAAGAAAGGAAAATCATGTCCACTGCATGGTGAAGAAGATTGTTCAATGAAAGAAGAGAAAGATCCAAAAGGACCAGTAAAATCATACAAATCTCCAGAGGAAATTGCTAAAAAGCACGGCGTTTCGGTAGAAGCAATTCAAAAACAACTTAAGATTGGAACTAAAGTTGAGGGAGAACACACTTCAGATAAAACAGCAGCAAGAATTACTGCATTACAACATTTAGACGAAGTTCCAAATTATTACACTAAACTCAAAAAAGTAGAAAAGAAATCTACAAAATCCGAAAGTGTTACTATTGAAGATATGTTTGGTAATAAATTTGTAGAATTTATAGATTTAATTAAACCAGAACCATTAAAAAAAGAAGAGCAAATAGACGAAGCAGTTAGACTTCCATCACAAAATGGGCAATTGATGGCAATAATGTTTACTTGGAGAGGAAGATCGTATTCTTTGAGAATGTTCTTCCCACAAATAAAAGTACCTTCAAGAAAGGAAGTTGAATATGAATTGCAAAAAGTATATCCAGAAGCAAAAGTTTTAAATACACGTATAACAGATTTAAGACCTGGTGGAGATCCTATTGTTCAAGTTCAAAATTCTCCTTCAAAAAATTATCTATTAAATAACAAAAATATCGGTGAGAGTGCTGCTTGGACAAAGAAATCGGGAAAGCAGCAAGCGGCGGTCTAAATGAAAAAGGTCGCCGCTCATACGAAAAAGAAAATCCTGGTAGTGATTTAAAAAGACCTTCAAAGGAAGTTGGAAATCCACGTAGAACATCATTTTGTGCCCGTATGAAGGGAATGAAGAGTAAATTAACTTCAGCAAAAACTGCAAACGATCCAGATTCAAGAATAAACAAATCGCTCAGAGCTTGGAATTGTTAATTACTTATTATGGCTGAACATTATCTCGGTAATCCGCTTTTAAAGAAAGCGAATACTGCTATTGAGTTTACTCAAGATCAAATTATAGAATTTGCTCGTTGTCAAGACGACCCAATTTACTTTGCAAAAAATTATATTCAGATTGTTACCCTTGATTATGGTTTACAACCATTTAAACCATATAAGTTCCAAGAAACAATGATTGATAGATTTCATAATCATCGTTTTAATGTATGCAAATTACCAAGACAGTCTGGAAAGTCTACGATTGTTGTCTCATATCTTCTTCATTATGCAATTTTTAATGACAACGTAAACATCGCTATTCTAGCTAACAAGGCATCTACTGCAAAAGATCTTTTAGACCGCCTTCAGACGGCATATGAGAACCTACCAAAGTGGTTACAGCAGGGGGTAATGACATGGAACAAAGCATCTTTGGAGTTGGAAAATGGATCAAAAATTATTGCTGCTTCTACATCAGCATCTGCAGTTCGTGGAGGTTCATACAACATCATCTTCCTCGACGAATTTGCTTTTATTCCCAACCATATTGCTGATCAGTTTTTTAGTTCAGTTTATCCTACTATTTCTTCTGGTAAAAATACCAAAGTAATTATTGTTTCTACCCCTCATGGGATGAATCATTTTTATAAAATTTGGCATGATGCCGAACGTAAAAAGAATGAATACATCCCAACAGAAGTTCACTGGAGTGAAGTTCCTGGTAGAGATGAAAAATGGAAAGAACAGACTATTGCAAACACTAGTGAGCAGCAGTTCAAAGTTGAGTTTGAATGCGAATTCTTAGGATCTGTTGATACATTAATTTCACCAAATAAACTTCGCAATTTGGTTTATGAAGCACCTAGATTAAGAAGTGGTGGTTTAGATGTTTTTGAAGACGTGAAGGATGACCACAATTATGTAATTTCGGTTGATGTTGCTAGAGGAGTTGGTAATGATTATTCGGCATTTGTTGTTGTAGACATAACACAATTTCCACATAAAGTTGTTGCAAAATATAGGGACAATCAAATAAAACCAATGCTATTTCCAAGCATTGTCCATGAAGTAGCAAAGAGTTACAACGATGCTTATGTCTTATGTGAAGTAAATGATGTTGGAGATCAAGTAGCATCAATTTTACACTTTGATCTAGAATATCAAAATGTTTTAATGTGCTCTATGCGAGGTAGAGCTGGTCAAATTGTTGGACAAGGATTTTCTGGAAAGAAAACTCAATTAGGTGTTAAGATGTCCAAAACTGTAAAAAAAGTTGGGTGTCTTAATCTTAAAACAATGGTTGAAGAAGATAAATTATTGTTTAATGATTATGATATAATCAGCGAATTAACAACTTTTATTCAAAAATCAAATTCATTTGAAGCAGAAGATGGTTGTAATGATGATTTAGCAATGTGTCTTGTAATTTATGCTTGGTTAGTTGTACAAGATTATTTTAAAGAATTAACGGATCAAGATGTTAGAAAAAAATTATATGAAGAAAAAGAGAATGAAATAATGCAAGATATGGCACCATTTGGATTTATTGTGGATGGGATAAATGATCAAGCATCTTTTGTAGATGACACTGGAGATCGATGGTATACGGATGAGTATGGTGACATGGCATATATGTGGGAATATCGATAATGGATCTAGATAACCAAATAAGATTTGGACATTTATTGTTGGTAGATAGAAAATGTAGAGTTTGTGGTGAGATTAAAAACTTAATAGATGGATTTTATCAAACAAGAAAAGATAGAGGACCAGTATCGTCTTCTTATTCTTACGAATGTAAAGAGTGTACTGTAAAAAGAATCGTAAAGTCTAGAAAACCACACTCAGTAAATTTAGAATGGGAATACCCAGACTGGTAACTGTTCACGCCCAATTTCCCCCACGTAAAGTATATTTTTAATAAATATTTTTTAGAGCAAATCTGAGACTTAGGAGCAAAACATGGCAACTCCTCAATTATCTCCTGGTATATTAGTCAGGGAAGTTGATTTAACTGTTGGGAGAGCTGAAAACGTATTAGATAATATTGGTGCTATTGCAGGACCTTTTAAAAGTGGCCCAGTAGATGAACCAACAGATATTACTACAGAACAAGAACTTTTAAATGTATTTGGACCTCCAACAACTAGAGACAACCAATACGAATATTGGATGTCAGCATCTTCATACTTAGCATATGGTGGTGTTTTAAAAGTTGTTAGAACAGATGGCCCCGATCTTAAAAATTCCAATGTTGGTGTTGGTGCATCATCAATTAACGTAAAAATTAAAAACTTCGACGACTATTTAACGAATTATTCAAGTACATCCCCACAGTTTTACTTCGCAGCAAAAAATCCAGGGGCATGGTCAAATAATTTGAAAGTATGTATTATTGACGATTTAGCAGATCAAATTATTGGTATTGCAACTACAAATCCAGAAAATTTAGGATTTCAGGTTGGTTATGGTGTAACTGTTGATATTTCGGGAAATGTTATTCCTGGAACAGGAACTACTCAAGTTTTTAATGGTTATTTGAAGGGTCTTATCACAAAAATAACACCTAAATCTATTGCTTCAAATAAATCCGAAATTGCAGTTAAAATTGTTTCAAGAGTTTCCTCAGCGGGAACAGAATATCCAATTAATTATGCCGAAAATAACCAATTTGCATCATTTGCAACTTCAAATAGAATTAATGTAATTAATAACTCAGGTAATCTTGTATCACCACAGGATTCTGTTGGATTAGTTGGTATTACAACTTTCAGCGCAATTGATGGGGAGCAAGGTGAAGTTTATATTGGAGTTGGTGGAACTACATCTGGTTCTGGGTCAGGAGCATCATTTACTATTACCAGAAATAATACTAATGGTGGAGTACAATCTGCAGTAGTAGTTAATCCTGGTCTTGGATATTCGGTTGGTGCAACTATTACAATCCCTGGAACATCAGTCGGTGGATTTACATTAGCAAATGGTGCAGTAAGGTCTATAACTGTAGGCGCTGCAACAACTTTAATTGCACAAGCAAATACAACATATTCATCAGTTAGTGGAGTAAGTACTCTTGGTACAGGGGCACTATTTACTGTTTATAGAGATGGTGCTGGTGGAATTAGTACAGTTTCTATCGTAAATCCAGGTGGTGCTTATGGTGTTGGTACTACCGTAAGTATTGCAGGAACTTCGATTGGAGGATCAACTCCAGCAAACAATTTGATATTAACAGTTTCTTCATTAAGGAATGATAATGTAGTTTTAACTGTTACTGAATCAGAAGCAAGGGTTGAAATTTTAGACGTTGTAGATTGGTATGGTGAACAAACACTAGGATTAGAAAATTCTATTGTTTACTGGAAGTCCATTGCACCAAAACCAACAACAAATAATTATGTAGCAGAAAGAAATGGTAGAAACGATGGTTTACATATTGTCTTAGTTGATGATACTGGTGATGTCACTGGAATTCAAGGAAATATTATTGAAAAGCACATAGGATTGTCTAAAGCATCTGATACAATTTCAAGCGTAAATTCACCACAAAAAATTTGGTTTAAAAATTATCTAGCAAATTATTCAAAATACATTTACGCAGGGTCGGATCCATCTGAAGGAATTGATAATTTCCACAAAACTACACCAATCTCTTCTGGATTTACTACAAGTTTTTCAACATTTCAATCATCTGAGGGTATATGGGATCAAGATGCCCAGGATTCCGTTTTTAGTTCCATTGGACCTGTTTGCTACAATTTAACGAATGGTATTGATTACAGTACCACTGGTGGTATGAAAGCAACTTTAGGTAATTTACAGACTTCATATAGATTATTTGATAATAGAGATGAAATTGCTGTAGATTACTTAATCAATGGTCCTGGTCTGGATGATATTGCATCTTCTCAAGCAAAAGCAAATAATTTAATTGCAATTGCAGAAGCAAGAAAAGATTGTGTTGCTGTTATTTCACCACATAGAGGAAGTGTAGTCGATATCACCAACTCAAATACTCAGACTGAAAATATCATTGAATTCTTTACGGCATTAACTTCATCATCGTATGCAGTATTTGATAGTGGATATAAGTACACTTATGATAGATTTAATAATCTGTTTAGATATATTCCATGTAATGCTGATATTGCTGGATTAATGTGCAGAACAAATATTGTTGCATATCCTTGGTTCTCTCCTGCTGGTCAGCAAAGAGGAAACATTTTAAATGCAATCAAACTAGCATATAATCCAAATAAAGCACAAAGAGACAGATTATATCCAGCAAGAGTTAATAGCATCATCAATCAACCTGGTGGTGGAATTATCTTGTTTGGTGATAAGACTGCTCTAGCATATCAATCAGCATTTGATAGAATTAATGTTCGTAGATTATTCTTAACTATTGAACAAGCATTAGAAAGAGCAGCACAGTCTCAACTATTTGAATTCAACGATCAGTTAACAAGAGCAAACTTTGTTAACATTGTAGAGCCTTACTTACGTGATGTTCAAGCAAAGAGAGGTGTTTATGATTATCTCGTAGTTTGTGATGAAACAAATAACACTCCTGATGTAATTGATAACAATGAGTTTAGAGCAGACATTTATCTGAAGCCTGCGAAATCAATTAATTATATAACTCTTACTTTTGTTGCTACCCGCACAGGTGTTAGCTTTGAAGAAGTCGCTGGAAGAGTTTAATTATTTAATTAACACTAAAGGAGGAACCTAAAATGACAGCGAGAAACATCAGAACAATCACCGATTTCAAATCACAACTTGCTGGTGGCGCGGCAAGACCAAATTTATTTGAAGTCGCAATTCCATCATTCCCATCTTTCGTAAATGGTTGGAATGATGAGAAGTTTAACTTCCTATGCAAAGCGGCAGCATTACCAGCATCTAACGTGGCACCAATTGATGTTCCATTTAGAGGACGTATTTTGAAAGTTGCTGGTGATAGAACTTTTGATACATGGACAGTAACTGTTATTAATGATGAAGATTTCCAATTGAGAACTAAATTTGAACAGTGGATGAACCAAATTAATAAACTAAGCAATGGAACTGGTGCAACTAGACCAGCATCTTATATGGTTGATGCTTATGTTTATCAACTTGGAAGAGGTCAAACTAAAGAATCGACTTCAAATACAACTTCAGCATCACAAAATCCATTGAGAGTATACAAATTCTACGATATTTTCCCAACAAATGTATCACAAATTGAACTATCATATGATACTTCAGATACTATTGAAGAATTTACTGTAGAATTCCAAGTTCAGTGGTGGTCTGCTGGAACCACTGGTGATCAAAATGGAACTGAGATTGTATAATAAATAGTATATCAATCAAGTACAACTTTAATAATGGCAAAATTATTTGGATTTTCTATTGACGATAAACAACAAACATCACCATCAGTAGTTTCCCCCGTTCCTCAAAATAATGAGGACGGGGTTGACCACTATTTGACTAGTGGGTTTTTTGGTTCATATGTAGATATTGAAGGTGTTTATAGAACTGAATATGATTTAATCAGAAGATATCGTGAAATGGCACTACATCCAGAATGTGATAGTGCTATTGAAGATATTGTGAACGAAGCTATTGTAAGTGATACTAATGACAGTCCCGTTCAAATAGAATTATCAAATTTAAATGCCAGCGACGGCATTAAAAAGAAGATTAGAGAAGAGTTTAAACATATTTTAGAGCTGTTAGATTTTGATAAAAAGTGCCACGAAATTTATAGAAATTGGTATATTGATGGAAGACTATACTACCATAAAGTCATTGATTTGAAAAATCCTCAAGAAGGTATTCAAGAATTAAGATATGTTGACGCACTGAAAATGCGTTATGTTCGCCAATCTGTTAAAAAAGGATCCAAAACAAATAAAGAAAGAGTTGTTAATGGAATCAGTGAAAATCCAATGGATTATGAATTTCCAGAAATAGAAGAATATTTCATTTATAATCCATCGGCACAATCTCCAATTGGAACTATTAACAGTAGAGTATCAACTCAAACCAGTGGTGGCATAAAAATTGCTAGAGATGCAGTTGCATATTGTACTTCGGGATTAGTAGATAGAAATAAGGGATCCACATTATCATACTTACATAAAGCAATCAAGGCACTTAATCAATTAAGAATGATTGAGGATAGTCTTGTAATTTATAGATTATCAAGAGCGCCAGAAAGAAGAATTTTCTATATTGATGTTGGTAATCTACCCAAAATTAAAGCAGAGCAATATCTTCGTGATGTTATGATGAGATATCGTAACAAATTAGTTTATGATGCTGGAACTGGCGAAATCCGCGATGATAAGAAATTTATGAGTATGCTTGAGGATTTCTGGTTACCTCGCCGTGAAGGTGGACGTGGTACAGAAATCACTACTCTCCCTGGAGGTCAAAATCTTGGAGAAATTACTGATATTAAGTATTTCCAAAGCAAACTTTATAGATCATTGAATGTTCCCCCATCAAGAATGGAGGGAGAAGGTGGATTTAATCTTGGTCGTTCATCAGAAATTCTTAGAGATGAACTTAAGTTCACCAAATTTGTTGGGCGTTTAAGAAAGCGTTTCTCAAATCTTTTTAATGATATGCTTAAGACACAATTAATTCTTAAGAATATTATTACTCCAGAAGATTGGAATATTATGAGGGAGCATATTCAATATGATTTCTTATATGATAATCATTTTTCTGAACTAAAAGAAGCAGAATTAATGACTGAAAGACTTAATATGGCAGCAACTGCTGAACCATACATCGGTAAATATTATTCCCAAGATTACGTTCGTCGCAAAATTCTTCGCCAGACTGATGAAGAGATTGTGGAACAAGATTTATTAATTAAAAAAGAAATTAAGGATGGAATTATTCCAGATCCTAATGCACCAATTGATCCTGCTACTGGTATGCCAATGGCAACAGATCAAACTGCTGGAGGAGATAATATAAACGGAGCATCAGGAAAAGTTCCCATCGAACCATCTGCTGATGGGTCGGTTACACAATTATAATAAATAAATCAGAATTTATTTAATTAAACTAATGGATGAACTTTTAGATATGATCATTTCAGATGAATCTCCATCACAAGTAAGTGATAAAATTAAAGAATTACTTTTCACAAAATCTTCTGAAAAAATTGAAGGATTGAGACCATCTGTAGGCGCTGCATTATTTGGCGAACAAGAAGAGGATTGATCAAATGAAATCATTCAAGCAATTTATATCTGAATCAGTTAATATTGCTGGTGATTTTACTGGAAATCTTTATATTAATTCTCAACCAGAACAACCACAACAGGTTGGTGAAGGATATGTTGCCGATATAATGTGGCAAGGAAATCTTTATAGATTGGAATTAGTAACAACTTCTGGAGTTCCATCAAAACAAGAACTTGGTGAGCAACTTCAGAAAGAATATCCTGGAGCAATGGTACATAACATTTATCCAGCAGAAGAAAAGAATTTTAACATTAAAAATACAAAAAGATATCACCCATCGAAATTAGAGTGGATTGATTAATAATGGCTCAGTGGAATATACAAACTCAAGATTATTTAAATCAAGAGAGAAGTCTTTTTGAAGTTAATGGTCTTGCAACAAGAGATGGACATATTGTAGATGAATATAATCCATTTCCAGTAACTATAAACACAGATGCTTTTGGAAGAACAAGAGTATCAAACCCACTTACACTTTTTGATTCATCTCACAGATATAGAGATAATAATCTTTGGGATTCATTAGTCGTAGGCACTGGTTCTACGGTTGGATTTGTAACAGCACAAGGTTTAGTTCATCTTGGAATTGGAACTACTGCTGGTTCTTCTATCACAAGAGAAACCACAAAGGTATTTGCATATCAACCAGGAAAGTCTTTGTTGGTAATGAATACTTTTGTGATGAATGCTCCAAAGGAAAATCTTCGTCAAAGAGCAGGATATTTTGGTGCTGATAATGGAATTTATTTTGAAGTTAATGGAATTGGTTCTACTTCCGTAAGTTTTGTAGAAAGAAGTTTATCAACAGGAGCAGAAACAAGAGTTCCACAATATCAGTGGAATGGAGATAAATTGGATGGAACTGGACATTCTGGATTAACTTTAGACACTTCCAAAGCACAAATTTTGTGGACAGATGTTGAGTGGTTGGGATTAGGAACCGTAAGAGTTGGATTTGTAATCAATGGAAAATTTATTCATTGTCATTCTTTCCATCACGCAAATATAATTGAATCCACTTATATGACAACTGCTTCTTTGCCGTTGAGATTGGAAATTTCAAA
>Ga0129333_10001106_pt1 | contig 24056 bp, 6 predicted proteins | sample CPB6_08_DNA_FD_94474 | JGI IMG/M metagenome (GOLD analysis project Ga0129333, IMG submission 94474) | Freshwater to marine salinity gradient microbial communities from Chesapeake Bay, USA - CPBay_Sum_0.6_0.8_DNA | ecosystem: Environmental > Aquatic > Marine > Coastal | place: USA: Chesapeake Bay...
CCCTTCCAATGACTTTTTCCAACACAGACAAGTTCATCATTTTCATCAAACTTCCAGTGTTGAAATGGTGGAAAGTTTACACGATCGTGTCCATCTGCTTCAGTTTTTTGATTCTTTTTTCGTGTTTTATTCACAGGAATGTGTTCATAGGTCATAATCCTAAATACTAGATCAGTTTTAGCCATTTTTTTATAATCAACTTCACATTCGGCTAGTTTAACTTTTTCCCCTGCCTCTTTTAATCTAGCATATTCTTGATCACCCATACGTTTGGCACGATTTCTTTTCGCTTCAGCTATGGTTCTTATATTAATTTTGTCTAAACTGGGTAAAATAATATCGTATTGATTGTATTCTGGTTTAGAATAACTGCTATAAGTGTTTTTACTCTTGTGTATTTCTTCTAACAAATCTTTGTTATTAAGATAATTTACAGTCATTTGTAATAATTCTCCTCATGTTATTATAAACTACGCACATTTGAAAGTCAAATAAATATTTGCCAAAGGGGAATAAAATGAGCCTAATTTCAAATATTGCCAGTGCTGCTATTGGGGCCACTGTAGGTAATTTAGTAGGTGGCCTAGCTGGTGCAGCCAACAGTCTAACAGGTGGCCTAGCTGGTGCAGCAGGTGGCTTAATGAGTGCTCTAAGAAGTAAAAATATACCCATTAATGCTGAAAATTTTATTCCCAAGGAAGTAACAACGGCCCAGATTGGATCTGATGGTGATCCAAAAGATTGGAGGGTACGTCTCAGCTTTCCCTCCAGTGTCGCTCCATTTCAAAATTCACCTTTATTTAAGCCTTTACAAGAAGCAGGAGGGTTAATTTTTCCCTATACACCAACTATCAGTATCAGCAGTGTTGCTAATTACAGTGAAACACCCATAACGCACAACAATTTTCAATTCGTAAGTTTCAATGCAAGTAAGGTAAATGAAATCAGTGTTAGTGGTGAGTTTTTTGTAGAAGATGCAGTTCAAGCTCAATACTGGTTATCATGTGTTCATTTCTTACGCAGTGTGACCAAAATGTTTACAGGTGATAGTAGTTTAAGTGGTAATCCACCTGTGATTTTATATTTCAATGCCTATGGAGATTATGTTTTTAAGGATATACCTGTAGTGGTAAGAAGTTTTAGTATGACTTTACCCAAGGAAGTTGATTATATAACAACTAACATGACCAACCCAAAAGCTGGATCAGCAGGCGGCTTTGCTGATCCCACGAGCAGTCTAGCAGATACAGCCAGTCAAATAGCAGGTGTGGCCAGTGCATTTGGAGCTACAAAGGCTGCTAATGCTTTAAAAACGGTCAGCAATGTGGCCAATTTAGTAGGTGGATTAACAAGTATAGCTAATAAAACTTTAGCACCTAGTGGTAGTGGTACAGCAGGAGCAGATGATAGTCATGTTCCAACTCAAAGTACATTAACTTTAAGCCTATTACCCATTTATAGTAGAAATAGAATAAGAAAATTTACACTAGATGACTTTGTGTCTGGCAAATACGTAAAGGATGGGTTCATTTAATGGTAGCTAGATATAATTCAACCAGTCCTTATCAAGATACAAAAATAACAAAAAACTATCTTGATATATTGACTATAAGACCTGTTAGTGCTGAAAGTGATGATTTTTTATATACCATAGAAAGTCAATATGCTTTAAGACCAGATTTATTGGCCTTTGATCTTTATGGCAGTCATCATTTATGGTGGGTATTCATACAAAGGAATTTAGATGTATTGCAAGATCCTATTTTTGATTTTGTACCAGGTGTACAAATATATCTACCAAAAAAGAGCAGTTTGTTTAAAGTATTAGGAGCCTAAATGAGTGTTTTGAAAAATGCCCTAAAAGCTACTATAGCCACAGCAGCAGTTGGTGCAGTGGCCAACCAACTAAAAAATGTAAATCCTGTAAGCGATTTAAAAAATGCTGCATCTACTCTTTCAGGTGGTTTAGATAAACTCAAAGCAGGCTTGAATATTGATACTAGTCAATTAACAAGTAAAATAGCTGGTCAAGTCCCAACAGGATTCGACGTAGGTGAGGTTGGTGGATTTTTTAAAGTTCCTACACGTAAGTTGAGCATCGATCTTAAAGATGAAAATATTGTAGAAACAAATATTAAAAAATTACCTTTGGCAAATGTTTTAAGAAACTATGCAAGTGTTAACTACGTTTGGACTTTAAGTGTTTTAAGTCCATTTGCTTGTAATTTTCCAGATGAAACTTATAAAAAAGGTGAATTGGGAGATATTATTCTACGTAGCGGTGGTGGTGATCCAGAAAATAGAGTAAGCCTTAAAAATTACGGTTATAGCGGCGAAGCTAGAATGGATCATAATCCTGATGGCAAATTTGATTTTTATATTGATAATGTCAAAATACAGAGTGTTATAGGACTAGATCAAAATACTAAAAATACCAATGCGTCCACTTTACAATTTAATGTTTTTGAACCATACAGTTTAGGATTATTCTTCCAAAGTTTACAAATGGCAGCTGCTAATAATGGTTATGAAAATTGGGTAATAATGCCTGTGCTATTAACTTTAGAATTTAAAGGACATTATGGACCAGATCAGCAAATGGTTGATAGTGCTGTTACCAAAAGACATTTTCCATTAAAAATTACTAACATAGATTTACAGGTTACAGATAGAGGCAGTCAATATGCCTGTCAAGCTGTAGCATGGAATGATGAAGCATATAGTGATACTATAAGTAGAACAAGAGTTGATCTACAAATACAGGGTAAAACAGTACAAGAAATGTTACAAAGTGGACCTTACAGTGTACAAAGTATTCTAAATGATCAACTATTAGAACAGGCTATAAAAAATAAAGTACCTGTAGCAGACAGAATAGTAATTTTATTTCCAACAGATACAAGTAGTAAACGAAATACTGATAGTACTGATGATACCAGCAGTCCAAAAAGTGCTACAGCTAACCCTAATGCCAAAAAACAAAATGTTATGAAAAAATTAGGATTAGAACTGGCCAACGATGGATACAATTATGTACAAAAAGATAATGTAAACAATGTTGGTACAGCATCAATGGGGTTTACGGATCGTAAAAAAGCAGAAGGTGTATTTGGTAAAGACAATCTTGTATGGGATGAAAAGAAACAAGTATTTCAAAGAGGCAATATAGAACTTAATACAACTATGGGCAAAGCCGAATTTAAACAAGGTAGTATGATACCAAATATTATTATTGAAATTATTACCAGTAGCAATTATGGTATTGAAGCTTTACAGCCCAGTAATATAGTAAAGGGTAAAGTTAAATGGTTTAAAATAGATAGTCAAAGTTATATAATTGACACAGATGCTAATATTCCAAAAACTGCACGTATGCCAATGGTCACTGTTTTTAGGATTATACCTTTTGAGGTAGATAAATCAAGATTTCAAGCAGCTAAAGACAAACCTGAACATGCTCCAGAAGTTGCTAAAACAAGTTTGAAGACTTATGACTATTATTATACAGGACAAAATACAGAAATATTAGATTTTCAAGTAAAATTTGCTACAACATTTTATAAAGCGACCACTGCTGATAGTGGTATTAATAATGAGGATGCTAGACAACGTGATAAAAATGCTGTAGTAGCAACACCTACAACCCCCGTCATATCTAATGGTAAAGTCACTAATTTTAGACGTAAGGAAGACGGTAGTATATATGATGCCACGGATGAATATAAGCAAGGCAAGCATGGTAATACTAAAATTAATGATGCTGCAACTAAAGTATTGATACAGGCAGATCAACTCAAACCCAAGCGTAATGGAGGTGGTGTAACAACACAGGACACAGGCACATTGATTGCAAAACAATTTAATGATGCCATTAATAGTGCTGGTGATATGATTACTGTTAATATGAAAATTTTAGGTGATCCTTTCTTTTTAGGTGATAGTGGATTTGGTAATTACACTGCTCAAGGAACTGAAAATCCTGCTATCACAGCAGATGGAACAATAAATCATCAGCGTAGTGAAGTTTTTATTACAATTAATTTTAAAAATCCAACAGACATAAGTGGAAATTTATATAAATTCCCTGGTCCTAATACCGTTAATACAATAAGTGGATTATACAGAGTAAACACGTTGGAAAGTTATTTTGATCGTGGTATGTTTACACAAAATTTAGATTTAAGTAGAATGCCAAATCTTGATAGTGCCTCAAAAGCTTCAGGTAGTGGTGCTTTTGTAGGGGAATATGAGGATGCTGCTCCAGCTACTGATACTCCATCTGAAATGGCAGGTGGTACACCACCACTATCAGATGCTGATCTAACAGTATATCCAGAAGATGGAGTGATCTAATGCCAGAAATTAATAGATCAACTCTTGAAGGTGAAGGCACTAGTAAGGAAGATGGTCTTATATTAGCCATAGTTGTCAGTCATCTAGATCCTGATTATATGGGTAGTTTACAAGTAGAAAAATTAAGACAGGTTGGTAATGATCGTAAACGCACAGGACAATTGGCCACAGTAAAATATGTTAGTCCATTTTTAGGTGTTACTAGTGCAGAATTTAATTCAAATGAAAATACATTTGACGGTACTCAAAAAAGTTATGGCTTTTGGGCTATACCACCAGATGTAGGAACTACAGTTGTTTGTTTCTTTGTAGATGGAGATCCAGCCAGAGGTTATTACATAGGTAGCATACAGGATAAAGATATGAACTTTATGATACCTGGTTATGCTGCCACAAGTTTTCATGCAGATGGTATAGAAGATCGTGTGCCGGTAGCTGAATATAATAAAAAAGCTGGCTTACCAATTAAAAAAGATACCACAAGAATTGAAAAACCACAACATCCTTTTACTGATGTACTAAAAGATCAAGGATTACTACGTGATGACACAAGGGGTATAACAACTAGTAGTGCTCGTAGAGAGTGGCCCAGTGCTGTTATGGGTATAAGCACTCCAGGACCCTTGGATAAAGATGGCCCAAAAGGTAGAGTAGGTAAAAAAGAGAACGAAATTCTTAAAATGCCAGTGAGTAGATTAGGCGGATCTAGTTTTGTTATGGATGATGGTGATGATAAGTTTTTACGTACTAAAAACGCCAGTGAAGGTCCACCTGAATATGCTGCTGTAGAAGATGGTGAAGTAAATGGTGATAGAACTTTACTACACAATGAACTAATAAGAATTCGTACAAGAACAGGTCATCAAATACTTTTACACAATACTGAAGATTTAATTTACATAGGCAATGCTCGTGGCACAGCTTGGATAGAGTTAACTAGTGATGGTAAAATGGACATTTATACAGAAGATAGTGTTAATGTCCATACAAAAAATGATTTTAACTTATATGCTGATCGTGATATAAACATGGAAGCAGGACGTAATTTTAATATCAAAGTAAAAGAAGAAATGCACACACAGGTTGGTAAAGACAGTATTTTAATTGTAGATGAAAATCAAAAAATACATATCAAAAAAGATGTAGAAATTAATTTTGATCAAAAACTAACGCACAAAGTCACAGGAGTCGTCAATATTAAATATGATGCGAACTATTTTCATTCTGTGGCTAGCAATTATCATATGACTAGTGGGTCTGGTACATATATGACAGCAGGTACAACCAATGAAACTAACGCAGGTAATTCAATTATAGAAACTGCTGGTGTTATTCATATGAATGGGCCCAATGCTGCAACAGCCACAGCGGCTACTCCTGTAGATCCACCTAAAGAGCTTAAAACTCATAGCGTGCCTGATCAGGAAGGTGCAGAGCTACTAAAAACAATTATGCGTAGATTACCCATTAAGGAGCCATGGTGCCATCATGAAAATTTAGACCCAGTCGAGTTTAAGCCTGATAAAACAGATCGTGATGTAGATGGTAGATATGAAGAAAACAGTGAAAGCATATTAAAAATTCCAGATTATTTCAAAAAATATACAACAAAGTATGACACTTTTAGTAAGGTAAAATCATAATGAGCATTCAGAGATTATATGAAAATACTGTGGTTAAAGGCGATAATAGAAAAGCCAAACCACCCTTGCCTAGAACATATAGGGGATTTAGCACTATAAGTCCAGACAGCGAAAACTTTACACTTTATGATCTTTCACTTATCAAGCAGGATTTACTCAATCATTTTCATATAAGACAGGGTGAAAAACTTAATGATCCCACATTCGGCACTATAATTTGGGACCTAATTTTTGAACCATTAACACAAGATGTAAAACAATTAGTTCTAGATAACGTGACAACTATAATAAATTATGATCCAAGGGTTCAGGCTAACAGTATAATCGTAAGCAGTTATCAAACAGGCATACAAATTGAGTGTGAATTAACCTATTTGCCCTATAATGTTAGTGAGAAAATACAGTTTAGATTTGATCAAAGTTTGGGTTTGATAGGTTAATAAATAAAAAATAAGGAAGTTTTATGTCATCCACTGATAGACAAAATAGATTGCTTGTAGCCGAAGATTGGAAGAGAATCTATCAAAGTTTCAAAAATGCTGATTTTACCAGTTATGATTTTGAAAATTTGCGTAGAGTAATGATTGCCTATCTTCGTGAAAACTATCCTGAAGATTTTAATGACTACATAGAAAGCAGCGAATATCTAGCACTTATAGATATGATTGCTTTTTTAGGTCAAAGTTTTGCCTTTCGTGTGGATCTAAATGCTCGTGAAAACTTTTTAGAACTAGCAGAACGTAGGGAAAGTATATTACGATTAGCTCGTACATTAAGTTATAATGCTAAACGTAATAAACCAGCTACTGGATTACTCAAGTGGGAAAGTATAAGTACCACAGAAGATATTATAGATAGTAATGGTCGCAATATAAGCAACCAAGAAATTATTTGGAATGACCCTAGCAATTCTAACTGGTTAGATCAATTTATAAGAGTAGTTAATGCTGCATTACCTATGACAGCACAATTTGGTAGTCCAGATTCTGCAAGTAATGTTTTTAATATACCAACTGAACAATATAGACTGCAAACTGTGGGAACTAGTGTGCCCGTATATGCCTTTAGTAAAGCAGTTGATGGTCGTAATATGAATTTTGAATTGGTAAGCACAGTTTTAAAAGATAATAATATCACAGAAGAACCGCCTCTTGCAGGACGTAGGTTAAGTTTCATTTATAGAGATGATGGTAAAGGTGCCGCTAGCAATAGTAATGGTTTCTTTCTTATGTTTAAACAAGGAAGTCTAAACACAGGCACATTTACATTAAATGAACCAACAACCAATGAAATTGTAGATATTGATGCCACTAATATAAATGATAGTGATATTTGGTTGTATAAACTTAATTCTAACGGTAGTGAAAGTGAATATTGGGATAAAGTTTCTAATTTTGAAGCTAACAATATCATATACAATAGTGTTAAAAAGAATATTAAAAATATTTACAATGTTATTACACGAACAAATGATAGAGTAAGTTTAGTCTTTGGAGATGGAGTATTTGGTAATCTACCATTTGGCACTTTTAGAATATATTACAGAACTAGTAATGGTATAAGCTATACAATAAATCCAAAAGACATGCGTAGCGTCAGTGTAGATGTAAGTTACCTATCAAATACGGGACAATTAGAAGTTTTGAGTATAGCTATGAGCCTTCAAAATAGTGTGGCAAATAGTAGCCCTAGTGAAAGTGATGATGAAATTAAAGCCAAGGCGCCTGCTACATATTATACTCAAAATAGAATGATCACAGCAGAGGATTACAACATCAGTCCATTGAGTGTAGATCAAGATGTATTAAAAATAAAAACAGTGAATAGGTCAAGTAGTGGTATAAGTAGGTATTTCGATCTTATAGATCCTACAGGTAAGTACAGTAGCACTGACTTGTTTAGTGATGATGGTATAATTTATAGAGAAGAATATGAAGATACTTTTAGGTTTACCTATAAAAATAGAGTTGAAATACAGGCAGTAATCATAAATCAAGTATTACCTTACATTAGTAAAATTACTATTAGAAATTATTATTATCAAAAGTTTGCTAGGATAGTTTTAGATTATGATCCTGCTCTACAAATTAAATGGCAACAAAATAGTCAAGGTACTAATTTTAGCACTGGCAAATTTAAAAATAATGCAGGGGTGATATTTGGATATAATTCAAATAATACTTTTAAAAGTTTAGAGCCAGGTGCATTACTTAAATTTGTAGCCCCAGATAATTATGTATTTTTACGCAGTGAAAACAATAGATTAGTTGCAACTAGTTTAAATTTGCCTAATACAACCAAGTATGTTTGGGCTAAATTAGTTGATATTACCAGTGACGGGTTAGTTGAAGCACTACCAAATGGTAGTGGACCTATTACACTTAATGAAAAAATTCCTTCCAATTCAATTATAACAGAAATTATACCAAAATGGACTATTAAATTAGATGATACTACAATGACACTGATGAATGATCTTATTTTCAACAATAAAGATTTTGGTTTACGTTATGATTTAGATACAAAAAGTTGGCAATTAGTATTTGATACAAACTTAAATCTTGTTGATCCTTTCAATATCGGAAGAACTGGGGATATAAGCAACCAAAAATTAGATAGTAGTTGGTTATTAAGTTTTACAACAGATACAGAAAGATACACTGTGCGTAGTAGAAATTTACGATATATATTTGAAAGTGACAAGAAAATTAGATTTTATTATGATAAAACTAACAAAGTTTTTGACACAAAAACAAATAAAATTATCAAAGACAAAATAAGTATCCTAAATATTAATACAATACCAGATTCACCTTACAGTCCTTTAAATTATTCAATAGATTGGGAAATTATAAATGAATTTATTGGTAATGATGGATATATTGATACTAAAAAGATCGAACTAACATTTAAAGATTCTAATGATGACGGTGTAGTAGATGATCCAGATATTTTTAACTTAATTGTAAGTCCTAGTAGTACAGATACATATAAGTTTATTATACTTAAAAAGTATGAAACAAGTACAGGACAAATAGATTATGCTTGGGTGGAAAATTTGGCACCTGATGGATATCGTTTAATTGACATTGTTAATACATTTGGTAATATTCCATCTAGTTATTTTGTTGATAAAAAATATGTCTATGTTTATGATACTGATACGTTATTTCAGTATGATATGCTTTTGAATAAATTTGTAGTAAGTGTGGATTATAAAGTGCATCAAGGACGTAAAGGACTTAAATTTCATTACATTCATAGTGCAGATTATGAGGCTAGAATTGATCCAGGATATAGTAATTTTATGGATCTGTATGTTTTAACCAAACAATATGATATAAACTTTAGACAATGGTTGTTAGGAAGTATAGATGTAGAACCAATGCCGCCTAGCACAGACCAGTTAGCTATAACTTTAGGTAATAAATTAGAACAAATAAAGGCAATGAGTGATGAAATTATATATCATCCGATAAGATATAAAATTTTATTTGGTGCCAAAGCTATTCCAAATTTAAGGGCTAGTTTTAAATTAGTTAAAAATCAAGAACAAATTATCAGTGATAATGATCTTAAATCAAGAGTATTAAATTCTATTAATGAATTTTTTAGTTTAGAAAATTGGGATTTTGGTGATAGTTTTTATTTTAGTGAGTTAGTTGCTTATATAATGAATAGAACCGCTCCATTTTTAGTTAATATTGTGATCGTCCCAAGGCAAGAAGATCTTACTTTTGGTAGTTTATTTGAAATTAAAGCAGAAAATGATCAAATTTTCATAAGTGGAGCTACTACCGAAGATTTAGAAATAATTGATAGTATAACAGTGAGTAGCCTTAATGCTACAGGACTTATCAGTACAAATAATACTGTATTAAGTCAACAATTTATTGAGAGCAGAGCGAGAAATTAATGTCTGATGAAAATACTTTAGGAGTACCTTTAGATAATAATGAAAAGCGTAAAGCTGAAAGATTTTTACCTCAATTTTATCGTACTGATAGTAACAAAAAATTCCTATCAGGAACTATAGATCCTTTAATACAAAGAGGAACAGCTAAAAAACTTAATGGATTTATAGGTAGAAAAAATAGTAAAGCTAGCAAAGGCGATGATATTTTTTTAAAAGAGGTTACAGATGAACGTAATGCATATCAATTAGAACCTTGTTTAACAACTGAAGACATACTAGGAAATACAACCTTTTTTAAAGATTATATAGATTATATTAATACAATTAATGTATTTGGCGGTTTAACTAATAATCATCAAAGATTAAATGTACAAGAATTCTATAGTTGGAATCCACATATTTGTTGGGACAAATTTGTAAATTATTTGCAATACTATTGGTTACCTTACGGTCCAGAAACAATTAGGATTAATGGTAATAAAACATTAGATATAGTTAGTACATTTAAAGTTAACATTGTAGACGAAGGTGATAATTTTGCCTATTTAATGACTCCTGATGCACTTACACTAAACCCTGCATTAAGATTATATAGAGGGGAAACTTATAGATTTGATATCACTGCTAAAGAACATCCCTTCAGCATACGTACAGATAGAGTAAGTAGTGCTAGCCCTGAATTTAGAGGTAGTACAAGTTTCAACTACAAACAGCATGGATCTAATAATTTTGAAATTGATATTCTTACAGATTCAGATGTAATACATTTAGAAGCACAACAAAGATTCGTTACAAGTGGTACAGGTCTTATGAGAGCTAATATTCAAGCTCAAGACGGAACTGTAAGAAGTATTACTAGTACTCAAACTAATCATTTAACACATGTTGTCTCAATAACACCTACTGCACAAAATCTATTAAAAATTAATGACATTGTAACATTTGATGCTGATATAACAGGGTCTACAGGATTATTAGGTGGTTTAGAACCTATACAAACATATTACATAAAGAGTTTTGTATATGATGTTCCTCCAGTACCACCACAAGGAGTAGCCCCAACACCACCTAAAATTATAGGTTTTACACTGAATTGGATACCACCTATTAATTTATTTGCAGAAGTTTATGTGAATGGTGCCAAACTCAAGCAAGGTGAATTTAATTTCACCACAAATGTTAAAAGAAAAAGAGTTTTAAACATACAATCTAATATAGGTAACAATGATGTTGTTATTTTAGATTTTTTTAAACTTAAAGATAATGACCAGTTTAGATATTTTGATGGTATAAAAACATTTGAAAGGATCAATAACAAACTAGTTGAAAGTAAAAATTTTAGCGTCAGTGATGGAATTTTAGAATTTACTGTATCTTTTGATGCACCTGATGTATTGTATTATGTTAGTAATGTTGATCCCAATACTAGTGGACTAATAAAGATTTTTGATATTACTGAAAATACTACTATAAATGTTGAACAAGAAGTAGTTGGTAAAATCAATTATAGTTCACAAGGTATAGATTTAAGCAACGGAATGAAAATTAAATTTGGTGGTTTGGTTTATCCTGTAGCATACCGTGATAGAGAATTTTACGTTGAAGGTGTAGGTGAAGAAATAAAACTTGTCGATGTTAAAACTTTAGAAGTTGTAACAGATATAGCATACAATGTTGATGTTAATTTCGACACAGGTGGTTATGATGAACTAGCATTTAATAATGTTAATTATGCAGCTCTAGATAAAGATTATATTGTAATTAATAGATCTAGTCGTGATCGTAATCCTTGGACTAGATATAATCGTTGGTTTCATAAAGATGTTATTGAAAAAACTGCAAAAATTTTAGGTAAATCAGCTGTTTATGATCAAAGTAAAAGAGCAATAAGACCTATTATTGAATTTAATCCTGATATTAGATTGTATAATTTTGGGAATATTAGTAAACAAAATGTAGATTTAATAGACAATTTTACTAAAGATGTGTTTAGCACTATAGAAGGAAGTCTTGGTTATATTGTAGATGGTATAGAATTATTTAATGGACATAGAATAATCTTTACTGCGGATACAGATATAAGAGTTACAAATAAAATCTATAAAGTAGAATTTACCAATGTGTATGATGAAAACACAGGCATTACAAAAAGACTTATACATCTAGCAGAAGAACCTGATGGTATACCAAAAGAGTTAGAAACTGTATTAGTTTTAGCAGGTAAAGAATACGGTGGAAATATGGTTTGGTTTAACGGAGTTACTTGGGTAAAAGGTCAAGCCAAAACTTCACTTAATCAAGCACCATTATTTTCTCTATTTGACAAAGATCACACACCTTTGAATGAAATAAGCAAATATGACGGAAGTACATTTAAAGGTACAAAACTTTTCTCTTATAGAACTGGCAAAGGTACTACAGATAAAGAATTAGGATTCAGTCTAACCTATAAAAATATTAATAATATAGGTGATATATTATTTGATTTTAATTTAAGTGTTGATAATTTTAGATACAAAAAAGAAAATAAAGTTGTAGAGGAAAGTGTATCAAATAAATTTTTACAAAAATTATCTTCTGGTAATACACAAGATTTAATTAACGGATGGACTAAAAATTCGATTGAAAATGTACAACCAATCGTTAGAATTTTTAAACAAGAATTAGTGGAAAAAAATTCAATTAAACAAATACAAGTAAACAATTTTCCATTAGATGTATTTGAAGATAGTACGGATTTAGAAGATTTACGCATTAAAGTTTATGTGAATAATAAGAGATTATCTGACAATGAGTATGAGCTTTACCAAGGTGTTGATATAAAATATATCAGATTAGAGCGTGATATAAAAACTGATGATATTTTAACTGTAAAATTATATACAAAAAAATCAAAAAGCACTGAAAAGGGCTATTATGAGTTCCCAATTAATTTTCAAAATAATCCCTTAAATGAGGACATAACAAATTTTACTCTTGGGGAAGTAATTGATCATGTAAATTCTATTGTAGATAATGTTGATAATTTTGATGGGATATATCCAGGAGCAAGCAATTTAAGAGATATTGGTCAATTATCTGCTAAAGGATTAAAATTTGTACAACATAGTGGGAGTCTAAATTTAAGTTTGTATCATTTGACCAATACTGATGCAAATATAATTAGAGCTCTTGAAAAAAGTATGTTTGATTACAATAGTTTTAAAAAATCCTTTATGTTCAATACAGAATATTTAGAAGAAGGATTGACTGATAAAGATGCTGTAGATAAACTATTGCAAATAATAAATCAGAATAAAACTAGTAACATGTCCTATTATTTTAGTGATATGTTAGCTTATTTAGGAGAAAAAAATACACAATTTAAGATCAAAGAGTTTGTTCAAAGTAAATTTCCGTTATCTGATAATTTTTCTTTAGAAAAATTAACTGAAAAAGCAGTTTACATATATGTTAATGATCAACAATTAATTTACGAAAAGGATTATAAATTTACAGGAGATGGGTTTGTAGAACTATTTGTAGAATTAAAAGAAAATGACATTGTAGATATGTATGAATATTCTAGTACAGATGGATGTTTCATACCTCCCACTCCAACTAGTTTAGGATTATATCCAAAATATGAACCAAAAATTTATTTAGATACTACTTTGTTAAGTCCACAAAATGTAATACAAGGTCATGATGGAAGTATAATTTTAGCATTCAATGATTACAGAGATAATTTAATATTAGAGTTAGAAAAAAGAATTTTTAATAATATTAAGGTAAATTATGATCCACAAATTTTAGATATTTATGATTATATTCAAGGACCTAATAGACCTACATCTTACTCTCGAGACGAATTAAATAGAGTATTAGCACCAAACTTTTTTAAATGGACTACTTTTGTAGATAAGGACTATACAAAAAGTCAATTATATATACAGTCCAATCCTTTTACTTTTAATTACAGCGAAATTCAAAGCTTTGATTTCACACCTTTACCAGGATACTGGAGAGGAATTTATAAATGGTATTACGATACAGATCGTATAAATTTATGTCCATGGGAAAGTTTAGGATTCAGCATAGAACCAACATGGTGGCAAAACGTGTATGGTCCTGCTCCTTACACCAAAGATAATCTTATATTGTGGAATGATTTACGTGATGGTATTGTACGTGAACCAAATAAACCAATTAGAATAGCAAATAAATTTATAAAACCTGTGCTTGAAAATATTCCAACTAATTCTAACGGTTTTTTACTTAATCCCATGGATGCTAATCTAGCTACAGGATTGTTCAACGCACGTACAGAAAAGAATTATGTGTTTGGTGATGTTAGCCCAGTAGAAAATGCATGGCGTAGAAGTAGTTACTATCCATTTGCACTTCTTAAAACCATAATTTTACTAGCACCTAATCGTGTTTTCAGTGTATATTTTGATCGTAGTAGAATAATTAGAGATCAAGCAAGTCAGTTAATATATGAACCTACAGGTAAAAGATTAAAATTACAAGATTTATTAATTACTAATACTGTTAATGATCAACAAAGGGTACAGACTTCAGGATTAGTTAATTATATAATAGATTACTTGTTAACAAGAAAAAATAAAGCTATTGAAAGCTATAAATTTGACCTACAAAATTTATCAAATAAAATTAGTCATAGGTTAAGTGGTTTTAGCAGTGAAGAAAAATTTAATTTAATTCTCGATAGTAGAAATATAAATTCAACAACCAGTGTATTTGTACCTAAAGAGAATTATAAAATATTTTTAAACACTGGATCACCTACAACACGATTATTTTATAGTGGAGTAATAATAACCAAATTATATACAAGGTATGGTTTAGGTTATGAAATAAAAGGATATAGTCAAAGTCAACCGTTTTTTTATTATCTACCTTGGTCCAAGTCTGGATTTAAAATAAATGTTGGTGGTATAAGTGAATCATATATTATATATGAACCTAATCAAACCTACGTAGCTGGTAATATAGTAAAAATTTTAGAAAATTACTATAGAGTAAAAATAAGCCATAATAGTGGACCTAATATAGACTATAGTTTATTAGCGAAATTGCCTAGTTTACCAATTGTGGGAGGAATTGATGCTGATTTTAGGGCAGAATTTTATAATAACCCACAAATACTTAATTATGGAACTATTCTATACAGTGTGCAGGACGTGGTTGATTTTATATTAGGTTATGGAGAATATTTAAAAAGTAATGGATTTATATTTGACACCTATATCCCAGAACTAAAGGATGTAGGATCATGGCAATTGAGTGCCAAAGAATTTATGTTTTGGGTCACACAAAATTGGGGTACTGGTAAAGATTATTATGATGAATGGAAGCCATTTACTAACTATAGAACTGGCGATTTTATTATCAATAATAATCTTTTTTACAGTGTTAAAGAAGATCATACCACAACAAGTATTTTTGACAGTGACAAATATTTACCAATAGAAAATATAGATAGTTCAGGAGCAAGTGCAATAAGTTTAAGTCCAGCTGCTCTTGGTATAACTTTAAGTTTAAAATATAACATCGTTGATAATGTAATAAGTCCTTTAGATTATGAAATTTTCAAAAGTGATGGTAGTAAATACGAACCTAACGATTTAAATTATTATAGAGATGGTAATAGATTTACTTTAAAACCTAAAAATCAAGACCAAGGGATATACGGTGTTGGATTTTATCTAGTTCAAAAAGAACATGTTTTAGTGATAGATAATACTACTCAATTTAATGATATTATATACAATACTGCTACAGGATATAGACAAGAAAGGCTAAAAGTATATGGATATAAAACTATAGACTGGAATGGAAGTTTTGATAGTCCAGGATTTGTTTATGACTCAGCAACTTTAAGCGAATGGAGCACATGGACAGACTATAATGTTGGAGATATTGTAAAGTACAAAGAATTTTTCTACACTGCGACACAAAAAATAGTTGGAACAGATGCCTTTGATACTAATGTTTGGCAACGACTTTCGCAATCTCCAACAAGTCAATTACTACCAAATTGGGATTATAAGAGTTTACAATTTTTAGATTTTTATGATTTAGATAGTGATAATTTTGATAGTAATCAGCAATCAATAGCACAACATCTTATTGGATATCAAAAACGTCAATATCTAAACAACATTATTAAAAACGATGTAAGTGAATTTAAATTTTATCAAGGCATGATTACTGAAAAAGGAACATTAAATTCTCTTAACAAATTATTTGATGTTTTAGGTCCTGATAATAAAGAAAGTTTAGAATTTTTAGAAGAATGGGCAGTGCGTGTAGGTACTTATGGGGCAACAAATACATATGAAGAAATAGAATTTGTTTTAGATGAAATTAAATGGAAAACAGAACCTCAAGCTTTTGAACTAGTTAATGAAATTGACCCTACTAAAAAAGATTATGTAATTAGACAAACAGATAATGAACTTTATCTAAAACCAATAAATTATAATAAAGATATTTGGCCTATTGCTAATGATTATACAAAATTTCTTAAAACTCCTGGGTTTAGTAAGGTAGAATTTGCAAAACTTATATTAGACGATTTATCAGATATATTAACACTACAAGAGAAACAAACTATAGATATAAGTGTAGGAGACTATGTATGGTGCGGGTTTCAAACAAAAATAAACCAATTTGGTGATGATTGGAACATTTTTAGATATAACAAACTAGATGTATCAGTGACTATGGTAAGTGTTAGTACCACAGATCCTACAAAATTAATAGTAACATTTAATATTTGGCCAAACTTTGTAGATGGCGACATAGTTAAATTTAAAAGTAATTATGAAAAGTTTAATAAATTTTATGTTGTTAAAGTTAATTACAATGGTATTACTCCTGTCAACATAACTATTTCAAAGGATAAAGATTTTCAGCTTAATGAACTACAACTTAACACAAATGAAACTTATACTTTCAACAAGCAAAGATATAATAATATTGATGAGGTTGTAATACCTAAATATGTAAACCAAGAAACTAATAAATGGCCATATGGTGAGTTACTTTGGTTTACAGATAGTGAAGGTAAAAATAGTATTTGGAAAAATAGGAATGTTTATAGACAGGAAAATATTACTAATTTTAGTAATATTGAAAATCAAGAATTTGGACATACTGTAGCAGTTAATGAAGATTCTACTGTTTTAGCAGTATTATCAAGAACTGATGAAATTTGGAGTGGCGACTTTTCATCTGGCACAACATATCAAAAAAATAATATTGTATATACAGATAATAAGTTTTGGAGATGCATTGCTGACACTAGTACAAAAAATATTTTTACTCCAAGTAAAAATTTAGCAAATGTTGAAATAATTGAAGTAGACGGGCAAAAAAGATTTTCTTGTGATAGTGTTGAATATCTACAAGTAGGATCTCTAATACAAGTATCTGGCGTATTTGTAGGTTTTGCTCAAATATCAGGGCATGTTGATGGTAAAATATATAAAGTTAGACAAGTTATTAACAATTTAAACCAAAATGATTTTATTTTAGAGAATTTGGATGGCAGTAATTTAACATTATCAGTTGGTGTACCAAGTAGTGTAAGTTTTACACTTCAAGGTGATTGGATAGAAACTAATCAATCTAGTAGACAAATTGTAATATTTGTTAAACCTTATTTAAGTACACAATGGGCTAAAAAACAAGTTATATACGCTGAATCAAATACATTTAAATTTGGTGAAAACATTAGTATAGATAAAAATGGTAGATTTATTGCAATTACAGGAATAAGAAAAAAGAACAATACTAATCAATTAGAATCTGCTGTATATTTGTATAGTATACCTCAAAGAGTAGTTACATTCAGCAGTGATTATACCCTAACAACAGGTAATAGATTAGATTATAAAAATAACAAAATAATTATTCCTGGGCACTTACTTGCTGAAGGTACCCTTGTAAAATACACGACTTCAGGTACTCCATTGAAAGGTTTAGAAAATAATCAAGAATATTATGTTCAAACTCTTGATAGTGAAAGTTTTAGATTAACTAGAGATGTAGATAGAATCGATTTAATTATTTTACAAAAAAGTGTATCTGGAACTCATTATATAACTAATTTAAATATAGCTCAAGATTATAGTTTGACTACTGTAATATCAAATACTGAAACAACTGATATAAATTTTGGTAGGAAAATAAGATTTGGTATTATTGAAAATTCTAATCCAATTTTTAACTCTTACAGAATTTTAATTAGTAGCTTTGAAAAGGGTGTATTTGTATACAGCTATTTTAATAATATCTTAAACAATCCTATAAAGATAGATAATGCCAATCCTGCTAGTTTTGCATATGATTTTGATATAAGTGCTAATGGATTGAGAATTGTCATAAGTGCTCCTAGTCAAGGCAAAGTATTTTTTTACAATAACTCATATACACCATCATTAATAACAGCAACTAATAACGAAGGGTTCGGTCAAAGTTTAAGTTTGAGCAATGATGGTAGATATTTGGCTATAAGTAGTCCTATTTTTGATCGAATTAGAACAGATCAGGGTAAAGTTAGTGTACTTAAATTAGTTAATACTTGGATGCCTGATACCTTTTATAATGCAAATGATTTAGTTTTTTACAATTTTAATCATTATATAGTTTTGGTAAACCATACATCACCTAGTAGTTTCAGTACTAATAATTTACAATTATTGTCTAATATATCTGGAACAAGTCCGTTTTATCTTGATCAAATTATAGAAGATCGCAATCCAGAAAATAATGAAGAATTTGGGTATTTTGTTAAATTTTCAAATGAAGTAGATAATATACCAAAAACTTTAATAATTTATAGCAGAAAAGCAGATGCCTTTACTCTGGACACTTATGATGACGTACTTTATCCTCAAATAAGTGATACTAATTCAGTTGTAGACGTAGGTAGAATTGACATATTTGATAGATATGTTAGCAAGTTCATTTATTCAGAATCTTTACCAGCAAGCAATATTCCTTTAAACACACCTTATAGTTTAGCAATAGGAGAAAATACAATAATTTTAGGAAATCCTAGTATTTTGAAAGAAAATAAAAGAGATGGAAAATTGTATCTTTACAACAAAAAGGCTAATACTTATAGTTGGGAACCTTATATTCAACAGCAACCTAATATAAAAATAGATTGGTTTAAAAAGGTATTTGTTTATAACAAAAAGAGTAATAGTTTTATTAGCTATCTTGACATAATTGATCCTGTACAAGGTAAAATATCAGGTGTTGCAGAACAAGAGTTAAAATTTAAAACTTATTATGATCCTGCAACTTATTCATTTAAAAATACTAATTTTAATAAAACAGTATCAGTAGATAGCGGTACAGCTTGGACTGATAAACATGTGGGAATGCTATGGTGGGATTTACGACGAGCTAAATTTTTGGATGCAGGATTAGGTGATGTTGTCTATAACAATAGTGTATGGAATACTCTTTTTCCTACAGCCAGTATTGATGTATACGAGTGGGTAGAAAGTAAGCTATTACCTAGCGAATGGGATAGTATAGCTGATACTGTTGAAGGGTTTGCAGATGGTATCAGTGGAACAAGTTTATATGGTAATAATGTTTACAGTGTCAAAGTAACTTATGACACTTTAAGTAATAAAAATGTACCAACTTACTACTTTTGGGTTAAAAATAAAGTAATAGTCCCAAATGTCAAAGATAGAAAATATAGCGCATCAGATGTAGCTAGCCTAATTCAAAATCCTAAAAATTATAATATAAAATACATTCAATTTACTTCTAAAAATAGTTGGGGATTAGTTAACGTAAAAAATATTTTAGATAAGAAGGATGTTGTTCTTAGTGTACAATATTGGAATTATGAACCTACTGATCTTAAAATTCATAATCAATTTAAAATAATCAGTAATAATAATAAAACCGAAATACCATTAAATATTGAACAAAAATGGTTTGATAGTCTTGTAGGATTTGATAAAAAAGGAAGAATGTTACCAAACTTAAAAATAAGTCCTAAACTTATGTATGGTATTGAAAATTCTCCAAACCAAACCATGTTTGTTAATAGACTTGAAGCTTTAAAGATTTTTATAGAAAATTTAAATTATGAACTTAAAAATATTCAAATAGATAATATAGATATCCAAGATTTATATCTAAAGGATAATATTCCTGAATTTAAATTTGGATATTATGATTACATCAAAGATTTCTATGATGAGTTGTCATATATTGTTCCTGATACTTTTCAACCTGGATCTTTACAGCCAATTATAATAAATGGTAGAATAAACGGTATAAAAATAATTAAGTCAGGTTCAGGATATAAATCTGCGCCAATAGTAAAAGTTAAAGGTAAGGGCTATAATGCAGAAGTTAAAACACAAATAAATGCAGCAGGGGCAATTACTAATGTTAACATTATATCTAAAGGTTATGGATATTTAGATGATACTGAATTAGAAATAAGACCTTTAAGTGTTCTTATTCGCAGTGACAAATATACACTAAATGATTGGGCTATATATCATTACATAAATGGAAATTGGGTAAAAGCAAAAACTAAAGAATTTGACGTTACTGAATATTGGTATTTTATAGATTGGTATTCTCCAGGTTATAATCAATACACTAAAATTGATTATAAAATAAAAGGGTTCAATGAATTACTTAATCTTAAATGTAATATAGGTGATATAGTTCAAATTGAAAACACACAAGGAACACCTAATTGGACTTTATTTGAAAAAATATCAAATGAATTAGCTATTGATTATAGTAGAATTTATCGAGTAATTGGAAAGAAAAATGGTGCCATACAAATAAGTAATAACTTTTATGATTTTAAACTAAATGAACAAGGTTATGATGGTTTACTTTACGATAGTGATTTATATGACAGAGTTGGAACTATTGAATTAAAGGTTATTTTAGATAGTTTAAAAAATAAAATTCTTATAGATAATAGAAGAAGCATTTATATAAATCTATTTTTCAGTAGTCTTAAACATATATTAAAGGAACAACCATTTGTAGATTGGTTCTATAAAACAAGCTTTGTAAAAGTTCTTCATAATGTAGGTAGTCTAAAACAAAAAATTAATTTTAATAATGATAATTTAAGTGATTATGAAAATTACATTAAGGAAGTTAAACCTTTTAGAACAAAGATAAGAGAATTTGTAAGCGTATATGACAATATAGAAAATTCTAACAGCCTTATAACTGATTTTGACGTACCATCATTTGTTACTCCTACAAACACCATCAGGAATTTATATACCCAGTATAAAAATAATGGAATATATGTTAATGATAATGTACTTGTAAATCAATATCCATACAAATCTTGGATAGATAATGTTGGATTTAGTTTGAAAGAAGTAGTTATAGTTGATCCAGGTCAAGGGTATATAGACTACCCTAATATTAAAATTACTGGTGTTTGCAAACGACCTGCCAAAATTAAAATTTACATTAGTAGATCAAAAATTAGTAAAATTGACATATTAGATGCGGGAGAAGGGTATTTTAATCCGCCTACAATTAAATTAGAAGGACAATTTATTCAAAATGGCTATGAAGCAAAAGTCGTTGCAATTTTAGGAAATAATCCAATTAGAAGTAATCATATTGCCATTAAATTCGACAGATATGCAAAAGAAACTATTGCCAATGTGCAAGATATAAATGTTGTCGAAAATTTTATTGGAGATGGAAGCACAATTAGTTTTCTATTAAAATATAGTCCAGAAATAATAAGAAATATGATTAAAGTGTACATTAATAATGTGCAGTTATTCAATAATCAATTTTCTATTACAAAAACAACAAACAATGATAAAGGATATAAAATATACATAGGACATTTAACATTTCCTAATCCACCAGTTGACAATGCAGCGATTAGAATAGAATATGTTAAAGACTTTAATAATCTAAATGCTTTAGAAAGAATTAAACATTATTATACACCAACAGCAGGTATGTTGGGATTAGAATTTGAGCAGTTAATGACAGGTATTGATTATGCTGGAGTTAGTATAACTGGTATAGGATTTGATAAAGTTAACACTTGGGACGGTGAATATAGTTGGAGCAGTAAAGGTTGGGATGCAGGTGATCCTACAGATGATGAACGTTTTGATGTTATTGTTGACGGAGGTAATCTACCTAAACTTAATGCTGCCTATAGAACAGCTAACGGTATACGTGCAGAAGATATAATCATTGATGGCGATAGTTTTATAACACCAATGACTAGTCCTGCACCAGAAGAAATGGTACCTGGGCATACAGCAGATACACTTGCTATCAAAGTTTTTGAAAGAAATATCAGTGTAACTAGTGAAATTAATTGCGTAAGATATATTACTGATGGAATATCTAATGAATTTAAGTTAGATGTTTATCCAAATAATGAAAAAGCAATAATTGTTAAATTAGACGACAACCTTTTAAATTCAAATGAATATGTATTTGATTATAACACGCTTACTATTACACTTATACAAACCCCGTCAATTAATAAAGATTTAAGTATTATTTGTTTTGGATTTAACGGTAATAATTTATTGGCTATTGATAGAGTTGTTGTTACTGAACGTAGTGATACAGTAATTTTAAATACTGACTGGCAAGATAATATCAGTGTTTATACTGTAGTTGCTGGTGATCCTACAGATTGTATTCCATTTCAAACATTTGGCGCTTATCAATCTAACATACCATATAAGCTAAATGATAATATTGTATATCAAAATCAACTATTTCAATCTAAAATCAATAATAATTTTAACAATATTCCGTTAATTTATAGTGAAAATGATAGAGGATTTATAGTTAATAGCACTTTTTGGACTAAAATAAAAGATGGTGTTACATCATATACAGAGATAAACAAGATAGGAGTTATACTCCCAATCACGGTGGATGTAGGTGATGTCATTGTTTACAGTGTATTCATCGGAGATACAAAAGATCAAAGTGTTTTAACTAAAGAAATAGTAGTTTCAAATGGAACTAGCACCGAATATACATTAAGTAATTTTGTTGGTTATAGTTTTCCTTTAGCTAGTAATACACTAGTTAGAATCAATAATACTGTTCTTAATAGTATAGATCAGTTCAAGTTTACATTAAAAAATAGACAAACTAAATTTATTATACCACTCAATAAAGGTGATATAGATGTTTATTCAACTAATGATTATGAGGTTTACATAAATTCTATAAAAGTTCCTGATGCAATTGCTTACACAATAAATCTTTTAGATAATACTATTACAATTAAACCTAATTACTATAGAGAAAATGCCGAAGTTTTAGTTGCTATAACTAAATTTAGTGATTATACAATAAGCAATGCAACAGGTAAGTCAGTTCTAACTTTAAGACAAACATACCCATTAGGTACAAGAATTGAAGTTATTGCAATGACTAATCATGATATTTTAAAAATTAATCGTAATTATTTGACTATAGAAAAAAATGTAAATGCTTTAGAAGATAATCTATACAAAGCTGTTCTTATGGAAGCTAGTGGTGGTATACTATATTTGGGACAAGAGATAGTTAATAGCAATTATGTTTGGGTAACTAAAAATAAAGAATTATTAGTTCCTTTATTAGATTATCAATTAAGAGAAGATAAGAGCAGTATTAAATTATCTGAAACCCCAACTGAAGATGACACATTTGGCTTAATTACTTTCACTAGTAATATAGTTCGTAATCCAGTAAGTTTTATGCAATTTAAAGATATGTTAAACGATTTTAGTTTTAAGCGTTTGAACAAATATAGAACAACAAGATTAAAAGCTAATTTAAGACAAAATGACAAAGAGATTCTTGTTGAGGATAGTGATCATATAGCAGATGGCTTAAGAGACAGTAATACACCAGGTGTAATCTATATAAATGGAGAAAGGATTGAATATTTTGTAAGAACAGGTAATAAGTTAAGTGAAATACGCAGAGGAACTAGAGGAACTGGTGTTCCACAAATTCACAAAGCAGGAACAGAATTATACGATATAGGTATAGCAGAAACTATTCCCTATACAGATACAACTACAATTTACAAAATATTAGGTACTTGGATACCAAGTTATAGATATCTA
>Ga0129333_10001107_pt1 | contig 24055 bp, 14 predicted proteins | sample CPB6_08_DNA_FD_94474 | JGI IMG/M metagenome (GOLD analysis project Ga0129333, IMG submission 94474) | Freshwater to marine salinity gradient microbial communities from Chesapeake Bay, USA - CPBay_Sum_0.6_0.8_DNA | ecosystem: Environmental > Aquatic > Marine > Coastal | place: USA: Chesapeake...
CGGATGGTATTCAGCCAGCTATACCGTCTGTTATAGTTACGGCGTTTGTCATAAACAGCGTAACTGCTGGGCCACAGGGTCCACAGGGAATCCAAGGTGAACAGGGTCCTGCGGGCCCAGCTGGACCTGCGGGAGCAAATGGCGCCGTTGGCCCACAGGGACCTCAGGGGACACAAGGATTGACTGGGTCAACTGGCCCTCCAGGAGAAAAAGGAGAAACTGGAGCTACTGGGCCTGCGGGAGCTACTGGTCCTGCTGGACCAACTGGCGCTACTGGAGCCACTGGCGCTACTGGCCCTGCTGGTCCTCAAGGTCCTGCTGGTCCTCATGGTCCTGCTGGTCCTACAGGAGCCACTGGCGCTACTGGAGCTACTGGGCCTGCGGGTCCAGACGGAAAGTCCGTAACAAGTGTTTCTGTAACAAATAATACAGTCACAACAACTCTTAGTGATACCAGCACCGTAAGCGGTTCTTTCTCTGTTAGCCAGAGCAGCATATCGGCTCCAGCTGGGACAACTGCTGGAAAGGGATTCTACTGGGATGGGGATTCTTTTGAGGAGACGACATTAGTCAGATCAACCAGCATACCAGTAAGTATACCAGCTGGAAGGTCTTTTGGTAAATACATTTCTGGAAACACAATAAATATATCTAACGCTAGATCAGCAATAGATATAATTATTGACGCTGTTCAGCAGGTTCAGAATCCTTCTTTCTCTGCATACAGTGTCACGGCAATACCGTTCAACACTACGTCTGGATCTGTAACTGTAAGCTATACAGCAACAAACCCAAACTCGAATCTATCTAGATCTATAGTTGTAAAAGTTTCTAGAAAGGCAAGTGGAGCACCAGATAACACATATGTTCTTATACATACATCGGCTAACTTTAGCGGAGATAGCTCTGGCGCTCAGGAATTTTCAAATAGTTATACGCTTAATCTTTACGCCACAAGCGGTTTCACATATAGATTTGTTGTAGAAGACACATTAGATCCTACTTATTCGTCTACTGTTACGTTTATTAGGGATCCAGAAACTTATTCTCCGCCTACCATTTCGTCTCTTGCTGCTGCAAGAATTACAAACTCTCTTGGTACTGACGAAAATAATACTTCAAGAGAAAGAGGCAATACCTCTAGTACAGTTACGTTTACTATAACCTTAAACGCAGCCAACGTACCTATAACTGGTCTTGTTTTGGCTAGGTCTATTGATGGCGGAACAAACTATACAACAATAAACACATTTTCGTCTCCATTCAATGGAAACAAAACATTTACAGACAACTTCTCAAATACCACTATAAGTTCTATCGTATATAGAGTAACGGTCACCACTGCTCACCCGACAACCCCGACAAACTCAAGTATAACCACCGTAAACTTAGATAGGTTTGCCTTTAAGTTCGGGGCAAGTCCTAATACGATACCGATAAGTGATGCCACAGCAGATGCCATATATGATGGGTTGTTGACCCCAACTTCTAAGACAAGGAACTCAGACATAACATCTGCGTCACCATTTATAGCAACGGGAAGCGCAGACACAAATAGTGGAAGCAACTTTACGTACTTTATGTATCCGTCTTCTAATGGCGCTCTTGAGGCTATAAACTTAAATGGGGCCACAAACGTTCTCTCTGACTTTGATGCACCAGTTGTTTTCAATATAACGAATCAGTTTTCTGCATCTGTGTCGTATAGATTCTACAAGAGCAAATCTAGAGGTGCGTTTTCTACAACAGATAATGTAAGTATATACTAATGCCAAAGTTTCCAGGTGCGGTACAGCACAACAACCCAGTAGAAGCGATATTAAGCTTGCCTGAAAACCAGGTCAAGGGGCTTGGCGTTTTTGCTGATGTTGCCGCAAGGAGCGCTCTGAATGCAAACATGAGATCAGAGGGCTTTATAGCCGTTGTGACTGGTCTGGACAAGGTGTATATATATACAGTTGCGTCTATATCGGACTTTGACTGGCAAAACGCAACTAACTGGACAGAGATAGGATCAGGTGGCGGCGGAGGGTATACACTTCCGATTGCCTCTAGTACGGTTCTTGGTGGTATAAAGGTTGGCACCAACCTATCTATAGATTCAGGAACTGGAGTCCTGTCAGCAACAGACACGAATACTACCTATACAGCTGGTAATGGATTAACTTTAACAGGAACCTCGTTTTCTCATACAGACACGTCTGCACAGACTTCATCAACTAATACTGGAAGAACCTATATACAGAGCATAGGTTTAGACACTTATGGTCACGTCACCTCATTATCTACGGCCACAGAAACTGTAACCAGCAACACGTACACTGCTGGCAATGGGTTGACTCTAACTGGCAATGATTTTAATGTAGGGGGCACAGCCAATAGAATAACTGTAAGTGCTGATGCCATAGATATAGCCTCTACGTATGTTGGTCAAAATACTATATCTATAGTAGGGACAATAAACACTGGAACTTGGACAGCTTCTCCAATAGCGGATGCATATATAACATCTATTTCTGCAAATAAAATAACAGGAACTGTTGCTGTAGCCAACGGTGGAACTGGAGCGACAACAGCTTTAGGTGCAAGAGCAAATCTTGGACTGATCATAGATACTGATGTACAAGCCTTTGATGCGGATTTAAAAGCTATAGCTGGTCTTACAGGAACAAACGGATTACTTAGAAAGGATGCCGCAAACTCATGGTCTTTAGATACCTCTGTTTATATTACTGGAAACCAAACAATAACTCTTTCTGGCGATATAAGTGGAAGCGGGACAACATCCATAAGCACTTCTTTGTCAACAACTGGAGTGACGGCTGGAACATATAAATCTGTTACTGTTGATGCCAAGGGCAGGGTTACCGCTGGAACGAATCCAACGACACTTTCTGGATATGGAATTACAGACGCTCAACCCTTGGATGCTGACTTAACGGCCATATCTGTACTTACGGCAACATCTGGCATCCTTAGAAAAAATTCCGCAGATAATTGGTCTCTTGATACAACTACTTATGCAAACGATAGCGTTGTTGTAAAGTCCATAAATTCTATAACGCCTACGGCTGGAGCGGTTACAATATATGGATCGTCTATACAGAGAACATCCACAAACTCACAAACAATAAGTAGTGGCATAACTTCTCTTGAAGGAAATGTATCTGCTATTCAGCTGGACATAACCAATATTTATGACGCTATTTCACCAATAACAAAGGTTGTAAATAAGGCTAGATTTGGCTTCAGTGGCACATCTGCCGCTATTGAAACAACAGAGACCACTGGATCTTTCTTTAGAGGAAGCACAGGATATTTTTTCACTCAGGCCAGCCCTGGCGTAACTGAAATAAAAGTCCTCGATGACTCTGCCACTCCAGTTCAGAGAACTATATTATATGGTATTGGAAGGGTTAACGGTGCTCAGGTTGGTATACATAATACATCTCCAGCCTATCCTTTTGATGTAACTGGAAACACTAGAGTCACAGGAAACATAATAGTTACTGGAACTGTAGACGGTGTTGATATATCTGAACTAAAGAATACAGTTGACAACTTGACTCTTGGAGGGACAGAGGAAATTGAACTATTTTCGTACTTTATTTCGTAGTCATGCCAAATTCATATAAATCAGTAGCATACAATACAACAGGAAGCGGTTCTAATGAGGACGTATATACCTGTGGTGTTGTTGCTTCGGTTGTTAAATCTCTGAGCGTATATAACTCTAGCTCTACGACTGCCTATACTATAACCGTAAAGCTTTACAAGGCTTCTAATACGACTAGCTACGAGATAAACTATCAATCTATTGCAGCGCGTACTTCTTGGTCTGTAATACCTTCTGATGGAGCTATAAATCTACAGACTGGAGACAAGATACAGGTAGTAACCTCTCAGGCTGGTTTAGTTGTGTCTCTTGCCTTCTTGGAGTCTTCTGTCAGCGTAAGCGGAATAAACCTCGCTGCAATATCAGATGTGTCTGACGTTGCTGCTACAGACAACCAGGTTCTTACTTGGGATTCTGGAACTGGCCTGGCCACATGGGAGACACCAGCGGCTGCTGGGGTTAGCAATGTCACAGGAACTGCCCCAATAACTGTAACTGGCACAACTACTAAAAACGTTGCAATATCAGCAGCCACAACTGGCGCAGCTGGATCTATGTCTGCAACAGACAAGCTTAAGCTTGACAGCATAGAGACTGGAGCCGAAGTAAATCAAAATGCCTTTTCAAACATATTTGCAGCTGGATATGCTGCTGACGGAGTAACCGTTGTCTCTGCTTCTCATGCCGCTGATTCAAAAACAGATACATATACTTTTACGTTTGCTGCCCCATTAACTCTGGCTGTATCTGAAGATACTATTTCTTTAGGGACAACAGCTGAAGTTAACCAGAATGCTTTCAGCAATGTGGCTGTGGCTGGACAAACAACCGTGGCAGCCGACTCAAAAACAGACACGTTAACGCTTGTAGCTGGAACTGGAATAAGCATAACTACTGATGCTTCTACAGACTCGGTAACCATAACGAACAGTTCAACAGGGGCCAATGCGTTTGGGAACGTAGCTGTATCTGGTCAAACTACTGTAGCGGCGGATAGCAATAGCGACACCATTACTTTGGTAGGAACTGGAGGGACGACCATAACTACGGATGCGGTAAATGATACAGTCACTATAGATTCTGTTAGCCTAGACAATAATGACGTTACAATAACTTCGTTAAGGACAATAGATCTAAATGCTGAGTCGTTAAGCATAGTTGATGGCGCAACCGAAGTTTCTTCATTTGCAAGTGGCGTATTAGTTTTTACTGGTGATGTCAGGCTTAGGTCTTCTACAGCTACGGCTCAGACCTTGTCTTTGTTTGAAGGAGGAACTGGATCAAACTACATAGCTTTAAAAGCCCCAAACTCTCTTGCTGCCAACACGACATACACCCTGCCTTCGGCTGACGGCACAAACGGGCAAGTGCTTAGCACAAACGGAACTGGAACTCTATCTTGGGCTACAGCTTCTGGTGGAGGCGGAGGAAGCACGGTATCTGTAGAGGACTCAGAATACACCCTCACATCTATGGACGGATTTGGCGTGTATACTGTTGTAAGCTATTACAGAGATGATAATACGCTGTGGAAGAAGTCCACGCTCTCTAGCGGTACTGCTCCATTTTACACCACTCAGACGGTTCAGTTTTATGCGACTGACGGAACTACCGTTACGAGCACCAGAACGTATACGTTGACTTACACGAACGGTATAGTAACAAATAGACAGTTAGTTTAATGCCAAACGCACATAATATAGACCTATATCTGCACGGCTTAAATAAAGCATCTGGGTTCAACCCACAGCAGATAACTTCTGGTACAACTGTTTTTGGTGGCTTCCAGACACCTTCGCAATCATATAGCCTTGGCAACATAACCGAAGATGGAAGATTCGGCGTTATACTTGATGTAGAAGGCAATTACTCTAAAATAAGTGGAGGAGGGTGGATCTCTGCTGGCATAAAAGACGGAAAGCTTTATATGCAAACAAGATTCCCAACGGTATATGTAAACAATGGTAAGGGCGCTCTTGTTTGGGGTCAGTACGAAACGGCCACTAACTGGACAGATGTGTCTTGTGGTGATAACCATATGCTAGCAATTAGAGGAGGTCAATTATGGGTTGGGGGAAACAACTCGAATGGACAGCTTGGCAGAGGCAACACAACCTCTACGTCTACGTTAGTTCAGATAGGAACTGACACTGATTGGCAGATGGTTGCTGCTGGAAGATTATTCTCTTGGGCTATAAAAGGAGGAGCCCTTTATACCTGTGGATCAAACGCTGCATTTGCCACTGGTCAAAATACAACATCAGGAAACCTTCTTTCATGGACTCTTGTAAATAATGCAGTGACGTGGACATGGGTTAGCGCTACTTATGACAGAATGATGGCCATAGGAGGAGGTGAAATATATGGTTGTGGAGAGGGCAATGATAACGTTTTTGGGAACGGAGCATCAACAGACCTTGCCGTGTTGACCAAGGTTACTTCGTCTGGAACCGACTGGCAGAAGGTATTTTGCACCAAACAGTTTTCAAAGGCAATAAAGACAACTAGTGGAGAACACTGGCACGCTGGCAATGGTGGAGCATTCGGTGGCGGAACAAGAGGAGACGGATCTACTACTTCTGTTAGCACATGGACAAGGATTGGAACGGATACTGGGTGGACTCATTTTTCCACTTCTTCTCCTTCTTTATCGTCATTTACATATTATGCCGCTGGAATAAAGAGTGGGCAGTGTTATGCAGTTGGATACCATCCTGCTCCATTTTTCTTCCCTGGATCAAACGGAAACACAACTACTTTCTTTACTATAAGAAACGGAGCAACTTGCACCGCAGTTGACTTTTGTGGAAATAACTCACAAAATCCAGAATTTAGAATATCAACCACATGAAGTATTATGTAGAAGTACAGGATGCAGAAGATCTCGCATCTCCATGGACTGATGATAGGTGCGTGTTTATGGCCTGGACATTTGACCAGTCAAGACTAGAGGACTGCATCAAAATAAATGATACTTATTACGCTACATATGAATCTATGGAGTTGCTAGAAGACAAGGAGTTCAAATACTTATCATATCAGAATCTCAGAGGATCTTCTGTAGAAAACACTGTAACGGCAGTTCTTCCCGCAGGTGAATACGGCGTAAGGGAATCCAGCTTAACTTTGGAAGAAATTAAACAGTCGTGAATAGATATATAATTGAAGAGGCTACATTGTTGGCTATTTTGAACTACTTGTATCAAAGACCATACTCAGAAGTAAATAACGGTATAGAGGCTTTAAAAAACCTACAGAAGATAGATGAACAACAAGATAGCAGCAATACTTAAGAAGAACGGTCTATCTGGCGTTAATAAACCTAAGGCCACTCCTTCTCACCCCAAGAAGTCTCACGTTGTGTTGGCCAAGGTTGGGGATAAGACTAAACTGATTCGCTTCGGTCAGCAAGGTGTATCTGGATCCCCCAAGAAAGAAGGGGAGTCTGAATCATATAGAAACAGAAGGCAGTCTTTTCAGGCTAGACACGCAAAGAATATAGCAAAAGGAAAAATGAGTGCTGCTTACTGGGCCAATAAAGTGAAGTGGTAAATATCATTATATTTGCACTCAAATGATGGACATCAACATATATCAGATTATTGTGCTGGCCGCTGGTCTTGTTGGCGTGTACGTAAAGCTGAACATTGAAATCAGCAAGCTTGCCCTCAGGCTTGACATACATGAGAAGCAAACAGTGGACTTGCAGCGCAGTATAGATAAGTTGATAAAAGACGTACAAGAGATTAAGATACTTCTTGCGCGTAAACAGATAGACTAAAAAAAACACCAAATAAAATTTATTTAACATGTCCTTTGAAAACTCGGAAGAAAACGGATTCAGGATCTTAGACGATTCTGAGATTCAACAAGAGGCTTTTGCGCCTCAGGAAGTTCAGACAATCGAAGCAGATTCGTTTGAGCAGCCTGTGGCCGATGAGGCCGTAGAAGATAATTCAACTCAACAGTACAACGATCAGGACGTTGATTCAGCAGTGCTTACCTACTTAAGCGAAAGGTTTGGTAGAAGCATTAACTCTTTCGATGACTTGGTTGAGTACAGAGAGCGTGAACGTGCCATTGATGAGCGCGTGTCTGCCATAGTCGACTTTGTCGAAAAGACTGGTCGCGACCCAAGAGATTGGTTTATTTATCAGTCGATTAACCCATCCGAAATGGATGATCTTTCAGTTGTGAAACTGAATATGTCGGCGGAGTATCCCAACCTTTCTCAAGAGGAGATAGACATCCTTGTCGGTAGCAAGTACAAAATTAACCCAGACGTCCACGGAGAGGACGAGGTTAAGCTCTCAAAATTGCAGCTAAAGATTGACGCTGAGTCAGCTAGACGGTCTATAGATCAGATAAGAAATGACTATCAGACTCCAGTTGCCAAAAGCGAAGACTATAGCTCTATCGTAAATGACGAATGGATTAGTGAGATGTCTAAAAGCGTAGAAGAATTCGAGGGCATCGAGTTTAATCTAGGCGGAAAGAAGTTTACTTATTCTGTAGACGACAGATACAAGTCTAGTCTTTACGATAGAAACGCTCGGCTTGACGAGTTCTTCGATCCTTACGTGCGAGAGGATGGCTCTTGGGATTACGACACGCTGAATATGCACAGAACTGTTCTGGACAATATGAACTCTATCCTTACGTCTGCATACAGACAGGGGATGAGTGATGGACAGAAGAGCATAGTGAATAAAGCAGCTAATGTAAATGCCAAGGCGCCGAATCAAGCTAGCACAAGCCAGGGAGATCCTCTGGCAACCCAGCTCAGGGATATTCTTGGGATGGATAATTCTTTCATTAAGTTCTTATAACTATTAAAACCTAAACTATTATGGCGCTTACAAACCAAACAGCGGCCGATAAAGGCCCATTGAAAGTTGACGCGGTACCCCAGAAGTACGTGTCTTTGGGGAATCTTATTGACCCCACAAAACCCTCTAACAGAGACCTCCTCGTCAAGACCTTTGGAGACCAAGGCATCACTGGCTTTTTGGAACTCACTGGAGCTACGAGAGGAATCGCTACTGCTGACGAAGTTCAGTGGTGGGAGGAGAGCAGGCTGCATAGAAGAATTGCTTGTACAGTAGCTGTTGCATCGGCAGGAGCGGCAGCTACATTTACCATAACAACTATTGACGGAACAGCTATTGGAACCGTTGCTGACGGAAATGAAGCTAGTAGTTTTGTTAGGCTGAATGACGTAATAATAAATGCTCTTTCGGGAAGAAGATTTTTGGTTACGGCTATAACCAATGACGCCGCTACTTTTAGCGCTCTTCCTCTTGACAAAGCCGCTGTAGCAACTGCCATTACGACAGCTGAACAGTTCAATGTCATTGGTAACATGTACGCTCAGGGGACGGCCCAGCCAACAACGTTCTACCAAACTCAACTCACAAGAAGAGTAAACCCTCTGTTCATCACCAAAGAAACGTTCCATGTGAACGGATCTCAGGCCACGAACATCGGCTGGGTTGATATAGGAAATGGTGATTACAGATGGTTCGTTAAAGGCGAGATGGATACCAGAAAGCGCTTCTTGAACCAAAGAGAAGCTATGCTTATGTTCAACCAACTTTCCGCTTACACAACCAACACCACTCTTACTGGAGGCATAGTTGGTTCTGAGGGCTATTTCTCTGCTATAGAAAACAGAGGCCTCGTTGTTGATGGAAATACTGGTACAGAGCCAGACTCTCTGTTTGGCGGCATGGGTGACATAGATGGTATCATCCTTGCTATAGATGCAGAAGGTGGTGCTAGCGAATACGCCATGTATGTAAACCTTGCAACATCTATAAACGTTGACAAGATGCTTGCTGCCGCTGGAGCTACCTCGCAGACCGCTGGTGTTCTTGCTCAGTATGGTGTATTCAACAACAACAAGGACATGGCTATTGCGCTCGGCTTTAAATCCTTCACAAGAGGCGGATACACAATCCACAAGCACGACTGGAAATTGTTGAATGATCCTACTCTCGGTGGAGCTTTTGGTGGAACTAGATCTGGCGCGGTGCTTGGCGCGATGTTGCCTATGAGCAAAGTTGCTGATGCTAAGACTGGCGAAAAGGCTCCCGCTCTGGAGATGGTTTACAAGGCTGCAAACGGCTACAGCAGAGACATTGAGCATTGGGTAACTGGTGGTGGTGTACTCGGATATAATACGGATGGTGATGACTTGGCTAAGTTCCACTACCGTTCTGAGTGCGCTCTCGTGACAAGAGCTGCTAACCAGCACGTTCTCTTGAAGGCGTAACATTATTAACACATAACGAAGGGGAGGGAGAAAGGCTCTCTCCCCCTAGTTATGACTCAACCAATTAAATTCAAATAAAATGGCAAGACCAAGATCTGGAGGATTGGCTCCTATAACCAATCAAACACCATCATTTGACAGGAAAACAAAAAGCACTCCTGGGACTATAGAGTATATGACCCTGTCTCCTAGCGGAGCTATTTACATGATGAGAAGCACAGTAGCCTCTATCATTGATGAAAAAACTGGTAAATTGAGGGCCATTAGATATTGCGAGATGGAGCCATCCATATATGTTGATCAACAGTCAGAAAACTCAGTAAAATCAACGATAATTTTTAATTTCGGAAGGCTTTTTGTGGACAATAAAAAACCTAATCTTAAAGAATTTTTAGACGCTCATCCACAAAACGAAGCAAACGGAGGGAGTCTGTTTAAGAGAGTGGATTACGAGAGCAATGCAAAAGAAAGCCTTGATCAAGAATTTGAACTTGTAGAGGCGGTCTCCATGGTTAGAGACAAGTCCATCGACGAACTGCTTCCCGTGGCTATTGCTTTTGGCTTGAATACAGACGCTCCAGTATCTGAGATAAAATACGACTTGCTTCAAATAGCAAAGGCAAATCCAAGGACGTTTATACAGTCGTTTGACAACCCATCTGTAAGTACAAAAGCCAAGATAAAGAAGGCCTCAATGTATCAAGTAATCAAGCTTGATAAAGACTACGTGAGATGGTTTGACACAAACAAGATTATAATCTCTGTTCCAGCTGGACAAGATTCTACCGATGTCATGGTTAGATATTGCATGACTGAAGCTGGTGCTCCTGTGCTCGCTGAGATAGAAAGACAAACAGAAGGCAAGTAATTGCTGCTGATATAGAAAGAGGGTCTTAACGGGCCCTCTTTTTTTATGCCTATATTTGCTTTATGGTTAATATACAACAGGTATACAATACCGTTAAAGACCTTGTCAACAAGGAAAATAACGGTTTTATAAACCTATCTACCTTCAACAGCTTCTGCGTGTTGGCGCAGATGAACATATACAACAGGATATTTGACTCTCCGAAAGATGCAAAGCGTCTGATGAGAGCTGGTCTGAATGCGTCTAGAGATAAGTCTCTGGAGAAGAGAATGCTGGAGGACATGTCTTACTATGCTGCTTCTGCTACCATCACCAAAGAAGCCTCGTCTGGACACTTCTTGAAGCCAGACTACTTCTCTAAGATGATAAGCATAACCAATGACGGATCTATACTCATGGATGTCTCTACTAAGAAGAATATAGAGATATGCTATGATGAGGAGAAAATAGAGAGGATGCTCAGAAGCGACATAAGCAGACCAACTGACTCTAATCCAGTCGCCTTAGTGTCGAATAAGATAGAGGTCTACCCAACATCGATAAACAGAATAAAAATTAGATACTACAGAGTACCTGCTTCTAGAAACGCTTCGAACGTAAGAGTCAATTTAGTTCCAATGTATGGAATGAATTCTAGCGAGGCATTTGACTCGGCTACCTCAAGGCATTTCGATCTTCCAGACCACTATATGGATGATGTGGTTTTTGAGATATGCTCTATGTGTGGTGTTAACATGAGAGACCAGATGTCTGAGGCATATGGATCTAAGGGGGTAGACCAGTCTAAACAAGAAAAAGCATCTTAATGACAAATGGCTAGAAACAAAATATCACTTGAGCAGATAGTAAACGACTTTATCATAAGCGTTGACATAGATGACGTTGCTGGCCATGTATCAGACAACACCATAAGAACCGTAGCGCTTAGGGGCATCCGAGAAATGGGATTCGACATGCTCAGAACTATCGCGTCTATAAAGCTTCCAGTAAATTCTAACTCTACCGTTGACTTACCAGACGATTACGTTGACTGGGTCAAGATCGGTGTTGTCAGCTCAGATGGAATAATCTACTCCCTAGGGGAAAACAGAAATATAAACTACTCTCAGAAGTACGCGACTGACTCTTACGGGAATAACATAGATTCAGACAACGATGGCGTATACGACAGAGTCGATTCCAAAGGAGCAACCAGCTCTGGGTCTCCTTCGGTGGACATGGTTGACACTGGATACGACTCTTACGTCTACAGAAATTATGTGATGGATGGCGTTCCTGGAGCGCTGTACGGCATGGGGGGCGGTCATATGTACGGGGAGTTCAGAGTTAACCTGGATCAAAACAGAATAGAGCTTTCTTCGTCTGGTGATGTCTCTGAGATCGTCATAGAATACGTTAGGGATGAAGCCAGAGCTTCAGATCCTTCTATACACATATATGCTGAGCCAGCTTTAATGGCTTACATCTACTACAAGATAATAGAAAGAAAGTCCAGTGTTCCAGCCAACGAGAAGGCCAGGGCTAGACAAGAGTATTATAACGAATATAGAAAGGCAAATGCTAGGCTGAAGAGCGTTTCTAAAGACGAGATACTGAGAACCATACGTAAAAACTTCAGACAGTCTCCCAAATACTAATGGCTATAGACAAGATATATCCGTCCAAGATGGACAAGGATAAGAGCCCATTCTTATTTGAAAAGGGCGATGTGATTGACGTGTTTAACATGTCGCTCGCTGACTATGGCGGATCTAGTGGAGGGACTCTGAAGCCAGTGAAGGGGAATAATTTTGCTATTTATTCTGCTGGGTCTAGTCCAGGCGGAACAAGAACTATTATAGGGTCTGTTGCAGACGTGTCTAAAGACAGAGTATATTTCTTTGTAAAAGGGTCTGGGCAGGCTAATAGCGGTATTTATATGTACAACAACATTACAAATACCGTAACGGCTATACTTGTTAGCTCTGTTTTAGGATTTCAAGGTGTTACTTTTGTAAAGGCAGACGTTGTTAATGCTGACTTTAGGCAAGACGGAACTGTTACGTCTATGCTTTATTTTACTGATGGTGTCAACGAACCAAAAAGAATAAACGTAGATAGAGCGCTATCTGGAGAGTATAATTCTTACTCGTCCACGGATCTTAGTTTGATGCTTTCTGTGTGCAAGGCGGCGTCTGTAAACGTTCCTAAATTCTTCTTTGATACAGACACAAGCATAAAGTCAAACAACCTGCACGGAAAAGCCTTTCAGTTTGCAGTTCAGTATCTGTATGATGACGGAGAGGAGTCGGCCATCTCTCCTTATTCAAGAATAGCGTATACAGACTATACGGCTGTGGAAACAGTAGAAAGCTCTGGAAGTAAATTCTATAAAGACAACGTGTGCGTTATAGACGTGTCTAGAGAAAACTATTCATCTTATGTTGCTGGGCAGTCTGTCTTGAACAGGATAGAAACAGTTTCTAAGGTTAGGTTGCTCGGAAGGAATGGTAATGACGGAGCTTTCTTTGTTATAGATGAGTTTAACCCAGACACTGCTTTGGTAAGGCACGTATTTGGTCAAACAGTAAATATCTACGATCCAACTATAAAGAAATATAGATTTTACAATGATGGTCTATATGCCCCTGTGTCTCAAGATGATGTAAACAAACTGTATGACAACGTCCCCTTCACTGCCGTTGGCCAGTGTGTCGCTGGGAACAGACTTATGTATAGCAACTATACTGAGGGAAGAGATAACGTAGACGTGTCTAAGGCACAGATAAGAGTAAACTATTCATCAAACACAAGTACTGGAAATATAAATGTTCCAAGCGAGAACTCAACAGTTGTAACCAAAATAAATGGAGAGAATCAAATAAAGATAGATTTACTTTCTACAAATGGATTTGCGAACAGCAGTGTAATTATACCTTCTGGATCTATAACAAACCTTTCGTTTAAGTTTAATCCGTCTTGCAGTATAACACACGCGAACTGGGAAAATGATCCGCTGTTTTACTACGAGCTGTTAACGTCACAAGACGTGTTTAAGGCGTATATGTCTTCGACCACTCAGACGTTTGCTCCAAGAGCCTCTGATCCAGATCAATATGTTTACATATCGATATACGCAGAGCAAGATCTTACCGTTGCTGACTTAAGAGAAAAAATACAAGAGCAAATATCATCTAAAAAAGTTATAATAAAATCTGACGCATCGTTCAGCCATGAGTACAAATTATTTGAAGCGTCTCCACAGGTAGGTAATGGTCAGATGGTTAGGATCTTAGAAGCCTATGATTACTATGAAGTTGAGTGGAGCTTTGATGACATAATAAGCGCAAGTGGAGGGCAGTTCACTATAAAGCCATATATATCAAACATAGTATCTAAAAAGCCATCTCCAAACGCGGATAAAAGAACGTTCGAATATGTAACTCCGTATACGCCTCCTGGCTCTGGTACTGATGTTATAGAATTCACTGCCACAGTAATAGGACAATTCTTCAAGACACTGACCAGACAGTCTAATGTAACGTACAATAACTCTTTTGTAGTAGACCCAGACACATTCTCTACCGTTGGACTTGAAACCACGCAGTCATTTAAGGCTGGATGTACTCACGAGATAGGTGTCGTTTACTATGATAAGTACAATAGAAGCGGAAACGTAAACGTCATTGGATCATTCTACTCATTGCCATTTGGGCATCCAGGTAGAAGCGGAAAAAATGGCTCAACATCTATTTCTGTTTACTTTGGCCCAGGAAATCCAGCCACAACAGTACAGGCTCCCCCTTGGGCGTCTAGGTATCAGATTGTGTATGCTGGACCGTCTACATATGAGTCTTTTGTCTCTTACACCACAGGGGGAGCATATCCCAAAAGAGCGTCTGGCGCGGTAGACTTGATTAACAAAAGGATATACGTGTCTTTAAAAACCCTTGAGAAGTACATGTCTGAGAAATCCTCGCTCAGAAACTACTCGTTTACCCCAGGAGACAAGCTTAGAGTTATAAGCTATGATAACGGAACGACAGAAGCGTCAACGGTATATCCGACTGCCTTAGTGAGAAATCAAGCGGGAAGCTATGAGGCTTCAAGCGACCTCATAGAGTTTAATATAGTCGGGTTTGAGGTTCTTTCAGAAACAAATAATCCTATAGCCCCAAGTGGCGAAACAGCAAACGAAAAATACCACGGTGATTTCGTGATACTTGAGGCTCCAGAAACAATGACCGATCCACCTCAAAAGAAATTCGTTGGATGGGATTGGTATCATTTGACTGGTACAGCATACGGTGGAGATGGAGGGACGCCTCAACAAACAAGTTACTGGGGAAGAAAAAGCGTTGTGGAACTGCTTACACCAAGAAAGGAGACGTCTGAAAAAATATACTACGAGATAGGAGATTCCTATGAATTCGTGTATAGAGAGCCTTATGTTTTGCATGGAACAAATGCAACAAACCAAGGAGACGTACACATAAGATCCACGCCCTGCAAGACTGCCTTTTATGGGACAAACTGGGACACTGTTGGATCTCCAAATGCATGGAAATACCTAAATGTTCCTTTAGAGTCAAACAATATATCCGATATAAAAAACCTTTCTCACTGGTCTAGAGGAAGGGCTCATGTCAAGTACGACAAGTCTAGAACGAAGTATGAAAAGAACGGAATAATATATAGCGATGCTTATGAGCAAGACGTGCTGAAAAACTCTTTGTCTTCGTTCAATCCAAGCCTCGCTAACTTCTCCTACGTAGACAGAACTTACGGCGCTTTAAACTATATAGCTTCTCTTGGCGAGAACCTGGTTGCTATACAAGAGAATAAGACCTCCATGGCTGGCGTAGACAGGAACGTCATATCCTATGCGGACGCTCAAGACTCTGTTGCTGTGTCAACTAACGTCATAGGTCCATTCAGATACCTATCTGGTGACTTCGGATGCGGTTCTCTTCAAGAGGGAGTTCTTAAGCTAAACAATCAACTGTTCTTTGTTGACCCAGACAAGAGGAAAGTTATTCGATTCTCTACTGATCAAACCTATATCATCTCCGATAATGGGATGACAAATTACTTTGATCCAAAGATTATAACATCATGTAAGTCTGGGTATGACCCAGCAGAGGATATGTATTACCTCACTATAAACGGAGATGATACGCTTGGGTATTCTCTCTCTGACTCAAATTGGATAAGCAGGTACTTCTTCAAGCCAGATAGATACGAGACTATAGGAAGCTCTATGATCTCATTTAAAAGTGGCCCAGCGAGCTATATGGCTTGGAGACATGACGGAGAAGAAACTGGTCAAAGATGTTTGTTCTATGGCGCTAGTGCTGGGTCTAATAACGCCATCGCAGACGGCATATATTTTGGCCTTAAGGCGGTTTCATCTATATCTCCGTCAGATATAAAGGTGTTTAACGCTATGTCCGTGGAGGGCAAAAACAAAAGAAAGCCATTCGAAAAAGTAGACGGAACTAGCGGTTTATCATATACCCTTTCCCTTACTACAGACCTTGGCCACATAAACCCCATAGGGGAGACCCCATCATATAGAGAAGGTAATTGGTTCTATGAAATAAAGAAGAGCAGAACATCTGGAAATCTAAATTCACTTTCTCCTTATCTTGTTGACAACCAGGCAAATGTTTATATGTCAACGTCAAACATAGTTTGGTTGGGAGCTAGAAATCTTTCGAGGGACCCTATTCAGGTCATTGAGTCTGGAGTATACTATACTACCGTTTGGTTTGACAATAGAGTATTTGATCTTCCATTAAAGATTGGTGACAGGCTGTATTACGTTAGTTCAAATAACAACATGCTTACAAATCCTGGCGAGGGAGGATGCTTATTAAGTTCTATAAACGAAAACGGCTCACTAACATTTATGTCCGTATTTAGCATACTTGATTCTTTTCCTCCGAACAATCAGGTAAGATTATTTGGTCTAATAGACATGGTTAATCAATACACAAAGGGAGAGGACCCAAGAGGCCATTACGCAATAATAGATCTGTATGGAAAGGGACCATCTAGCGACACATCGGTAGAAGTACACTGCATAAATTTATCTGTATCAGGATCTCCCCTTCATCATTCGTCTTCAGAAAACACTTAACTTAGCAAAAAAATATATCATGGTAGGAGTAGCTAATTTGGCGCTTCAGGCAGTCCCGACTATACTCAACATGGTTGGCGCCCAGGTGCAAAAAAAGAAGGATCAAAAGTTTGGCGACTTCCTGATACAGCAGGCTGAGAAGACGCCAAGATACGCTATGGCGGACACCTACAACAAGTACTTAGCTATGGCTAAGCAAGATCCTGTAGGTGATTACATGAGAGAACAAACCGCTAGGAATCAGGCCACTTCTGTAGGGGCTTTAAAGTCTGGAGGAGCTAAGTCTATACTTGGTGGCCTTGGGGCTGTTCAGCAGCAAGGTTTTGCTAATCAAGCCGAAATTGCTGGAGCATCTCAAAAAAATCTTCAAGGCGCAATGCAGAATTATGCCCAGCAGCAACAATCTGTAATGGACGCGAACATTGGTCAAAGAGAAAAAGAATTGAGGGGGGTACTTCAGGGAGAGCTGTTTAAGAAGCAAGCAAAGGATACTGCTAGGGAGGCCATGTTTGCTGGTGCAGAAAGTTTATTTAACTCTGGTATGCAGTTTGCTGGCGCTAACAACTATTTCAAAAAAGCCCCAGAAACGTTTATGCCAAACACTGACATATACAAGGCTGAGCCAGCTTTCTTTAAAGACAAGGGAATTGTTAGCCATGCAATGAACAAATTTGGAGAAACTATAGGATTTGGAGCAAACATGGGGCCGTATCAATTTGGCGGTCCAGTGCAAAAGAATGAGGTTAATTCAATAGGCACGGGATACTATGATGCAGGAAACTATTTTTTTAGAAATAACGGAGGTTTCATAAACAAAACTCCTGGGGCATTTAGCCATGAAAAGAATCCTATAGACATTGTGGCCAAAGGAAACAAGATCGGCGAGATGACTGGCGGTGAGTATATCCTGAATCCTTCTCAAGCTGCGAAGATGCAGAGCCTTGCTAGCTCGCAAAAGAAAGAGGCGTTGCAGAGGTACGTCAAAACTCTGTTCAATAAGTTTAATTCTAAGTGATATGGAGCTTAAGCCATCAACATATTACCTGGACGCGATAAGGGCAAAACAAGAGCAAGAAAAACTTGCTCAAGAACAAGAGGCTGTAGATGTTTCTGAGGCTTCGGAGAAGGCTGCTCAAGCGCAAAGAATTGCTAACGAGAAGGCAGAACAAGAAAGGCAAAATAGAAGAATAGAGGCTCAAAAATCCATGATACAAGCATCTTCTGCTTCTATGTGGGGGTCTGACGATGCTATTGTTAGAAAAATATCCGAATCGATAAACAATAACCTGGATCAATACGTTGATAATGAAGAGCTTTTTCAAAAGATGCTGACTACTCTAGACTCATTTGTTGACAATTCAAAAAGCTATTACACTGGCACGAGTAAATCATTTCTTGACGCTACTCGAAGATCATATCCAGGTGGAAAAAATCCATTTGAAACAGATGGGCTTCGCGATTCCAGAAGTCTTGAGGACTATGAAACAACGGCTCAAGGATTAGACAAAAGCATTCCTGAAGTAATGGTATTAGGGGATGGCTCTATAATGATTGGAGGCACATCAATAGACGACTACATGTCTAGCAGATCAGGAGAAAACGCTGACCCATTTGCCCCGAAGCTTGAACCCCTTCCAGCTATAACAGCTCAAGAGATTTACATTAAAAATCGTGGAGCTATAAATGATTCAAAAAATAGAGAGGCGTTTATAGAAAAGCTTTTAGACGAAATAATCAGCGATCCAGTGACCTTGGGCAGGTTAACGACTGGTATTGAGGGGTATGAATCTAATTCATCAAAACCAGTGCTAATACAAAAAAAGAGAGACGACTTAAAAAAAGAGCTTCTAGGAATAATTAGCGCTGGGGGCATCAAGTAGCCTAATTGATTATCTTTGCTGAAACTCAGCATAGATGCAAGATCAAGTAATTAAACTGGTTCTCGACCTAAAGAAAGAACTGCCTACAGCAACTAGCAAGGACATAGCTCAAACGCTGGCACCAGACCTGAACATCACTGATGACCAAGAGATAGATGATCTGGCTACTCAGATAGATGGGCTAAACGAAGAGGTTTTAAAAAAAAAAGAAGATTCGGATCCGATACAGGGCCTGATGGATCAGCCTATTGGGTTAGGGTCTGGTCCTACAAAGTCGGCTTCTTTAAAGCCAAGGACTAGTTTTCCCTCCTTACAAGAGAGAGTCTCTATACTTAATCCCGATGTTGAGGCGCTCAATAGAGCGATGCAAAAAAGCCTTGACGACCTTGTCGTAAACGCGAACGGGAAAGAAGGGGCCATGGCTGGCCTGTCTCAAATCGAGCAGCAATATGGTGTTTCTTTTGATGACGATCAAAGAGCGAACATATCAGATTTAGCAACACGTAATTCCGAAGCCAGGGAATTCAACAGAAAAAACAGACTAACATCTGCTGCATTCGCATCAAGCCAAGAGGATCTTGATAAGCTTCTTTCTCAGGACGGGGTCACTGAGCAAGAGAAAGATCAGATTATGAGCGCTTATAATACTGCTAGTAAAATAAGAGAGCAGTATACAGACGAAGACGAGCAGATTAAGATGCTTGTGGATGCTGGATTGGTAGACGACAGAAAGGCTGGTAGGGTAATAAGACAAAGACAGCAAAGAGAAGCACAACTCAAAAGCTTGTTAGGCTCGACTGAAAGTCTTGTGCGTGATCGTAAATATGACGATGCTTTTAGTTCGATTGAAAGTCTTAATGATTTAAGATGGATGTCGAGAAGACAAAGAAAAAAACTAGCCACAAGCATGGTCAAAAGCATAACAAATTCTTATATTGAAGATGGTGTTCGTGATGTTTTTGGCGAATTAAAAGAAGAAGACGTTTACGCTTTCGCTTCGTATTATGCCGAAAGAACTGGAGCGAATCAAGAAGAGTCCCTTCAAAAAGTAAATGACGCAATTAGGGAATTTGAAACGGAGTTCTCTATACAAAGAATCGAACAAGAGCTTGTGGCCTCGGAGGGATTTAATGTTGGATTTGATTATGAATCGTTAGAGCAAGAGCAAAGAAGATTTCTCAGAGACCTTGAGGCAAGGGAGGAAATTGCGGCTGAACAAGAGGCAAGTAGATCTCAACAAATTTACATTGGAGCCAAAGATTATGGTGAAATCCCGACTGAAACCGAGCTGCAAAGGGTTCGCCGAGCCATTGAAGCAACTAAAGCATCTATAGCTTCGGGCCAATTAAATAAGGAAAATGTGTTGGCGTTTGTAGCCAACGAAGAAAACAAAATGGCTGTTGCTGCACTTAATTTATATAGGGTGGCAATGCCATATGTTATTTCTGAAAACACCCCAGCATCTAGAAGGAGTGTGTTTACATCTAGTGACCCCATGGTGGCTGCTTTTGAGGCCTCTCAGGAGTACCAAGACTTGGTACGAAAGGCTGGGAGGGAGATACCGTTTAATGAATGGACGTCAGAAACACTTGGTGTTTATAATGAGTGGTCTTCTGACTTCATGAAAAAAATACAAGATGACTTAAGGGAGTCAATAATTGGGTCTTTAAAGATTAAGTTTGGCGAAGAGGTAAATCAGGACAATCTTGAGAGGATTGAAAAAGATCTAATGGCCTTTGACATACAGCTGGACCTGACTGGAGATGACGCTATAGGTTATAACAAATCGGTCTTGTCTCCGTTTGCCGCCTTTAATCCTATTGAAACAGCTGCTGTTTACGCTTTTGGGAATGACGTAGTTGCAGATGTATTTAAGAGACCAGTAGAAACATTTTTATCTTCTACAGCTGATATTTTTACTGGTTTCGTCAATGTGTTAAAAGACATATCAACACCTGGGGAAACTACCGTAGAAGAGTTAAAGGAAAGGATGCAAGACAGGTCGTTTCTTGAAGAAACTAAATCTGGCTATAAACATTACGAGTTTGCAGACGGTACCTATGAGACGGTTGTTGAGTCATTGAACATGGCTTCTGCCTCGTTACCATTTACGCTTGCCGCTATTGGAGCAACCGCAATGACATCAAACCCATATATTGGAATGGGTGTAATTGGCCTCATGGAGGGTAGCAGTATATACAACTCATATAGAGGCACGCCAGAGTTTTATAGCATGACTCCTTTGGAAAAAACAACCATCATAGGAGGAACGGCTGCGGTAGCTGCTTTGACTGAAAGATTTTTAGGCGATATAAAAATAGCCGACAGCTTAATTGGAGGAGGTGTAACTAGGGCCATCGCCCAAAATCCAGTAGAATATGGGTTTCAGATGGCAGCAAAAATAGGACTTAACGTCTCTTCTGATGCGGCTGGCGAAATGATTACTGAGGGGTATACAAAGCTTGCAGAAGCCGCTGCAAGCGGAAATTACTCTTTCTTTTATAATGAGAAAGAGATGCTAGAAACCATGGGTGCCGTTGCGGCTAGCTCTGTTTTGGTTTCTGGTCCTTTTGCTGCGATAGGTGTGGCTAGAAATAACTCAACGTATAAGTCTTTGACCAGAGACGGAGAAAGAGACCTAAGATCTATAATCAAAAACACTAAGCCTAATACGTTAGAGAGAAGGGCTGCTGTAGAGCAATTCATAAAAGACTACTCAAGAAACTCTTATGTTCTTCAGGACAATAAGAACCTTAATGACTTCATATCGGCTAGCAATCATTCTGATTTAAACAGAATAAACTCGCTTCAAAATAGAGTCGCAATACTTGAAAACATTTTGGCTGTAACTCCAACAGCAGAGAGCGCTGAAATAATCAGCGAGATGAGCGAAATACAGCAAGAGATAACGGCTATAGAGGATAAATACTCTGAGGCATTTTTGTTTTCTCAAAGCGAAAGCGGCATAGACGTATCTATAGCATCAACAGAGCGGTTAATTGAGAGAGAGAGATCTAGATCAAGAAGACTCAGAGGAAAGGAAGGGAATGCCAACGCGCAAAGACTTAAGGAGTCAGAAGCGGAAACTAGCAGATTAAAAGAAAAGCTTCGTGCCCTTAGGAACAGAAAGCAAGAGCTTGCTGCTGCTGGCCCAGTTCAGGGGCCTGAAATATCAGTAAGCGGATACCTGCACCCTTCAAACGTAGATAGCTATAAGGCAAGGGGATATAGGGTCGTTAGTCAGACTCCTGGTCAGGACGGTAGTGTTTTTGTTGTTTACGACCCAAGAGGCAAAGTTAAAATAGATAATTCATTACCCGAGAGCATAAGAAACAAAGACGCCGCCATTCAGGCTAGGTCTGTCGCCATGAGAAGAGATGGCGAAACCAAAATGGCTATAGAGGAAATGATTATAGAATCTATTGTCAACGAAGGCCAGACATCAGTACTTACGCCTACTCAGCAAAAGGTTTACATAGCAAATAAAGAGCTTATAGACAATTCAATAAAATCTAGTAGAGCAGACTTTGACATCGCGGTTGAATCGGCTCAGGATGCCACTGAAGTATTGCTAGATAACGAGGAGTCTTCTAATAAAATAAAAGACAAGTACGGAGAATTTGGAGAGGGGTTGATCCGAAGAATGATGGAGAATTTCGGGGTCAATGTAGTGATCGTGAATGATTCTATGAGCATGCTAAAGCACGTAAGAGCGGCTGGATCACAAGATGCTAATTCACTTGAGAGAGCAATAAGAAGCGGCAAAAAAGGTAAGTTTAATGGCTCTTTCGACAGAAGCACAAATACCATATACGTATCAGAAACATCCTCTGTAAAAGACTTAATTGAGGAAACTCTTCATGCTACGTTATATCATAAATTCAAAAACAACAAAGCGGCTAAGTCTTTATTTATAAATAAGCTCAGACAAGACTTCCTCTCAAACAAATCACTCAAGCATCTTATGGGGAAGAAGAGGTCTGATTATTCTAAACTAGGATTTACAGAGCTTGGCCTAAAGGAAGAGGAAGTTGTCGAAGTAATATCAACCATCATATCAAAGAATGATGCCGTTGCTATAAAGACTGTGTTTGACAGAATTGTAGAATACGTAAGGTCCATATTTAATATAGATAGCTTTGGTAAGGATGTAGTCGATTCGATAGATCAGTTTAAAGTGGTCAAGTCTTTCGCAGATTTCCTTATTGAAAATAAAGAGATAGACCAGGCCATTGCCGATGAACTAGGTGATATTGAAGATGCTACAGCAACGTCCATTGAGGAGATGATTGATGACTCAGACATGGCCCTGTCTTATTCTGGCCCAGCTTCGTTCTTGTATAATAAGGAAATAACATATGACGAACAAACCGTATCTAAGTTTGGGGAATTGACTGAGGTTTCAGATGGGCGCGGGCTTGGGAAAAAGAAAATCGTAAAAGACTACGCTGACTTTAGGAGATGGTATAACTGGATGACCAACAATGGAAGGACACCAGTTATTACATCAATGTCTTATGTTGACGAAAATGGAAATGTAAAGAGACTCAATCCGCCAAAGCCCTTCTTCGACAAAGAGACTGGAGAAATATCCAGATCAAATAACCCAAGGCCAATAGGATGGGCTGCTCAGCAATTAAAGAAAAATCAATTATCTCAAGAGCAAGCAGACAAAAGAAGGCGTGATCTTGCCGCAGCAAGCTCTTATATAGGTAAAATTGTCTCCAAGCACATGCCGTCAGTGGCGGCATTCCAAAGATCCTATAAGATCGACGAAGAGGGAATTGACGAAAGGAATAAAAATCTTGTTGACGAACCAAAGATCCTTCCAGGAGACAGCAGGCATATAAGCCTCATGTACGAAGCGCTGTACGACTTTCTTTCAGAAAGAGAGGATGCTGGCATTATGCTTTCTTATCACGCAGAGCAGGCTAGCACTCCAAAGCAGGCCATGGACGACATAAGCGAAATGTATGCCGCGTCAAGGAAAGAGAAAAACGAATCCCTTAAGTCTAAGAGGATAGAGGCTCTTATTGACTACATAAGATCTTTTGGTATAAGAAAAGACATAGCAACTGACTACGCTAATGGAAAGGCTACAGCAGCCATAGTAGACTCAATTAGAAGCAGAGTGTCTATTTACTTCAGTGAAAAAAACTACTTCATAAAGGGTATAAATGAATATGCAGAAAGGGTTGTCTCGTCTAGGGTTGTGCAATCTATGTTGTTTCATTTTGGAGAGCAAGCCATAAAGGAAAGAAGAACAAAATCTCAATCTTATCTTTCTCAAGCCAGA
>Ga0129333_10001108_pt1 | contig 24050 bp, 30 predicted proteins | sample CPB6_08_DNA_FD_94474 | JGI IMG/M metagenome (GOLD analysis project Ga0129333, IMG submission 94474) | Freshwater to marine salinity gradient microbial communities from Chesapeake Bay, USA - CPBay_Sum_0.6_0.8_DNA | ecosystem: Environmental > Aquatic > Marine > Coastal | place: USA: Chesapeake...
GCACACTTGGGTCAATCAACTGGGGTGCATTCCGCAATCCGCAGGATATGCGAAAGGCCTGTAGAGTACTGGTTCGCTCACTAAGCAATCTACTAAATTATCAAGATTTCCTTAGTGTACAAAGTAAATTAGCCAACGATGATTTCGAACCATTAGGTGTGGGCATAACCAATCTTGCCTACTGGCATGCACGTCGCAGCCTAAGATACGGCGACACAAACAGTCTAGCCGAAGTCAAGCGTTGGATGGAACATCAGGCCTACTATCTCACTGAAACCAGTGTGGAACTAGCTGAGGAACGTGGAGCCTGTAAGCGCAGTCAATATACCTGGTATGGACGTGGTGTATTTCCTTGGGAGCGTCGTAATCCAGGAGTTAACGAACTCACAGACTTCGCTCCTAGCATGGATTGGGAGACCCTTCGAACACGCATGCAGAAGCATGGAATACGCAACGCCACCTTAATGGCTGTGGCTCCTGTGGAATCTAGTTCAGTGGTTTTGAATTCTACCAACGGAATTGAAATGCCAATGGAATTGATCTCAGTGAAAGAATCTAAGGCAGGTTCATTTGTGCAGGTAGTGCCCGAATATCGTAGACTTAAATCCAGATACCAATTAATGTGGGAGCAGACCGACTGTCAAGCATATCTAAAAACTGCTGCGGTTCTAGCTGCCTATATTGACCAAAGTCTCAGCACAAATACATTCTATAATCCGGCACATTTCAAGGATGGTAAAGTTCCCGGAACCTTGATCGCCAAAAATCTCATGTTGGCCTATAGATGGGGCATTAAGACTATTTACTATAGTCTAATCAACAAAGTTGGAGCCAAGGCAGATGTAACAGCTACACTTCGGGTCAATGGTCATAGTTCTTATTTTGTTGCCAATCAACATCCAGATGCCATAATCTATGAACAACTTGACGAAGAAAACTGCGAGGCCTGCGTACTATGAGTAAAGCACAATACAATCTATCAAAACAAACAAATTATCTCAAACGTAAAATGTTTCTTGATCCAGAAGGGCCTGTTACTGTTCAACGATTTGAAGAAGTAAAATACCCCAAGATACAGAAATTTGAAGAAGTAGCTCGCGGATTCTTTTGGGTGCCTGAAGAAATTACTCTTACCAAAGATAAAATGGATTTTAAAGATGCTACAGAAGCAGTAAAACATATTTTTACTTCAAATCTACTAAGACAGACTGCACTGGACAGTATTCAAGGTCGTGCTCCATCGCAGGTTTTCAGTCCTGTTATCAGCCTACCTGAAATTGAATCTCTAGTCAATAATTGGAGTTTCTTCGAAACCAACATTCACAGTAAGAGTTACAGCCATATAATCAGAAACATTTATGGTGTGCCTAAAGATGTATTCAATACAATACACGATACCGAAGAGATTGTTAACATGGCAAGTAGTGTAGGCAAATACTATGATGAGTTGCACAGATTAAACTGTCTCAAAGAAATTTCTGACCCTACTAAAGAAACAGTATTAGAGCCAGTACACATTAAGGCAATTTATCTAGCCCTGCATGCTAGCTATGCTCTAGAAGCATTCCGATTCATGGTAAGTTTTGCCACAAGTCTAGCCATGGTGGAAAATCGTATCTTCATTGGTAACGGAAATATCATAGCTTTGATTCTACAAGACGAAATTCTACATGCCGAATGGACTGCATATCTTATCAATCAAGTGGTCAAAGATGACGAACGTTTTGCAGAGGCCAAGAAGAACTGTGAACGCGAAGTCTATGAGATGTATATGGATGTTATCCGAGAAGAAAAAACCTGGGCAGAATACCTATTCAGTAAGGGTGTGGTCATAGGCCTTAACTCGCAGATTCTAAAAGACTTTGTAGACTGGACAGCATTTACAAGATTAAAAGAAATAGGTATTAGATACGCTGAGGAACATCCTAAATCAAATCCTATACCTTGGTTTAATAAACATGTCAACATCAATAAGAAACAGACAGCTCTACAGGAATCAGAAAGCACCAATTACGTTATTGGAGTGATGAGTGATGCTGTAGACTATGAAGCACTTCCTTCTATCTAAAAAGGAGAATAAATGAAGGCCATAATTTGGAGTAAGTATGATTGTCCCAATTGCGACAAGGCTAAAAGCCTACTGAAACTAAGAAGAATAGAATATGAAGAAAGAAAAATAGGAGATGGGTGGTCCAAAGAAGAACTGCTTGAACATGTGCCAACAGCACGTACTGTTCCCCAGGTAATCATAGACGGTAAACTCATTGGAGGTTATTCTGAATTGGAAAGGATGTTATATGGACCAGCAGACTGATAACCTAACAATTACCACAGATCAGCATAATTTTATCAATATTGACAGTCTTGATCTATCTGCACTAGATGCTACCATGGATCAATTAAGTCTAGATCTTAATTACGCCAATGCAATATCGGGGAGTATGAACCAAAGTCTCCCATATACGGTCAACACCAATGGTACCCTAGCATCATCTAATATTAATTATACTTGGTCTCCGCAGCCGTGGCCCCAAATAACCACTACTGGTAATTCTTCTGCTTTGAAAGTTGAAGGTGATGCTCAATTTGAAGGTGATGTTAAAATTAAGGGTCATAGCATACTACATCTTTTACAGAAAGTCGAAGAAAGAATGGCCATACTTCAAGAACCAGATCCTGAAAAACTAGAAAAATTTCAGGCACTTAAAAAAGCCTATGAACACTATAAGACTTTGGAAAAACTTATAGGTGACGATTGGAAAGACCAAGAAAAGGAATAAAATGTTATTTGAAAATTTTTACAAGACTGGTGACATTGTTACATTAAAACTGTCAACCAGCGAAGAGATTATTGCCAAGTTCAGTGAAGAGGGAACAGACTATATTACTGTAAATAGACCATTGGCCTTGGTAGCAGGAGGTAAGAGTCTAGGTATGATTCCTTGGATTTTTCTAGGGGAATCTGAAAAAGTTCGTATCAACAAAGATTTTATCATTGCAGGCCCAATGCTGACCAAGAAAGAAGCTGCTCAACAGTATATGGAAGGTACCACAGGCCTTGCCTTATTCTAGGAGATAATAAATGCCAGCATATGTAACCCTTCCACAGGCAATTTTTCTAATACTTCAACGCATTGGACAAACGCCATTACAGCAGGTCAAACAGGTAAGAACTATGAACCAGCCTACAGGAGCTAAGGCAGGTCTATTAGCCACCATAATTAGTGTAGCAGGCTTTGCCTATAGCCAAATACCTGGTGTCAGTGACCTAGTAGGTAATATAGGTACCTACGTAAATGATGCCATAAAAGCAGCTACCGGGCCAATTGACCAAGTCATGGGCGGAGCATTAAGTTCTTTGAGTTTTAATCCTCCTGCAGAACTATTTTCAGAAGGATTAAATCTATCTGAATCTATCAGAACATTCGAACCCCCTATAGGTTCGGGTCTGGATTTCAGCGGGCTTATATCTAATGCAGGAACAGCGGCAAAGTCATTGATTCAAGATCTACAAAAACATACCAGTTATCTTTCTAATGTAACTCAAATACCGTTGACTAATCAAGGAAATTTTCCTGCCGGGGATTGGATAGACCAGAATATGGCTGTTCAGGCCTTAGAATCTAAGGCCAGTATTTTGGGTAACATACAACAGGAACTGGGTGATGTAGCTAACAAACTAGTTGACGGAGGTAAAATGCTTGCTGGAGAAGTAACAGGCTATATTGATAAAGGCGTGAACTTTGCCCACGAAAATCTTATGAAAATAACTGAGGGTAAAATTGGGCTTTTTGACGATCCTGCTGCCAAGTTTAACTCCTTAGACAAACTAGGTGCTTTGGAACTACGTACCTTATTAGACAAAGCCTATACCATGATGCAGGATCCAGCTACCACACAGGCCATGTTAAATCAGGTCAAAGAACAAATAGACGCCAAGACCAGTGAGCTTAGCCAAAATATGATATCAGAAAAACTTCTAGTAAATGGTCTTAACCGTGCCACAGCTACCATAGGTGCTATTACAGATAAAGCCAACGCTATAGGAACTGGATCTCCGGCTACAGATTTATTATCCAAAACTATAAATCCAAATACCCTGCCAGTAATTTCTCAAATTAATCAACTAACTACAAAAATTGAAGAGGCTAAAACTGTGGTTCTCACAGCCCCTACAATATCTCTCAGTCTACCTCCCACAGGTTGACATCGAGACCTAAATCTAGTATAATAAGATATCTTAGGGAGAATCATATGTCATTTCATCTTGAAGGACCTTGGCTATCTACCACTGGCCGTCGTAAAGGCAAGTTCAAATGGACCAGTGCAGAACAAAAACGTCAGCATGAACAACTTGAAAAAGATTGGCAATCACTTAAGGCACGTACCATGAACAAACCTATTCCCACTAGACCATTGACAAGAACTGTGCCCAAACTTGGACCTCCTCCAGGACGAGAAACTCCCTACATCCCTAGTAGAGATTCTGGTATAGGTATCGCAGCCAAAAAAGATATTCCAGTCTATACCGGCACCCAAATGTTAGGTGTGACTATTTTACACAAGAGTTGTCTTCAGCCTGTATTCAATGAACAGGCCGCTGTGGACGCTGCTAATATGAGACGCTGATAGGAGCCTAGATGAGACCAATTTATACGGTGAATGATGTTTTATATGAAGTTTGGCCTGTTGACGGCTGGTCGAGGAAAATTATCACAAGACACTGCTCAGATCAAAACATACTCTATAAACTATCACCTACCACAATGGGGGAGCCTGCTCTTAAATTTGAAGCTGATGATTATACCAAATTGGTACGTGAATTAAATGAGGGTAAAATATCTAAGTAAGTCTATTAAATAATTAATGACTTATAATTTTAATGATAGACTAATTTCGTATTTTACACTGATAACAGGATTGTGTATATCGGCCATAGCCATATACTATTCTGTTATTGGACTAACTGCAATCTTTGCCGCTGCTTTCTGGCCCATAGTAATAATGGGCGTGGTATTAGAAATAGGCAAATTGGTTGCCACTGTTTGGTTGAAACAGCATTGGACCATAGCGCCCTGGTCCATACGCCTATATCTGTTCATGGCCATTCTAGTGTTGATGTTATTGACCAGCATGGGCATATTTGGGTATTTGAGTAAGGCTCATTCTGACCAAAATTTAGTCAGTGGTGATGTAGTTGCAAAACTAGCGATATATGATGAAAAGATTAAAACTACCAAAGAAAATATTGAAATCAAGCGCCGCGAACTTAAACAAATGGACGAGGCAGTGGACCAAGTTATGGCACGATCGCAGAACGAACAAGGTGCTGATAAGTCCATTGCTCTACGTAAGAGTCAACAAAGAGATCGCACTCGTATTTCCTCAGAAATTGAGACCGAACAGAAAAGACTTAGTGAACTTAATAACGAGACCGCACCTATACGTGCGCAGGTTAGGCAGGTTGAAGCTGAGGTAGGACCTCTCAAATATATAGCAGCATTGATCTATGGTGACGAACTAGATTCCAACTTATTAGAAAAATCAGTAAGATGGGTCATAATCTTGATTGTGGTTATCTTTGATCCTTTGGCTGTGGTTTTGTTATTGGCCAGCCAATATAGTTTTGCACAACTACGAAAACCAGATGAGTCTGCTCTTGAAGAAACGGTGAACGATCCTGTAAAAATCGAACCACAGCCAATTCGTGTTAATAATAAATTCAAAGATCTATATCTAGAAAAGGAATTACATCACACAGTCTATTATGATGTAAATTTCAAGTTACCAAAAACAGAACCTGTTGACCATGACTATCTTTTTGTCAAAGGTGTCTATACTCCTCCAGACAGTGATCGAGTACCTATCCCAGTTTATAAGGAACCAGTGCAAGAAACTGTGTCGAAATCCACTACCAATCTAGGACTACCGCCTGAGATTGAAAAGTTAATTAACGAGAACGAATATGTAGTCATAGACGGTGAAACCATGCATAGAGACATTGTCAAAGAAAGATATATGCCAAGAATTTCAATTTCTCGATCAAGATAGTTGTTAGGTGTAAATACTCTACCTAAATTATAATACTATGAGTTTAAAAATTACACTTATTACACCACCGGACATCTATCAAAACAATAATTACAGTTTTTTGTTTTGTAACCTTAGCGAAGAAGAACAAGAGCTTTCAAGCGAATGGTTAGGCAAGGTTGATGCTGACCTTAACATCAATATCTATTATTACAACAATGACAGAAAGATTGATTGGTTATTACTAGCCTATGCCAGTGCTGATTATATCTATCTAAATGTAGATAAAAGTAAAGACGAATCTGGCCTACTACTTGGGTACATGCTGTCAAAAAATAAGTCCTTTTTCAGTTCTAATGAGCCTGCATTGGTAGATGTATTTAAAAAAATTAACCTAAATGCTGTTTCGGGAGTTATTGAATTTTTAGAAAGAGTGTTAGGTGAAAGAAAATAAAGATCACCTCTGTGACTTCTGTGGTAAGAGTAAATCAGAAGTAGAAAAACTTATTGTCAGCGAAGAAGTGGCCATCTGTAATAGCTGTGTGGACCTATGCGTAGATATTCTCAAGGATGAATCCACAGTTAAAAAAGATCCTGATGAAATTATAAATCCCAGCAGGGTAAAAGATTATCTAGACGAATATATTATAGGTCAAGATGAAGCTAAGATAAGTTTGTGTGTGGCTGTGGCACAGCACTATAAGAGAATAAATCATAAACCTGTAGGCATTGAAATTGAAAAAAGTAATGTTTTAATTCTCGGTCCAACAGGATGCGGTAAAACTTATCTGGCTAAGAAACTGGCAGACTATTTAGATGTGCCGTTTGCCATCTGCGATGCCACAGGACTAACTGAGGCAGGTTACGTTGGAGATGATATTGAAAGTATTTTGACAAGGTTGATATCTGCTGCTGACAATGATATAGAAAAAGCTCAACGTGGTATAGTCTACATAGATGAGATAGATAAGATCAGTAAAAAGAGCGAGAATGTAAGTCTGACTAGAGATGTGTCAGGGGAAGGTGTTCAACAGGGTCTACTGAAAATTATTGAGGGCAGTCTAGTAAGGGTGCCTGTCAGTGACAAGCGTAAGCATCCCAAGGGTGACATGTTAGAAATTGACACTAAGGAAATCTTGTTTATCTGCGGAGGAGCATTCGTGGGACTAGATAAGATTATTTCTCGTAGAAAAGAACACAACACCATAGGATTTGCCAGTCAGGTTAAAAGTCTTAATGATCACTATGATTATTATCAAGATGTTACCAATAAAGATCTTATTACCTATGGTTTAATTCCAGAGTTTGTAGGACGTTTTGGCATTGTAACCAATGTGGATGATCTTGATGTAGATGATCTGGTGCAGGTTCTTAAACAGACTAAGAATAGTTTTATCAAACAGTATCAATATCTATTTGAATTGGATGGCATCAAGTTAGACTTTGAAGAAGCTGCTTTGATAGAAATAGCCAAGAAAAGTAAAGAACTCAAAACAAATGCTAGAGGTCTCAAAAGCATACTAGAAAAGATACTTATCCCTTATCAATTTGATGCCTTGGATCTAGTTGAACGAGGTCTAACAGATATAGTAATAAGTAAAGAAGCTGTGGAAGGCAAACCAGCTAAACTAATATATAGTCAAAAAAATTATGAAACAAAATCAAATTAAAATCGGTATTAAAGTAGATGTCAAAGATGATAATGTTAACTCTGCTCTCAAAAAATTTAAGAAAAAAGTTGATGACAGTAATAGGCTGATTGACCTTATCAAAAAAGCCGCATATGAAAAACCTACTGAAACCAAAAAGCGTAAAAAAGGAGCAGCACGGGCACGTTGGTTAAAAAAACTGTCTAGTGAAGCATTACCTAAAAAAAATTACTAATGAAGACCTGTTTGATATATCAACCTCAAGGCATAGGTGATATACTGTTCTGTCAAAAAATTGCCAAACACTACCGAGCTCTAGGCTATAAGATAATTTGGCCATTGTTTGACAGTTTTGCTTGGCTTGCGCCTTATCTGGAAGAAGAAAATATTTCTTATCCTACCATCAACTCTGATCGAACCATAAGAGAAAAATTTGAACACTGCGATCAATTTCAATATTTAATGGGTTCTACGAATGCCTTATTTCAAGCTCCTGTTATAGCCAAAGATTTTATATATCTGTCTCTAGGACCTGCCACATTGGATTGGACCACTATTATGACAGCCAAATATAACATAGCGCAGATACCCTTTGTAAATTGGGCCAGTTACGTTAATATTAAGAGAAATTTAGAGAGAGAAAATTATCTATTTTCAGAAATTCTTAATCTAAAAGAAGACGATGAATATACCTTAATCAATAAACATTCAAGTCTAGGTTCTATTGATGTCAAGATACCTGGCAAGAGTGTATACATAGAAAAGGTCCCTAACGATAATCTTTTTGATTGGATCAAGGTCATAGAAAAGTGTAGTCGTTTTATTAGCATTGATACAGGCAGTGTTTATTTGGCTGAGGCCTATATGCCTAGATCGGTGCCCTGCCATATGGTCAGTAAAAGCATACACAATGAATTTTTTGTAGATGTCCAACGTATCATGACACTAAATTGGCAGTATTGTATTACACCGGATCAATTAATAATTGACAACAACTAGGTTGTCTGCTATACTATGTCATGGCTAAACATTTAATGGTTGATTTAGAAACATTGGCAGTGAGCCCAGACGCTTTGGTATTAAGCCTAGGTGCTGTTCATTTTGATCCCTATTCAGATGAAATTATGGACACACTGTATTTTAAAATTGATATAGACGATCAAGATCGTCTGGGCAGAGAAGTTGACCCGAATACTGTAGAATGGTGGTCTAGACAAGATCCCAAAATTATGGAAGAAGCATTTAGTATAGATAATCGTGTGCCCTTAACAGAGGCTATTGATAGATTTCATAAATTTGCCTGGGGATGTACAGCATTTTGGAGTCATGGGTCTAGTTTTGATCTAGTCATTCTTGAAAACATCTATCGAAAACTGGGTAAGGCTGTGCCTTGGCATTACTGGGCTTTGAGAGATACTAGAACACTATTTGATCTTGGATTCGATCCTGACCTTGACAAAGGTATGAAACATGATCCTTTGGCCGATGCTGTTAGACAGGCCAAAGGAGTTCAGAAAGTTTTTCAACAATTACAAGAATTGAAAAATGACCGATAAGTGTTTTGACAAACTATTTTGGGATGCCGCAGTAGATCTAGGTGATGCCATTGTGCTCAATGGCGCTGTTCGTTATTGGGCACAGATATGTGACAAATTATATTATCCTGCCAAAGGGGAATATTTCGATACTTTGACTTGTCTCTATCAGGATGAACCAAATATAGAAGTATGGAGGTTTTTTGAGGACATTCAACATGAAATTTTTCTAGTGTCCAATCCCATGCCTCGCCTAAGAGTACCAAAACTAAAAACTACACATGTTCACAGAGTTAACTGTCCTCCGGAAAAAATTCATGTAAATTGGCCACAACAGATCTACGAAAATATCAATGTGCCTTTTCATATTAGATATGATTATTTTAAGTTACCAAAACACATTCCGGGTCAATTCGAACTATTTGACAGGCTGACTCAGGGCCAAACTGAATATGCCTTGGTTCATAGGAGATCTGGTACTAACCCAAATCCTTTGCCTATACTACTAACACCAGAAATAGGATCGAATATTCAAAATCTTCTGATAATAGAAATAGCTCCAGGCCTAACCAACAATTTATTAGACTTTGTTAAGTTGATTAGGCATGCTAGAGAAATACACTGTATTGCCAGTAGTTTTTTTAATCTTGTTGACAGCATGCTTGATCAAACTCAAGCACAATGTTTTTTTCACGATGCTAGGGCAAATAGCATGATGCAGGTAAATTCCAGATATAATAATCATAGATGGAAGTGTATCGATTATGGATTTAGAGCTTAATTTTACCAAAATCATTGATTAGTCATGAAATAGATCGTATACTAAACACTTAGTTAGAAATTAGGTTGGATACAGCAACTCACATTACGCTGAATTGTCGGCTTATTCGGCAGGTATAACCAGAGGGGAAACCCTGTGAAGGATATGCTGAGCCGCGTCGACGAGGTGGGTTTTCGAGTTTACCACTGAAAAAAGAAAGTAGGATGCCAACCTGTAAATTTTAGGTTAATTTCAGCAGACAAATTTTAGACTTGTAATCTAACCAAAAAGCCGAAAGGCATTAACCTGTAGAGGAATATATGAATAGTTTTGTAGAAGCAGTTGAAGAAGTTCAACTTGAAACTCGTACCGAAAACGGTATGAAAACCTTTGATTCTAGTAAAAATGCTTTGGTAGATTTATTTTTCAATATCGGCGCAAGTCGTGGAAAAAATCTTACTACAGAGTTCGTAGCTGCTCTGGAACAAGATCAGACTTTGGCTCTTCGTTTACTGATGTGGGCAAGAGACATTCGAGGTGGTGCAGGCGAACGTGATGTGGTTCGAACCATTCTTATTAATCTAGAACAAAGTAATCCTTTGGCAGTGGAAGCCATTCTTCCATTTTTGCCAGAATACGGACGTTGGGACGATCTATTGATCTTTCAAACGTCTAGAATTAAAAAGGCAGCATTTGGCCTAATCAAGGAAGCACTGCAAAATGGCAACCAACTGGCGGCAAAATGGATGCCCAGAAAAGGGCCCGTGGCTCTAGAGTTACGTGGTTTTTTGGGTCTTAGCCCAAAAGGATATCGTAAAACTTTGGTAACTCTAACTAATGTAGTTGAACAGAAAATGTGTTCAAATACCTGGACTGAAATCAATTACAGTCATGTTCCTAGTCTAGCTGCTAGTCGTTATCAAAAAGCATTTGGTCGACATGATCCTGAGGGATATGACGCTTACAAAGACAAGCTGATTAGCGGTGAAGCCAAGGTTAATGCCAATGCAATTTATCCTTATGATGTTATCAAAGCATTTAGCCACGGGGGTGACGCTACTGTAGTTCAGGCTCAGTGGGATGCACTACCAAATTATTGCAGTGATGAACTGGTTTTGCCATTGTGCGATGTAAGTGGCTCAATGGCTTGTCCTGTAGGTGGGAATAAAAATCTTACCTGTCTAGATGTTTGTTTATCTCTAGGCCTATACCTAGCAGATAAAAACACTGGACCATTCAAGGACATGTTTTTGACCTTTACTGATAACTCTAAATTAGAAATCCTAAAAGGTGATCTAATCTCAAAGTTAAATCAACTTCGTCACGCAGAATGGGGAATGAGCACTAACTTACATTCAGCATTTGAGGCTATTCTTAAGTATGCTCAAGAATGGAAGGTGCCACAGCGTCACATGCCAAAGTATCTGCTGATCATGAGCGACATGCAGTTTAATCAATGTGCTCGTCACGATGATTCTGTCATGCAAATGATTGAACGAAAGTATGCAGAGGCAGGATATCGAGTTCCAAACATTGTGTTTTGGAATTTGAATGCCCGAAGTGGTCAGGTGCCTGTCAGGCACGATAAATCAGGCGTGGCCTTGGTTAGTGGATTCAGTCCAAGCATTATGACTTCAATTCTAAAAGCTGATGATCTTAGCCCAATGGCGGTGATGTTGAAAACGTTGACAAGTGATCGTTATTCTGTTATACTGTAAGTATGAAAATTAAATTAGTCAGTGATCTCCACCTAGAATTTAGCGACTTTGTTGTTGAAAACAATGATAATGTTGACCTGTTGATCCTAGGTGGAGATATTATGATAGCGCAAAATCTACATGATTTTCCAGAAGACGATGCTGTATTGCCTCTAGATTTTACAAATAGGGCTAAAGCAGAGCGTTTTAGAAACTTCTTAAAGAGAGTCAGTAGAGACTTTCCCAAAGTCATCTACATAGCAGGTAACCATGAGTTCTATCACGGTAAGTTTCCTGATGCCCTAGATTACCTCAAGACAGAATGCGACAAATTACCTAATGTTCATTTTCTTGAAATGAGCACGGTGGACATCGATGACCTTACCTTCATTGGTGCTACGCTTTGGACAGACATGAATCAAGGTGATCCAACTACCATACAGATCTGCCGTACCAGTATGAATGACTACAGAACAGTTAGGGATAGTACTAGAGATTATAGTAAACTAAATCCCTTGACTACGCTGAGACATCATAGATCAACATTGTCCTACATAGCCAAGACTATCGCAGATAGACCTGATCGTCGATATGTGGTAGTAGGGCATCATGCACCCACTAAGATAAGTACAAAACCTTGTTATGAAAAAGACATTCATCTCAACGGTGCTTATCGTAGTGATCTAGTAGATTTTATTTCAAACCATCCTCAGATTGAATTATGGACTCATGGACACACTCATAATCCCTATGACTACGTCGTTGGAGGATGCCGTGTGGTTTGTAACCCAAGAGGCTACGAAGGCTTTGAAGAAGACAGTGGTTGGGATCCTAATCTCGTGATTACGATCTAGTGCGAGCATTTGTTTGTCTACAGTCAAATTTAAAAATCTAAACATAGATCAATGTTTGTCAATTGTAAGGTATATAGAGACGCAAGGGCTCAAACGCAATGTTGATTTTACCTGGCTCTATATACCTCCCAAGGACACATTTACCGTGGATCTTAGCCATTGGACCGGACAAACTGAAAAGCAGTTAATTATTACCTTCAATCAAGACACACCACTTATAACCCTTTTAAAACTTAAATATCAAAATGAGAATCAATGAATTAGATGGTCGTTTCAAAGGTCATCAGTATTTTGAGTACTACGCTTCACTTAATAAGTATACAGAATTAGAATTGTTTCAAGAAGCTAGAGAATGGTGTTGGAATAGTTTTGGCCCAAGTTCCGAAGTAGAAATAGTTATGGAATTAAAACAACAACCAAAATGGTGTTGGGATTTCAACTTATATCACTGTAGAATATTATTCCGTGATGAATCCACAATGAATTGGTTTAGATTAAAATATGCAGACACAGAAAAGATACGTAGACTATGATGACATGAACCAATGGTTCATGGATAGTAGACAACAGGCAGTTGACTTGGCCATGCAGGATCTCGCCAAGGGAGTTGATCCAGCCCAAGTCCTTGAAAAAATGAGCTGTCTTTTGATCAATAAGATCATGCATCCTATCAAATTAGCTTGGCAAGACGCTGAAGTTGAAATGTATAATTTAGACGGCAGCAGATACGACTACGATGAATATTATACCAAAAGATTCGCACCAAAGGCTGATCATGTTGAGAAAGATCAATGACCTATAAAATACTGTTGATAGGAGACAGTTGTATTGATGAATACCATTATGGTGTCTGTGAAAGGCTAAGTCCAGAGGCACCTGTGCCTCTACTTACTCTTACCAGCCAAGAAATAAAAGCAGGTATGGCAGGTAACGTTAAATTAAATCTTGAAAGTTATGACTGTTCGGTATCATTTGTAACCAGTAATAAACAATCAATTAAAAAAAGATACATTGACACTAAAACCAAACAGCACATTATCAGAGTAGACGAAGATTATATCAGTGATCCCTACGTACCAAATCTCGATTTGTTGACCATGAATTGGGATGCTATTGTTATTTCTGATTACAACAAAGGTTTTATCAATTACGAGGTTGTTAAGAACATCCGAAAATTATATTCAGGTCCGATTTTTATTGATACTAAGAAAAGACAACTGGCTGAATTTGAGGGCTGTTTTACCAAGGTTAATCAATATGAATTTGATTATGCAACATCTACACACAACGAAGTAATTGTGACCTTGGGAGAAAAAGGAGCTTCATACAAGAATGACATTTTTCCCGGAGTAAAAGTAGAAGTAACTGATGTATGCGGAGCAGGAGATACATTTCTAGCGGCCCTAGTTTACAGATACTTAAATACTTGGGATATGGTCAAGTCCATTATGTTTGCCAATAGAGCCAGTGCCATATCGGTGCAGCATAATGGTGTTTACGCACTTACTAAGAAAGATATTGAGACTATTTTATTTGACACAGACTGATCTAAGAATGTATAAATATAATGTAGCTTTGATACTTTTAGGTTAAAGCAAAGGCAAAAGCCAAAAAAAATCTTACTTTTTTAAGGAGAATACAATGAGTAAAGTAATCGGCATCGATCTCGGTACCACCAATTCATGCGTGGCAATCTTAGAGAACAATACATCCAAAGTAATTGAAAACAGCGAAGGAGCTAGGACCACCCCTAGTATTGTGGCCTATACAGATTCTGAAATCTTAGTAGGTGCATCAGCCAAGCGTCAGGCAGTAACCAATCCTAAAAATACTATCTACGCAGCCAAGCGTCTTATTGGTCGTAGATTTGAGGAAAACGCTGTACAAAAAGACATCAAACTCATGCCATATAATATTGTCCAAGCTGATAACGGTGATGCTTGGATTGAGGCTAATAATGAAAAAATGGCACCCCCACAGATTTCAGCTGAAGTTCTGCGTAAAATGAAAAAGACTGCTGAAGATTATCTAGGACAGGAAGTCACACAGGCTGTGATCACAGTACCTGCCTACTTCAATGACAGCCAGCGTCAAGCTACTAAGGATGCAGGTCGAATTGCAGGACTAGAAGTTTTACGTATTATCAATGAGCCCACTGCTGCGGCATTGGCCTATGGTGTAGACAAAGCAGACAAACGTGATCGAAAGGTAGCAGTCTATGACCTAGGTGGTGGTACATTTGACATCAGCATTATTGAAATTGCCAACATTGAAGGTGACAAGCAGATTGAAGTTCTAAGCACCAACGGTGACACCTTCTTGGGCGGTGAGGACTTTGATCAACGTATCATGGATCATCTAATCGCAGAGTTCAAGAAAGATACAGGCGTGGATCTCAAGAACGATGTACTGGCACTTCAGCGTCTAAAAGAAGCGGCAGAAAAAGCCAAGATAGAACTCAGCAGTAGTCAACAAACTGATGTGAACCTTCCCTATGTGACTGCTGATGCTTCTGGTCCTAAACATTTAAATGTTAAACTTACCAAGGCTAAACTGGAAAGTTTGGTTGAGGAATTAATTGAGCGCAGTATCAAACCCTGCGAAATTGCCATGCAGGATGCAGGAGTTACCGCAGAAGACATAGACGAAGTTATTCTTGTCGGTGGTATGACACGCATGCCAAGAGTACAAGAAGCAGTAGAACGTCTGTTTGGTAAGGCACCACGTAAGGATGTCAATCCAGATGAAGCAGTGGCAGTTGGTGCAGCTATTCAAGGTGCTGTGTTAGCTGGGGACAGAACAGATGTGCTATTGTTAGATGTAACTCCTCTGAGTCTTGGTATTGAAACATTAGGTGGTGTATTCACAAAGTTGATTAAAAAGAATACCACTATTCCTACCAAACACAGTCAGGTATTCAGCACAGCAGAAGACAATCAACCAGCTGTAACTATCAAGGCCTTCCAAGGTGAGCGTGAACTAGTACAGTACAACAACCTACTTGGAGAATTTAATCTAGAAGGCATACAACCTCAACCAAGAGGAATGCCACAAATTGAAGTTACCTTTGATATCGATGCTAATGGTATAATGCATGTCAGTGCCAAAGACAAGACCACCGGCAAAGAAAACAAAATCGCTATCAAGAGTGATAGCGGTCTGAGTAAGGAGCAGATTGAAAAGATGGTAGCTGAAGCTGAGGCAAATGCTGAGGAGGACAGTAAGCGTAGAGCTCTTATTGAAATGCGTAATATGGCAGAAGGACAAATTCATTCCACTAAGAAAGACTACGAAGAGTTCAAGAACAACATTAGCCAAGAAGAAAAAGACAAGTTGGACAAGGCCATATCAACATTGGAAGAAAAGATTCAAGGGGAAAGCGTAGAAGAAATTACCACTGCGCTGAACGAAATGATGACAGCCACCGCAGTGCTGGCCGCTGCCAAAGCAGCCAAAGAAAATAAAGAAAAGCCTGCCAGCGAAACCAAGGATCAACCAGAAGTCGTTGATGCTGAATTTACCGAAATTAAAAAATAATAGAGGAAACAATGAAACTAAGTCCATTCAATGATAGAATTTTGGCTCGCCCAGATTTTGATCATAAACCCAGTAACGATCTTATCGTGCTTATTGAACCCTTAGACAGCCATGCCAGAGCAGTTGTTCTGGCAGTTGGCCCTGGCAAGAAAAACAAACAGGGATTCAACACCCCAGGGGAACTTAAGAGAGATGATAAGATTCTATTTCATCCTGATGTGGCCAAAGAAGTCATGATAGACGGATTGCCTTTTTTGGTTATGAAAGAATCAGATGTACTGGCAGTAATTGACGAGTAGAAGAATTTAGTGTATACTAAATAATATTGTGGCGTACCTAACAGGGCGTCACAATAGGCCAAAGGCCAAAAAATCTTACTTTTAAAGGAGAATATGATGACACAATTAATTAGATTAGATACCAGTGCCCTCAACAAGGCGCTTTTAGGATTTGATACATTATTTGGTGATCTAGAGCGTAGATACGCAAATCAGGTCAGCAATAATTATCCTCCCTACAATATTATAAAAACAGCCGACAACGAATATCTATTAGAAATCGCTGTCACTGGTTTTAATAAAGATGAAGTTACAGTTGAACTAGATCAAGACATGCTGATCGTACGCGGTGAACGTAGGCATGAACAAGATGAAGATTTGGTATTTTTACATCATGGTTTGGCATCTAGGGATTTTACTCGTACTTGGCCATTGGCTGAGCATATTGAAGTTGGTGAAGTCAGAATTAGAAATGGTGTTTTGACTATCAATCTTCAGAGAGTTGTTCCTGAGTCTTTGAAACCAAGAATCTTACCAATCAAAGATTAATCCAATGGGGGATTATTCCCCCATTTTACAAGAGAGTCACATGTCCGATACAGCTACAGTTAGTAAAGAATTAACCACGGTTAAAATCAAGGAACCAGGTAAGTTCAAAGTCATTTTCCTTAATGATGATGTTACTCCTATGACTCTGGTTATAGCACTGTTAATGACCGTGTTTAAACATGATAGTGATGCTGCTCATGAAATCACCATGAGAATTCATAATGAAGGTCAGGCCGTTGTTGGTACCTATGTCTATGAAATAGCAGAACAAAAAAGTGTGGAAGCCACTACCATTGCAAGAAATAATAACGCACCCCTAATTATCAAACTACAAGAGGAATGAATGAGCCTTAAGGAACTGACTGCCGACCTACATGACCAAGCAGAAAACACAGCATTTATGAAGGCAGTGTTTGCCAAGAGTTTACCAAAAGATACATGGATCAACTGGACCTATCAAAAGACCCTTATCTATAATATTATCGAAGATGCGGCAGGCAGATGCGGGGTATTAGATGACATAGACAGTATCAGACGAAGTAAGAGACTATACGATGATTATATGGGAATGACAGACAACAAGGTCTGTCATTTTTATTTAGAACCTACACTAGACTACTATAAGTATCTCACAACCATAGTAAACGACACAAGACGAATGATAGCACATCTCTATGTTTGGCACATGGGAGATTTGTTTGGTGGGCAAATGATTAAAAAAATTACTCCAGGCCCGCATACCAGTTTAGAATTTGATAATGTTGTTGAACTTAAAACGTTGATTAGAAATAAGCTACATGATGATATGGCCCAAGAAGCTAGAATAGCCTTTCAGTGGGCTATAAAAATAATGGACAAATTATATGATGATATGGGATAAAATACTAGATCTATCCAAGGCATTTGAAACGGCATTCAATGCTACCGGAGAAGGCATAGAAGGCAAATTAAATGAATCTTATGATTGGCACAATTCTCTGTGGCGAGGTGCCAGATATCGTAGAGCTCATATAGAAATAGTAGACAAACGTGAAAGCCACGGTATTTTAATTTTACATTCAACAGTTTTTCCACACTATAATGATCCTAGTCCAATTTGGGGATTTGATGCTATCTGCGGTAAGTCCAAAATCACAGGCGCATTCCACGATTTTAGTTCAGGTGGAGATCCCAGTCATCCTATGATGTCGTGGTTTCAAAACAAGGTCAAAGATCTTAATTGGGCTAGACCTAGAGAATTACCAGATTGGGCTAAACAGATTTTCAGTCCAAGTATGATCGCCATAGGTAACCTACAAGATGAAGAAGAAATAGATTTGTTGTGCTATGTGGCCGCTGCTAGTTTGACCTATTATCTCAAGACTGTGGGTTTAAGCCAACAAGATACCGCAGACTATCATATGGCACAAAATCGGTATTGTTACTATCAAAAACAGAATCCTCAGGTAATTAAAAGCATGGTTGCTATGGGTGTGGAAGAAACTGTCATACGTAATTTTGTAGACGATGTTCTGTTTCCGGAATACACTAAATACTGAATTATGAGATTCAGAGAATTCAAATCACTAATATTTGAGGCATCTAAGCCATCTATGATGACTCTTGCTCAATTAGAAAAGGGCAATGGCAAGTATATAGATAGTATTGCAGATGCAGTGGCTCGTGAGGTAAGTTTAAACTTTTATATTAAAAACCAGCATTATAGTGGTGTGATTAGAGATGCTGCAAATGTTGCTGACGAGATACAATCTGCTATAGACCCTAGCAGAGTTGAATTTGAGTTTGTTACTGCTGATGGTGAAATCATGCAGGCCCGTGTATCACAAATTATCAAAGATGAAGTAAGTAAAGGAGCATTTACTTTTAACTTAGGTAATGTAGCAGAAGCCATAATGGGCAGTGCTATGACTGCTAAATTTGAAAAAGAAGGTGGCAAGGTCACTGTGGATGATATTAAAGATGTGGGCATAAGACTTTTTCAAAATGAAGGTAGACTAGTCAGTCAATCAGGAAAAGATAGCCTAAGTTTTACTATGACCGTTCCGTCTAGAGATAAAAAAGCCTTGGCAAGTTTTTTAGGCATGGATGATTCTTCACTTGAAGAACTCGGTGTTAGTGATGAAAAAATAAATGAAATTGAAAGAATGTACAGAGATGCTGCTACTTATGTGAATAATAGTAAACGAGCACAAGCAGCAGTGGATAAGGCAGCAGCAGATCCTAGCAAGAATAATGTAGAAGTCTTAAGCGACGGCGGTAATGCAGAAAAACAAAGTATTACAAAGGTTGATTTAGAAATATTATATGACGGACAAAAAATTAACCTAATAAGTTTAAAAGCAGGGAATGTAAAACAAATTGGACAAGAAAGCGGAGCTGAATTCGCAACATTAAGCAGATTCTTTAAAACTACAGTAGGTATAGAATTACCACCGGAAATGGCTAATGATTTTTTACCTAAAACTGATCCAAACTACAGAGATTATAATTATTCATTCTCGTTCCCTAAGGCCTATGATTATGTGTATCAAACTATAAGCGGACATCTTAATGGCGACGAATCTAGGGCAGAATATGATATAGTTAAAGCAGTCTACGACGGAATACATTATCATGGCACCCGTGGCGAACAAGGAATTATATTGCTAGTATTAAGTCCGAACGCTAAAAAAGCCTACAATGAATTAACATTGGGACAACCGTTATTAGATGAACTTGCCAATTATGACTTGGATGTAAATCTTAAAAAAGAAGGCAAAAATTATATTATCGAAGTATTCGGCACCGCAAAAACAGAAAAAGCAAGAAAATTAGATAGCAAATCAAGACTGGTACAATTTAGATCCTATAAGCAAGAAACTGCTGTAAGAAATGCTGTTGAAATCGGAGACTTATTGAAAGACCTAGCAGACTTAGAGAAAATTGACGCACGTCAAGCACAGCAACCTAAGCCACAACAAAATACGCAGAATCAACAATCTAAGGTAACACCACCTAAATCTGACGAATTAGATCAAGTAAAAAAATTAGCCGGTGTTCGATCAGCACAACCTGATAATAAACCTAGTCAACAGTCACCTGGACAATTTAATCAAAATGTAGCATTAAAGAAAAGTATAGTTCCTATGGCTGCAACTTCTAAGACTAGAGCACCGGATACATATTAATATCTGATAAGATATAGCTATACATAAATAAATGTATGGATATATTGTTATTGATGCTGCTGCTACAGATGAAGCATTGGTATGCTGACTTTGGAATTCAGACCTACGATCAAACGGTTAAAAAAGGACTCTATGGTGATCCAGTTGGTATCAGTCATAGTATGGATCATACCTTATGGACTATTATAGCCTTATTTGTTTTCAGCTTCTTTTACCCGTTAGATCCGGTTCTGCTACTGCTGATCAGTCTAGCAGAAGGTATAGCTCACTATCATATAGACTGGATAAAGGTCAAATACGGAAATAAAAACCCAGCAACTCCTAGATACTGGCAAGAATTTGGCCTAGATCAATTTGCACATCAAGCAACTTATCTATTCATCATATGGTATATACTGCTATAATTTAACAGTTGACCCGCTAAATATAGTTGCACTAAGGAGCGACTATGAAAAAAATAGCTTTGGCACTAATGTTAATACCTGCATTAGCCAGTGCCGAACTTGTACAACAATTTAAAAGCCCTAGTTTTAATGGACAAAACTGGAGCAGCCATGTGCTTACTATCGACAGTATAGAAAAGGCACGTAAGGACAACATAGAAAGTCAGCGTAAATCAGAGGAAGCAAGACTGCTTGCGGAATCTCAGAATACTCCACTGGCTAGATTCATGAGCCTGTTTACCAGTCAGGTATATGCTCAATTGGCTAGTCAATTAAGCACTAACCTATTTCAAAACAAGTGTAATGGCACAGATGGCATGCCTATAGCAGGATGTGTAAATCCTAATTCGGGTGTGTTTTCTCTAGATGGGAATACTATAACATGGGTAAAAACTGATAAAGATGTTACTCTAACTGTAGTAGACAAGGCCGGTTCTGTGACCACAGTGCGAGTTCCCATAGCAAGTTTTGGATTCTAACATGAACAACATAATAAAATTAACCGTTTTAGCCGCAAGTTTAGCTATAGGTGGATGTAATGCTATTCGTCCAATAGTAGATGCCGAGGCAGCAAGCCAACCTAGAGTAAGTCAAAATATGCTTAAAGAACTTAATAAAGTTCCAGCACCTGCAGGACCTCCAATTACTGTGGCTGTCTATAGTTTCAGAGATATGACAGGGCAACGTAAACCCAGTAATACACTTAGTCTTTTTAGTTCAGCGGTTACCCAGGGCGCAGAGAGCTATTTGATTAAAACTCTAAGCGAAGTGGGCAATCGTCAATGGTTTACCGTGGTAGAACGTGTTGGTCTTGATAATCTACTTAAAGAACGTCAGATGATTAAACAGACTCGTGAAATCTATGACGGTGAAAAAGCTAAGATGTTACCGCCAATGACCTTGGCAGGTGTTATAATTGAAGGTGGTATTATTGACTATAACTCAAATACACTGACAGGCGGTACTGGCGCACGTTGGTTAGGCGTTGGACCATATACTCAGTATACACAAGATCTTGTAGTTATCAGTCTCAGATTAGTTAGTGTACAGACAGGTGAGGTATTAACCAGCGTAACTATAGAAAAGAATTTACTGTCCTCAGCAGAAGGTCTAACAGCCTTTAAGTTTTTTAATACAGCCACAAGAGCATTTGAATTAGATACCAGTCAAACTTTTAATGAACCTGGAAACTATGCCCTACGTTCAGCTATTGAAGCAGGTGTTATTGAACTTGTTAAACAAGGTGAACGCCAAGGACTGTGGAAATATAAGGAGCAATCTAAGAATGACATGGTTCCGTCACAAACCCAAACAGGTTCCGATTCTTCCGAAACAAAACCCCAAAAGGGCACCGATTCATCCACTAGGTCAACCAATGGAGACCCCAATGACCAAAGGATCTACAGGACCAGATAATGATCCTAAAACCAGGAGTTAAAATGAAAAAAATATTAATTACATTGGCCATAGCCGCAGCATTTCCAGTATGGGCACAGACTACGGTAACAGCACCGAGCCCAACCACTCCCGTTGATCCCACTGTAGGGGTCATGGCCGGCACGGCCAGTGCTCTAACACAAAGCGCCACTAATAGAGTTTTTGTTGATCAAGACGGAGAACGTCCTAATATCAGCATAACACAGACAGGTAGTGGTAATACTGCTGGCAGTGACTCTAGTTATAGTAAAATTATAACAGGTATTGTTGATCGTTTAAACGCAGGCGGTGTGCGCCAATATACAGTAAACAGTGCCGTATACCTACGTGGTGATGATCATAACATTATCTTAAACCAAGTTGGCAATAATAACACTATTGCTATGAAGGCTATTTCACCAGATGTAGCAGCACAGGGAGTAGATGTTACCATTCAACAACTAGGCAACAGTAATTTTGCTGATGTATTATGCGGATCTGGATCAAGTTCAGCAGGAGCTGCTCTGACAGGCTGCAAGGATGCTGTGATAAATTGGAAGTTTACAGGCAACAGCAATGCCATACAGTATCGCGGCACAGGTGATGATCTAAACAGTCAGATCACAGTGACCAGTGGTAATAGCAATGAGTTCAACATTGACGCAGTGGGCAATAATCACAATCAAACTATTACAGTAGCAGGCAACTTCAATGTGTTCAATATCAGTCAAACTGGTAATAGTACCTATGGCAGTAGCATATGGATGGATGTGAATGGAGCCAGCAATAGATTCGCTATCAGCCAAGCAGGTACACAGGACAATGTGGTTAAAATTACCACAGTGGGCAGCAGTGGAGTGTGGAATATAATTCAACGAACAACACCATAAGGAGGTGTAGTGAAAAAATTATTTTTATGCCTATTATTATTCACGTCTTCAGCATGGGCAGATATAGGGTCTGTAACTGAGCTTGCTGGGAGTGGGATAATAAAACGTGGGAAAGATTCTATCCCTATTTCTAAAGGTACAGTAATTCAAACAAATGACAAAATTGAAACAAAGAATGGCAAGGTTAAGATTGTGTTTAAGGACAATACTACAGTATCAGTCACGGAACATAGTAGTTTGGTTATTGATGATTTCGTATTTGATCCTAAAAATGCTCAGGGAGGAAAACTTGGTCTGAAGGCCACTGGTGGTGCTGTGCGCTATGTCAGTGGTGCTATAGCAGGTGCTAATCCTAACTCAGTAAAAATTAATACACCTACTGCGGCTATAGCAGTGCGTGGCACTGACTTTGTCATGGCAGTAAATGAAACTGGAGCATCTACTGTGATATTGATGCCTAGTTGCGAAGATAACACAGGACCTAATGTCAAGGGTGCTATATGCGGCAGTGGTGCTATTGATGTAGAAAGCGGTCCGAATCTTGTAACTATGAATCGTCCATTTCAGGCCACCATGGTAGAAACAGCGGGCGCACCACCCACACCACCACTTACAGTGAATTTGTTTGCCACACCGGTTGGCACTAATTTACTAGTAAGCCCACCGCCCACAATGAGCGGTGCGCCGTTGGTAGTAGCAGCAAGAGCCGCTGCCGCCGCAGCAGGTGTTCCGGGAGCAAAGAAAAATGACGCAAAGAAAGAGAGCAAAGAAGAGAGCAAAGATGGTAGCGACAACGCTGAACAAGTCTCAAGTAACCAGGCGGCAGAAAGTAAAAAGGCTAAAGAAGCCCCAGCAGACACAAAAACTACAGTAGGACAAACTGAAGTAAAAGAAGAAATGGCAGTTACTGCTGCCAAAGAAGAGCCAAAATCAGAAGATCCAGAATGGTTGCGTAAAATATGGAAAGATAAATCAGAGACCAAACAGGTAGGATGGGCTGTGGAATCAGTTAGCCAAAATGGACGTAACGTTGCTCAAGTTTCACTACAGATGAATACTCAGGTCCAAGTTAATGTCACACAAGATATGATGACAATAAGTAATAATTTTAGCAGTGGCCGAGCACAAGGGCAAATTATAATTAATCAAACATACAGATGAAATACGGATATAAATGGGTCACAGGATTTGGCATATTTGTTCTCATATTATGCCTAGGTTTAGTTTTTGTAGCACTTTCACCTA
>Ga0129333_10001109_pt1 | contig 24036 bp, 26 predicted proteins | sample CPB6_08_DNA_FD_94474 | JGI IMG/M metagenome (GOLD analysis project Ga0129333, IMG submission 94474) | Freshwater to marine salinity gradient microbial communities from Chesapeake Bay, USA - CPBay_Sum_0.6_0.8_DNA | ecosystem: Environmental > Aquatic > Marine > Coastal | place: USA: Chesapeake...
GCTACCGAATAGTCAACGACCTCTTGCGGTCCAAACTGCTCGAGCATTGCGGCGTATCCAATCTTTGCTGCGCCACTACCCACGTTACGAACCTCCAACGGTGCGCTTCACCCCGGGTTCGCCGTGGGTGAGGATTGCGGTTGGTGAGAGTTCAAACCCAATGCGCGTCTGCTTCTTGAATTCGGCAATGCGCTCGGCAAGAATCTCTGGCTTCGTGATGTAGCGAGCAGTGATCTTTGCCATCTGTGCCTGCGCCGCCTCTTGGTCATCAATGATGTGCACTCGCCCAATGATCTGGACGTAGTTGTATCCCTCCTCAACCATGATCGCGACCCGTGGATCGCGACGTAGGTTCGCCGGCCATCGGCGGCCATCGGCGCTGTTGAAGAGGATGCGGTCGCCCTCCAAGGCGTACCAGACCACTGCGGAGAAGGGGGCGCCGTCGGCGTTCACCGTGGAGAGCGTGGCGAAGCGAGGCCGCTCAAGAAAGGCCCGGATCGCTGGGTCATGGAGCCGCTCAACGCTCATGAGGCGTACGCTACACGGAACGGTGCCCGCCGTCCCTGGTGGGCCCAGTAGTTCGGAGGCAGCATGGCTCAGATTCACCTTCATGCAGAGAGCGGCGACTACGCTCCAGTAGTCCTGCTCCCGGGCGACCCGAACCGATCGAAGCGCATCGCCGCACGTTTCGACGGAGGTCTTGAAAAGGCGAAGCTCGTCAACGAGCACCGCGGCCTACTCGGATACACCGGCACGGTGAGCGGCATCCCCGTGAGCGTGCAGACCACCGGCATGGGAACGCCGACCACCTCCATCGTTGTTGAAGAGTTGCTCAACCTCGGCGCCGAGACGTTCATTCGCGTCGGTACCTGCGGCGGATTCCTGCATCTAGAGACTGGTGACGTACTCGTTGCATCTGCAGCCGTCGCCAGTTCTGGGATTGGCCCGATCCTTGGCTTCAACGAGCCGACGGCGCCAACCGCAGACTTTGATGTCACCGGTGCGCTGATCGCCGCCGCCAAGTCGGAAGGTTTGACGACGCACGTTGGGCCAATCGTGACCTCCGACGTCTTCTACGATCCAGAGCCGCGCGGCACCGCGCGGTGGGGGGCGCGCGGCTACCTTGGGGTTGAGATGGAGTCGGCGGCACTCTTCCTTCTTGCGATGCGCGAGCGCGCAAAAGGACGACCCGTTCGCGCGGGCACCATCCTCACCGTCTCCGACACGATCCGCGATCCAGAACTCGTGAAAGAGGCGCGAAAGAATGGTGGCGAGGCCTGGTACCGCCTCCCAGAAGATGAGCTGATTGCACGCATCGACCGAACGATCGGCGCCGCGCTCAAGGCGGCGGCACAGCTCGGCGCGCGTTGACAGAAGTCACACCTCGAATCGGCGTTGCGCTCGGCACGATCGGACTCACCGCGAGTGAGTGGCTCGATTGTGCTGGTGAGTTGGCCGAACTTCCAATCGAACGCGTTTGGATTTGGGATCACCTGATGGGGCGAGGCGCCCCTGATCGTCCAGTTCTTGAGGCGCTCACACTCGCCTCAGCCGCACTCGCGCGACACAGGTCACTCTCAATCGGCACGCTTGTCCTTGACGTGACAAAGCGTCACCCTGCACTCGCGGCAAAGTCGATCGCGACGATCGCCTCAATGGCGGAGGGACGCCTTTCCATCGGACTTGGAGCTGGTGGCGATGCGACCGAGCATGCGGCGCTTGGGATTGAGTTCGGCGCAATCGAGGAGCGGCTTGAGCTCATGGAGGAGACGGTCGGAATCTTTCGCGCCATGTTGGAGGGCGATCCGACACAGCGCATCACGCGCCGCACCGTTGGGGTCGCGCCGACGCTGGTCGGGGCCTCCTCGGCTCCACGACCGACCCAGCAGATCCCGCTCTACATTGCGGGTGATCATGAGCGCAGCATCGATCTTGCCGCGCGAGCAGGCGATGGGTGGATTGCGCCGGCGGCGAGTTTTGCGCGGGGAATCAAGCGGTTTCGGGAGGCGTCGGAACGTGCCGGAAGGCCTCGTCTCACCGCCCTCACGCTGCAGGAGCTTGGGAAGGACGAGTCGCTTGGTGAGACACCATTCGGTCGTGACCCACGAGGATGGCTCGCAACGCAGAGGGCGACCGGCGCTGACTGCGCAGTGATCACGCTTCGCAGTCGCCGCGACGTTGAGCAGTTTTCTGCGATGATTCCTTGAATGGAAAAGATTCAGACGCAACCATGCGTTCGCTGCGGCGCCCCCATCTCGATACAGCTGGCGCTCTGCGAGCGCTGCAATCCGTTGGGGCTGGCGCAGCCATCATCAAGCCAAGCACACGGAACGGTGTTTCTAGGCATTGGCGTTGCGGTACTCCTTCTCGCGTCACTCGCAGGGAGTTCGGCGAAGGGAGTCGGTCCTTTCACGGCGAAGATCAGTGAACCCGTCTCCGTTCCCGGTGGGCTCGCAGTGGAGATCATCGTAGAGAACACGGGGAGCGGCGCAGGCTCCGCCGCATGCAGCGTGAGCACGACAAAGATTGGGAGTGCAGGACTCACGGAGATCGTAACCACGGAACGGATCGAGCCTGGCACATCGGTCGCTATCGTGCGCGAGCTGAAGGCGTTTGGGGCCGAGCCACTCCCGCTGACAATCAACTGCGGGGACTAACGCTCCTCAAGGATCCTCTTTAGGCTCTCCAGGTCTGACTGAAAGATCCGTCTAAGTATCGGCCGCTGGATCAGCCCCCCAAGTGTTGGGAAAAGCGGCGGGCGCAGATACTCCATCCAGCGGATTAGAGTTCGTTCATCACCCTCCGCGCTGAATTCAAGCAGTCCCTCTCCAGTGAACTTCCCTTCGTGTCGGATGCCGAAGGCGTGTGGCGGTTCATGTCGAGTGATCACGACGTCGTCTGTGGTGGAGATTCCGAAGATGCGCACGGTGGCGCGACCGCGAGATCCGACTCGCACGGGTCCAGGCGTGAGCATCTCAACACGTTTCATCTCGTGCATCCACTCCGGCTGCCGCTGGACGTCAGATGCAATCTCCCACACTCGTTGTAGCGGTGCGTTGATCACAATCTGCATGTACATCCGTGGTGGATTGATCACTCCTCTGCGAACCGCGCGCTGCAGTATCAACTCAACGATGAGGCTTCCACCGAAGCCAGCAGCGGCGAGTAGCGCGAGGGGTAGGAGGGGGGCGTCCATCACGACCGCCGTGCGCTCGCGGCGAGCCGAGATGCTGAGGGGTCCGATGCGTGCCACGTCTTCACCCCCACATCGTCGCACGGCGCGGTACTCTTGGGGAGCAGTGCAGACCTTCGACTTCCTCGAGCAGATCCCCGACGCTGACCCCGCCGATACTGCGCGCCTCATCGCCGAACTGGAGCGCTCGGTCACCGCTCACGGCCCAGAGCGCGCACGCCTCCTCATGATGCGACTGATGGCGCGCGCCCGGGATCTTGGCGTGGATCTCCCCACGCTGGCAACCACGCCGTATATCAACACGATCAAGACGAGCGACGAGCCGGACTTCCCAGGCGACGAGGCGATGGAGACTCGCATCAGGCACATCGTGCGCTGGAATGCTGCGGCGATGGTGCTACGCGCCAACAAGGAGCACCCAGGAATTGGGGGCCACCTTGCAACGTACGCAAGCGCGGCCAGCCTTTATGAGGTCGGGTTCAATCACTTCTTCCGCGGCAAAGTCGGTGGGGCCGGCGATCAAATCTTCTATCAGGGTCACGCAGCTCCTGGAATCTACTCTCGCGCCTTCCTTGAGGGGCGGATTGGGGAGACGCAACTTGAACGATTCCGTCAGGAGTCCGAAGGACCGGGCGGCCTCCCCTCGTATCCGCATCCGCGACTCCTCCCGGACTTCTGGGAATTCCCAACCGTCTCCATGGGGCTCGGCGGGATTGGCTCCATCTATCAGGCGCGATACAACCGCTACCTCCACAACCGTTCGCTCGCCGACACGTCGAAGAGTCGTGTCTGGGCCTTCCTCGGCGACGGCGAGATGGACGAGCCCGAGTCCGCCGGCGCCCTCACCCTTGCCGCACGTGAGGGGCTCGACAACCTGACCTGGGTCGTGAATTGCAATCTGCAGCGCCTTGATGGGCCCGTGCGAGGGAACGGAAAGATCGTGCAGGAGCTTGAGGGTCTCTTCCGCGGCGCAGGTTGGAATGTCATCAAGGTGATTTGGGCGCGCGAGTGGGATTCGCTGCTCGCCGCGGATGCGACTGGCGACCTTGTGCGCAAGATGGACAACACCGTCGACGGCGAATTCCAGAAGTACACGGTCGCAGGTGGCGCATATATCCGCGAGCACTTCTTTGGACCAGAGCCGGCGCTCCAGCAGCTCGTTGCGCACCTCAGCGATGAAGACCTTGTGAGACTACGCCGCGGCGGACACGACTACCGCAAGATCCACGCCGCGTACGCCGCTGCGGTGGCGCACAAGGGTGCACCGACCGTGATCTTGGCGAAGACGGTGAAGGGCTGGACGCTCGGCCCATCCGTAGAAGCGACAAACCCTGCGCACCAGGCAAAGAAGCTGACGGAGGCGGAGCTGCGCGCCTTCCGTGACCGACTCGACCTTCCAATTCCAGACGAGAAGATCCCTGAGGCCCCGTACTACCATCCAGGACCGTCTAGCCCAGAGGCGAAGTACATTGCCGAGCGCCGCGCGGAACTCGGCGGACCACTCCCATCTCGCGTTGTTCACCCCTCAACTTGGACGCCGCCGCAGCCGGCTGTCGACGAGGAGTTTGCCGCTGGGAGTAGCGTCGCAGTCAGCATCACAATGGCCTTTGCAAAGTTGATGCGCAATCTGATGCGTGACCCATCGCTCGGTAAACTCATCGTGCCAATCGTTCCCGATGAGGCACGAACCTTCGGCATGGATCCGCTATTCAAGCAGGTAGGAATCTATGCGCCGTTTGGGCAACGCTATGAGCCGGTCGACTCTGAGCTGCTCCTTAGCTACCGTGAGTCGCAGAGTGGTCAGGTGCTCGAGGAGGGGATCAGCGAAGCGGGTTCAATGGCTTCGTTCCAGGCGGCAGGCACTGCGTACGCTACGCATGCTGTTGGAACGATTCCCTTCTACGTCTTTTACTCGATGTTCGGATTCCAGCGAGTCGGTGACCAAATCTGGCAAAGCGGAGACGCCCGCGCACGCGGCTTCCTGATCGGTGCGACCGCCGGGCGGACCACACTTGCTGGCGAAGGCCTGCAGCATGATGACGGCCACTCGCACCTGATCGCCCACGCCATGCCGCATGTGGTTGCCTACGATCCAGCCTTTGCCTATGAGATGGCGGCGCTGGTGCGTCGGGGCATCACACGGATGTACGAGCGCGGCGAGGACATCGTCTACTACCTGACCATCTATAACGAGAATCAAGTGCAGCCACAACTTCCAGCGGAAGAGAGCGTTGCAGAGGGGATCCATCGGGGCCTCTATCGATTCGCTCCTGCCGATTCGACCCTTACTGGTGTTCGTGTTCGCCTCTTCGGGTCTGGCGCGATCATGGGGGAGGTGCTGAAGGCGCGCGAACTCCTCCGTGAGCGTTTCGGCGTGCAGGCTGAGATCTGGTCTGCAACGTCGTACTCCGAACTTCGACGCGAAGCGCTTGTCATTGAGCGTTGGAATCGTCGTAACCCAAGCTCCAGCCCAAGAACGTCATGGCTACAAGAACAGCTTGATGGAGATTCCGCGCCAATCGTTGCGGCGAGCGATTGGATGACGGCGATGCCGGATCTGATCGCACCATGGATACGCGTCCCGTATCTTGTTCTTGGCACCGACGGTTTCGGGCTGAGCGACACACGTGAGGCCCTTCGCGCCTTCTTCTCCGTTGATGCCGCACATATTGCAGCGGCGGCGATGGTCGCACTTGCGAGGAACGGTGACCGAAGCGCAACCGATGCCGCTGCGGCGATCAAAGACCTTGGGATCGACCCAGAGCTACAGCCCGTCTTTGTTCTTGATCGCTAGGGGTTTCGCACGGTAGAGGATCTCGAATCCGCGAACGATGACAAGTACGCTTGTCTTATCTGACAAGGGGCTTTGACGAATTTCATGTGGAGTGCCACGCTTAGGCCGACTGAATCAACTGACTTGATTCAGCTGCGTGTAGGAGGACCTCGCGACATGGAGAATCTTTTCGGGTGGGGGGTTGGCGGCTTTCTGACTGGACTCCGTGAGGGCGTTGAAGCGGCCCTGATTGTGGGGATCATTGCCGGGTATCTGGTCAAGATTGGTCGCTCGGACCGACTCGGCGTCATCTGGGCTGGCGTGCTGGCCGCGATTGCAACCTCAGCGGCGATAGGTGTTGGGGCGTTCTTGATCCTAGGTGGGCTAGAGGGTGACACCGAGAAGCTCATTGAAGGGTTCACCTCGCTCCTCGCAGTTGTGATCCTCACCTACATGATCTTCTGGATGCGCAAGCAGGCGGTGACCCTTGGCGCGGAGCTCCGAAAGGGAGTTGATCGCGCGATCGCCTCCGCCTCAATCCTTGGCCTCGCTGCCCTTGCCTTTACTGCTGTCATTCGTGAAGGCATCGAAACGGCACTCTTCCTACTCGGGCAGACGACCGCTGCAAGCGAGGCTGGAGCCGGTTCATGGGTGGCAGTCGGCGCCCTCATTGGGCTCGCGGTTGCGACGCTGATTGGGGTTGCAATCTTCCGTGCGGGGGTGCGACTTAACCTCGGCGCCTTCTTCAACGTCACGGGCGCTGCGCTCGTGGTGATCGCTGCTGGACTCCTTTCATACGGAGCACATGAACTCATTGAGGTGGGTCTTCTCCCCGCGATCGTCGCACCGGTATATGACCTCTCCGGAGTCCTCCCTCACACGGAAGGAATCGGACAGTTCTTGCGTGCAATCGTTGGATATAGTGCGACGCCTGAACTGAGCGCACTCCTCTTGCAGATTGGTTACCTTGCATTCGGACTCTTCTTCTACGTCTTGCCTGTGCGTCGCGCGTCGGCAGTTCGCGCAGTGAGTGGCGCCACCTCATAACTCGTGTCACGTGCGCTCGAGCTTCGCAGTGTTGTCCATTCGTTTGATGGGCGAAGGGTTCTTCACGGCGCTTCACTGACGCTTGAGCCCGGGGAGTGCGTGGCGCTGCTCGGCGCAAACGGAAGTGGAAAGACCACGCTACTCCGGCTCGCCGCTGGTCTACTGCAACCTGACGCGGGCGAGATCTTGGTTTCGGGTACGCCAGCTGCGGCCGGAAGGCCCGACGTTGGCATCGCCTTTCAAGACTCGCGGCTTCTCAGCTGGCGCAGCGCGGCAAGAAATGTTTCTCTCCCACTTGAGCTAGTGCACGGCGTGACGCCTGCGGTACGCGCGTCAGCCTCCGCTGCACTGACGCGTGTTAACGGAGTTGCGCTTGCGGATCGCGCGCCCGCCGAGCTCTCTGGTGGCGAGCGGCAGCGTGTGGCACTTGCACGAGCGCTCGTTCGTGAGCCAGCACTGATCCTTCTGGATGAACCCTTCGCCGCACTAGATGCGCCAACTCGAAACCGCTTCTGTGAGGAGCTCCCCGAACTCATCGGGTCGGCCGCAGCGCTTCTCGTTACCCACGACGTTGCTGAGGCACTCATGGTGGCGGATCGCGTCCTCATCCTCGGTGCGGATGGCCAAATCGTCGGTGGCTGGAAAGGGCTCCGTTCGCTCCGCGCTCACGAGCGCCGAGCCGCCCTACTTGCACCTGACGGTCTCGCGCAGCAGGCGCAACTGCTCGCGGCCCTAGGCGGAGTGACTCATGTTTAGCGCCCGTCGCGCGCAGCCAATCGTGCTCGCAATGCTTCTCCTTATGGCATGGGAGGTTGGCGCGCGGATCAGTGGCGTTCCAACGTTCATTCTGCCGCCCCCTTCACTTGTAGCGGCGCGCTTTGCTCAAGCATGGGGAGATGGAACGATGGTGCGCCACCTCCTCCCGACGGTGACCGAGGTGGCGGTTGGCGGTCTGATCGGCGGGCTGCTCGGGCTACTGATCGGGATTGGACTCGGCCTCTCGGGCGCGGCGCGACGACTTGCCAGTCCGTATCTTGTCGCCGCGCAATCGACGCCGATCCTGGCACTCGGCCCTCTCCTTGTCCTCTGGTTCGGGCCTGGCGCAACTGCAAAGATTGCGATCTGCGCGCTGATCACCCTCTTCCCCATGGCGATCGCGACCCTCGTGGCCGTGCGCGACGCAGATCGGGGACTGCTCGAACTCGCTCGCTCGATCGGCGCATCCAGAGTCCAAGGACTTCTGCTGGTTCGGCTCCCTAATGCGCGGAGCGGGATCTTTGCGGGGGCCCGAGTCGCCGCCACCCTGGCAGTGGTTGGCGCGATTGTGGGCGAGTGGCTCGGTGGGAGCGCCGGCTTGGGGATTCTCGTGAACTTGGCTCGTGGTTCCCTCTTTGACACACCACTCCTGTTTGCAGCACTTGTGCAAATCGCGATCCTCGGCGCTTGCGCATACAATCTCGTGGTTGCCGCAGAACGGTTCACCTCGCGCTTGCAGAGATAGGAGAGGCTATGTCACTCGGCCGAAAGCTCAATCTGTTGCTGGTTGCAGCCATCAGCCTTTCGATCGTTGTCGGTGCGTGCGAAGGGACTCCAGCGACACCGACTACGAGCGCCTCACGTACGGCGCTGAGTGTTGGCCTCGGTTACATCCCGAGCGTGCAGTTTGCCCCGTTCTATCTGGCGCAGCAAAGCGGCGCATATGAGCGCGCTGGCCTCGATGTGACGATTCAGAACCAGATCGACCCAGACCTAATCAGCCTTGTAGGGAGCGGCGCCGTGGATATCGCCCTCGCCGATGGCACGAGTGTGATCCCTGCGGTCTCAAATGGAATTCCAGTTCGCTATCTGGCAACGGTCTACGGCATTCTTCCCAACGTGATCATCGCTCGAGCTGATGCTGGGATTCGCACCCCAAGCGATCTTGCGGGGCGAAAGGTGGGAACGCCCGGACAGTACGGATCCGGCTACCTGACGCTACTCGGCATCTTGGCCGAAGCGTCACTTGAAGTTACAGATATTCAACTTGAGCTCTACCCAGACTTTGGTCAAACGCAGGCGCTTATCACTGGACAAGCGGACGCGGTAACCGGTTACGCAAACAATGACCTAGTCCAAGCAGAAGCGGCGGGCCTTGATCTGAGCGTCTTCTATGCGGCCGCATCTGCACCATTCGCAGGGCCGGGGCTCATCAGCGCGCCTGAGACGATTGATGCCAAACGCGATGCGATTCGCGCCTTCATTGCGGCAACCCTTGATGCAATGGAGCAGATCAGTGCGAACCCTGAGCTCGGTGTCGATGCGGCGGCGAAGGTCATTCCTGAAGTTGCTGCCGACGCCGCCTCGCGCGCGAAGTCCCTCACGGTGATGAAAGCGACTGTCAGTGTCTGGCGCGGCCCCGCTCAAGAGGGCGCCGGGCTCGGTGCAATCGATCGTGCCGGCTGGGCCACCTCGCTTGGATTCTTGCGCGGGCTCCCTGATCAGGGGATTCGTGCCGATCTCACCGTAGAGGAACTCATTGACGAGTCGCTCCTTCCGTAACTCGGGATTCGCGCCGACCGCGAGTTACGCGTTTACCGCGAGGTGCGCGCCCACCACTAGACGAGAGGCCAGGGGAGTGCCGGCCAGTCAGGTGACGGTTCGGGGAGGCAACCTGCCGCAATCAGTGTGTTGATCCGTTCGCGCAGGGCTTTGACCTCTTCTCTGCTGATGAGTTGACGAAGTTTCTCCGCCAGCGCATCGGGCCCACCTGCAGCGAGTAGCTCCGCACCGTGCGTCAGTGCTCTGCGCTCATCAGGCAGGAGGGGATCGCTGCGCCAGTTCCATAGCACCGTGCGGAGTTTTGGCTCAATCGCAAACGTGACTCCGTGGTCCACACCGAGCATCATCGAATCGCTGATTGGAAGGAGATGTCCCGCCTTCCGATCACCGTTGTTGATGATCGCATCCAGAAGGACGATCGGTCGCAAGACTGGATCGCTGCCGTTGACCGCATCGATCGCACGTTGCACACCAAGATGCTCTATCCAGAGTTGAACCGCTCCTTCGCCGGCCGGACCGTCGCGAAGGATCGTTGGCGGAACGACGTGGAGGCCGAGCGCTTCGCTCAGCTCGAATGCTGCAACCTCGCGTCCGGCGAGCGTGCCGTCTGGGAAGTCCCAGAGCGGTTGCTCGCCACGGATCGGCTTGTAGATCACCTGCAAGGCAGGCTTTACGCCTTCAAGTTCGCAGAGGAAGGTGGCGTTGCTGGCATCCGCAAGGCGCCCAACGGGGCGCAGCCCCGTGGCTGTGCGAAGTGCCGTTAGTGCCTCGGCGGTGGTGAGGCTCCCGCCAGGCACTGGGAGGCGGATCATGCAGGCGCTGGTTAGTTCAGGTAGGCGGCCTTGCGCGCGCAGCGGTGCCCCGTCACTTCGAGCGGCGCTCCGCAGTTTGGGCAGGGTGGACGTCCTGCCGCGGCAAGCTGAAGCGCGCGCTCGGCAAATGTGAGCGCTGCCGCGGGGCTGAGTGAGACCCGCAGGACGTCCGGGCCGTCAGGCGCGTCATTCATCGGTGGCGGTGCGTCGGAGGCATCCTCTTCGTTCATGTCGTCACGGAATTCAAGGATGAGTCGATTCACAGACGGATCCCACGCGAGTGCAATCGTGCCCACACGAAACTGCGCGTCCAGCGGCTCAATCAACTTTGGCACCGAGGCGGGGAGCGGCGACCCAGCCGCCGGAAGGCCGATCTCCGCGCCCTCCCCAAGATCTTTGAGCATCTCGGCAATTCGGCGCGCGAGGATTGCAACTTGCGACTTCTCCACGATCACGGCAGACGTGCGCCCTCCTTCGGTTGCTTGGAGGTGAAAGACGCGCTGCCCAGGCTCACCGATCGCGCCTGCAATAAAGCGATCTGGTGCATCGAATCGAAGGATCCTGCGCGCCACGCTCCTTACTCCCGACCGAGGAGTCGGCCAAACAGCGAGTTGCGACGCTCGCGCGGCGTGAATAGCGAGGCGATTCCAGCAGCAGATTCGTTCAGCCGAAGGATCGTCGGGCGTTCGGAACCGTATCTGATCACGCTGATGCTGGCGGGATCAATCACGATGCGCTGAAAGAGGTCGAGAGGTGCACCGCTGGCGTCGGAGATGATTGCCTTGATGATGTCGCCGTGACTAACCGCCAGCCAAACGTCGTCGTCCTTGAATTGCGAGTCCAGGTCACGGATCGCTTCGGTGGCGCGAGTCGCCGCGGCCCGGAGTGACTCACCTTCGGGGAACTGCATTGCCGAAGGCTGGCGCTGGACCGTTGCCCAGAGCGGATCTTTCGCGAGCACCTTCAGTTCTCTCCCTGTCCAGTTACCGTAGTCGACCTCAGTGAGTCGCTCTTCAATCTGCGCCTCTGGACGTGCGGGCACGCTCGGTCCACGAGTGGAGCGAATCGCCTCGACCGTCTCACGGCAGCGTTGGATTGGTGAGCTGAAAATGCCGGCGAAGCGCACTCCGGCGAGTCGCTCCGCGACAAGCTTCGCCTCACCGCGGCCCGCAGGGCTGAGAGGGATTCCTTCACGTCGACCGCTCAGCAGACCGCCCGTCTCAGCGGTTCGTGCGTGACGGACCAGGACGAGCGTCGCCACTGCTACGCGAGTGCGTCAATGATTCGCAGGTAGCTTGCATCCAGCGGACGGTTCTTTCCACCGACCTCTGCAAGCGGCACCTCAACGATTGCGCCAGCACGAAGTGCGACCATGTTCCCCCAGCGACCCGTCTCCAACGCCTCAACTGCGGTGACGCCGTATCGCGCACCAAGGACGCGATCGGCGGCGGACGGGGGACCGCCGCGCTGGAGGTGGCCGAGTCGCGTGCAGCGCACCTCAAGCCCGGTACGCTCCTCAAGGATCGCAGCGATGGCATCACCCACCGCAACCTTGTCAAGACGCGGATGCCCGAACTCATCGCGCGGCACGTCACCGTTCAAGGTGAGTAGAGTCTCGGGGAGCTGCACGCCCTCGGAGACAACGATCACCGATGCCCCCGTTGCGTACGTCCTCCGACGTGCGACGAACTCTACGAGTTGGTCAATCGCCGCGGAGTCAACGAGCCGTTCTGGCACGAGGATGCTGTCGGCACCACCAGCGAGTCCGCCCCACGCAGCAACCCAACCGGCGTCTCTCCCCATCACTTCGACAACAGCGACGCGGTGATGTGAACCGGTCGTGGTCTGAATGCGGTCGAGCGCTTCGGTGACGATATTCGCAGCCGTATCAAAGCCGAGGCAGCCCTCCGTCCCCCAAACGTCGTTGTCCATCGTCTTTGGGATCGCGACCACAGCGGCGCCTCGCCTGGCGAGCCCTGCGGCGACGGAGAGGGTGTCGTCGCCACCGATCACGACGAGGGCGTCGAGGCTGAGGCGCTTGATTGACGCCTCAGCTGCATCGAGTCCACCTTCGCGCTTCAGCAGATTCGTGCGACTAGAACCGAGCACCGTCCCGCCTCGTGCTTGAATACCACGCACGTCATCTCGGTTCAGAGGTCGCGAGAGGGTTGCGTCTGGGTTTGCAAGGCCGGCCCATCCGTCCAAGATCCCCACCACGCTATGACCTCCAGCCTCCGCGCGGCGCACCACGGCCCGAATCGCAGGATTCAGTCCGGGACAGTCGCCACCGCCAGTCAGTACGCCAATCCGGAGGCGTTTCGCCTCCATCGTTGGGCTCATCGCTGCGGTTTCGTCATCTTCGTGGGCTGCACCAGCGCATCGTACTCGCTCGCGCTCACGTAGCCCAGCTTCAGTGCTGTCTCGCGCAGCGTGCCTCCCGTTGCGTGCGCCTGCTTCGCAATCTCCGCCGCTTTGTCATAGCCAATAGCAGGCGTGAGCGCGGTGACTAGCATCAGAGACGCGCCCAACAGCTCGTTGATTCGCTTTTCGTTTGGCTCCATGCCGTCAATGCAGTGCAGGGCGAACGAGCGCGACGCATCTGCGAGCAGGCGCACTTGGGACAACAGGTTGTAGGCGATCAGTGGCTTGTAGACATTGAGCTGAAAGTTCCCCTGGCTTGCGGCAAAGGCGATCGCTGCGTCAAGCCCGTATACCTGTACTGCAACCATCGTCAGTGCCTCGGCCTGCGTGGGATTCACCTTCCCGGGCATGATGGAGGAGCCCGGTTCGTTCTCTGGGATGTTCAGCTCGCCGAGCCCCGCGCGCGGGCCCGAAGAGAGCCAGCGCACATCGTTGGCGAGTTTCATCAAGGTTGCGGCAACTGTGCGCAGCGCCGCGGAGAGGTGCAGCGTCGGCTCTTGCCCTGCAAGTGCGGTGAACTTGTCTGGGGCACTGGTGAAGGGTTGCGTGGTGAGGCTCGCAATCTGTTTCGTCGCGCGTTCGGCAAACTCTGGATGACTGTTCAGTCCCGTTCCGACAGCGGTACCGCCAAGAGCCAGAGGGTAGAGGTCGTTGCGCGCGCTCTCAATGCGCTTGATGTCGCCAGCGAGTGCGGTCGCGTGCGCGCCGAACTCTTGTCCGAGCGTGAGCGGCACTGCGTCCTGAAGGTGCGTGCGTCCAATCTTGACAATTGATGACCAGCTCTTCGCCTTCGACATCAGCGAGCCGTGCAGCTGGGTGAGGGCGGGGATCAGCTGCTCGTTGACTGCGAGAACGGCAGCGACGTGAATTGCGGTGGGGAAGACGTCGTTTGACGACTGAGAGAGGTTGACATGGTCGTTGGGGTGCACTGGTGACTTCCCGCCGCGAGCTCCCGTCGCGAGTTCGTTTGCTCGCGAAGCGATCACCTCGTTGACATTCATGTTGGTCTGCGTGCCTGAGCCGGTCTGCCAGATAGAGAGCGGGAACTCGTCACGAAGCGCACCTGAAGCGACCTCGTCTGAGGCGCTGGTGATCTGAGCCGCGATCTCGGCGGGTAGGAGTCCTAGTTCGGCATTCACGGTTGCCGCGGCCCGCTTGATCAGGGCGAGTGCGTGGATGAGTCGCTGCGGCATCACCTCTTCGCCAATAGCAAAAAACTTGAGTGATCGAGCGGTCTGCGCGCCCCAGTGGCGATCAGCGGGCACATCAATTGGACCGAACGAGTCACGTTCGCTGCGGGTGCCTCCAGCCTTGTCGCTCCCCATTGCGGCCTCCGATTCTAGGCACGTACGGCCCTTCCCCCTAAGTGTAGGATCCTGGCGATGGATTCGGTAAAGATTGAGCTTGACCCCTTCCGCACGAGCGATGGAGTCCTCCTCTTCCGTCGACTCTTCCGGCCCGCGACTGCGCCAATCGGCGACCTTCTGATCTGCCACGGTATCGGTGAGAGCTCTTCGCGTTATATCCAGGCGGCGCGGGCCTTCGCGGAGGCTGGTTGGCGCACGGCGACCTTTGACCTACGCGGACACGGCCGTTCCGAAGGCCCGCGGGGCTACGTCTCAACGTGGAGTCGCTTTCATGATGATCTCGCTGAACAGGCCGATGCGTTGAGCAGTGCTGACCGACCTCTCGTTGTCTTGGGGCACAGCATGGGCGGCCTCATTTCATTCGGCGCGGCCGCATCCGGTCGCATCCGGCCGGCAAAGCTCGTCCTCTCCGCGCCAGCGCTGGAGGCGAACATCGCCCCGTGGAAGCGTGTGGTCGCACCAATCCTTTCGAAGATTCTGCCAGAGCTTCGGATCTCAACGGGAATTGGCGTAGATGTAGATCTGGGGCAGCAGCTACCGAACGAAGATCCTGACGCGCCTGGATATCTCTATGCAGTAACCACGAGACTTGGTGATGAAGGATTTCGCGCGCAGCGCGCAGCGCGAGCAGTTGTTGCGCGGGGCGGAGCCTTCCCTGTGGAGACACTTGTCATCCACGGAGCAGGGGACAAGCTGGTCCGGCCCGAGTGGTGTCGCCCGATCGGAGGGCTTGGTGGCGTGCATTACGAACTACTTGATGGATTCAACCATCATCCGTTCGCCACCCTTCGCTACATGGATGCGGTGAATCGAATCTTGGAGTTCATCGGCCGCGCATAGCGTCGGCGCACGCCGATCTGCCGTTAGCGTGTGCGTTACTTCTGTTCGAGAGCGGCGCGCGCCTTTGCAGGATCGTCCACCACGAATGAGAAGGTGGCGCGGTCGCCCCAGCGTCCGGTGAAGAGGTGTCCGTACACGTTTACGCCAGCGCTGGAGAGTCGCTCAAGAACGGAGAGCATTCCGCCCGGCTTGTCGTCAACCTCAGCGAGGACGGAGTCACCCTCAATGAATTGGTAGCCTCCCGCCTTGAGGACCTCGCGAGTGGCGCTGTCATCGGCCGTCTTGAGAATCACGTGGCCGTGTTCGCCCACGCCGCCGCCCCCGATCGCCTTGAGGTCAACGGCGCGCTTTTCGAGTTCACGGCAAAGCGCCGCCAGTGCGCCGGGCGTGTGCGAGAGCTGGATGACGAACTGCTTCGACATGAGCAGATCCTACTCCCAGGTGGGTGCGTGCGCCAGCCCTCCTAAACGTTGGGGTGCGGCGGTAGGCTAGCGGCAACGCGTAGTGACGGTCGCCACCGAGTGGGGACGTTGTGGGGTGGAGTGCCCCAGCGCTGGCGAGTAGTGATAAGCGAGCAGTTGAAGGAGGAGTGAGATGCGAAGCTTCAAGCAGTACATCAACGGCAAGGCGGTCGCCGCCAAGTCTGGCAAGACGATCGTCGTGGAAGACCCTTCAACAAGGGCGAAGATCGCCACGGTGCCACACAGCGGCAGGGAAGACATCAACGCAGCGGTCGCCGCGGCGCGCACCGCCTTCCCGTCGTGGTCTGCCACTACTCCCGGCGAGCGGAGCCTTGCGCTGCTCAAACTCGCTGACGCGCTCGAATCAAGGAAGCGTGCCTTCGTCCGCGCGGAGTCGGAGAACGCAGGGAAGCCGATCAGTGCTGTGGGCGTAGAGGTGGACGCGGTCGTCGATAACCTGCGCTACTTCGCTGGCGCCGCGCGCAACATGGAGGGGAAGGCGGTCGCTGAATACCTGCCTGGTCGCACGAGCATGATCCGTCGCGATCCGGTTGGCGTGATCGCCTCCATCGCCCCATGGAACTATCCGCTCTTGATGGCGGGCTGGAAGATCGGTCCGGCGCTCGCGACTGGCAACACCATCGTCTTGAAGCCTTCAGCGCGCACTCCAATAAGCGCGCTGATGCTCGGCGCACTGGCGCAGGAGATCTTGCCGCCTGGCGTATTGAACGTGATCACTGGGCCGGGATCAGATGTGGGTGCGGCACTCTCGCGGCACCCAGGCGTCGACATGGTCTCTGTCACTGGCGATACGGCAACGGGGAAGCGCATTGCCGCCGCAGGTGCCGAGAGCGTCAAGCGACTCCATCTTGAACTCGGCGGGAAGGCGCCGGTTCTCATCTTCGATGATGCGAACCTGGAACTTGCCGCTGAGACGATGCGCGCGGCGAGCTTCTGGAATGCGGGGCAGGATTGCACCGCCGCCTGCCGCATCGTTGTGGGGCCAAAGTCGTACGAAAAGTTTGTCGCACTGTTTGAACAACAGGTGAAGACGATCAAGGTGGGGGCGACCACGGATAAGGCAACTGAGATGGGCTCACTGATTAGCGCCGAACAGCTCAAGCGCGTTGAAGGATTCGTCAGTCGCGCAGCCAAGAAGGCAGAGGTCGTCCTCGGCGGTAAGACGATTCGTTCTAAGGGGCACTACTACAGCCCAACGATCATTGCGGGACCGGCGCAGTCTTCGGAGATCGTCCAAGACGAAGTATTCGGCCCAGTCGTCACGGTGCAGCGCGCCAAGAGCGACGAGCAGATGGTGGAGTGGGCGAACGACTGCCGCTTCGGACTCGCTTCGTCGATCTGGACGAACGACGTGGCGCGCGCCTTCAAGGTTTCCAAGGCGCTGCAGTTCGGCACCGTCTGGGTGAACGATCACTTCACGCTCGCGAGCGAGATGCCGCACGGTGGCTTCAAGCAGTCGGGCTACGGGAAGGATCAGTCCATGTACGCCCTTGAGGATTACACGGTGGCGAAGCACATCATGGTGCGCAGCGAGTAGCAGCCCGCATGTTCTAGGCTGCACCGATGCAGCAGAACGTGCCACCGCCACCGCCGTTTGAAGAGGGACTCTCGCAGGAGTGCTGGTTCAGCGTGGATGTGGAGTGCTCCGGACAGACCCCACTTGAGGGGAGCCTTATCAGCATCGGCGCCTGCCTCGTGGATGACCCATCCCGCACCTTTTACGTTGAGCTGCGACCCGATCCGAGTAAGCCCTGGGGGCCGAAGGAGGAGCGTGTGCATCGGCTGACGCGTTCTCACTTGGAGACGCACGGAGTGGATCGGATCGAAGGGGTACGCAAGTTCGCAGAGTGGGTGCGCAGCACCTGCGAAGCGGTCGCGCCGGAGTCGAGCCCGCTCTTTGTGGGGTTCAACACGCCGTTTGACTGGATGTGGCTCACGATGGCCTTTACAGAGGCTGGGGTGCGCAATCCATTTGGCATGTCGGCAATGGATCTGAAGAGCGTCTACTACACACTTCACGGTGGCGAGAACCTCACCTGGAAGAAGACGGTAAAGCGGTTCGTGCGACAGGTATATCCGACTGATCTGGTGGCCGATCACAATGCGCTCGCGGATGCGGTGGAACAGGCGGAACTCGCGCGCACGTTACGTGAGATCTCTCGCAAGAATCGGATTCCGCCAACGCTTCCGCGCGAACGCTAGACGGCTCGCCAGACATGGCGCTCACCGCCAGGGAGATCAAGCGGGTCAACAGACTCCTACTTGCCTGGTACCAGTTGAGTGCTCGACGGCTCAAGATTCGCGAGCGAAATGATCCGTATGCGGTGCTCGTCGTTGAGGTGATGGCGCAACAGACACAGATTTCGCGAGTGGACGTATTCGCCGAGAAGTTTTTGCGGCGTTTCCCAACGCTTCGTGCGCTCGCACGCGCGGAGACCGCGGATGTGCTGGAGGCGTGGCGAGGTCTCGGGTACAACCGTCGTGCACTCCTCTTGCATCGTGCAGCGGAGGCTGCAGAGGCGCTGGGCGGCATCCCGACGGAGGTTGACGCACTTCAGGAACTCCCGGGGATCGGTCCGTACACCGCTCGCGCCGTCGCAGCAATCGCTGGCAACGGCCGAGAGATCCCCGTGGATGTAAACATTGCCCGTGTCGTGCAGCGCCTGGTTGGCGGACGGCGATTGACACCAACGCAACTTCAGGTAGCGGCAAACACCTTTGGGGAACACCTGAAGCGCGGCGAAGCGGGTCGTTGGGCCCAGGCGGCAATGGACCTCGCGAGCTCTACCTGCCGCGCGGTGCGACCGGACTGTGCCTCTTGCCCGTTGCGGAGCGTCTGCAGGTCCGAAGGTCGTGTCAGGCCCACCCAGAAGAAGAGAACGGCGCCCTTGAGCGCGCGATTCGAAACGACGCAGCGATGGTTGCGCGGTCGCCTCCTCGATGAGCTGCGCGATGCTGGAGTGACAGGCGTTCGGGTGCGCGGTTCACGGGGGGTGCACGACGCGGCCGCGGTGCGCAGCGCGATCACGCGCCTTGCGGGGGAGGGCCTTGCTGAGCAAATCGAGTCTGGTGCCTATCGACTGCCGCGACGGACGAGCGGAAAGGGACCCCGATGAGTTGGCGGTCTATCCTCAAGCGATGAAAGATGAGCGGATTCGACTCGAGAAGCCCCTGCGTAAGCAGAATCGTGCGAGCGTTGACGCGGCGATGGTTGCCGCAGCGATCGCACCACTTGCGGCTCGTTGGTCTGGACAATCTGCTCTCCGGCCCGTGAGCGCAGCGTCAATGAGAGGAATACATGCAAAGGCGGCACGACTCGGCCTCACGCCGGAAGTGGTCACTGCACGAGCCGGCGAAGCGGTTGCCACAGCAGCGCGGGCGATCGCAGACGCGCGAGATCCAGAGCGGAGACTCCCAATCTTTCTCCTCGTAGGGTCGGATCGGGACTCCGTCTACGGCCTTGAGGCGGCCCTTGCGCTTGCAGATGGAAGTCGACGAATCGTGGTGGGACTCTGCGGGACGAGGGCGCGCCCTGAGCACAGCGGCGCATCTGGCGCGTGGGACCGGCTGGAGTCGGCGAGCAGAGTTGAGCGGTACAGGATTCCAAACATGCGAGAGGCGGCGCACTTTCGAGCAGGACTCGACGAGGTGGCGCTGCTCATTGAGGCCCTCGGTGGCGCACCAAGTTCAGTTGCTCCGCAGACGCCACTACTCGCGGCGATCGACCTCCTTCGCCGTGCGCGCACCGCGGGAGTTCCGTGTCTTGCCATCAACGGTCCGATCGGCCTCGACCCAGAGAGTGGCGCGCGTCGACGTGGCGCGCCAGGGGCGGATGTCAGCATCCTCTTCCATCGACCGTTGATCACCCATCAGTCGGCGGCATCAAAGGGACTGCTCGGCGCAGTGCTGGTCGCACCGATTGGCATTCCAGCCGAAGCTGACGCGCTCGCCGAATGAGTCGGTCCCGGCGCGGGAGCCCGGTTGCCGCCGCCGCCGCGGTCGCAGTATTCGTTCTCTCGCTTCAGCTGCTCAGCACGCTCATTGCGCCACTCGGAGATGCGATTCGCAACCTCCCACTGGTGCCAATCGCCCTGATCTTCATCACCGCACTCATCGGAGTGCGGCTCGTTCGATCGCGTTAGTCGCGCGTCAGCGCTCCTGCATCAAAGGTACGCTCGGTTCCCGCGCGTAGGCGCGCGATGTTATCCGCATGGGCGAGCCATACAAGCGACGGGCCAACGATGGAGTAGGCGAGCATCCAGATGCTGATGCCATCGGCTGTCTGCATCCTCAGGATTATTGCGATCGGTGCAAATGCGGCAACAGCGGCGAGTGAACCGAGTGAGACGAGGCGTGTGCGCCAGATGATGATGATGAAGATTGGCGCGGCGGCGGCGAGTGCGACAGGTGCAATTGCCAAGGCGGTGCCGAAACCTGTTGCAATTCCACGCCCGCCCTTGAAGCCGACCCACACTGATCGAGTCGCACCCAGCACCGCGAACAGTGCGGCGGTGACTTCGCTTGCGTCACCTGCTCCGAGCGCACGAACGGCCAGGACAGGGAGCGTTCCCTTTAGGATGTCGCCCGTTGCGACCACGGCGGCGCGACGGCGACCGAGCGCTCGCAGGGCGTTGGTGCCTCCCGTGCGTCCAGAGCCGACCGATCTCGGATCGGGGCCGCCAGTGAGTCGGGCCACGAGGAGGCCGAACGGGATAGAGCCTGAAAGGTAGGCACCAACAGTGGCGACGAGGAGGAGCGTTAGGTCCATCGCGGCGGAGGTTAGCAGCGCGCGGCAAGGGTCGGCGGTGGGGCGTAGGATTCACGCATGGCCGACCACGATCTCCTCGTACTCGGCGGCGGAACGGGCGGCTACGCCGCAGCATTCCGCGCGGCACAATTCGGCAAGCGCGTGGCGCTGGTTGAGCAGGCGAAGGTTGGCGGCACCTGCCTCCACTGGGGCTGCATCCCTGCGAAGGCGATGCTCGAGACGGGCGACCTGCTCGCCAAGATTGGGAAGGCGTCCGATTTTGGAATCCAGATCAGCCCGGCAACGGGGGTTGACCCAGCAGTTGTTGGCGCGCGACGCGACAAGATCGTCGCCCGCATGCACGCGGGGCTGAAAAGTCTCTTCAAGAAAAACAACGTGGAGCTCATCGCCGGGCGCGCCACCCTTCTCGGTGGTGGCTCAGTACAGGTCGCCCTCTTGAGCGAGAGCGGCACCGCGACCGGCGAGACAAAGACGATCAGCGCGACAGATATCGTGGTCGCGACTGGCTCGAGTGTGCGCCGCATTCCTGGGCTTGAGACAGACGGAGAAGTGATCGTTGATAGCGATCAGATCACCACGGGGACGCTCAAGCCGGCCAGCGTGATCGTGCTTGGGGGTGGTGCCGTCGGCTGTGAGTTCGCCTCCTACTTCCGTGATCTTGGCGCTGAAACCACCATCGTCGAGATGCTCCCTGCACTCGTGCCACTTGAAGATCGCGACGCCTCCAAAGAGTTGGCGCGCGCCTTTACAAAGCGCGGGATCGCGATCCATGTTGCCCACCGCATCAAGGAGGGTTCAATCGTGAAGTCTGCGACCGGAGTGACCCTGCAGATTGAGCCCGTGGAGGGCGGAGAGGGAGTCACCCTTGCCGCCGAGATGCTGGTGGTTGCCGCCGGTCGGGTGCCGAACAGTGGAGATATTGGGCTAGAGAAGACCAAGGCGATCGTTGAGCGTGGCTTCATCAAGGTCGATGCGCAGATGCAGACTGCGGAGCCACACATGTATGCGGTTGGCGATGTCATTGGGGGCTTGCAACTTGCGCACGTTGCCGCACACGAAGGGATGATTGCAGCGCATGCGATCGCGGGGGAACCCCTGCACGCCATGGATTACGTCAAGCAACCGCGTGCAACTTACTGTCGCCCCGAAGTTGCCTCCGTTGGCTACACCAGCCAGGAGCTGGAGCGAGATGGTGTGCCGTTCGTTGTGGGCCAGGTGCCGTTCCTCGCCATAGCGAAGGCGCACGTTGGTGGAGATGCAGATGGCTTCTGCAAGGTGCTCCGCCACGCGGAGAGTGGCGCGCTTCTCGGCGTACACATGGTGGGACCGAAGGTGACAGACCTCATCGCCGAGGCGAGTCTCGCGATGGAGCTTGGCGCAACGGCTGCGCAAGTCGGCGGGACCACCCATCCACACCCAACGCTTTCAGAGATCGTTGGCGAGGCGGCGCTCGTCTCCATTGGGCGCTCGGTCAACTTCTGATGCGTGAACTACCGATCTTCGGCCAGCCAGCACCAGCACCAGAGCGCCGACATCCAGATTGGATTCGTTCAAAAGTGCCCGGCGGAGATCGCTATCGCGAGCTCAAGCGTTTGATGCGCGACAAGACGCTGAACACCGTCTGCGAAGAGGCGCGCTGCCCGAACATCGGTGAGTGCTGGGATCAGGGGACGGCAACGGTGATGATCCTTGGTGACACCTGCACACGCGCCTGTGGCTTCTGCGCGGTGAAGACCGGTCGCCCAGCCGGCCTCGACCAGGACGAACCGCGACGTGTGGCTGAGGCGCTCGCCTCACTCGACCTCGACCACGTGGTGATCACCAGCGTCGCGCGAGACGACCTCCCCGACGGCGGCGCCGCCATCTTCGCCGAGAGCATTCGCGAGCTGCGCCGCCTGGCGCCTGGCACTGGCATCGAAGTCCTGATCCCAGACTTTGACGGCGTAGATGCACCGCTTCGCGCGGTGATGGATGCTGCACCAGACATCCTTGACCACAATGTAGAGACAGTTGAGCGGCTGCAGAAGCCGGTGCGCAAGCGCGCTCGCTACGACCGATCGCTGAACGTGCTCGCACGTGCCAAAGAGATGGCGAGAGAGCTCGGCAACCCCGTTCACACGAAGAGTTCCGTCATGGTTGGGCTTGGGGAAGAGCGCGAAGAGCTGCTCGCCACCTTCCGCGACCTTCGCTCCGTTGACTGCGACATCCTGACCATTGGGCAGTATCTGCGCCCAACGATGGAACACCTCCCACTCGTTCGCTACTACACGCCAGAAGAGTTCGCCGCGCTTCGTGATGACGCGCTGGCGATGGGTTTCAAGCACGTCGAGTCGGGCCCGCTGGTGCGCAGTTCGTATCACGCGCGTGACCAGGTGCCGAGCGACTCACCGGCGTTGCGTGGTCGCCGCGCGCGCGACGCGGCCGCGCCTGAGCTTCGCGGAGAGGTTGCGTGAGTCCTCGCGCCACGACTCCGAGAGGCAAGGGAAAGAGCAACGCTGATCGCGCGCAGAGCTACGGCACGTTGAGCCCCGCCACTCCAATTGCGGAGCTTCACTGCCACCTCGGAGGCTCAGTCACCCCTGCGATCATGTGGGGAATCGCCCATGCGCAGGGGATCCGCCTCCCTTCCAAGGACTACTGGGCCTTCCGCAAGATGATCACGGCTGGCTCCAAGCGAACGCGTAGCTTCAACGGATACCTTGATCTCTTTCACTGGACGGAGCTGATCCAGTCTTCGCCGATTGCGGTGGAGCGTTCCGTCTACGAAGTGGTTGCTGGCGCGTATCGCAAGAACCACATCACCACCATGGAGCTGCGCTTCAACCCAATGAAGCGCAACCGGAACGGCGAGCAGGACCTTGATCACATCATTGCCGCCGCCATTCGCGGGGCCGACCGTGCGGCGCTTGAGTATCCGGTGAAGCCTGGGATCATCTTGATCCTGGATCGGGAGTTCACCCTGCGTCAGAACGAGATCATTGTGGAGAAGGCGATCGCGTGGGCGAGCCGAGGGATCGTAGGGATTGATATCGCTGGGCGCGAAAGCGCAAACTTCAAGGTGGCCGAATACAAGCGCATGTTCCGCTCGGCTCGCAAAGCGGGTCTCGGCATCACCGTGCACACGGGCGAGTCTGGCCCCGTGAGCGAGATGCTCGAAGTGGTGAAGCAGCTTGAGCCAGATCGCATCGGACACGGCGTGAAGGCGGCACAGGACTCAAGGACGCTGAAAGCGCTGGCAGAACGGAAGATTGTGCTTGAGATCTGCCCCACCTCCAACTTGATGACGAAGGTGGTGTCGGACTGGGACGAGTTCCGCCATATCTTCGCGCGCCTACGCGAGGGGAAGGTTCGCTATGCGATCGGCACCGATGGCCCAGAGATGCTGCAGACCTACATCCGAGACGAACTCGCCGCCCTCGGTCGGCACGGGATCCTCTCGGTTGCGGAGCAGGAGGCTGCAGCCGCTACCTCAATCAAGGCCTCATTCGTGAAGGGCGCCGCCGCGGTTGCGATCCCACGCAGTGAGGTAGCGGCATCACGTTTGAGCAGAGAAGAGGCGTAGCGCTACTCTCCAGCCGCCTCGCGTAGCGCGGCGCGGATCGCATCCGCAACCTCCCCTTCGGGAACTCCTTCCGTCACGAGCACGTACGGAGAGGCGTCAACCATCAGTAGCGTCGATACATCGCTGATCCACTCCGCAGCACATGCATCCACACTCGTGCGCAGCTTCTCGTAGCTCGCATCATTCTTAAAGCGATAGACACGAGCCTGGAGAGTGTCTTCAGTGCCTCCTCC
>Ga0129333_10001110_pt1 | contig 24036 bp, 21 predicted proteins | sample CPB6_08_DNA_FD_94474 | JGI IMG/M metagenome (GOLD analysis project Ga0129333, IMG submission 94474) | Freshwater to marine salinity gradient microbial communities from Chesapeake Bay, USA - CPBay_Sum_0.6_0.8_DNA | ecosystem: Environmental > Aquatic > Marine > Coastal | place: USA: Chesapeake...
GAAGTCATCGACTTCTTGCTTCATGCCCATTTGAAGATCTGCCTCATCATCCGCATAGTTCTTACGGTTCTCTTCCGCAAGACGGTTCATGATGCCAGCAGCCCTGGTCTTCCACTTGTCCGAGTATTTCTCCCCACTGAGATTGTCGGGGGTGTTATGAATAGTCTCTACGTCAATACTGGACAGCTGCTTGGAATCAACTAGTTCAACAACGGTCTTCTCCCATAGATCATGGGCTTCTGATGGTGTGTAGGCGTTACCAGTCTTAGGGTTAATAAGACCCATGGTGCGGCGTACAAAGTCTTGAGCAGTGAGCTGGCGGCTGAGAATGCTCTGCCTCATCGACTCCTGCTCATTGACAGTTGTTTGATCATCAAGCATCTTGAAGATCCGACCCTCAGCTGCTTTTGATGCCTTGGTAAACTCAGGCATGAAATAAGCAAGGATCGACCTAGCACCGTATTGACTGGTACTTACTCCATTGTCAATAAGCCACTGTGCCTTGTATTCCTGAAGACGTTGCCTTACAACAGCAGGATCTGTTTCCCCTGAAAGATCAAAGGTCTTTAGATCTTGTTCGTACTTCTGAGTTAGGTTGCCTAAGACACGCTGCTTGGCATAAACAGCTCGTGCACCTGTCAGATTAGAAAGCTTGACAGTGTTAGCTGCAAAGCCTGGTGTAGCTCCGTTGTCGTTTCTAACAGCTTCTGCCTGCAGCTCTGACGTGCTTGCCAAAAGAACGCCATCTGCTTGACGCTGGTTCTGGATAAGATCATCTTCGATCTGCACCTTGCCTGATTCAACATCAAGGATGAACTCAGCATCTCTGCGATTCTGATCGTCTTGATATAGCTTTTGGCCTAGTTCAACAGCCTTAGGAGAAAAGTCCTTCAGCATGTTCATAATCGCTGCTTGCCCAGCAGAGTTATTGGCTGCTGTGGCAGCTGCATTAAGGCGGTTCATCTCCGCCTGACTACGCAGCGATTGAAGCAAGTTTTGGTTGTTAGTTGAAGCACCACTGGTTATGTCAGGAGCAGCATCGGGCTGATATGAGCCAGGGGCATTCTGTTTTACAATAGGTGTAAATTTAAGTTGTGCCATAACTAAATCTTTGGTTTCCAGAATGTACCGCCACTACCCATATTTGAAGCTCCTGCATTAAGGAAGCCACCTAAGCCACCTGTAATTCCTCCAGTTAGAGCATTCATCCAGGGATCCTGTGCTTGCTGGAAGACAGGCTTAATTGGATCAAATCCTCTGTCGGGAATTGACGTAGCAAGTTTGAAGTAATCAGCCTTACGAGCTGCAAAGTCTTTAATTTGCAATTCTCTATTTTTTTGATTGACAGCCTGTACCGCTCCTGCATATTGCTGCTGGTTAAGTGCTGACTGTTGGCCAAACTCGCTTGCCTTCATCCTGCGGTTTCTTGTTGTAGACACGCCTGTAGGCAGCCCACTTGCATCCATCTCCCCCTGTGCTTGCATCATCTGCACTAGGCGGTTCTGTGCATCCACACCAAGATTTGAACGCAGGCTATTTAACCATTCCTGATTTTCTACCTGGCCAATACTTAAGGCAGCATCACGTTGACGATTCTGGAGTTGGTTCTGCAGTGTTGCAGCTTTGTACTCCTGAATACCAAGCATGTAGCGAGCTTGCTGGTCTGCTTGTGCTTGTTCGTAAGCAGCAATTTGCTGTGCCCATTGTGCTTCTATCGCACTGTTATCCGTTCCGAATAGCCCTTGAAGACCTCCTGTCAGGAGACCTATGCCTAGGCCGATAAATGGATCCATATCTTAGTTGAATAAACTGTAGGTTGTTTGGCCCATATATGAGCCTCTGCTCTTCCTTAAAGCCAAGGAACTGAAGCAGTTTTAGATGAACAAGGTTCCTTGCATCTGCACTGCACCAGAGGTACGGCTCAGATCGACCTTCTATGAACCGCTTTGCTTCTTTAGCAAACGTGTGTGGATACTTTTGAATTGCAGGAGTGCAGAGCATCCAGATCTGGTAATCACTGCCAATTCCAACTATTCCTGCTAATTCGTTGTTTGGGACGGTAAATGTATAACACTCATCCCTAATTGATGCTAAGGGTATGGCATGGATAGGAACCACACCATGACCCTCAACACATTCTTTGTGGTCATCCTCCCGTAAGCTAGAAGCCACCTGATAGGCGGCCTCTAACGTACAAGGATGTATGTAATTAGACACCCCGATAGAATCGATTGTTGTAGTCACCCTCCCATACAACTGAGTTGATCGTTGCAGGACCAGGATGGTCTGATGAGATGGTCAGCTCAGTATCCACATTTCTTGCATAAACAGGTATGACTTGAGTAGCAGAATCTTTAAATGGTACCGTACCAATCTCATACTGATCAGTAGTTCTTACTGTGTACTCTTCTTCGTAGTCTTCATGTCCCAGCCTGGAGAGTTTAGAACTGAAGACACCTGAATCGCCAAAATTAACCTTAACTCTATGAATTATCAACGACGAACGGGTATCAGCAACATATCCTGATTCTGTTTTTTGCTTCACATAGAATTTGGGAAGTTTTACTTCCATATCAACAGGATAGCCTACTAGAATTGAAGCTTGGCTCCAGTCACCAGGAACAGTTGCTGTATATCCATCTTCATCGAGAGTAGTTGCATCTAAGGTGACTTCAGCTGCATAACCTGCTAAGTCAGACGCATCATCAAGGCTGTAGGCGATCACCCTTTTTGTGGTGGATAAACCTGAGGGAACCTTGAACGTGCTTTCATTAGCATTATCATCAAAGGTAATTTCGTCAGGTGTTATCAGGGCAGCGTTGTCAATGTGAACGTTGAAGCTTGAACCCTCACTGTTGGTGACAACAGAAGACCAATTTTGCTGTTTAAGGTCAAACCTCTGGATTGAAATGTAATCTTGAGGGTTTGTAGTAGCAGTTACTGAAACGTTATTTGTTTCGGTAAAATTGACAGCTGAGCCATCAACCTCAGTGACGTACAAGCGAGTACCATCGTCATCACGATCAACAACTAGGTATGGACCGCTTAGAGTGTTATTATCCTCAACTGAAATGTTGACAGTAGCTCCAATATCAAATCCAAGAGCCCACTCACCTGTAGTAAGTTCTATGTAATCAGAGTTGAAGTTTACATCAGTCAACTCTACAGAAGTTTCAGCCAGCTCATCATTGTTTCGGATAACCGCATAGTAGCCATCATTCAAGATCGCATGAGAAACAAGCGAGCCTGAAAGTTGCCACTTAAACCACGCCCCCTGGGCACGCTCTCGTCCGTTGTCAAAGTACTTGAACAGCCAAACAATACTACTAGCTTCTTCGTTATCTACAATGCTTTCAGACGTAGAGTTTACATCATCTCTGTAGTAGGATTCACCAATAAAGATAATACCGTAATCTTTACTTGATGTTACCTGATTGAGTGTATCGGGTAAAAGACTACCCACAATCTTACTCTGTTCAACCACTCTTGCGTCAGAACTCTGTGGAATTTCAGTAATCTCATACATCGATGTATTGGCACCAGTGTCACCTAGAAATGCAATGCTTGTTCCTAAGCTGATAGGACGTGTTTTGTTGTTGAATTTATAGGTGCTTATAGTGTCGATTTTTAGGTTGTCTGGCGCAAGAATGTCACCATCAGTACCCAACAGGAACTGCTCTCTATCACTAAACAGCAACAGCCCTGATCGGCTTGCAAGCATTGATGTTGCTGATGCTGCAGATGAAGATCCTAAGGCAATATCAATTGGATCTGATGCAATGGATGTAATTGCAGTCTTGGCAAAAAAGTTGAAGAGATCTCCCGCCCTGGACATACAAACAGTATCATCGGCTAGGAAGGCAAGCCTATTCCTATATAGGCAGATGTCGGATATGTACTTACCAACAAAACTTGGGATTGGCACAGAGATGTCATCTCCAACCTCGCGGTCCTCCCAATCAACTGGGCTGACGACAAACAGCTTATAAGAGGAGTTGGTTTCAGAATCAAAGACAGTGGTCCTCACCAACTGATGTGGCATTGTTGAAGCATCAAAGCTTTTCTTAATACCTGGCTTGTGAGTTTCTTCCCATACACCCTCACCTGAAGTAACACTACCTGCTGCAGTCTTACCTTCTTCACAGGTAAACTTAAGCCAGTAATCGTCTTCCTCTTCTGCACTGTTAATCACTTGGACAGTGTATCCATTTTTACAGGAGATCGGAAGTCTGGTGATGTTATTTACTCGGTTCGTGAATACATTAACAAGGTGAGCATCTACGGCTTCAATTGAGAAAGGAATGCTGCTCTTGATATAGATGCCATTGCCAATCCGCTCTGTAGTAAATGGGGAGCTTGCAAGTCCAGCAAAAGCTGACTGCAGGGCTGTGATAATGCTACTAGCGTCACTGGAAGAAGTTGTAGGAGCAATGCTGATCTGTTCAACAGCACCAAGATAGGTAGCGGTACTCGCCTGCTTTACCCGGATTTTGTATGTAGCTTTTGCCATGCTGACATAGACCACATCATTAACATTCCAGTTATCACCACCTTCAATAATTTCTACGTCAGCTGAGTACGCACATTTATATCCCTTTTTAGCATTTGAATAATCCTTAGGAATAACTTGCGCTGTTGTGGTAAGGGAAAAGGTCAGATTCCCTTGTTCGGGTGTTACTGTAGACCCAGCAGCATTTTTCCAAGCCCCTCCCTTGTATGTATAGGTAGTACCATTAGCAAGAACAATTTTAGAACCTTCACGGTTTGCACTTGCACCTGTTGGGTTAATCGTAAAAGTTTCACTACCGACGTTCTCACAGGCATTTTTTGTGGCATCATCCTTGTCTGTATACGTTGGTTCTCCTACAATTTCAAGGCTCACTGCCGTTGAAATTTTTGTTTTGGAAGAGACCGTCGTTTCACGCCTAACAAGCATTTCGTAGCTTGCGGAGTTCTTGTCGATGACACGTAGCTCAACAAAGCCTTGGTAAGGAAGCGTGCTCTTGGATGAGGTCGTCATTTTGACAGGACCAATTGGAGCAGCAGGATCGCCGTTTGTAATGAAGGTGTAGTCGTTAATGGTAAAGGTTTTAATCTTTGACGAGTCTGCGTGCTTGAAATACGAGACAGCTGCCACAGGTGAATCGACACCACTATTTACGTCATCATCACTAATGACACCTGATGACACCTGGTTCAATGAACTTGCTGTGTAGGTACCTGATTCTTTGATTGAGAGTAGTACTGTTTCTGGAGCTTCTACGGTTGCGTCATTAACCGCTCTGACACGAATCTTGCGAGACTTTTGGTTCTTGCCAAATGTAAAACTAAATTCGGTCGATCCTGAATTAAGAGCTATAAGAGTGTTGTCTACTCGTATCTGATAGTCTGTATTTGGAGTTGCAGTGCCTGCGATTAACAGAGTAACCGTCAGCTTTGAGCTGAATGGCTTGCTCGCTGTCTTTGTCCTGGATACCGTATAAACAGCTTCGTAGTATGTATCAGTACTGGAGGCACCTTCCTTAGTAATTGTTTTGTCGGGATCTATTTCAAGTGAAATAATCGGAAGTGTATTTTTTGTCGGTTTGTTTATCTTGACCCCACAAGAAGATGCCTGCTTTTCATATTGTATTTTAGCAGTATTAAGGTCACTTAATGTCGCACTGATTGAACTTTCGGTATTAGAGACTTGCTGTTTAAGGCTGTCAACTAGCTTAGGTTTAGGTATAACCTTGTAAGCATAGATGTTGCCGAAATATCCCTTATAGTTTGCAGCTTTCTGTATTAGCTGACCCTGCGATATTGTGGCTCCGGGGTACTTCTTTTGTACAGCAGAAAGACCATATTGAATTGTCTTATTGCCAAAAACAAATATTCCAACCTTAATTTCTTTTAGGAACTTTTTGCCACCGAAATAACCACCTTTGGAAGATGCAGTCTTATTGGTGGTGGCATACACCAGCTCTTTGACCTGGATCGCCTTGTTATCTTCAATCGCCTTAGCAAGTTGACTTTTTAGCGTTGTCAACTTTGATTTAAGATCATCATATTGTTTCTGTAAGCCGTAGTACTCGTCAGCTGCTTTGGTGTAAGCTTGAATACTACATGTTTCATCAATAGGTGATCCTGTAACCGGAACGTTTGATAGCGATGTAATAAACTCGTTGATTACCGCGTCAGGATTCTTATAGGGGACTGTCTGATATACAACAGGAATTGAAGCGCCAGTCAATGCATCCCAAACTTCAATCCTTCCGTTTGTGTGTACCCTGCCAATGTATTGCTCAGTGGGGTCACGGTCGATTGCAAACCATTTGCCAACGTAGTCTCTTGAGATGGCTGAATAGGATGTACCTCCAACCAGCTGTCCACCTGGCCTTTTCTTCAAGCCATCGGCAACATCAGGAAGTACGTTGACAGCATCTTTTAAGAAGCCTGGAGCAATCAGTTCATCCGCTTGTTGTGAAATCCCCAGGATAAGATTTGGGATAGTCTGTGTAACTGATGCCATTAGTTTCTAGCAAATGCACGATATGGTTGGAACGTTTGATATGACGTGTTGTCTGGCAACCCAAAGTAGGATGCATCTGATTGATTGCATTCATACTCCATGCAGCTTGCACGCAGGAATGCTTCCTGAGTAGATAGAAGGGCAGCAAGCTCCCTGTTAGCAACCATTTGAGTCGCAGCACGTGTGGCAGATCTTGCCGCAATGTATCTCTTAAACACAAGTGGAAGATTTTCATACTCCACCAGTTCGATGACATCACAAAGAATTGGGTCGTTAAACTCATACGAGTGTGCCATCTTGTCGTATAGTTTCCCGTCTTTAACAATTACATTGGTAAGCCTACGATTATAGTTATCGTGTGCATCTACCTTTATGTAGTTAGATGGGATTGGGATCTCCTTGCTGCCGTTGGGTGTTAATTTAATCTGCTCCTCTGTATTAAACGACCAACCCTCTGACTGAACATCAAGTATGGTGTCAATAAGGATGTTGTAAATGAATGCTACCTCTGGGTTTGTAAATTCCAGGGAGTTCAGTGGAGCTTGTCCCAGGCTCCCGAGAATTGAATTTACTGCGGATAGTTCTGTATCGAAATCTTCAATAATGGAAGCCATGTTTCAAAATAAAAAAAAGGGAGCCCAAATGGACTCCCCGTAAACAATTAAAATCAGAACTCGCTAGGAGCAGTACCGCCCACGTACAGCTCAACGGCTGCAGCAGGGTTCAGGTAGTCAGCACCCATAGCAAGACGACCCACAATCACATCACCCTGATAGATGATGCTGGTGTCGCCACTGGTCACTTGGACCTGGGGACCAATAGCTTCCACGCAGCCAGCGGCTTCGCGTTGGAAGATCAGACCACAGGACTTGCTGCCAAATTCAGCAGCGGTACCATAGTCGTTCTGAATGCCAGTCACAGCACCGTCAGCATTCTCCAGGGCAGGACCGATGAAGCTACCCAGGTTGCCAGGGGAGGTTTCACCAGTGGTGCCACCGTGCTTGGTGCCATAGTTGCCCAGGAACGGGATGTTCATGGACTTGTAGATCTTGATGCCAGCGATCTCGATGATGCCATTACCCTTCTGCAGGGAAGTACCTTGGACATCACGGTTGACCAGGCCATTGGAACCAACGGCTTGGATCAGAGCGTAGTACTGGCGGGGGTTCAGGACACCCACACGACCTTCAGTGCTAACACCCTTCTCATCAAGAGCAGCAGCAGCGTCATAGAACGCAGCGACCAGGGCGGTAGCATCAAAAGCGTCCGAATCGTTTGCAGAAGAGCCAACGCGGATTTGGGTACCACCAGGCTCAACAAAGTTAGCCTTGGTGATGGGGCTTGCCTTACGAGCGCCACGAGCGATAGCACGGAAGATCAGGCGGTCATACTTCTCAGCGAGGGCATAACCGATCTTGCGGGAGATCTCAGAGCGCAGGTCGTAGTGCGACAGCACCTCATCCAGCTCATACACAAAGGCTGAGCTGATCAGAAGGTCATCACAGGTGATGGTCTTTTCAGCCACCGGGGGCGCACCATCCGAGTTGCCAAGGATGCTGTTGCCAGGTGTATGGAACTCAGCAGTAGTACGACCCGTGTAGATGAACTGCAGGGACTTACCACCTTTGAGGGTACGCTTCATGATCATGTCACGAGCGATGGTTTCGTTTTGGAAACCTTTGAACATTTCACCCGAAAAAAGCTTCAGGTAAAGAGCACGGGCGTCACCCGCACTATTGGATTGGCCGGGCCTAGTCAGGCTTGCGACCATATCAGAAGATTGTTGTGCCATTGAAAGAGAGAAAGAAATGGTTTACTTGCTCTCCAAACGTTTGGAAAAAAATTTTGTATTGGTTTTTTGTGGTCTCTCCCACCGTCAATGGCTAAGGGTATCGGCGTACCGGCCTCAGCCAATAGTGATGGGGAGCATTGAACTCCCCAGACCGCCTTAACGGTTCACTGTTTTGGTATACTTAACACCACGATAGGTGTAGGTAACTTGAATGGTCATTGGGATTCTCCGTTATGCTCATGCGCGTTCCAGCCTTGAGCGACCCGTCCCCATGGGGATGAACGTACGGAGGATTAACCAATAACAGGAGCAGTCAACGCAACCTCACTTGTACCAGCAGTTGCCAGATCAAGTGGGAAGTTGTGAGCATTACGCTCGTGCATCACTTCAAAGCCAAGGTTGGCTCGATTCAGAATGTCTGCCCAGGTATTCACCACACGACCATCAGCACTAAGCAGTGACTGATTGAAGTTAAAGCCATTCAGATTGAATGCCATGGTGCTCACTCCAAGTGCAGCAAACCAAATACCAACCACAGGCCAAGCAGCGAGAAAAAAGTGAAGGCTACGGCTGTTATTAAAGGAAGCGTACTGGAAGATAAGCCTGCCGAAATAGCCGTGAGCAGCGACAATGTTATAAGTCTCTTCTTCTTGACCAAACTTGTAACCATAGTTCTGTGATACTTGCTCAGTGGTTTCCCTGATAAGAGAGGAAGTAACAAGAGAGCCGTGCATCGCGCTGAATAGCGCTCCACCAAAAACTCCAGCAACCCCAAGCATATGGAAGGGGTGCATCAGGATGTTGTGCTCAGCTTGAAAAACAAGCATGAAGTTAAAGGTCCCCGAAATACCCAAAGGCATACCGTCAGAGAATGATCCTTGTCCGAAGGGATAGACAAGGAATACAGCAGATGCGGCTGCAACGGGGGCTGAGTAGGCAACACAAATCCAGGGCCTCATCCCTAGTCGATAGCTAAGTTCCCACTCGCGTCCCATGTAAGCAAAGATGCCAATGAGGAAGTGGAAGACAACGAGTTGGTAAGGTCCCCCGTTGTAGAGCCATTCATCAAGTGAATTAGCTTCCCAAATTGGGTAGAAGTGTAGTCCGATGGCATTGCTGCTGGGAACGACGGCTCCCGATATGATGTTGTTTCCATAAAGAAGACTGCCAGAAACAGGCTCACGAATACCATCAATATCGACAGGGGGAGCCGCTACAAAAGCCACAAGGAAGCAGATGGTTGCTGCAAGGAGACACGGAATCATCAGTGTTCCAAACCAACCAACATAAAGACGATTGTTAGTGCTGGTTACCCAGCTACAAAAACGCTCCCAGCTGTTAGACTGAGAGCGTGGAAGTGCAATAGTTGCAACCATTATAATTTAAGAAAGACGAGTAATTCTTATCCGTCCAACTCCAGAGCGTGTGAGACCGATAGCATCAGCCGCACCTTTACTGAGATCAAGGCTCCTACCATGAATGTAAGGACCCCGATCATTGACCCGAACAACGGCACACCGCCGGTAGCAGACTCGAAGTCTGGTTCCAAACGGGAGTGTCTTGTGCGCTGCAGTAAGGCCGTTTTGATTATATCTTTCCCCGTTAGCGGTAAGGTTGCCATGGAAACCAGGACCGTACCAACTAGCGAGCACAGACAATGTAGTTAGAATAGGAAGCATAATAAAATAGCGAAGAACTTTTATATCTCCGTCTACTCAAATAGCCTCACCACTACTCGCAAGAAGTGAGGCTCTTTCTATTTACTTTTTTTTGGCAGTCTTAGCGGCTTGCTTGAACTGCTTAGCAGTAGGCGCACCAGCTGCTCCAGGTTTACGCATCTTCTCGCCACTGCCTTTAGCGATTCGCTCGCGTTTGGCGTGGATGTTGGCGTACAGTCCAGGCTTTGCCATTACCAAATTCCAGGGATAAGCTGACCAGTGACGGCGTACGCACCGATAGCTGCAATCACACCCAGCATTGCCAGGCGACCATTCAGCTTCTCAGCACGTTCGTTATGTGATTCAAGATAGTTAGGGTCCATATACATCGGTGGCTCTTTGGCCCAAATGTTGTTATTAGAAGTCAAGGTCAGAACGTTCAAGTTTGTCAAAGAGATCCTGGCGATATGCTGGATCATTTTCATAGCGAGGATCAGACATCGCACGTACAAGCTCTGCCTGACTACGGAATACATCAGTGCTGGACTTCGCAGGCTTGCCCTGTAGTGTGTCCCCTTCAAATCCCATAGCGTCGGTATACCTAAAGTAAAGTGCTTGCAGAGCAAGGTTGATTGCGTTCATGTCACCTGACTCAATGATCGAGTCAAATGCAGAGACTTCTGATTGGCTGAAATTATCTGCTGCCCAACCAACTAATTGGTTATAAGCGGCCTCACCTCCAACGGAGTTCTTAATCTGATTTACAGCACCTTCAGACAGTTCAGTACCTGTTGACTGAGACTGCTGTGGGTTCTGTTCTTGCATACGAAGGTACGCCTGAACCAGTTCCTGAGAGGAGAGCTGTGAGAAAGCTTCCATCGTTTCTTCACTTAGTTCGCCAGTTTGAGCAAACTGCTCACTGGCTTCTAAAAGAAGGTTGACTTGATAATCTTCCTCCTGCTCTTCCTCTTCTTGAGGCTCCTCTTCAGAATCAACATCTTCTTCCTCACCATCCTCTTCAGTCTGTTCTTGACGGGAAGATGGATCACCCAACTTTTTCTGTAGTTCGATGTAGGCCTGCTCAAGCTCTTGTGCATTCTTGTATTTGCCAGCGAGCATTGATTCATGCTCTGCCATCAAGGCTTCGCCTACTTCAAGAGAGTCAGCTTCATCTGCTGCAACTGAATCAATAACTACAGGATCAGCAGAAGAATCATAAGTAAATACTTCGGACATAAATATGTGGTGGTTTACATTGCACCTTCAGGTGCTTGGGGTGGTTGTTGACCAGTGAGCATTTCTTGCAATCCTGCTGCAGCCTCAGGGTTCTTTGTTGGATCCATCAGAGGAGCTTTAGCCAGCTGCCCAACTTGTCCAACAAGAGATTGCTGCGCTTGCATCTGCATTCCTTGTTGCATCTCAGCCTGCATCTGTTCCTGGGTCTTAACAAGATTCAAAATGTCAATACCCTGAGCAGCAGCAAGACGCTTGATAGCTTCAGAAGGATCGATGTATTTCATCAATGCTTCTGGACCAAGTGTTTGTGCAATGGTCATGATGAAAGCTGTGAGACTCTCACGGTCCTGACCACGACCAAGTGCGTTCACACCTGCAACAATCTGTGGACGGACAAGATCCTTAGGCAGCTTTGGCATTTGGTTGCTGCGCTGCAGGATCAGCAGAGTACGGTTGAGATACGGAATCAAGAACTCAACTGTCAGCAGACTGAACAGTCCACCAAGTTGTTGCTCTAGCTCCAGCTGGGTAAGTCGAACTTCTTCAGCAGTTGTCCGTTCAGACTGTCTGACAGTCAGGATCAGGAATGCTTCAGAGATCCGCCTTTCAATCGTTGCTGCCATTTCAGAGGCAGTGCGGAAGTCGGCAGTTTTTCCAACCTGGATAACTGACACATCTTCCTGACGACCTTGGATGATCGCACCGTTGCCTGCCTTGGCCAGCGTGGTCGGTTTGGTAGTGCTTGAGGGTGAGACTAGGAAAACAACTTTAGCGGCTGCTGCAGAGCCTTCTACGAGGGACTGAGCGAGTGATTCAAGGGCACGGAAGTCCCCAAGAAACTCTTCGACACGACCCCTCCCATAGTCTTCACCATCAACTGAATTAAAACGGAGGACGAGCCAAGGAGATGCGTTCTTAGGAGCTGTGCTCTTGCTGTTAGGAAGTACTTTGTCAAATGCTTCCTGGTGCCAGACCCAGCGCCCATTCTTCTCATCTAGCTTAACGTGAGTGTATACTTCTACGTCGTCGCCGGTTGAACCTCGTAACCCATTCTGCATTGAATCATTGGGCACGGCTGCGGGCAGTTCAGAACCCAACAGCTTACGTGAAATTAGTTCTTTGGTAACAATCTCAATCACGTTACCATTACCATCCCTCTCTACACAAAAGCGATTGAGGGGAAAGTTTTTCAGACCATCTTTGCCCATATAGATCAGAGCGTTACCACCAACAATCAAATGCTTGAGTGCTTGGTGTACGACTACCCGATCGTTTGATGCAGCGATGTAATCCATGACCATCCTTTCCATTTTGGAGAAGGACAGGTCAAGCTCGCTTCGGATCTCAGCAGGCATCTCAGTGCCCAGCTTGTCATCACGAATTTGTAGCTTAAAGAACGTTGTTTGTGGTGGCAGTAGTGCCAACATCAACTTAGCTGCCAGAGTTACAACAGCCTTTGCTCCCACACTCTGCCAAGGTGTTAGCAGTGTTTTGTTCGCATTTCGTCTGTCAACATCTTCATCAATGAGATACGGCAGTGTAAGCTTTGAACACTCAACTGCCGTTCTCAAGAAAATGTTTCTGGTTGAGCTAAGTTCGTCGTACCTAGCTTTAGCGGTCATCCCAGATTAGTTCCGGTAGGGTTAATATTTGATGTCCCAAGATTCATTGGAATCTTCAAGGACGCTGTGCCAGATTGAGAGGCTGGCTGCTTATCTGCTTTAGATGTTTTAGTTTTAATGCCGATGTTGTCATCGGGGTTGCCAAGAACCTCAGCCTTACCTCCTTGCTGTGGAGCAGGGGGAGCCTTAGGGGCCGGTGCCATAGGAAGCGGCGGAGGCAGTGGAGGTGGAGATGGTTTGCTACCAAAGCACATTATTCTTCCTCCAGTAATTGTTTAACGTATTCAACAATGCTTGCCTGACCAGCTCGATACATGATCTGTTCCATTGTGTCATTAGGAGTAGGAGTACTCCATCGAAAATTTTCTTCTAATAGACCTAATAGTTTGTCTACAGTAAAGCCTAAATTAAGCGTACTGTGGGAGGTTTGGGTTTGCATGTTCAAAGAAGGCAGGCATACGAGCACGTTGAGTTTCCAAGAGACCTTCAGCCTTGCCTGAGTACATCAACGAATCGCTCGAATCCAGCCAAAATTTTTTGTCTAGATATTTGTTGGCCGATCTGCCCAATGGTTCCATGACCCAATTGATCGTTGCCTTCCGCAGTCGATCAAGAGAAGGGCTAACGGTAAGGTTCAGCTCTTTACATACAAGGCTGTTACAAGCTACGTGCACTTGCTCGTCTCTGCTGATGTCAGCGGAAACTGTTCGTAGACCAGCATCACCGTTAAAACGGAAGAACGGCAAGAGCACAAAGAAAATCGCACGTTCGGCCACCATTGCTTTGAGGACCGTGTGATCTGGATGAGCCATCCAGGCATCCCGTAGCTTGAGGGCCTCAGCTTCAGCCTTTGCATCAGTGCCGATAGCGTTGGCGATATAAGAGAGTGCAAGGTCATGCTTCTCTTCATCGGTGATGTTGGATCGCAGTAGTGGTACTGCTGCTTCCGGTACTTCATTCTTGAGAGCTTCGTTGATAAAATCTCCAACTGGAAGTTCCATATGCCTGATGGCAAGAGCACGGAAAATAGTTTCTTCCGCACCCTCTGCCAACTTACCGGCGGTTGTTTGGACAGGGGTCCAAGTTCTTTTTCTATCTAGGAGTTTCTGATAAGGATTCATTCGCCGCAATTACATTGAGGAGCAGGATCGTTAAGAAGAGACTCCAGGTAGGCGTCAACCTCAGACTGATCCAATGCGGCGTAGGCGTTGGTCTTGTCTTGAGTGTCACCCATAACCTGAAGCGAGTAATAAAGGGAGGTCTGCGGTGATTGCAGCCACTCTTCAATAAACGCTTCGTCATAGGTGATCACATCCGACCAACTATTGAAGCTATAACCGTGAAGAAGTCCCGTAGCATCCAGCATCTGTACGATGCCATCAGCAACCTTTTTATAGTCATCCCATCCAACCTCTGAAGCAATCTCCACAGGGCCATAGTCATAGCTCTGCACTCCAAAGGTCCCAGAGTCACGGTCTACTTGACGTGCAATGGGAGGTGCGATTTCAGGACAGGTGGTGTACCCATCCAGATCTGTGTACCGATAGCTGCATGATGCAGTAGGAGCAATGGCAAAGGCCCGCTCCATTCGGTTAGCTCTGGCAATCTGTGCAGCAGTGTTGATGCCCAGCAAAAGCTCATGTGCAAGAACCCTTGCTGGTGTGGCTTCACAGGGCTCTGCATTGTTGATCTTCTCCAGAGCTTCCCCAAACTGCTTGTAGGTCACGTTGTACCGGCGCAGCAGGTTGGCAAGACCCAGCATCCCAAGACCCACCTGACGGTCAGTCTCAGACGGCAGATACTCACCACTCTCTCCCACACCTGTCTTGGCGTGAAGGGAGCACAGCTGAGCCATGCCCTCCGTAAAGGCACCCACAATGTCCTCTACGTTGCATTGCCCAAGGTTGATGTGCTGCAGCAGGCACGTTCCCCTAGAGGGTAGGTAGACCTCCAGGCAGACGTTTCCACGAATGCGTTGACCATTGCGGTCAACCTTTGTCTTGTTCAACCAGATGTCCCCCTGGCGGATGCCAAGGAGAAGAGCTTCTTTTACTTCGGAGGATGCCGTCTGCCACCAATGCGGGTTAATGTTGATACAACGTTTAACCCAAGGTAGATCAGCCCGATTAGCATTGATAAAGTCAAGAACGTCGGGATGGTTAAGATCAAGATGACATACAACAGCTCCATTCTTGTAAACTCCTCCTCGTCTCAGTACTTCGTTGAGGGTTGAATAGATTTTTGCAAAGGATACCGGGCCTGATGCCACAAGTCCTTTGCCGTTTTCAGCTCCCTTTGGTCGTAGCTTCGAGAGATGAACAGCCACTCCAGCTCCATAGCGGAGGGCATGAGAGACGAATCTCCAGGATGCTTCAATTCCATTTGGTCCTTCCATTTCATCCTCCACCACAAAGACGGTGCAGGACACAGGAAGGCGTGAGGAGGGATCATCAATCCAGCTCTGCACACGTCCAGTGCGAGCGATTACTTCTTTGATGGCTTTGGACATTTATACTAGGTCGTTAAGGTTGGGTGGTTTATAGTTGGGTCCCTTAAGGACCTTTCCATCTTCTCGATAGATGGGATCACCATCTTCATCGAGTTTGGTCATGTTGCTTTGATGCACACGGTTGAGAGCTTCATCAAGATCCCAACTCATGTTCTCTGCATACTGGTAGCAGACGTAGACAAGATCTGCTAACTCTTTAAGGCAATGGGCTTTGTCTTTAACTCCCATCAAATACATATCGTTGTCAGCCTCAAGGAACTCCTTGAACTCTTCAACGATCAAATTCCGTTGCCCAGTCCGTGAAACTCTGCTCGTACTGTTCTTGACCCGGAAACTTTTCCTGAACTCTTGTGCTTGGTCGCTCAGAAAGGATTTCATTCTCAAGCTCATTTTGTAGATAATGTATTGCTTTGGTAAGGTCTTTTACTTTGTTCTCTTTGTAGCCAGCACGGCAGATATATTTGATTGCGTTACCTAAGTGGTAGTTCAGTCGTTGGTCTCGAATGAAGTCCCATACTTCGACTGAACCTCTGCGATAGTATCCAGGTCCTTCGATTTCTGTTGTTCGCGTGGCCAATGTTTCAGAAGGTTGTTGAGTGAATTAGTTAGACAAAAGGTCTGCCTCTGTAAAGCAAGGAAGACAGTGATGATGTCCTCCTTGGCTGAGTCAGGGTGACGCAAAGCGTCTTCAATTTGCCTTATCTTGAACTGCTGCTCCATTGTCAGCTCCAGGATTGGAGGTGGCGGGGGGTTCCCAAAGGAGGATGCTTTGTTCAGAAAAGTCATAGTTTTCTACTTGAAGGATCTTGGCAAGACGCGCATTCAGAAGCGCCTGACTCTCATCAAGGTCCTTCTCAGCAAAAGCTTTGACTACGGTTTCCCATGTGCACCCCTCTTCATCAAGAAGAGCTTCCGCCCTTTTGATTCCGATACCAGGTACGCCTGAGTAACCATCTGTCTGGTCGCCTGCCAGTGTTTGAATGAAGTGCCACCTATCCCCATGTTCCTTCTCAATGGTCTGGACAGGATCAGATAGGTTGTACAAATCCCCAGGGATCTGCTTCATATCCTTGTCAGGTGAGCAGATGATGTTGCCTGGAAATTTTGTGGCATGGATTCCAATGGCATCATCGGCTTCCATGCTTGGCATGATTACGACGCTGTAGTCTTCCTTTAGCTTGTTGATTACTCGTCTATACCCGCAAGGTTTCTTTCGGTTGCGGTGGCCTTTGTAATCGGGTGAGATAGCTTTGCGGAAATTAGCAGTATCAGAGAAGAAAAGAATAGAATCGTCGAAACAACCAAGGTCATTAGCAATTGAGTACAGCTCTCGCTCTACCATGTCGTAGGCTTCACTGAATCGACTGGTGACAGTAATAACTTCATCACCCCAATCGATCTCAGTTTCGTTTGCAGCGCAGCATTTATAGACAATAAAGTCAGCATCAATCAATAGGCTCATTTACCTTGGCCTCTGCTGAGCTTTCGCCCATGAGAGGGTAGGCTGCGTTTACCTTCTCCTTGGCGAGTGTGTTTAAATTTAGCCCTTGACATGAACTTCTTTAGGGCTTGAGTTTTAGTCTTTGTTTTTGCGGGTGGCATCTACGTTAGTGGATAGATAGCATAACGCTCTATGGACTTTTTGTGGATCATCACCAAAGCACCCAAGGCCACGATTGCAACGGTCGCAGATATAACCTCTAAAGGTTTCGTTGGTGTGGCAGTGATCCAATATCCATATCTTTGTGTGAGTTGAGCAGATTGGGCACGGACCTGGTGGGGGCATTGGGTTCCTTTTGCGTAGCTTTGAGCGAAGTTTTGCCATTTCAGTTCTACAACTACGGCAGGTATTTCTTCTGCCCCCTCCTGTTTGGTAGTGATCAAATAAATCTAGTGGTTTGATCTCTTCACATTTAATGCACTTCGCTCCAATTTGTTCCGTCCTTTGCAGAGGCTGCGATTGGAACTCTAAGCCCGTAATATTCTCCTGATTGTACTGCGGATAGTTCAAGAATAAATTTCATGTCGTTGGCATCTGCCGGTGCACATTCAAACTGCAGCTCGTCGTGCACAAAGGCAAGTTGGTGGGCTTCTATAGACCCTTGTCTAAGGGACTCATCAGTAAGCAGCATCCAACGTTTTGCAATGACCCCCGCTGAGCTTTGCAGCAGGTAGTTCAGAGCTTTGTGAGGACCGTCACAAGCAATGCGGCGACCGTCAATAGCATTGATGTAACTACATTGTCTGGCCTTACACTTAACCGCTTCAACCAGTTTCTGCAGTCCTGGAATTGCATCCATGTAAGCCTGACGTATCTCAGCACCCTTGGCTCTAGCCTTCGTTGGCGAAAGCTGAGGGTCGTAGCTGAGTCCGATCTTTTGATCGCCTGCTCCATAAAGAAAAGCGTAGGTAACTGTCTTTACTAGTTTTCGGCTGATGCCGATCTTGTCTGCGTTCTCCTGGTGAATGTCACCGTTGATGAGAACGTCTCCATACCTGCCACCGTCAAACCTGGCTAGGTAGTGAGCCAACATCCGTAGCTCAATGCCAGCTAGGTCAGCACCCACCATCACCATCCCAGGCGTTGCAGTGAAGAGCTTTCTAAATTCAGCCTCACTTGGTACCTGGGCTAGGTTTGGTTTGCGGTGAGCACAGCGGTGTGTGTTGGTAGCCACTGAACAGTGGTGGTGTATTCGGTTGTTACGGATAAGCTTTAACCACGCATTGACACCTTCACTCAACATTCCGAGTTGTTTTGTCAAATCCAAGCAACGAAGAAAGTCCAAGGCGATTGGGCTCCCAATGTCTTTGAGGACAACTTCGTCGATGGTTGGCTTACCCTTGTCAGTGAACTGTGTTGGTTTCCATCCGTAAAAGGTCTTCATGACCCACGCAATGTGGTCACGGCTGGTTGGGTTCAGTTCCTTTAGTCGGGTAGACTCGCATCCAGCAAAATAACCTTGTGTTTTATTAGGTCGCTTTGGATTGAAGAGTGTCCCCTCAACGTAAGGATGCCTGTTGCGAAGTAATTCACTAAGTGATTCAAGCTCTCGTCTGAGAGAACATTCAAGTTCCCGTGCAGACTGCTCATCAAAGTACCATCCATGTAATTCTTGGTCGGTAAGTATCTCCGCTACCCTGTGCTCTAGCGAGACCCATTCAGGAAGGGCTGGAAGTATTGCCATAGTTTTGTTGTTACGATTACATCCTGTTCCATGTAGTCCTGCATTTCTTGGGACCACTCTTTCCAGTCAGTTGTTTTGCTGAAGCAGCCTTTGTACTCCTTCAATCGATAGCCATAAGCTTCTAATGAATGACGCCCATACAATTGCAAGGGCATCTTTGCCGGTCGCTTCTCGTGATCTTCTTTTAGAACATTGTTGTTATACAAGCGGCTAAGCACCAAAGTATCCACAACAGCACCACTGGGATTGAACCAGGGGTAGAGCTTCCGTATAACAGGAATATCGTAACTAATGATGTTATGGCCAATGATGGCATTGGCATCTTCAATAAATTGTAAGCCTTTTGTAATTGGCTGTGTATTTCCTTGATCGTTGAAGACGTAGCTTTTCTGCTCATCAAGATCGTGGATGCCAATACAGTGGATACAGGTAACATCATTGTATAAACCGTCAGTTTCAATATCAAAGATTAGATTCATTTAGCGACCCACACGTAGGTCTTATCTTTGAATTGAGCCCTAGCTACGGCTTCAGGTGTAGGTGGTGTAGGGCGTTTAAGCTTACGTTCGTATCGACGCTTCGCGGCAGTGGCTTCGTCCTTCCATACTGACCCATAGGTCAGGAAGGGGTCACGACCACTAAGGTTGTACGGATCAGAAGTCTTGTTGATCTGGGGATTCGTTGTCTGCTTCAGTTTCATTGAACTTACAGGTGTTTAAGTCATATGTCAGCTTGCAAGCGACGCCAACCTCGCCTGAATAGCGATTCTTAAGGACTCGCACTGTTGTGCTATTTCCCTGAGATGTGGACTGTTGGTCTCGCTCAAGTGCAATAACTCCGTCAGAGAGTTGTGCAATAGCTGCACTTCCCCTGAGCTGCCCAAGAGTGACCCGAGCTCCCTCTTCGTGATTCTTGTCATTAGCGGTACGTCGTAGGTGTGATACCAAGAACATCGCCACACCAGTTCGCTCAACCAAGGAACGAAGCTTGGTCATGGTGGTGTCGATCATGCGGCGCTCATCACCATCTAATCCACTAAGAAGAATCGAGAGGTGATCTAGAAAGATGACCCTCGCATCAAGACCTGCTGCCAGGTATTCAATTCGGTTGTAGATGAGATCAGGATCATAAGAACCAAACCCATCGAAAAGAAAGAGATTCCAGTTAGCAAGAGTCTCTTGATAAGCTTGGGTGAGAGTAGATCTGTCATGAGTACCTAAGTGGAGATTTTGACCAACAGCTGCGGACATCAATCCGAGTGCGGTTCTACGGTTGGATTCTTCAAGCGCCAGGTAACCAACCCGTTCGCCTTGATTGAGTAGGTGAGTTGCGAGGTCACGGCAGAAGCTGGACTTCCCGATGCCAGAGCCAGCAGTAATCGTGACAAGTTCTCCATACCGGATCCCGTGTAGCTTGCGCTGTAAACCTTCGAGGGGGTAGTCATGGTCTGCTGGTGGGCTTGGAGTTGTTACAAGCTCTAAGAGAGATGAGCCTTCAACGATTCCATCTGGACGGTAAGGTTTTGCATCCCAAATAGCGCGACAAATCGCTTCAGCGTCATTGGCAGAGAGGGCGTCTGACGCATCTTTGTAATCGCCTTGGAGGTGAGCAATCTTGCACTTGCCCGGTGGCAATACGCTTGCTGCTTCCTCCGTTGCCTTACGGCCTGCATCGTCATTGTCGAAGAACAAGACAATCTCCTCATAGCCCTGGAGCCAGGGGAGAGCCCGTTGAATCGATTTCCTGGCCGCTGCGGCACCGCTAGGTAAAGACACCATCGGCCAGCCCGACATAGCTTCATAACACGAAGCCGCATCGAGTTCTCCTTCCGTAACGACAACTCGTTTTCCAGTGGAGGGAAACAAATATTGCCCAAAGAGTGTTCCTGGGACTTCTCCTTCATAACTGAAATCTTTTGTTTTTGTCTTTACTTTGCAGCCTTTAAGGATTCCAGAGCTGTCGAAATAATGGAACCGTAGAACGTCTCCATCGGTAAAGATTTTGTATTTTTGGCAGGTTTTTTCTGAGAGCCTTCGCTTGGATAATCGCTGAGCTTCTCCTTGTAGGCGGACATTGCCGGACATTTTGTGATTGTGAACAATTTCTTCGACGTGATCGTACGCGTTGCATGAATAGCAATAAGTGTGGCCATCGGAGTACAATGAGTTTGCATCCGATGACCCACAGTGATTACACGCTAAGTGCCGTACGAACTCGCTCTCCAAGTCGTTTGTACTCATCTACTTGATCAGCGTGGTATGTAAGCCATTCATCCAATGCTTTGAGAAAGCCAGTGACAATGGCATCTCCATACTTAGGAGTGTCAGCTTGGGCATCAGCCAAAATGTCTGAGAACTGCTCTGCATACCAGGCGATAGTGCCGTATTCTTTTACGTCAGCCATGAGAGTGGAATAGAGTGGAATGAACACCACTGAAACCCGTGCTTTTCAGCCCAGGCTGCATAGGTGGTTTTAGATCCTTTGTTGATCTTGTTGAATGGAGCTTGAAAGACGAAGCGAATATCTAAGTCTGGGTTACACCGTTTTACCTCTATCATTTTCCGTCGATCTTCACTTGTCAGTCTCCCCTTGGTTTCTAAATAAACTCCATTAGGAAGTAAAAAGTCAGGTGTGTAACGACATTGAAGAATGTACGGAACTTTCTTTGATTCATATTCAAACTTCACCTTCAAGCTGGAGAGCAGATCAGCGACCTTACCCTCTAAGCCTGAGCGATACATCAGTCCTCTTCGATAGCCTTTTCTACGATCTGTACGATAATGTCCATGAACGCACGGCTCAGGTCATAGCGAAAGTCAGACATGTCACCTTTGTAGCGGGTGACAGTGATCGGAGGCAGCGTGAGTGTGGCGGTAGCTTCCCACAAGCCAAACTCTTTGTTCTTTGAATACTCAACTTCAAACATCAGAAGTCCTCCTCCTCATCACCTTCCTCAGCAGGAGCAGGGGTCACGTTGGGATCGTTCGACTTGTACCCTTTGGTCTGTCCAAAGATGGCAGCGACTTCGGTTTCATCCAGGTCGCCTGTATCGACAGCAGCACCGCTGTTCAGAGCAATCACTTGAATACCTACCAGCTTCAGGCTGGTGCCATAGGTCACCCCATCTTTCAGTACATACGGCTTTTGACGGAAGGCAAGCTTGACCTTGGATCCACTGTAAAGAGGAGTGTTTTCGTCAGTGATAGGAGTTCCTTCCGAATCAACAACAGGAGGGCGAGTCTCCTCATTCCAGTTGAACTTGACTTTGTATTTACCGCCGTCAACTTCTTCCCAAGGCTCAGGCTTCAAGACACTACGCTTGGGGTTCTTCAGTTTTGATTCAGCCCACTTAAGGGTTTCAGTTCGATCCGCTTCCAGCAGTTCGATCAGTCGGTCGTCTACCAAGGCTCCAAGGGAATATCCAAACTTGGAGGGTTTCATAACAGCCTGATAACCTTCAAGGACAACAGGCTCTTGGGTGACGTGAATAGTTTGTGCCATTAACAGAAAAAGTAGGTGGATTCAATCACGGATTCCGGTTCAAGGTCTCCAATGATCGGTGGTTTTGATTGGGCTCCAATTTGGTTGGCCCAGTCAGTTAAGTAGTCGTGCTCTGCAAACAAATGCATGTACGTTTCCCGTACCAAAGTGGACAGGATGCCCATGTCAGTGGCTCTGCAAAGCACGGAATCATGGATCAATGCAATGGGTGCATTGAACCGAAGGGTAGACAGGTGAAGGAGTGAAGCATCCAGTGAGTGGATCAGGTTAGGGGCAGTAGCGTTTTTGTGGTGCGCTAAGTCCACCTGGTCCTTGTCACCAACAGCTGCGGTAATCCTGCATCGGCCCAACAATTGCAACTCGATCGATTGAATTTCTTTCTTCATGAGCTTTTGTGTGACAACAAACCCAGATGGGGTTGTCCACGTCAGCTCCTTCGCTCCTGATCTGATTGCTTCAGTGACCTGCTGCTCAATCCATTTCATTACAGCCATTGGACCAGGGACCACCTTGTTCATGGCGTCCCGTACAGCCTTTACGGTTGCTGTCAGATCATCCTTTTCAACCTCAACTCCCTTCTCCTTCAACGCCTCACGAATGTACCCACGATTGGAGTATGGCTTAGCGTTGTAAGGAATAGTCATGACCGTTCGTTTGGTCACCTTGCGGTCCATGTACGGCTGCACAGAGGCAGGTACGTGGGGCCTAGCAGCCTCTGCAATCACCTTGTAAGCATCTTGTGGCCTGTCACTAGGTAAGACGTTTACCAGGCGTGCTGTAGAGGCATCACGGGCCAATCCAGCAAGGATCTGCAGACCACTGCAAGTGGCATCAGTCGCAATCATCAGCCCAGTGTGCTGGCGATCACATTTGATGACGCAGTGGTAGTACTCCTCGCAGGCAGCAAGGAACTGCCAAGGCTCCTCTGCTGCTTCCCATTCACTGAGATTGTCAATGGGGTCTTTGGCTACCCGTTCGATCAACTCTTGATTCTCAGCCACCCATGTCAGCCGCTCCTGCATAGGTGCTTTATCCAAGCCATAGGTGGTGGCGACCTGAAAGGCCAACCAACCCTCAGCTTCAAATGTCATGAACGCTTCCTCATGAAAGCGTAACAACGACTTCCCAAAGTCTGTGTCCTGAGGGGTCAAGAATGGTGGAATGGGGTACGCTCTTCCTCGATAATCAAAGGACCAAGGGATAAAGAATTTCTCTCGGCTCTTGAAGATCTGAACAGCGTTCATCGTCATCCGTGTGCGGACGGAGCGTTCAAACGCTTGTGCGTTGACGTTCATCACCTCTGCAGCACGTCGCCTGTAATCCTTGCGAGAGGCATAGTTCTCGGCAATATCTACAGGCTTTGGTGGTAGAGGTAGTTCGATGATCGGGACAAACTTGCCAACTGAGATCTGCTTTTCCAAAAGCGTCTCAGCCACCTCAACAATGAACGGGTTGAGGCGGTAGGCCACCTTCTGAATTTTGTTCAGAAAGGCGATGGGTGTTTCCCCCTGTATACGTGTGGGATTGCCCCGACGCACCATGTCATGGCCCCGCATGACTTCGTTGAGCAGGTAGCCACCACTGTGGGTGCTGCTCCAGTCGTTGGGCTCAATCAGCATGGGCCACGCCAAAGGGCTGAACAGTTCGGCCTGTGCCACCACCTGGTCCTTGATTTCTAAGAACTCTGGTGTGGGGACCACAAACTGGGGTGTCTTGTTACCTACCCTTCTGGCCTCCCGCATGAACCAGTTGGTGGATTCGCAGATGCAGTCCAGCAACCAACCACCAAGCTTGATGCGGTTGGCGCGACCCCACGACTGCCAGTGGGGCACATCGTAGCGGTTCATCAAGGTGGTGATCACCTTCACTTTTTGAAGGGTGCCAATGGAGCGGTGCCAGTAGTTCTCCTGCAGGGTGTGCAGCAACCCCGGCACCTCCCGTTCGTAGTGAAGCATCATGCACTCGGCTTCCAGGGCCGCACCAATGGCATCGGTGACGTTCTGGATTTGAGAGCTGGCGGGC
>Ga0129333_10001111_pt1 | contig 24021 bp, 26 predicted proteins | sample CPB6_08_DNA_FD_94474 | JGI IMG/M metagenome (GOLD analysis project Ga0129333, IMG submission 94474) | Freshwater to marine salinity gradient microbial communities from Chesapeake Bay, USA - CPBay_Sum_0.6_0.8_DNA | ecosystem: Environmental > Aquatic > Marine > Coastal | place: USA: Chesapeake...
AAGGTCGCTGGCAGTGCCGAGGCCTGTTCCGCGGTGTGCGTATGGCTTGGCAGGTCTGTCGCCACCAGCGCTCTGAATGCCGGCGCTGCGGCGGAGCCGCTGGTTGGGCCGGCGAAGACGGCATTCGCGCTCTGCGTGGTCAGCGACCCGGCCAGGGTCCCGTTGGTGGTCACGGGGCTGCCAGAGACCGTGAACAACCCTGCCGGTAGTGTCAATGCCACGCTGGTCACCGATCCGCCGGATGGCAGAAGCTCGCCCGGCACCAGGCCATTGGCGCCAAGGCGGACCAGCCCATTCGCAACGTTCATCGACAGGGCGATGTTCCTGGTCCTCGTCCAGAAGCCCTGCGCGTCCTGTGACGAGGTGTCCGTGATCGTCAGCGGTGACCCGGCGGTCGCCGTCAGCCCTGCCAGGAACCGGTTGTCCGCATAGGTCCGCACCGCGAACTGCGTCGGCGCAGTGTTGCCGTCCGTGCCTCCGGTGTCCGACAGCAGGCTGGTGTTGTTGCTGACCTCCCGCAGCTGCACGCCAACGGTGCTGATGCCGCCATTGCGGCTGAAGGGACCGATGAAGTTCAGCCCGCTCAGGTTGAACTGATCAGTGTTGATCGTGACGCTGCCAGTCGTGCCATCAACAGCAAACTGAGAGCCGACCGCGAAGTCGCCCTTCTCGTTGGTGTTGCTGCTGTAGACCCGACCGTTGTTCTCCTCGACAATCGCGTTAGCCGGAATCGGCACGCCGCCATTCCAGGGGAGGGCGTCGTAGTTAGTTCCCGAGCCGACGAACTCGAAAGTATGGGACGGCGCCGAGACCTGCGAACGATTGCGGAAGTCGAGCTTCTGCCCGGCGGTGATCCGATCCTTGAGACCTCCGTTGATACCGGAATAGAAGACGACGCGATAGCCGGCCTTCAGGGCCGAGTCGTTGGCGACCGGACTGCCATTGGCGTCGATCGGGATGCTCGAGGTGACGATGTAGGCGCTGGTCGGACAGATGAAGACCAATCCTTCGACCGTCACGCTGCCGGTGCTGCCGTTCGATCCAGGGAGCTGGCTCTTGGTCGTGAGTGTGACGACACCCGTGACCTTGTTGTAGACGGCGTTGGCGACGCCGTAGTTAGTGCCGCCGATCGTGGCGGTGCCGCCGCTGACATACTCGTGCTCGGGCCCCGACGGGGACGAGGCTTCCGCGTAGGTCAGGGTGTAGGTCCCGGTCCTGGTGTAGGTGAAGGTCTTGCCCTCTGCGACCTCAGTGCTCGAGTTGCGAGGGAAGACCAGCTGCGGGAACATCAGCTGTCCTGCGTTCGGCCGCGATGCGCTGCTGCAGATGAAAGACAGCCCGCTCAGCGTGATCTGAGCCCCTTGGGACGGTGTGTATCCCTGGGCGGTCAGCACGGTCACACCGGTGCTGTTGTTGTACGTGGCGCTGGTGATCGAGTAGTCGGTACCGCCGGCGGTCACCTTGCCGCCGCCGACGTACTCGTGGCCGATCAGGGCGACCGTTCCCAGGGTCACCGTGAAGGTGCTGCCAGGCGTTGCGCCGCCGACGGCACTGATCGTGACCGGATTGCCTGGGGACCCCAGGGACCCAGCCGTGGGGTACTTGATCTGACGGCCCAGGCGATTGGCGGAGAAGCCGATGACATCGAGCTCGGTGGCCCCCTGTCTGACGAACTTGTAGGTGCCCGTTGCGCTGCCGCTGGTGTCGATCGAGCTACCGCCCAGGGTGGTCGACACCTTGAACGCGTTCGCCGTCAGTCCAGAAGCGATCACGTAATACTTGGTCCCTGCCTCCACGCCATCCGGCAGCGAACCCTGGGTGGCCGAGATCAAGACCTGATCGCCGACCAGCAAGCCGTGGGCGACGCAGGAGAAGACGTCAGTGCTGACGTCGATCGTGACCGCCTTCTCGATCCGCGTAGCACCGTAGGTGGCGACCCTGGCGCTGCCGGTGTAGAGCGGCTTCGGCGAGTACCCGCTGGCGACGAGGCCGTAGATGCCGAAGTCAGTGGTGCCGCCGCCGGAGAGGTTGACCTGGCCGCCGCTGAGAGTCTTGACGTGATAGGTGCAGAACGTCCCGAAGAACGAGACGAGCTGCGCGTAGCCGTCGTTCAGCACCAGACAGCCAGGGCCACCGAGGTTGACCTGGGTGTAGCTGTCGACGACCATCGAGCGGATCGGCGAGTTCAGTGCGCACGCGTTGCCGTCAACCTTGATGCCGCCGCCGGTGTCGCCCACCGACTGGCTGCCGGCGGTACCGGCGTCATCCTCAGCGGTGATCGACGTGCAGTTCTGGATGTAGGGCGATTTCAGGATGAAGGCGCCGAGGCCGATGGCACCGCGGGACGTGTTGTCGGCCAGCTCGTCAAAGGAGATCGCCCAGGACTGCAGGTTCTGGTTGGCGTCTGCCTGGTGCCCCGCGAAGGACAGGCCCCAGCACCAGAAGCCGGAGTCCACCTTGAAGACGTCGTTGAAGGCCTGCCCCGCGGCCGGCTGCACGATCGTGCTGCGCAAGCCACGCCCGAAGATCGTGACGTCGTACCTCCAGCGAATCGGCAGCACCGTCTCGACGTATGTGCCCGGGCCGACCTCGACGACGTCACCAGGAAGTGCTGCTGCTGCGGCGGCGGCCAGGGTACGCAGCGGCTCGGCCGGCGATGTGCCGTTGTTGGTGTCGTTGCCCTGCAGCGACACGTAGACACGCCTCGCGTCCCTCAGGGCCAGCAGGCGTGCGACGCACTCATCCCAGGACGTCTGCTCTGCGTCGGAGGGCAGGCTGTAGCCCGCCGCGAAGGTCAGATTGAGGTTGCCACTCGTGGTGACGGGCGAGCCAGTGACAGCGAACCCGGTTGGCGCTACAAGGCCAACGCTGGTCACGCTGCCGCTGCCGCTGCCTCCGCCGCCACCGCCGCCGGGGCCCAGGGTGTAAAAGCTCATCAGACCATCTCCGTGACTTGGGCGGTACCGTCCGCCAGGTTCCAGATCCCGTGGATCGCATTGGCCACGATCAGCTGCTGATCAAACAGCAGGACCGATCCAGACGTCATGCAGAGAAACGAGTTCTCCACATTCGCTGGTGTCGAAAACGACAGAAAGAGGATTCCGTCGCTCTGGTTGTGGATCAGCAGTCCCTTTCGGTTGCTGTTTGCCGCGAGTAGCTGCACGCTGGTGGTCGTGCTAGCAACGCTCGTCGTGGTTGGCGTCGAGGGCAGCGCCGACGTAGCCACGCGAATGGGAGTGGCTCGCAGCTGCTGATCAGTCAGCGGGCCGTCCACCGTGATCGAGAGGCCGCCGTCATCGATCGTCAGAGACCCGCCTGCATCGCTGACAGGAACCGGATTGGCGCTGGTGTTCTCGATCGTAATGTCGGTGACTACAACGTCACCTTCGATCGTGATCGCGCCGCCGCCGATGTCCACTGGCACCGGCGCAGCCGTGACAATGGCGATCTCGTCGTAGGTCTGCCCGTTCAGGCGTCTTGTCGGCATCCCCCCGAGCACAAGCCGGCAGTCACCATGCTAGCTGGGGCGTTCGAGGTACAGATCAACAGGATCCTCAGGGCTCAGCCAGTTCCGGTAGGCCGTGTGATGCGAGGCGACCGTATGCCCCATGAACACCGAGGCATGGGCATCGGTGACCCGGTGCCGCGGCGAATGAAGCCGCTGAGCGTAGGCGTGCCGAAATCCGTAGGCGGTCGGACCGTCTTCGGCGACCAGCTTCAGGGCCCGCAGGCGGCGGTTGACGCGAACCCCGGCTCGCGACAGGTCTGACAGGGCTGGCAGTGGGGCAAGCCAGAGATCCGTGACGCCGAACTTCTCGTGCCACTCCGGGTGGAACGGTGGCACCCGTCGTGGACGTGTTTCGCCCTGGCGATTGGTTTTCCCTTTCCCCACCCAGGCGCAGTCTGGGCGCTTCTGACAGGGCTCGGCAATCCAGGCCTCCCATGGGCGGAGTCCGTAGACGGCAAGCAGGGTCACGACTCGCCGCCAGGGGCGACTCAGCGGGGAGTCCGGGGCGAGGAACGCCTCGATCTCCTGGTCGGAGAAACAGGGCTGCGGGCGAACGCGCGGCACGCGGCCGCTGCCCGCCAACGGCTCGAAGAGGGCCGTGTTCCACTGGACACCGCAAAGTGCGCAGACCCGCCTCAGCACCGCAATGGTGCGGCGACGGGACTCGGACCGCGGCCGAGTCAGCTCAATGGCACGGAAGATCGAGTCCTCGCTCAGGGGCCTGCTGGGATCCAGGCGCCGCAGGTAGGTCATGTGGTTCTCGACGAAGGTCTTCTCGGTGACCCCCTCGGCCAGCTTCAGGCGTTTCCACTTGGAAACCACCACTTCCAGTGTCAGCCTGGGTTCTTGCGGCTTGCCCTTTTTTACCCTCGACACGCTGCAGGCGTCTCTCCAGGCCTCGGCATCGAAGACCCAACCCCTGTCCAGGAGGAAGGCACGAAGCTCGAGGCCGCGGTTCTGCACGTCCATCGGCGCACTGTCGAAGTCCAGGAACAGCGGCGCTTTCAGGCCGCTCAGCTGGACGTAGAGCTTCCGGCCGATCGCCCTCAGCCGAAACCCTCGACCGAAGACAGTGCCGCTCTTGGCGACGAGCAGCTGGACGGTCAGAGCGATGACGTCCTGCTCGGCCACAGAGGGTAAACTTACCCTTTTTTGTCCCCTTTTGGCCTCAGTTGCCTCCATTTGCCGAGTGACGCAGGAGCCAGGACATTAGTCCAGTCAAGGGATCCCAAGGGGTCCCAGCGAAAAGCCCCTACCAGGGAGCACCTCCTGGAGGAGGAGGTTACTCCTGGCGAAAAACGTGCTCCAGCACTGGATCTCGCGACTCGAAAATCGCCTTACCCTGGGCCTTACCCTGGCGCTGCAGATGTGCTGAACCCTCCAGAACCGGGCGCAGGCGCTCTGGTCTGGGGAACCAGCGCAGCAGGGCACGGGCCTCGGCCCTGATCTCTCTGGGGATCCGTGGCGTCAGGCGATGGTCACTCAATCGATGTAGCAGCACGCGGGCCTGCAGGACGGCGGCGACTTCCTGGACGTTGGTCTCGTAGGGCGTCGGCTCCATCGACCTGTCCTCAGGCCGACAGTGTGAGGGCCTCAAAGGGATCAGGTCCCTCGCCGATCGGCTCGGCGGCGCGCAGCTCGCGGAAGTAGCGGGCCCGGCAGGCGGCCTCGAGGCCTTCGAGCCGAGTGATCTCGCGTCGCAGGGCGACGGCTTCGGCGCCGTACTCCAGGCCGCGGTCGCGGGCGCACTGGCGCAGATGCACCACGTCAAGGCGAGTGGCGAGCGTTGCTGGCTTCGGCACCGGTTCCGGCTGCTCGGCCTCCGGCTGCAACCCCAGGCCGGTATAGGTGCAGCAAAGGGGGTGTGTGGGGTCCTGGCGCCCGTCCTCGGCGAAGAGGCGCTCCATGGTCTCCACCCGCGCGCTTGCCTCCGCCAGGTCAAGCGCTACCTGGCCGTCCGGCTCGACGGCGACCGGGAACAAGCCCGGGATAGTCAACTGGGTACACGAACGGTCACCAGGCACGGGAGCGAGGCAGGTCTCGGCACGCTATCGCCGTGTCATGCGGTCTGCCAGCCTGGGCTGACACTCAGTGAGCCCGGCGATGCGCTGTCCCGTCTGCAGTTCGACGGACTTCACCTGCGTCCTGAATACCGTCCACCGTGAGGACAGTTCCGTGCGCCGCCGCCGTGGGTGCCGTCGCTGCCAGGTCCGCTGGACCACCATCGAGTCCTACGAGCCAGGCACGCTGATCAAGGCCTTTGTGCCGAGGCCTGTCGTCGGGGTCGACAATGCGGCCCCTGGGGACAGCAGGGACGTGACGATCGCGAGCCCGGGGAGCGAGCCGTGAACGGTGCTGCGGCTGCACGCACCCCGAAGGCACTGCAGATAGCCGCTCACTCGGAGGCGGTTTCTGCGACCTCGCCCGGGAGGGGGATCGACTTCCGCCTGGCCCACTCGATCAGCTCGCTGTAGGGAACAGCCCCAGTGCGCGGGTCCTTTTGAAGCTCTTCGTCCGGGTAGTAGACGATTCCGTGTTCTAACCGCGAAAAGAGGATGTAAGACATGTTCAGAGAAGCGATGCGTCTGCATAATAGGTGCCGGTAACGGAAGTATTCGGTTCTGTTGGCGACGTAGGTTGCGACAGCAGTAGTATGGTTACACCGTTTACGCCGACAAGTCCCCCATAGTATGCAAGGCTATGGAGATTGAGGCTAGTGCCCACCGCGGTTTGAAAGTTGGGCACCCGTGCCAGTTCGGTAGAAAAGTAAACTGTTCCCCCGGCAATCTGGGAAGCCGGGCTATCGGACAGTGCGCGTGTTGCCGAGAATATCCCCGTCTGATAGTAGCGCTGACAGGACTGCAGCTCGTCTTCGAAGCCCCTGGGCTCAAGCGTTGTGGCGTTTGGCCCGGACTCGAACTGGGCGTCGGCAATCGTCCAGGAGGTGCCAGCTGCCTGCGCGCCGACCGAAAACACGACTTCGATCCCTGTATTAGCCGAAGCAGGAACACTGAACGTCGCCGCGTACCTGGTCAGCGTTGGTGTCACGGTAAACGAGCCCGACGCAAAGAGAGTGCGCTTGGGAGATGCATTGGTCCCAAACTGCCCCTTGACGTCGGCTCGGTACACGGCCCAATTAACGGCACTCAGCGAGGAGTTCGCAAGGCGGACGCTGAGTGTGGCCACGGAACCTGCCAGTGCAACGCAGTTGCGACCCTCGATTCGCTGGCCAAAGTTAATCGCGGTGACTCCGCTGCCTCCGGTGAACTCATACTGATACTTTCCGCTTCCCAGCTCCTTGATCTGTCGACCGGTGACCGTTCCGCCAGTTGGGTATCCGTACCAACAATCAATGGAATAATTCTGTACTGACGACGGAAAGCTCTGGACATTGCTCGACCAGACCCTGTATTCCCCGCCTGCTGTTCCGGTCAGATCAATTGCCGTGCCACCGGAGGTTGCTGAAACCTTGAACGCCGTTACAGTCAAGCCGCTGCTGATCACGTAGTAATCCGTGTCCGGGACCAGAGGGCTTGGGAGTGCCCCATCAGTAGCAAAGAATCTGACACGATCTGCAGCCGCTAAGCCATGCCCCGCAGTCGGTGGGTCTAACGTGAAGGTACCTGTTGATACGTTAATCAGCAGTTCTGCTTCTAGTTTCGTGGCACCAAGGAGGCGCTGGTTGACCGCCATGTTGCCGTTCAGGAGCCAGTTCTTACGCTTCAGGTACCTGGCGTCCGGGTTCTTCGGGACGAAATTGAGCCAGATCCACTTCCCGGCAGCACTGGAGTAACGAAGACGAACTATCAGCTCGTTGCTGCCAATAAAGCCAGCCGGCACGCCCTGGATGATCAGCAATGACTCAATGCCAGTGCTGTCGAAAATCTCGATCAGGTCTCCATTGTTCGGATTGTTCGGAATTAAAAATATCGTATCAATAGGTCGATAGACCCATCCCGTCGTTTCGTTAAGAGAGAGAAAGTTGTCATCAACCTCCTTAAAGGTCAGCGGTTCGCCCTTGGCGGCCCGGGTCGTGATAGCTGCCAAGACCTGCCCTCCCTCTGAGCTTGTGGGTTCATGTACCCGTAGCTCCGAGTCTAACGACAGTTCGACTCCCTGCTCTGCGCTATGCCGGCAGGGTGACCAGGCCTGTCGCCGTCGTCGACTCGATGACAGGCCTGCTGTCGCCTCCTACCGGAGTCGATTCGACAAACCGGCCAACAGCTGGACTGAAGATCCGCAGGATCGCAGTCCCTCTCTCGAGCCACCAGTCATCTGCAACTGCCCGATGGGCAGCAGGCTCGCGCGTCGTGGTCCAGAACACCGGCAGTCGCCCTGGCTGTGCTGGCGCCTCCGGATTCAGGGAGACCGTGTCGCCGGCGTCCAACGACACGCCCGCACAGTCCGCCAGGGCTGGCGCAAGGCGGTCGAGGGTCAGCGCCCTGAGTCGGTGGTACCTGAACACCTCGGCGGAGTCGATAGCCTCGTCGACGCCTCCCTCGAAGTGCTGCTGGCTGTTGTCGACCTGGTAGTCGGCCGGCTCGTAGAAGGGGTAGCCCACGGACCAGCGTGTCGCGTGGATGTGCTTGCACTCGCGTCGCTGGTCGGAGCGGGTCGGCAGGTCCCGCCAGCGGCTGATATAGCCGACCTCCTCCCCCTCCCAGTTCGTGGCGACGCTGCGCCCCGCACCGGGCCGCGGGAACAGCTCCTGGCTGCCGGTGCCGGTACTGGCCAGGTTGGCGATCCGCTTGCCGCTGAAGTCCGGACAGGTGCAGTAGAAGCGGTGACTGCTGCAGAGGTAGCGCGTGCCGTTGTTGCGCCAGGACAGCGGCGTGTTGCGGGTGTAGAGGATCCGCTGCCAGAAGGCCTGAGGGACCATGGGGCTCGGCCGGCGGCGCATGTAGGGCCGCGAGAGATCGAACAGGAGGCGACCTCCCGCAGAGTCGACTTCGACCAGGGTGTAAGCGATCGTGTCAATCGGCTCGCTGATCAGCCCCGACGGAAAACCTGTGCTGGTTGCCGAGTCCTCGAACTGGTCGCCGATGAATGCCTTCCATGCCTCGACCTGCTCACTGCTCAACGTGCCACTGACGTCCAGGATCAGTCGGTGCTGCGCGGCGTTGCTGTGTCGGTTGTCCAGCGTGATGTCGCCCTGCTGCAGCAGTTGGGGGAGGATGATCGCGCCGCGGCGACGGCAGGTCACGACCCAGGCTCCGTCCGGCGAGCTCGGGCTCGGGAAGTAGGTCGCCACCAGAGGCAGCGCCCCGGGACGGGCCCCGAAGTCGCGGAACGAGCGCACCAGGTAGTAGCGCTCGATGTCGCTCCAGCTCTTGCCGCTGCCCTGCCAGTAGTCCCAGCCGCGGCGCCAGCGCTTGTAATCACTGTCGCGGTTGTAGGCCTCGAGGACCGTCGGGTAGACGGTGCCGCCGGTCCCATCGGTGCGGCGGTCTCCCGACCGGTAGGAGCCAGCCGGGCGGGGTTTCATCGGCCGATCTACACGCCCGACCCCCAGTCCCGCGTCTATCCGGCGGCCGTAGCCGCCAGGCATCAGAAGAAGCCCCCCTGGGCAAAAGCCACGATCTTGGTCGCCGGCGTCGGAGCCAGGATCGCCTGGTTCAATCCGACGTAGAGCACCTGCCCAGCCTCGACGTAGAGGCCAGTGTTCTTCTTGGAGGTCTCGGTCGGCGACGTCTGGCCGCCAAGGCTTGGCACTGGAATCACCAGGGGAGGCAGGGACACGTTCGTCCTCTCGCCCGCGGCACTCGACAGCACTACCACTGAGGCCACCGGTGCAGTGTTGCTTTCGCTGATCCCAAACGGTGTCGAAGAGCTGCTGAGAAAGAACACAACAGTCACTGCGGTCGTGTTCTGCTGCGTCGCGAAGATCGACAGGCTGTCGATCACGGCGCCGTCGTTGCTGACGCAGCTGACCAGCTCCGTGCAGCCACCACCAATGATGGTGGAGAAGTTGTTGGCGTTCGACAGGGCTGGCGTCGGCCCCAGGATGGCCCACTTGTGCAGCGGGCGATCGACCAGCAAGGGCTGCTTGTTGGTACTCGTGCTACTCACGGAAGACGCCCGGCCGACAGGCCCATCCTACTGAGTGTCAGCCCTGGCTTTCACACCCGCCCACTGCGACCCGAGCGGCGCCGGGCACCTGAGAGCGAGGTGTCCATGCCCTGGCTGCCCATCGGCAGGTTGGTACCGGTAGCCGCGCCGATCTGCTCCAGCTGATCGCGAGTCGGGATCAGGCTGGGATGACCTGGCACGTTCCTGCTCCCTGGCGAGAAGATCACCCGCTGCTGGGGCTGGCGAGTGACCTGCAGACCGGTCGTGAGATAGGGCAGCTGCTGCTCGCCGTAGACGTCGGAGCGCTGCCCCGGCTGCGGGAACATGTCCTGAGTCGTGTTGACCGGGTTGTTGGTCGGCCGCCCGTTGAGGGACAGCAGCTTCGAAGGAAGAAGAGGGCGCATGAGTCGATCAGAAAAGGGCCTGGCCGGAGAAGGCTGCCGGGTTGAAGGCTGCGCCTCCCTGGATGTCCGACGGACGCATCTGCTTGATGCGCTGCAGCGCCCTGGAGCTGAGGCCTTGGGCCGCTACGCCCTCTGGATCGAAGGTCGACACCGGCTGCTGACTGGGCGCGGCAGCAGGGGGCGCCATTAGGTCCATCCCGGAGCCATAGGCCGCCTCGATCGGAACGCCACTGGACTGACGCGCAGGTGCAGGTACTTCTCCGCCGGCCAGGCTTAGCGAGGGATCGAAACGTGACTGCATCTGCCAGGTCCCGGCCGGCGGCTGCCAGGGGGCCTCGGGGCGCAGGTCAAGACCTGGATCAAGGGCCTCGTTGCGGGCCTGGACACTCCAGGCACTGTCGGGGGCGCTGAAGCTGGGTACGGGGGCGGAGACAAGGGCGTTCTGCGCTCCGAAGGCCACGTTGGGGTCGCGATCGATGGCACCACCGAAGGTGATGTTGGGGGCAGCCCAGGGCGCCTGGCCCGAGGCATTGAGATCGGACAGGCCGTGCTTTCTGCGGAGGTTGTTGGCCAGTCCCCTGTTTGCAGCGGCCCACGCGCGGTTGTCGGCATCATTCCACCAGGCCTCGCTGGCGGGCGTCAGGTTTGCCGGCAGTTCACCGCCGGATGCCTGCGCCGCGCGAATCATGTCAGCTCGATTCCTGGCAGCCAGGCGCACGTCATCACCAGCGGACTCGTAGCGGACCGCCGCGGGGCTCAGGCCCGCCTGTTGGGCAGCAGCATTGAGCAGTCTGGCCTGAGTCGCACCGGCGGGACGGACGACTGGGGCAGTCCCGATGCCAGGAACGGCGGCGGGGCGGGTGTAGCCACCTGCGGTTGCAGCGGCCGGCGGACGGCCGGCAGGCGCGGGGCCGGGGGAGGGAGCGGACCACTGGCTGGCGGTGCTGGCCCCGGCATTACCACCGCCGACGCCGGTGGTACTTGACCCGACGCCACGGTACTGACCGCGACCTGAGTCTGCATATATTGGGCGCCCTGAAGCGGCGTCGTAGGTGATACCGGCGACTTTGTACGCGGGACTGTTATGGAGTGCGGGGAGCGTCTCGTCTTGAATGCCTATGCTTTGACCACCGTCGGTGCCAGGGACCCGAAAGTTTTTAACAGACCATGCGTCATAAAGGCGATCACTACCTGAACTGTGCACGTTGAGGTGGATCGTGGAGGGAGCCGCGTTTCGGTTCATTACCGCGCCGGCGCCAGCGAGTCCGCCAAAGGCGGTCGTCCCAAGGGCGGCTGCCTTGATGCCCGTTGATCGAGTTGCGTTTAATCCCCCCAGTCCCACCCGGCCGTGCACAAGCCTTTGATAGCCGCTGCCGGTCGCGCGATCGGCGGCAGTGGCAGCGCTCTTCACGCGGGCCACTGCATCCCTGGCCAGTTGAGCCGCCTGAGCGTTTGCCCGGGTGACGCCACCCTGGACGGCCCGGATCGTCGCTTGCGCGCTGTTGCCGCCAAGGCCGCCAAGTCCAGGCAGTCTTCCAGCAACTCCTGGAGGGACCCTTTTCGCAACTTCTCTTGCAGCTTCGAGAACTTTGAGAACTTTTCCGATTGGCACTGCTACCTCCAGTGTGTGGACCCGGTCAGAGTCGCCACGCGTGTTCCCACCGAGGTGTCGGCTGGGCCGGGAACCGCCATGATGAACTCGGCGCCACTTCGCTCAAAGGCGTAGCGACGGACGTCCTCCCGCCGGTAGTTGGGGACGTACAGGGTCTCGGCAAGTCTATCGACCTCACGCAGGTAGATCTCCCGGTAGATCCGATCCGACTGCTCGGGGCTCGACTGGTAGATCGCTCGTTCGGTGTCGCCGACGATTCGCTCAACGCGGCTCGGCATGGGCACGCTCTCGTCACGCAACACCTCGGAGATCCTCCAGGCGCGATCACAGCGGTCCAGGTGCTCCGTGATGCGCGCATAGAAGTACGCATCCGGCACCCGCGCCATGGCCTCCTCCAGGCGTGCCAGGTCGCCCGCAGGAACCTGGGCACCACTGTTGAAGCCAAGGTGAAACCGGCAGCGAGACTTGTCGTAGGTGCTGAGCTCCACGCTGCCGGAGGCTGGCCTTCCCTGATTCTAGGAACGATTCAGGCGACGTAGATCAGGTCAGCCTTGATCACTTCGTCCCAGTCGACGCGGCCAACCTGTCGTACCTGGTCGAGCGTCGCAAAGCGCTCGCCAGGCAGGCTCATCCGGAGCTCGAGGATTCTCTTGGCAGTCGAGTAGCCAACGCCCTTGATCCGGTCGGCGATAGCCTCGGCGCTGGCCATGTTCAGGTTCAGCCGGGTGTCCGGGGGGATTGCCTGGGGTGGGACCACGTCCGGGTCCACGTCGTCTTTCTTCATTGGCGCAACCGGCTGCTGACCCGTGCGACCCCTGCCAGGCTCGTAGGCGTGCAGCTCGGCGAGGGCGACGTAGTTGACAGCACCGGTCTGGGTTTTGACCATCGCGTAGTCCTTGTCGTGGTAGCTGATCAGCTCCACGATTTGACCCGTCTTCTGGTTCTGGAAAAGGCTCATACGTTTCGCTCGATCGGAAGCCGCGAGTCCTGCAAGCTCCGATCCTAGGTGAGGGGGGCAGGCGAGACCGAGGTCCTGCCTGCCCGTCACTCACCTACCTCATGAAGAGGTCTGCACAGGAGTGGGCAGGCCGCCGATGAAGGACTCATCAGCGACGCCGTCCTCGGTGTAGTAGCAGGCCTCAGCGATCAGGTAGCTGCCGTCCGCCTCAATGGAAGACAGCGCACCATTACCCGTCCCGGGGGTCGTGGTGTTGCCGTTGTCCACGTACAGCTTCAGGGTCAGGCCACCGGATTGGGTGATCTGCACCGGAGTGATCACCGAGAACCGGGAACCATTTGCGTCAGAGGGCGCAATGGTCAGGCTGGTGTCATCTAGAGGCGGCGTCGAGGCGGTCGTTGCAGTGATCGCGCCGGCAGTGGTGCCGACGGAAACGGCGCTGGCCAGCTTGATCCGATCAGTGCCAACACTCCAGGTCAGGCCGGAGCGGGGGCTGCCCTTGCCGCGATCCTTGCGTGCGTCGAGAACGCGCAGGCCGACGTGGTACAGGTAGGCGTTCTGGGGGACGGTCAGACCAACGATGTCGGCGCGGGGCTTGTCGTCGGGCCGCTTGTCCGGGCTGGGGATGATCACGTCGAACGAGGTAGCGCCGACGGAGGTCACCTTGATGTAGCCCACGCGGTGGTAGTAAACGCGCCCAGGCAGGGCGATCACCGGCTGGTTCTGGTAGGAGCTCAGGGGAGCCACCCAGTTACCGGGGTAAATGGACTTCGCGATGCTCATGTTTGTGCCCTCCGATCAGTAAACGAATGAGTAGGCGACCGTCACGAAATCCTTGTTGAGGATCTCGAAGCCGGCAAAGAGTGACCAGATCATGATGATAAAACGACTGAAGTCGTCGTTATTGTTCAGCAGGATCTGAGCGTTCTCGCCGCCAATGCCGACGCCGATCGCCTGCATGCCGAAGAACAGCAGCGGGGCGGCCTCGTAGGTGGCAGCACTCGCGTTGCCGCTGACCGGAATGGTCGCGGTGAAAGACTTCTCGGGCAGGTTGGTCGACTCGAAGAAGCGCACTCCCTCGAAGACAAACCCTGTGGGCATGACCGGCTGGCCTGCCACGAAGCCCGCTTGGCCGTATGCAGGGCCCATGCCCATGTAGAAGTTGGCGTTCGGAGCCATGAATGGCTGACTGGGATCGACCATCCCGGAGCCGGGGTAGCGGGCGATCTCGCGGAAGTCGCTGTCCTGGCGCATGTGCTTCATCGCCGTGGGATCGAGGATCGCTCGATAGTTCCCATCGGGGAAGGTGGGCACGTTGCGCTTGCGCAGCTTCTCCACCACGTCGAGGAGGTCGTCCTTGACGCCGAACTTGGCCGACTGGTTGGCCGCGTAGGCAGCCACCGTGGTGCTGTTGGTCTTGGCCTTGCCTTTGGGGAAGAAGTAGCCGCCCTGGGTGGAGTCGGACTGACCGTTGGCCTCCGCCTTGAAGAGCTCGTCGGCGAACACCCGGTCGCGCCACCGGCGGTAGTCGTCCAGGAGGGTCAGCGAGCCAATGCTCTGGTGAAACACCGGCAGGGACCCGGTATCCAGCAGCATGCGCTGCGCGGTGATCAGGGTTTCGCGGGCCACCTTGAAGGTGCTCGCCTGGCTGGGGTTCTGGGGATCCGCAGGGCCCGTGTACTCCTTGAGGGTTACGGGAACCTTCTCCTTGACGATATTCCGAGAGGAGCTGGTGCCGATCGTTTGATCAGCAGTCCGCTCGCGGGAATCCTTGGTTCCAGGATTGCCCCAGTAGCGGTAGCGGTCAAGCTGAACGGTCTGTCCCGGCTGGGCACCAAAATCGTGGACCACAACGGGGTCCACGGCCATCTCGATGACGTAGGCGGGGTGAGGCCGGTAAAGCTCGGCGCCCAGCACCTTCGGGAAATCATTGTCGACAAACATGGGAAGAAATGTTCCGAACGATGGGGGATAGAAGCGCGCAGCGTGCGTACCGTGGCATACGCTAGTGACAGCCTGGTGGCAAAAATGAACACACAAGGCGTACGCGAGTTGCTCGGCGTTCTACTCGCGGACGGGAACCTGGGGCGTCGCCGCACGTCAACCCACATGCGAATCGTCGCAGCGATGCACGGCGGGGAGGACGAGCTTGACTTCCTGGAAGAGAAGGCGGACGAAGTTCGTCGCTGGGTTCCGACCAAGGCTCGGGTCGCTCCATACAGCACGCCACGGCGCGAGTCCGGCAACAGCACCGCCGTACTGCGCTTTCGCTTCACGTCGGAGATCCTCCTCCCGATCTACAACCTGCTCTACCCGAGCGGCGAGCGAGAGATCACCAGGCCGGCGCTGGAGCTCCTGGGCGGCAGAGCCGCGGCCTGGCTGTGGGCCGAGGGTGCTCGCCCGCTGGACCAGGGGAACGGATTCTTGCTGCGTCGCGTCGGCCGACTGGAAGATGAAGCTCGCCTGGTGAGCGGATGGCTCGAGGTGTTGAGTGGCGCCGGGTCCGCGGTCGTTTTTCCACGGGCCGCCCAGGGCGGGAGTCGGGGGCTACCGCAGCTCTGGTTTCAGTCGTCGGAAGTTCAACGGCTTCAGGAGACGTTGGCGCCCTATGCCCCTAGGTCCCGTGCAGCGCTTTTCCAGGGCGAGTCACAATGACGGCCCAGTTCGTAAGCCTCGCAGTCGGCTATTCGCTGGCAGGCGGTCAACTGCGACGCAAGGGCGCGCGACAGCGTCCTTGGCTGGAGCTGCGCCGCCTGGAAACCGAGGCCAGCTACCTCGAGCACCAGTTACGAGCCCTGCGTCGCGCCGTGCGCCAACCGATCCGAGTGGACACCGACATGGTCCCGGGCCGGGGCTACTACGACATCTGCCGGGCCAGGATTCACAGCCCTCTCCTTGAGCGAGCGCTGGAACTGACTGCGAACGGCCTCACGGATGAAGCGCTGCAAGCAGCAGGCGTCCGCGGGCTTGCCTGTCTCTGGCTCGACAGCGGGCGCTGGAGCCGGGACGGAGGTGAGGTCCCGTTTGCCAGTCGGTCGGATGCCGAGGTCTTCCGGACCGCCCTGCACCGGCTTCAGATTCCCGCGGCCCCGCCGATGGTGCGCCATCACCTGGTGCGGATCTCGCCGATGGGCATGCGCGACCTGGCGCGCATCCTGCGGCCGCACGTTCATCGGTCCATGCGCCACGCCCTCAGGCCTGGTTCACGCCACGGCATGCAGCTGCTGACGGGGCTACGATGAGACCGCTCTCGAAGTAGAACGGCGTCAGGGGGCAGCCATCTGGACGGGATGGCACTTTCCAGGACGACTGGGTTTTTGCCGTTTCCCCGTCGTGGCAACCGATCCTCCGTGCGGGTCGCCCCCGTGCGGAGGCGCCTGGTGCTCGATTCCTAGAATCCCGATCGACAGCTGCACCGCGCCGGCGGCGTCGATCATCGGGGACTGCCGTGGACCAATCCAGCGTCGAGGTCGAGGTCGTCCGCTTCTACGGCGGTAGCGACGCCACGACCCCAAGCTTCAATCGAACTCGTTATGTGTACCACTTCTCGGTACACGAGCCGTTCGACATCAGCAAGCTCCTCCAGGCCCAGTACAGCGCGACCCAGGTCCGTGATGCGTTGCCACCGCGGGGGCCGCTGCGCGCCGTACTCAGCGGCCTGATCGGCGCCGAGCGAGGGACGCAGACCCTGTTCTTCGGTTTCAGCATTGCGTCTCCGGCCAGGATTGGCTTGCTGCTGGTCCGGCAGAATCGCTACGAAGACCAGTACATCTCCGTCTCGCTTCACAATGACGACGGACCAATCCCGCTCGGGATCGACGGTTTTGCGCGTTCATCGCTCGAATACCCAATCGAGTTCGAGGAGATCACGCCAATCAGTGTCGAACTTGGATACGTGAAGTGCGGATACTGGCAAACCGGCTACGCGATTGGAGACTGCGTATTCTTTGACACGAAATTCATCGAGGAGGACGCGTATGGAGATCTTGACTACAAGTTTGACTCCCCCTATGGCGCCATCCTGCCTGCCGGCAAGTACGGCTTCACGGTCTCCAGCTCACAGTGGCCAAAGCTCCCCTACAAGCTGATCCTGGCCATCATTCCGCCCGGGGAGCTTTCCGCCGTTCTTGAGTGTCGCGCCGATCCCCAAGGTCGCGTCGGCTTTGCCCCCCTGTCTGCGGTCCTAGAGATGAGATCCAGTCCGTCCGGTGTCATCCCAGGCCGAAGGGCGGAAGCCTCCGGCGCGATCGAAATGGCAGCAGCGCCGACGGCGACCATCGAACGAGTCTCACCGTACGGCTCCTGACGGCTTGCCAGAATGAGCAAAACGCAAGACCAGGCATGCCCTATTCCCAGTACCTGGCGACGAGGATCCTGAACTGGCATCGTGGCGTCGCCAACGGTGTCGCTGGTTCCAACCCAGGCATGCCCGCGGCTCCCTCCACGATCTACATCAGCGTGCATAGTGCCGATCCAGGGCCTCTTGGCACCGCCAACGACGTGACCAACATCGTCGCGACGGCCCGGGGGTCGATCCCTGCTGCCAACTGGAGCGTGCCGACCGAGGCGCCCCCGCCGGCCACGGGCTTCCAGATGAGCAACACCGCTGCGGTGACAATCTCCGGGTCTGCCCCGGGAACGGCGACGGTGTCCTACTTCGGCTGCTGGGACGCCGCCGTGGGTGGCAACTTCCTGGAGTACGGCCCCCTGGCCAACCCCTTGACGATCGCGGTCGGTGACATCGTGCGGTTTTCGACAGGGCAGCTGGTGCTGCGCAAGGTCTGACCTCAGCGCTCTTGAAAGACCCCGACGTAGACCGTCCCCTTGCGGCAGAGGGGCAGGATCTTGTCGCGCAGGTCGATGTTGTGAACCCTGATGCAGCCGAGGGTCGGATGCAGTGCCTGGTGCGGCGCCCAGGCCCCGGGCCAGCCGCAGGCGCTGCCACCGCCGTGGATCATGATCCCATCCCGAAGGGGCTTGCTGTGGGGTCCCTCCTGCCCCTCGAGCCCCTCCAGGTCGAAGCTATACCAGCCATAGGCCCGGCGATCTGGAGTGAAGTTCGCCGCGGGGTCCTTCTCGTAGTCCCTGTGGATGCCGCTCGGATTGATCCTGTACAGGCCCGGCGGAGTGTCACCACCTCGGGTCTTCCAGTCCGTGTCACTGCCCTGGCCGCGGGCTAGGCAGGGGATCTTCCAGAGCAATCTTCCTGTATGGTCGTAAGCCTCCATGTCCCGGTCACGATCGTTGACCAGCAGGTAGGAGTCACCGGGCTGCACCGGTGCGGGGATCCCGGGACCAGCCATGCCAGCCTCTTCCGAGCCACGCGGATCAAGCCCCTTCCTCGGGGGCGAAGCGCTCGACGACAGCAGTGGAGCCTTGGTCTCGACCGCGGCCTTCCACAGGTCTCGGAGCTCGCCGCCCTCGTCGAGGGCCCTGGGGTCAAGCTGCAGCAGTCGATCGAGTACCGCCTGCAGCCAGGCCCGGTGATGCGACTTCGAGGGATCGAAGTAGGTCGCGTAGTTGGTGATCGAAGTCACGTTCGTCAAACGCCCTCGTGGCCCTGTTCTAGGGATTCCACGGCCAGATGCTGAGCCGCTTCGTCGTCGAAGCCCTGGCTGCGCAGCGAGCGGTAGACCTCGTCGAAGCGTGCAATGCTCGTCTCCATGCCCTCTCCATGAGTCAGCACCTCGGCGGCCATGTGAGCAGCAGCAGGGCGGGGAACGTCGTCGCTGGTGAAGTGCTTGGCCAGCGCTCGGTAAACCTCAGGACTGGCTGCCAGGCGCATGACGGCTCTTGGGTGTCAATTCATGCTAGACGGGGCGGTCACCAGGACCAGTGACAGCTCCAGTAGCCTGGGGTCAGCTTGTCGGTCTTCTCGTCACAGTTGTGGCGCTTGTGGAAGTCGTCGCGTCGAACCTTGTCCCCATGCCCGCCTCGTCCGCCCGGGCCATTGCGGTAGTGCTCCATTGATGGATCCCCGAAGCGCACGATCTGGATCCGATCGGTCTTGGGGTTCCGAACGGCGACGGCGAACTTCTTGCTGGCCCCCGGGGTGCGCTTGGGTTGCTCCAGCCCCTTGAACCTCTCGCCGGCAACCTCGATGTAGCGCTGAGCCTTCTCCCGCGCGCCGGCACGATCAGCCACGGATCACTTCCCCTGACCGACCGATTTCTTGCGGCCGTGACTGGGTCGCGACCGAGTTCCGTTACCTTGGCGGGTTTTCTTGGGGGTGCGCTCGATCGGTTGCTTCCCCCCGGCCAGCGAGCGCTTCGTCTTCATGTGGGGCCGCAGCAGAGGGTCCTCGCCCGTGCCAGGTGGCCGGTGAGCAGACCTTGCGCCTGGGCCTGCTGCGATGCGGCGTTGAACGCGGCTTGCTGTGCCCCGTACTGCAGAGTGCGCTGATCGGCCTGCGCGGCCTCGGCAGCGCGAGTAAAGCCTGCCGTGGCCTGATTGCCGGCCGGGTCGCTCAGTGCGCCCGCCGCCGAGATGACCTGGTTCCCGCGGGATCTCACCTGGGCGAAGGACTGCCCTGTGGGGCCCTGGGCCATCAGGGCAGCGGGTTGTTGCATCATCACGGCGTCAGCTGTCGGAGATCAGGAGCTTGCTGCGCAGTGCGTCGGCCGGCGCCTGGGATAGCAGCTTCCAAAGCTGGTCGGGCTGGTAGTTCGCGGTTTGCTGGAACACGTTCCAGAAGTCGCTGTTGCCCGAGGGCTGATACCCGGGGGCGGGCATCTGCATCTGGGGGCGCTGGTATCCCGGCGTAGCGGCGGTCACGTCCGCCTGGAGTCGATCCAGGGGGGTCTCAACGGGGTAGGGGCCCTTCGGTCCGAAGAACTCGTTGACGTAGTCAGCCAGCAGGTCCGGGTTCGTGGTCAGCAGGTTGTAGGCCTGATTGTCCTCGAGCGTGGCGTTGAGCGCAGTCTCCAACTGGCGAAGGTTGCCATGGACCTGCTGCAGCTGTTGCAGGGCGTCAACGCTCTGCTGTGCCTGGGCAAGCAGCGCGTCCTCGACGGTGCAGGCATAGCGGTTCAGCAGGGCGGGGGCCTCGGCGCCGAAGTGCTGAAGAACCTCCAGTGACTCGTTACTGACGCCGTTCAGATACTGGTCGACCGGTCCTGCGGCCTGCAGGCTTGGCACGCTCGCTGCGGGCGGAGCGGCGCTTGGCCACGCGCTCGGATAGCTCGGCGAATACGCCGGCATTGCTTGGGGATAGGAGGTCGGCGTCGCCGAGCTGAGTACCGGCTGGTAGCTGGGTACTGCCGAAGGGTAGGGCGCCTGGTAGGCGGGAGCCGACGGGGTCGCGGGCCAGGAGGGCGCCTGGGGACGGTATTGGGGCGTCCCGCTCAAACGGGCGGACAGGTTCTCGTACGCCGCCTGCCAGGGATCCGGAGCCGCCGGAGCCGCCTGCGGCTGGTAGCTGGGCTGCGTCGGGTACGAAGTCTGCGGCATCGGTGCCTGGGGCATCGATGGGGAGACCGGCGCCGACACGGGCGCGCTGGATGGGATCGAGCTCTGCGGGCTCACCTGAACCTGCGGCATCGCCAAACTGTCCTGCATAAGTCAGCTCCCGTTTAAGGAAATCGAAGGTCCGGTAAAGGAACGGCGTCAGGTCGAGGCGAGCGTCCGCGAGGAGCGGCAGGTTCGGCGCCTGCGGATGCGGCGTCTGCTGCATCGCTCCAATGAGGCCCAGGAACGTTGAGATGCTCTGCTGGGTAGCCTGGGCCAGCCTGAATGGGTACCCGTTCAGCATAGCGCTCCGTTCCTCGTCGGTTTTGCTCGGGAAGAGGTAGCGCAGCGCCTCGATCGAGTTGACCCCCAGCTCCTGGAGGTTGCGGACCACGATCGAGTTGTTGAGGATGTCGTCGGTCGATTCCTCGAACACTGGCCCCCGCCAGCGCCACTCGACGCGACGGTCGCCATCTGGGATCAATCCGACCACGCCGGATGGCAGCTTCTGGGCCTCGATGGCCTTGTCGATGGCCGTCGCGACCTTTCCTTCAAAGGCCTCGAAGGCCTGCAGGAAGTCCTGTCGAGCCTTCTCGTAGGCCTCCCGATCCCCGTCCATCTCCTCGAGGATTGGCGGCTGCGGGACCTTGATCTTGGCGGCGATGGCAAAACTCTCCCGGAAGATCCGCTCCTCGTTGTGGATCATCAGGGCCAGCAGCTTGCAAAGCCCGTAGGTCAGCAGGCCGCGGCACTTTCGTGAGGCGGTCGTTGCCGCCCGTCCGAAGAGGCTCTTGATCTCGTAGGCCGTGGCCCCGGAGCTGATCCCGAGCTCGTCGACCCCGCCCAGGGCCGTGCGAACTTCCTCGCGGTACTGCCTGGCGTAGAGGTTCTGGTCGCCGCTGACGGCATTCGGGGTGATGTACTGGACACGGTCAGTCGCCTCCAGGTTGGCGATCAGGCGCGGGACTCGGACGCCGCCGTCGAGGGTCGGGGCCCCGGTAACCGAGAACCGGCTGCTGGGGCGGTCAGCCGAGGAGAAGCCACTTCTGCTGCTGATCGTCGGGCGCTGCAGCGCACTGTCGCCTCCGGCCTCCACCAGGTCGTGCCGCGGGCGGCTGGAGACCAGTGTCGGATTGCCATAGAAGCGGATGTTCTCCCGGATGTTCTTGACCAGGCCGTCGTGCACCATGATGTGCCCCTCATGGCCGGCGAAGTCCCCGGTGGCGTCCATGCCCGTGGCGCGCATCCAGTTGAACGCCTCGACAGCCGGGATGAACCCCAGGGAGTTGCGGGTCGTGCGCCGCTGAAGGCTGACCGCCGCCGGCGGCATCGGCGTGTCGAAGGACGGCTTTTCGCTCGAGATCGACTCGATCAGTTCGTCGCGGCGAACCCTCAGTCGCACGTACTTCTGGGCGACGCCCCCAGGCGCCAGGGCCCCGGTCGCACCGATCTCGGCGCGAGCCCGGTAGGAGTAGATCAGGTCAAGCTCCTCGAGCTGCTCGCTGGCGTCGTAGTAGGCGCGGTAGTTCTCCTTGGAGAACCACATGATTCGATAGGAGTCTCCGACCGGCCGAAAGAACCAGAGGCCGACCCCCTGGCAGATGAAGTCATCGACAATGCCCTCGAGACGCTGATCGATCTCGTTCTCCTCGATGATCCGCTCGAGGAAGCTGCGCCGGAAGCCGTAGGTGTCCTGCCGGGGGTAGAACTCGACCCCCTGGCGAAGCATGAACATCCGCATCTGGGCCAGATGCCCGGACACGATCGTCGTATCAGCTGATGCGTCCGCACGACGCTCGCGCGCTGCTTCGACGATCTCGTTGAAGCGGTTCGGATCTTGGGTACGCATGACTGCATCCTAGGGATGGCGGCCCTTGTGAGCCCCTTCACTCGATGTGTATCCGGCCGCGACGGCAGGCCCGGTCGAGCAGGATCTGCAGTGCGTCTGCGCAGTCGTCGTGCGGGGCGTTGCCAAGGTTGACGACCTCGTCGAAGACGACCCTGAAGTCCCGGTACTTGTTGAAGATGACCCGGCCGGTCTCGAACAGGCCCATGATGCCGCGGAAGCGGGCCAGCTTGTCGCCACGGACGCCGGTGACTGGCGAGACGCGCAGGTTCATCAAGGGCTGTCGCGCCAGGCTCGACTCCTGGTGTGCGATGCGCTTGAAGTCGCCCTCGAACGACTTCTGGTAGGCGACCGCCTCGGGCCAGATCGTGACGTCCGAGCCCGTCGGCAGGTAGCGACCGTCGGAGTCCTGGTCCAGCAGGTTCCACTCGTGAAGCAGCTCGCAGAGGGCCTCGATCTTCTCGATGTTGCCCATGCTGCGGATCCTGACCTTGTCGATCACGTAGAAGGTGTCGCCGTCCAGGCCGCCCAGCATGAACACCGTGTAGTCGTTCCGCTCCCTCAGGCCCGACGACAGGTCAACGCCAACGCCGATCAGGTCGAACTGGTCCGGGATCTGGCCCCGGATGAACAGCTCCGGGGAGATGCCCAGCTCGGTCGAGCGGACGGCTCGGTTCATGTACTGATACGCGAAGGCGACCCGATCCTTGTCCTGCAGCCCGAGCAGGTATTCGAGCGACCACCATTCCGGCCAATACGACCGAGGAACGCCCTCGTCGTCGTAGACAAGGGCCGCCTGGACCATGACCTTCCAGCCGTTGCGCTCGATGAAGGTCGTCGCGAAGACGTCGTCGAAGTGGAAGCGGGTTCCCAGGGCGATGGCCCGAGCGCCCTGGAACATGGTCGGAACGATGACGCTGTTCCAGTTGGCCTCCATCTCACGCCGGATCTCCGGGTTCTCGATCGACTTCTTCGACTTGATCAGGTCGTCCAGGATGACCAGGCTGGACCGCTTGGAAGTGATGGCACCCGCCAGGCCGGCGCACGCCAGGGTGAAGGCGTCCTCGCCGCGGACGTCGATGCCGGCATGCTCGAAGTCGATCGACCAAAGCTCGTCGCTGGTGCGCGTCTTGGACAGCCGGACGCAGGGGAAGATCTCCTGGTAGGCGTCCGACTGGATCGTGTTCTTGATCGCAGCGCTCTTGCCACGCGCAACGTCGACGATGAAGGAGACGTAGAGAATCCGCAGCAGCTTCTTGGCCAGTGTGTGCCGACCGATCACCCAGGCCAGCAGCAGGCCGACGACCGTGCTCTTGGCTGAGCCCCTCGGGCTCAGCAGACAGGTATCCAGGCCAGCGACATCCAGCAGGTGCTCATTGCTCTCTCCGGTGACCAGTTCCCGATGCCACTCGAGCATGTGCGGCGCGGGCGGCTTGCCCATTGCTGTGCAAAAAGCCCCGAAGTCCTCGCGGGCCCGTCGCACTCGCTCGCTGACGACCTCTACCTCGCTCATGGACTGCGGTACTCGCCGCGCCACCAGGCGAGCGGAGCGCTTGTGTGCCCGGGCGAGCGCAAGATCAGCCATGGCGGCCAGCGTAGCCCCCGACTACCGCTCGTCGCTGACCTGACTCCAGAAGGACTCGTAGGCCTGCTCCAGGGCGGCCTTCATCTCCTCGTTCTCATTGAACATGTCCTGCAGGATGCGCAGCAAGCGATCCGCGCCAGTGAGCAGCAGGCCGCGCCGATCAACCCCGCGGCCGATGCGGTCGACCTCGACCAGGTGGCCGCGCAGCTCCTTGGACAGCGAGGCGATGTTGCGAGCCGCGTCCTGGGGTTTGACCGCGGTGACCCCATCTGCGTCGGCGGTCCCGGAATCGCGCAGCACGGCGATGTCGCTCTCGAGTCTGATCGCCTCAGCCAGTAGCATCTTGCGCCGATCGAGCCGCGGGTAGCGCTTCTGCAGCCAGGTCTCCAACTGCAGGAAGTCGCCTTCGTAACCCAGGGCGCAGGCGTACATCCAGGCCTGGATCGGAGAATCACGGCTTTCGCAGGCGACCAGGAAGCGCTCCCGCTGGCCGTTGTCCAGAGACGAGAGGAACCCGGCGACGTCCGGGTGATCCTCAGCCATAGAAGTTCCTGCCGGTGTCGCGGATGTTGCGACGGTACATGGCGGACCTC
>Ga0129333_10001112_pt1 | contig 24021 bp, 11 predicted proteins | sample CPB6_08_DNA_FD_94474 | JGI IMG/M metagenome (GOLD analysis project Ga0129333, IMG submission 94474) | Freshwater to marine salinity gradient microbial communities from Chesapeake Bay, USA - CPBay_Sum_0.6_0.8_DNA | ecosystem: Environmental > Aquatic > Marine > Coastal | place: USA: Chesapeake...
ATCTCCGAGAGAGAGGGTTCTTACTTCGACGTTGTTCAGCCCTTCCAGCACCACACCCGCGCCCCCGACACTGGAATCAACGTTTATTCCTTCGCGCTCAGACCTGAGGAGCACCAGCCCTCAGGCAGTTGCAACTTCTCCAGAATCGATAACGCCACACTCCAGTTGGTGCTGTCATCCGGAACTGTTGCTGGCACTTCCACTGCCAAGGTCCGTGTCTATGCCTACTCTTACAACGTTTTGCGTGTGATGGCTGGTATGGCAGGTTTAGCATACAGTTCTTAGGCAAATGGATGGTATGGACGGTTTTATAACAACTTTTATAAAAGTATTGCAAATTTTTTAATTAACTGCATAATTTGATTTAAATAAACAAAAATTAAATTATATTTTTATTTCTTGGACTCAGATGCGGATCTTCTCTCGTCACGACTAAGCTTAGTATTATTACAATTCATTATATTAATGATTCGGACACTTGGGGTTTTCAACTTTTTTTTAGAACAATTCTCGTAAATTTTTTCCAAACGCTCCAAAAACAAGAAAAAGTCAAAGTCTTTTTTCATAATATTGCACTCGGTACAGCATGCGTTTGAATTGTGAAAGGTGTACCCACTTTCGTTATCAAATCTGTCAATCCCGTTAGTATGGTTCTCGTCTGACTTTTTACCACAAACATAACAAACTTCTTGAATCAAATTGTAGTAATCCTCTTCGGAAAGCTCAAACTCATAACCGCGCTTGATTGCATTGTATCTGTAACATTCGTATGTAGACCCCTTATGGTTTGCGAAAGCATCCGGGTATTTCTTACCAGTTTCCAATTTACAGTTATGTCTTAAAATATGTTCAACACGTTGCATAAATGTAAGAATATCAAGTGCACCTTTCATCATATTACATTCAGTACATGCACTGACACAATTGTCAAGATCGTATCCTTTCATGCTGTCCATGCGATCAACGCCATTAAAACCTCTTGGTTGAATTTCTCCACAGTAGTAACATGGGTTTTTAGTGATATTATTAAACTGTTCTTGCGTCAAATCAATTGTGCCGGGAAATCTTCGGTTACGATAGTTTAATTGGGTTAACGCAATTATTTCAGGATTTGCCTCTCTCCACTCGCGTTTCACAGCCTGGCGTTCTGGTTTTTGTGCGCCGATTCTGTCAATTTCACGTTTGTGCTCCTTGTCACGTTTTTCATCCTGTCTTTTGTTCTCATCGCGGCATGGCTTGCAGCTTTTCATTTCGGCACCGCCCGCACCACTGTACGCCTCAATTGGCTGACGTTGACAGCAAACCGAACACTGTTTCATTCCATCGACCACTTCACCAGACACCGCAGACCGTCTTGCTTTATCCCTTTCGCGCTCTTTCTGCAAACACTCTTGGCAGCTTTTGTTGGTGTAATCGGCACCAAGTTTGGTTCGGCATCCCTTCAAGTATTTTACACAGGGTCGCACACCTTCCGCGGTACATTCGTCGACAAATAAACAAAGTTGGTGGAGACCGCAGTAAATATTCTCCACAGAACGTTTAAATTTGCAGCCTTCGGATTTGCACAAAACCACGTTTTCTTTTGCTTTCGCGCGGTTTAGTTTACCTCTTTCATTGCAACTCGCACATTGTTTGATGTCTCCTTCAAAAAAATACATTTTCATACAACCTTTGCATAACTGGAGCGCCAAAAGCATTTCGGGAGTATAATCCACCATGTACTGGTGATTTTTGCAAAACTGGGTGCCATCCTGCGAATTACTTCGGCACGGGTTGTTGTTGCGATCTTTGCCCAAACACTTCGACATTTTTTTTATGATTTTTTATGGAGTTTGTTCATCAAAATCTCCTTTCAGCATTTTGAAAGCAATTGTCGTAAATTTTAAAAAATAAGCAGTAATTTCATCAGACCTTGGAGAATCGCAAATAAAAGATAATTTCTTAAATCCATTAACATTTACAAATATTTTTTCTTTATTGTGTCCCCCTCTTTGGCGCGGATGTTCTACGGTGTTTTCTTGTATTGTGTAACTCTCATTTAGTGTTAAATGTCTTAAAATTGCGCGCTTTGCTTTTGCTTTTTGCGAAAACCCCATCCATTGCCAAAAGTCGTCCAAATCAATAATACATTCAGTCTCTGCTCTTACTTCACCCAAACTAAAAGTGAGAAAAAGTTTCTTCTCAAAATCTGTAAAGTGTGTATTAATGTATTTTAAATATGGAGATTTACAATTTTCTTCAGTAAACACTTCGATCGGTGCATTTTCGATTTTGTGGACAATATTCATTTTTGATTTATTTATGAATAAAGTCTTTAAGCTCTATTTTGCTTTTAAAAACGAAAGATATTTTTTAAGGTTAAACCCCCGGTTTTGTCTGCAACGATGTAGATGGTTATTAAAATTTTTAATATTAACTTATTTTCAATTTTTTCGACGGGTCTGAGGGTTAGGATATACTATTTTGAATTCATTTGCTTATATATTTTTGCATTGGCACACTCACAATTAAAGAGTTGCTTCTCTCAATTTAGTTCTTACTAATCAATTTAGCATATTTTATTATGTTCTAATTAAAAATATAATAAATTATAATTATATAATGGCAACAACCACAAGCGTAATTTTTCCAAACACAGTTTATGTTGTTTTCAATGACACGCTCTCCAGTTTCATTTCTGCAACGACTGTGTCGCCATCGGTCCCGGGTACATTCGCTTTTTTCAAAAACAACAGTTCGGGCGCTGCCCTCACTTCCGCCAGCGTCTTTGACGCCGTTGGGAGCTACACTATTTTCTGCCAGTTCACTCCCACCGATACCGTCACGTATCAAACCAGTTCGAGTACCGCATTTCTCGTAGTTCAAGACCTTGATGTCTACAACAGTTATTTCAATATTCCAGTGAGCGACGCTTCCAACGTTCTTGTCAACGGCAATTTTAACTATATTCCGGCAAGTATCGCGTCTGGCACTTCCGTTTCCGCCCCTACAAATGTTCCTGGCTGGAATTTCTACAAAACCGGCAGTTATGATGTCCAGCTGGTAAACAATGTCGATGTCTCTCTTGGTATCACTTACCCTCCTCCTTTTGCAAGTACCACAACCAAAGTTGTTTATTTTAATGGCGGCTACTTGTTCCAGTGGTTTTACGCCCCCGCCGGAGTTTATCAGTTTTCGGCTTATTACGCCGCGCCAGTTGTTTCCGCGAACTATATTTGGTTCAATATTGACAGCACGGCAACTTCAACATTTAAGTCGAGCACTCCATACCCAAATCTCCAAAATTGGCAACTTTATACAACGACTGTAACAATCACCACTACCGGTATGCACCGCTTTGTTATGACCACCAATGGAACCTCACAATTCTATGCAGCGTGTCTATCTCTCAAACCCTTGAGCAGCCCTTTTTATTTATTGTACTCCAAAATTAATTCACAACTATTCAACGGCACATTCGAATCCGAAGTTCAAACCACAAATAGCAAAACGCTGTCGCCTCTCACAAATTGGAATATTGTCAGCAACAATGTGTGGGTCCTCAATAATTATTCCGCATATACTTCGCTCCCGTATCCTTACCCAAGTGGCAACCAGTGTATTGCAATTGAAGGTCTCGGCAAAATCACCCAAACTTTCAACTATGTAAGCGGCACTTCGAACTATTTGTCTTTTTACATATGTGGCATCACCGATACAAACATTAACGCGATTCGTGTATCTCTTAACAGTACCGTCATTTTTGACAGCAGTAGCGTCATTGTTTCATCCACCGGTATTAACAGTGGCAGTTGGCAAAAAATGGTATTCAAGGGTATCACCACAGTTGACGGGGCAAACACCCTCACGATTGAAGGTCGTAATTCTGGTACGAACATCACTGCAATTGACAATGTGACTTTCGGATCAATTGCGAAACAAACCCCGGTTGTATCGTATCCCGCACAACAACAGATCACATACGGGACTTCTCTTCTAAATAATCTTAATGCAACTTGTAGTGTTCCCGCAGTTTTAAAATATTATACGGATGCAAGTTTTTCATATCAAGTTTTCAACGATACCATCCTCCCAATCGGAAATTACACAATTTACGCAGTTGCATCCGATTCACCCTATTCGCAACTCTTATCTGGCCTTACATATTCGGTTTATAGCAGTTATTCAAGCAGTAGTGTGAACTTTTTTGATGGAAATAACAGCTATAGATCTGGGACGGGTTTTACAGGGTTAACAACGAGCATATCATCGATTGAGAGTGGTACAAATAATTTTGCAGGAAGTTATGATGCGAACGGCTGGTCGATTCAGTGGATCGGATTGTTCAAACCAAACCAAACTGGAGTTTGGACATTTTATACAAACTCGGATGACGGCTCGTTATTATGGATTGGTTCCAGTGCGGTAAGTGGATACACCTCAACAAATGCGCTTGTTCAAAACGGTGGTGCGCATAATCTCGCCGAAAAATCTGGAAGCATCACACTTACAGCGGGCGTTTATTACGACATTCGAATCCAATATTTCGATGTTACTGGAACAAAGGATACGATGATTGTGTCTTTCCAGGATCCAGATGGAGTAAAGACAACGGATGGCAACGGGTTTTATTTTTCAAAAAGTCTTGAAGACACCATCATCTATAACTCCGCCTATACTTCTACGTCATTGACTGTTGTCGCACCTCAACTCAGTATTGTTTTTCCCAAAACAGTCAATGTTGTTTTAAATGATACTCTCGAAAGTTTCATTTCTGCAACGACTGTATCGCCATCGGTCCCGGGTACATTCGCTTTTTTCAAAAACAACAGTTCGGGCGCTGCCCTCACTTCGACCAGCGTCTTTGACGCCGTTGGGAGCTACACTATTTTCTGCCAGTTCACCCCCACCGACACCGTCACGTATCAAACCAGTTCGAGTAGTTCTGTACTTGTAGTTCATGACAAAGATGTTTATAATAGTCGTTTCGATATTCCTGTTACTGACACTTCCAACGTATTGGTTAACGGCAACTTTCAGTATCTCCCCGCAAGAATTGCATCGGGTACAAGTACTCAAGACTGGTCAAATATCCCAGGATGGAATTTTGTTTTTGGCAATAACTTTTTTACACTTTACAATAATGTCGATTTATCGTCTGGTATTGAGTTTCCTTACCCTTTCGGCACAAGATGTATACAAGCAAGGGGAGGTTTTATTGAACAATCATTTTATTGCGTTGCTGGAACATACACCTTTAGTTTCTATGGGGCAGTGCCCGTTGTAGTAACATCACAATATGTTCAAGTTTACATTGACGCAACGCGTATTTACAATATTAATATTAGTGTTCAGTTACAAAATAGCTGGCAAAAAATAACCACCTCAAGTTTTACAATATCAACCACTGGAATGCATAGATTTTGGTTAAATTATACAGGAGGCAGTACTTTTTACTTAGGAAATTTTGTCATTACACCGGTGACAAATCAAACTTATTTAAAACCTTCGAAAATAAGTTCACTCATTTCCAACGGAGTTTTCGAAACCGAAATTCAAACTGCCAATAGCAAGTTGTTAACACCACTTACAAATTGGACATCTTTAAACAACGCATGGGTGCTCAATAACTATTCTATATTTAATCCGAGAATACCTACTCCTTACCCGAGTGGCAACCAGTGTGTAGCGCTCGAAGGTCTCGGAAAAATAACTCAGACGTTTACTGCAACCGCGAGCAGCTCAAACTTTTTATCCTTTTACGTGTGCAGTTTCAGCGACATATCGATCAATCAAATACGCGCAAGCATTAACGGTACCGTAATTTGCGATGTTGGTTCAACCATTTTCAAATCCAGTTCATGGACCAAAATGATTTATGACGGCATTACGACAATCGCAGGTACAAACACACTTACAATCGAAGGAATGATTCCGGAAAATGGTTGGATCTCTGCTATCGACAACGTAATTTTCGGCCAAGTTTCAAAAGAAGCACCCGTCGTGTCGTTCGGACCAAAAACGGATTATCCTTTTATACCTATCCAGAACAGCACGGTGAATTCCAATAAGTTTACAGCGACAGGTAACGGTGCGCACCCCGGGTTGTATGAATTCACTGCGTCGTCTTCACACTTTGGAAGTGGTGTCGTACAATATATTGCAGACGGAGATTCAATACGTTATTGGGGTTCATCATATACTACAACTTCAGTTAGTCCTGCTTACGCAACTGGTTCATATTCTGGCGGTAATTATGTCGGTACAACAGACCCAAGTGGACTTATTTCTTACTTTTACAAAACAGATGTTACAGGAGTTGGAACAGTTAGTGGAGAATGGGTTCAAATCAAACTTCCATATCCTATCCAATTAACTAAATATGGTATTGTTGCAAGACCAGGAAATCTTTCTTTTTTCCCACTTGATTACTATTTATTGGGTTCTGTCGATGGTTTAAAATGGTATTCAGTTAGTCGCGTAACGAATTCCCCAGTTGTTGCAAATCCGACTCCATTATATTGGGATGTATCAAACAACACTAAATTATATTCTTTTTACCGATTAATAATAACAAAAACGAATGGATTTGCGTACACCGGCCTGAGTGAACTTTCCCTGTTCGGCGACAATACCAAGAACTATTACGGAACACCGATCGGAGCAAATCTGAACGCATCTTTCGACATTTCCGGTGCATACACATATTACTTGGATGCCTCGCTCAACAACCAAGTATATCCAGTGAGCACACTTCCCGTTGGCGACCAAACTATTTACATGAGATACATATCGAATGACACGAATGACTATAATACATCGTTTGCAAACACAACTCTTACTACAGTTGCGCCCCCCTCGTACATCGTTTTTCCTCAAAATGTAATCAATGTGGTTTCGAGCGACACTTTGGCCGATTTTATGTCCAAAACATCAGTGTATCCCAGTGTACCGGGTAGTTTCACGTTCATGAAAGTTGATAATACCGACTCTTCAATCCGCACAGTGCTTACCGCGTCTTCAACATACGGAACGGCAGGAAAGTACACACTGTATGTAAGTTTTGCACCAGACGATTATGTAAACAACAAACCGTGTTACGGTATATATACGGTAACTGTGGAAGACACCGATGCCTACAATAACTATTTCAACGTCCCAGTTACAGATTTGTCGAATGTTTTGGTGAATGGCAACTTCACTTATAATCCGTACGCATCCGGTACGCAGACCGGAAATGCTACGATTCCAGCATGGAACTTTCCATATTCAAATGCTTCAATCTTTTACAATAATTACAATTTTTCGGCCTTATCAACATTTCCTCCACCATTTGGTCAATATTGCATACGTTTAAACAATACTAGTATGAGACAAACATTTTATGCAATCGCCGGAACATATACATTTTATATGACATATTCAAATGTCACTTCTTTGCCAAGTTCTTACTTACGTATTTCATTAAACGGAGTTACTCAAATTACTCAATATCTTGGAACAATCAATAATTGGCAAGATTTGTCATTCAACTTTTCAATTGCATCAACTGGAATGCATCAAATAAATATTTTCGAAACTACGAATGCTCAGGCTTATTTCGGAAATGTTAAAATCGTTCCTGTAACAGTTGCAAACCAAGTTTCTTATTTGAAATTTTCGAAGATCGATTCGCGAGTTTTTAATGGAACGTTCGAAACTGAAATAAAAGTTGCAAATAGCAAAACTGTTACCCCTTTAACATATTGGACAATAACAAACAATACTGTATCGGTTTTAAATAATTATACAACATTTACTCTGCTTCCAACACCTTATCCAAGTGGTAATCAATGTATTACAATTGAAGGAACTGGTAAAATTACACAAACTTTTACCGGTATTGATAGCAGTTTGAATTATCTATCACTGTATTTATCGAGTAATGCCGCGAATGTCAATGATTCGTCAATTAATCCCATAACAGTGAAAATAAACGACACAACCATTGCGTCAATCACAAGTAACTTTTACCAAAAAGTTTGGACAAAATTTTTGTTTACAAATATTACAACGGTTGCAGGACCAAATACACTATCAATTGAAGGCACTGATTCGGCAAACGTCGGTAAAATAACTGCGATCGATAACGTCATATTTGGTTCCGTAAATATGTCACCTACAACAACTACATATACTCCTTTGACAACGATTAAATATGGATCAACATTGTCTTCTATCATGACAGCAACCTGCAACATACCAGCAACATTTACCTATTATTTGGATAGTGCTCTTACAAATCAGATTTTTGCGGATTCAACATTACCTGTCGGTAACTACGAAGTCTATGTAAAGTCGGTTCCGCTTGATATCTATAATTATATGAACTCGTTCGCCGGTCCAGCAAACATCTCGGTCGTAAATCCCAACCCGATGATTGAATTCCCCAAAATAATCAATGTTGTATACAACGACACTTTGGCAAATCTAATCAACTACACCACAGTTGTTCCGAGTACTCCTGGAACTCTTACATTCCAACTGAATAATAGTTCAGGGGCTTTGCTCACTACGAGCAACACATACAATGTGATTGGCAAATTCACCGTTTTTTGCACATTTACCCCCGACGATACTGCTACTTACGAAACCACCTCCGCAACTTACAGCGTTACTGTAGAGGACAATGATGCGCCGAACAACTATTTCAATATTCCGGTAACTGACACGACAAACTTGTTGGTGAACGGAAACTTTGAATACATTCCAGCAACTTACCCACCGGGAACCAAAACCTCGAATCAAATCGCAGCTACTGTTACAAATATTCCTGGATGGAGATTTTGGACTATACACACCAGCGGTTACTCTGCATTTTACAATGATGTTTCTGCGTCAACTACAGTGACATACCCGTTTCCGAATGGTCCAAAATGTGCAGCATTGCGCGGTGGAGCAATCTTTCAATCTGTTTTTCTGAATGCAGGCACATATACTTTCTCATGTTATGTTTCACGCTCAGTGTATCAAGCAATCAATTCATATTTCAAATTGTTTTTGACTGCCAATGGTGTGAGAAAACAGTTTAGTGTTTGGAACAGCACTTTACAAGCAATTACCGATTGGTATTATTACTCAACCACTTTTACTGTTTCAACCACTACAACATATCAGTTAGAAATCTGGGGCGCAGGAGGTCCAGTCTGGTTTTTCCAAAAAATGTCGATCGTACCAACATACACGAATCCCCAGTACTTGAAATTTTCCAAGATTGAATCGCAAATATTTAACGGTTCTTTTGAAACAGAAATTAAAACCGCAAACAGCATTTCCACCGTCGCACTCAGCAACTGGACAAAAGAAAACACTGTTTGGGTATTGAATAATTACAGTTCATACAATTCGATCCCACTCCCTTATCCAAGCGGCAGCCAGTGTGTAGCCATTGAGAAAACCGGAAAAATTAGTCAAACTTTTACATACACTGCGAGCAAACTCAATTATTTGTCCTTCTACGTATGTGGAGACGCTTCATCAAATCCGCTTACGGTCAAATTGAATGATGTGTCTGTTTGCACAATCTCACCCTGCAGTTCTGCGGGAGGCACGTGGCAAAAGTACATTTACCCATATCTAACTACAGTCGATGGAACAAATACGCTTTCATTCGAAGGCACAAACCAAACAATTGGTTACATTGGAATTGACAATGTGATATTTGGCCAAGTGAATCGCGCCGCGAGTACCGTCACTTTCCCAACGCCTGCTCCTATCATGTATGGTACGGATTTGTCAGCGGTTTTGGTTGCAACCGGATCAGTTCCCGGATCATTCCAATATTTTACCGACAGCAGTTACACAACCATGGTATACTCAAACTCCTTATTAATTCCGAACATGTACTCAATTTATGCGGTATTTACTCCAAGTGACCAAGTCAATTATATGCAAGGGTTTGCGTCGGTTGATTTGTCGGTCAATAAGCTGATCCCTTCTCTGACGTATGAAACACTTCCTGCGATCGATTATGGAACTTTGCTCGAGTCAAGTTTGAAAGCCACAACAAATATCCCGTCGAAGGTTGAGTATTATTTGGACGAAAACAAGATTTTCCCAGTAAATGGTCTTACGGTTTTGGCACCAGGTACTTACACAATTTATGCATTCTTGAATCCAACCGATACTGTCACTTACTCGACTATTATGGCATCTTCATCGCTTACTGTAAATCCAAGCATCATAAGACCTACAATGTACTATCCGTCGGTGACTTCAATCACGTACGGCACTAACCTTACAAACAAGCTGAATGCGTCGATTGTACCGAATCTTCCAGGAACAATTCGATACTATACAGATGCGAGTTATAATAACGAAATCACCACATACACAATTTTGCAGCCGGGTATTTGGACCCTCTATGCTGTATTTACACCCGCCGACTCAACTGAATGTACTCAAGCATTCGGAAGCACATCGATTTTTGTGAGCAATCTTTCCATAGAAACACGCAAACTGGTTTTAAGCACATCCGACATTTTGGCATCAACAAATGCGGATGATTATTTCGGTCTCACTGTTTCGAACGCCGCGGGCATCGTAGAGAACAATCGATACACCTACACTTGGTACGCAAACATCCGAAACATCATGGGAGACGACTTTTACAATAGATACAGCAAGTTTTCGATCCGACTGAAGGATTTCGTGAACGGAGATTTGTTCACAACCGCACAACCCTCTTCGCAAAATTTGACGACACATTACGAGATTTTCAATGAATGCAAGTTGTCGGGAGTACAATTTGATCCAGCGCCGATAGTAAATGGTGTTTCAAGTAATCAGGCAACAATGTGTGTTCTTACAAGAAAGTTCCCAGCGAGCAGTCCTTGCTACTATAATGTGGGGGACAGCGTTGGCGGCGTATATACATTTAGTAAAACAACCGACACCGTGCCAATCAAGATTGATTTGCCGAATTTATACGACGACCAGTATTTTGCACCATCTGTGAATGCAGTTTTATTTGGACATCTAATGTTTGTCTTTGAAATTCGCGGTGTACTTAATTAAAATAATCGAATCTAATGTAAAATATTATTATTATGAATACGATTTATAATATTTTATGCAAGGCAATATATATATATATATATAAATGACTACTGAAACACGAAATTTGATCTTGAAAACATCGTGGATTAGTTCTTCGACTGATCCAAATACTTATTACCAGACAATCGACAATGCAACTGGAAAAATAGAAGAGATTAATGAGTCTTATACATGGTATAATGTGAACCTCCAACAAATTTTGGGCGACAGTTATTACAACCAATACACCAAATTTTCGATCCGATCTGTCGAAATCAAAACTGCACTTTTGTCGACAACATACAACACGAATTCCGCAGATGTCAACTCGGATATTTACAATAATACAATGATTGAGTATTACTTGTCGGGTCTAAATTTTGATCCAAGTGTGAATCGAGTGCTTGTACAAACTGCTGTTGAACAAATAATCCCGGCAGACAGAGCAGGTAGTGGCTTTATTTCTCCGAACCCTACTCTTATGTCGAATCAAGCACCCATCTATTATTTTAGTAAACCGGTTGCCGGTGTGAATATCAAGATTGACCGCAACGTTTTAAACACACGTGGATACCGCATAGTGAATAGTATCAACGACGTGATTGGACCTTCCATATTTATGTTTGAGATTGTCGGAATAAATTAAAATGCACAACATAATATATACAAAAAAATATGTCGTATGCAGAAAGTAGAAATTTAATTTTAAGAACCACAGACATCAGTTTTTCAAACAACCCTGTCGATTATTTCAACACTACACTTACAAGTGCAACCGGTTCAGTTTCGCAGAATAGACAAAGCATAACATGGACCAATATTAATTTAAGAACATTAATGGGCAACGAGTATTATAACCGATTTAGTCAATTTGAGTTGAAACTGATGCAGCTCTCGGTTGGGCAAACAACACAAGGACTGTTGACGGATATGTCATTCAATGCCACGAAAAATATTTATTTATCCGGATTACCGTTTACGACAGGAGAGACTCGCGTGCTTCTTATATCAACAGTTGTAAATTTGCCGGCGACCGAAGCAGGCAAAGGTGCCGCGACGGTCCAGAATGTATCGTCGTCGAATATATTTAACAAAACTGAAGTGGAGACTGTAAACATCACGATTGACATGTTCCTAAGCACTACATCGACAGAATATTACCAGCCAACAACGAGCAACTTATTATATGGTCACTCGGAGTACTTGTTCGAGATTTATGGTATCTAATCTGTGGATCCCCGGATAAATTAAAAAAAAAGTGGCATATTTAGCGGATAATAATAAAAAATATGACTATTATATAATCTGAATGTCAGTTGAAAAAAGAATTTTGTCTTTGAGTTCATACGATATTAATCCATCAACTGCGGCAAGCGACTACGCAATAGCCAGTGTAACAACTTCGGTCGGAACCATTGGTCAGAATTTTAATTATATGAATTGGACAAACGTCAATTTGAAAACCAGTTTGGGTGAGTCCTACTATAATAAGTATAGCAAGTTCTCAATCAAGCTGATTGAGTGTTTTGTGGGCAATTTAACGTATACTGATATTTCGAGCAACATTGAACAATCGGTTCGCTTCCAATTAGTGGGCAATCTGCCCTTCAAAAACTACAATGCAACACCGTATAATTTGGATAACATTAATTCAACAAACAGAGTAACTCTGTATACTGGGGTGTTGTCGAAACTTCCCCCGATGAACGCACTGTCTTCAACCGCGTCGGGCACAAAAATAAGCATCGAAGATCCACTCACCTACATTTTCACAAAGCCCGCCAGTGATGTGATAACCATGTCGATTGAAGTTGTAAAACTTTCTGGGTTAGAGTATTTAAACACACTTGGTTATGGACACTATCGATTTGTTTTTGAAATCTCTGGTTTGTAACTGGCTTTTATGTATATATATATCATATAATGGAAACACGTCTTTTGAATCTTTCATCATATGATATTAATTCAAGCGACACTTTAGCGGATTATTACAACAAAACGGTGTCCACACCTTATGGTACTGTTTCGAATAACCGCTGGTCGCTCACTTGGAATAACATCGACTTTTCCAAAGTTATGGGTGACGATTTCTACAACCGATACAACTTTTTCAAAATCACCCTTATTAATTTCAGTTTGTTGCCTGCACCAACTTCCAAAATTTCAACCGCTGTGACGGCCCAACATTACCAAGATTTTCATGTCAACTGGTTTTTGGAAGGGCTCCCTTTCTTCCCCGAGATTTCAAGTGCGCTGCTCGATACTGGCTACATTCCCATGGACCAACCGTTTGCCAGCTACACAATGAACAAAAGTTTGTCCTGGATGTTTACAAAAGTAAAGCTTACGAATTTAAGTGTACATACAAAGTGTGTGGCCACCGACTTGCCATACAATCCAGGCTCGGATGCAAACTATTTGTGGGGACATAGCTTTTTCTCTTTTGAAATCGTCGGTGTTCCAGAGGTGATTTATCCAACACCTTCGTCCATTGTATATGGCACTCCACTTTTGTCATCTTTAAATGCCAGTGTGATTTCCGGCATTTCCGGCGAGATCCAGTATTATTTGGACAACTCGAAATCCATTTCAGTCGACGGTACAAGCATTGTCAATGCCGGTGTCTCTACGATTTACGCCGATTTCGTTCCCGCCGATTCTTTTTATAACGGATTTACACAAACGGCTTCTCTCCAAATCGCCCAGGCAACCACCACAACGATTTTCGCACAACCCTCGCCAATCACTTATGGAACCGATCTCAGCACTTCACTCAGTTCGACTGGAAGTATGCCCGGCACTTTCACCTATTTCACCGATGCGAGTTTTAATAACCAAGTTTTTGGAAACACGATTTTGAATGCAGGAACCCACACGATTTATTCGCGTCTTACCCCCACATCGACAAATTATGCTGGATCTTTCGACAGTAAGCAAATTGTTGTAAACAAGGCTCCGACAACCATTACTTTCCCCAATGTCACATCCATACTTTATGGCGTCACTACTGGATCCACCGCCCTTGGCGCCCTGCTTACTGGCACAACTGCCAACATCTCAGGTGGCATCTACAATTTTTATTTAAACAACTCGTCGGGTACTGTGCTCACCACTTCCACCATTCTTGAAGCCGGCACTTACACCATATATTGCGAATACACTTCGCAAAACGATAACTATCTTTCTTCCAGTAACACCGTGTCTGTAACTATTCAAGCCCATCCGACGTCAGCGACCTACTCGATTTCGACTCCGACTTCGATTGTGTATGGAACTAATTTAACAAGTGTCTTGAATGCCACCGCCGACTTGGTTGAAGGCGTCAGTGTTGCCGGCACCGTTAGTTATTATCGCGATGCTTCCTATAACATCGAAGTCTTTTCGAGCGACATTTTGCCGTATGGCAACTACACAATCTATGCTGTTTTTCGTCCAATGAATACAAATGACTACTTGACATCAGTCGTGACCACACTGTTGACAGTTACACAAAGACCGACCGTAATTACTGGAACAACTCAAACAGTTGTATATCAAAGCGATATTACTACCGGATTGACCTCAACTGCTCTCACCGATATTGGTGGCGATGTTTCCGGCAATTTCGGGTTTTTTTCGGATAATACTTATGCAAATACTTTTGTATCCTTTGCTGGAATAGCAAGTTATAGGTACTACAAGTTATTGACAACCGCGATCCGAACCCCAACGGCAAATATTATTCAGATTGGTGAACTCAACTTCCGAAACAATGGCGCAAGAGTCGATTATTCCACTGCAACAGCATCCATGCCAGGTGGCGACAGTCCTTCCGGATACACGCCCGACAAAGCAATCGACGGCTCGCTCGATACAAAATGGATGACTCAAGATTATTCTGGCCTTACTTACACCGTTTACGATTTATATTTTGGGGATAATGTCGATTTTTTTACGAATAATACCACATATAGAACCGGCGGGGCAACATCTTACACTGGCGTTGTCACGACTATATCATCCGTAAATGCCGGCACAAATAACTATGTTCCAAGCGACCGTACCTGGGATACATACTCGGTGCAATGGCTGGGTTTCTTCAAGCCAGATGTTACGGGTGTTTGGACGTTTTATATGAATTCGGATGATGCCGGCTATATGTGGATAGGTCCAACCGCCGCAAGTGGGTTCACAACCGCCAATGCACTTATCAATAATGGCGGGTTACACTCAGGCGGAATCCAAAAAACTGGATCTATTACTTTGACTGCTGGCGTTTTCTATGATTTACGAATCCAGTTTGGTGATAATACTGGAAACGACAATATCATTTTATCATTTAAAGGACCCGCTGGTTCTTTGGCAGCAACCGCTACAACAAATGGAAGTGGATTTTATTACACTCAAAATGCAGATATTATGAACAAACCGTTGATTGTCGATTTTGGAAAACAAACTCAAATTACCGAGTACACATTTGTCACTGCGCCCGATCTCACAGACAGAGATCCTGTCAGCTGGATTTTGTATGGTTCCAACGACAATTCATTCTGGACACCTCTCGATACAAAAACAAACTTTGCAACCCCCTTGGCAAGAAAAACTTATTTGAGTTATTTCTCCCTTGTGGATAACCTAAGTGTCGGAAATTATACAGTCTATACCAGATTTGTACCGTCGAGTACTAACTATGCAATCTCAACTTCGAGTTACCAACTTACCGTAAGTCCAAAACCAACGACAATTACCTTTCCGAACATTGTCGACGTATCATACAATGCATCTTTGAGTCCGTTTATAACAGGCACGACAACGAGTGTTGCCGGTACTTTGACATTCACAGATGCCAACTCGAATGTGCTCACTACCTCGAGTTTATACAACGCGGTTGGCCAGTTTATTATCAATGCCAACTTTACGCCAGGAAGTTCAAACTACGCCAGCTCTTCCTCTGTATATTCGAATTTGTATTCTCGATTTACTCCCATATTCTCTTTTACAACAACATCTCAGTCAATCACATATGGTGCAGACTTGAGTGGAGTTTTGACACTTAATGCGCCGACATTTGACGGAGTTGCTATCGCAGGAACAAATACTTTTTACTTGAGCACCATTGGCGGAACAGTTGTAACGCAATCGACATACTTGGTCCCGGCAACATATACACTGATGTCAACTTTTGTTCCAACCGATTCAACCAAATATTACTCGGTAAATGCAAGCAACTCAAAAACACTTACGGTAGGTAAACAATATTTGTATCCACAAATTTCTTTTTATTCAGCATATTCGCAATCGACCCCAAATAATCCAATTAATTTTAGTGGACTCGTTTTAGCAGATACATCTTTAAATTCAATGACATTTACGAGTGCCCCCATTTTCTATTTTGCATATACAACAAACCAAAGCTATCCGAATGCGGTTGCACAACCAAAATTCACCGAATATGAAGTGTACAATAGTCCCATAACGAGTGGAAACTCAATATCGTACTCAACCTACGTAGAACTACAAAACTTTTCATCAACAAAGTATACTCAGGCATTTGTGAATAAAACGTTTACAATTAACAAAATCCCCACACAACTCACATTTAGCATCCCAGAAAGTGTGAAAATGCTGCAATACGGAACACCCATAACTTCGAGCCAATTGTGCGGAACCATCAAAAATACGCTTACAAATACTGCTCCTCCGAATAGTGTAATTACGTATACTCTGAGTGCGACAGACATGAGTCAAAACATTACACCCAATTCAGTGTTGAATGCCGGCACTTACTATGTCTTTGCAAACTATGTAGACGCATCGAACATTTACATGGGCGGAAACACATTTTCGAACAGAACAAACACAATCACGATTTCCAAGATCAAATCGACAGTTGCACCTCCAAATATTTCATCGATTGTATATGGAACCACACTGGACTCTTTTATCACGGGAACTACGAAAAATGCACCCGGTACGGTTCGTCATTACAAACCATCGAATAATTAAACCTACGCAAAAAAATAGCCCATTTGGTTCGAAAGGCGACTTCGTCGCCGACCACAGTCCATTTTTAGTTCTTCGACGGTTCAAAGTTATATATAATATAATATATACAAAACATGTCGAGAACACTTATTTTAAAAACCAGTGATATTTTAGCATCGAATGATGCCAACGATTATTTCAATAAAGTTGTATCCAATGCGAATGGAGTTATTGAAAACAACAGATACTCGTTTACTTGGAATATCAATTTAAGAGAAAAACTTGGCGACAGTTTTTACAACAGTTATAGCCGATTTTCGATCCAAATGAAGACATACAATGACTGCCCATTTATGGCGACGACAATTATCGATCCATCCGACACATATATGCAAGGCTATGCAAGATTGTGCATATTTAGTTTATCGGGTTTAAACTACGATCCAATGCCGTATATAAACGGCGTATCAACAAACAGCGCAGAAGTTTATTTTTCCGGTGTAAACATATTTTCTTCTGTCGCAGGAACTAATACCGGATCCTCGCATGGAACTGATAGAGATCCTCCAGTCTACTATTTTACAAAACCAACTCAAGACGCGGTGTCACTACGCATAGATATCCGTTTAACATACAACAATCAAATGTATCAACCACCAACAAGCGCGCAATTATATGGTCATCGTATTTTTGGATTTCGAATTGTAGGAATTGTATAACAGTATATATTATATAAATGACAGAAAAACGAATATTGGTTTTAAATTCACAATGGATTTCAAATTCATTAAATGCCGCGGATTATTTCAATACAACGATTTCAAATAGTGTTGGCACAATAACAAATAACCGTTACACAAATACTTGGAATAATATTAATTTGCGCCAGCTAATGGGAGACACATATTACAATAGTTATAGTAAATTCAACATCAAATTGAATTGGGCGCAAACAAGTACTTTGTCGACAACTGTTTTAGCAAATTCTTATAATAAAAGTAATACATACTGTGTTGACAATTATTTGAGTGGATTGGCATTTGATCCATCCGTGAATCAAGTCTTGGTTTTTAGCGGATCAAATGCATTACCACCGACAACAGCCGGAACAAGTTTAGGATATGGAGGCGGATACGCGCCGCAAAATCCAAGTTACGTTTTCTCGAAACCTGCGCAAGATACCGTAAATATTACAGTAAATATTGTATCAACAAATACACAACAACCCATTGTCCCTTTAACAAGTGCAGAAATTATGGGTCACAATTTATTTGTATTTGAAATAAAAGGTATAGTATAATTGTATAGAAGTATGGCAAAAGAAGCGAGATACCTTATTCTAAAATCAACCGATATATATTCATCAAATAACGCCGACGATTATTTCAACAAGACGGTTGACAATGCATATGGAACGGTTGCGCAAAACCGTCGAAGCATCACATGGAAAAATGTGAATTTGCGAAAAATCATGGGGGACGAGTATTACAATATGTACAGCAAGTTTACAATTCGGTGTGTCAATCGCGGCAATGGTGTAACCACAACTGGTCAAATGTTATCGACACTCACAGAATCAAATGAAATGATGCGTGTTGTATTTTATTTGTCGGGGCTATCATTCGATCCGTCTGTAAACAAAGTTTTGGTTGACGCGGGTTATCTGAGTAAACTTCCCAATATTGGTTCTGCTGGTCTGGCAAATCCAACGACAATTTACTATAACAATGACGAAAATTTTTTGTATGTTTTTTTTAAACCAGCTGGCGAGGTCAATTTAAAAATCGACATTCTGAAATATACTGACGAGCAATTTTACCAACCAACTGCGAGCACATCTCTCCATGGACACAGTGTGTATAATTTTGAAATATTAGGTATAGTCTAAAAAAAAATTGATATCTATACAATGTATATATATCAATGTCAACAACAATCACATTGTTTAGTTACGATATAAATCCATCCATAAACGTAAATGATTACGCAACCGCTGATGTGGTTACATCGAATGGAACCATTGGGCGCCAGTTTCAGTACATGATTTGGAACAATATTAATTTAGAAACTCTGGTTGGATCTACGTTTTTTAATGCGAATAGTAAATTTACAATCCGCTTGCTCCATTGTGCAATATGCGATTTGTGTGGAAATTCTACTTATGGATTTGATGCAAATACCGCATCAAGAATTGAGAATGCAACTGTTGAATTTATATTGAGTGGGCTCGATTTCAATCCAGTGCCTTACTCTCATATTAATCCGGCAAATACTGGAGCATCAATTTTAACTTCTCCATTGGCACAGCTTCCATCAAGCGCAACCGCGGTTGCAACATTTCCAGGTGCACGAAACAATAAAGGCATGGTTTATAGATTCAATAAACCGACCGGAAATCTCACACTGAAGATTGATAGATTTATTCCAAACACCAACACCTATGCACCAACGACTGCATTTGGATATGGACATTTCAAATTTTTGTTTGAGATATGCGGAAGCCAGTGAAACAATTATGTATAGATATCATATAATGGATACACGAACGTTCAGACTTTCATCATATGATATAAGCCCCAGTAATAATTTAGCCGATTATTACAAGCAAACTGTTACCACACAGTATGGCAAGGTGGCCGACAATCGTATGTCGTTAACTTGGAACAACGTCAACTTACAGCAAATCGTTGGTGACGATTTCTACAACGCTTACAACCGGTTCACAATTCGGTTAGTAAACCACGCTTGGTTTGGTGCACCAACATCGGACTCTGGCGCGGCATTAAATCCACAAATATACCAGGACAGCTTTGTAAATGTGTATTTAACCGGTCTGCCTTTTTACCCACCTGTGTACAATAGTCCCAATGGAGCACTCGTCAACACACTCACCTATGGCGCAATGAGTACAACAACTGGAGGCACTGTCGGTTCAAATGTGGCTACAAATAGTGTTCGATTGTCTTTTCTCAAGACGAATAGTGTAAACTTGAGCGTAAATATACGATGTGTAGCGACAGAACAGCCTTATAGTCCAGGCGATATTTCCACTTATGTATGGGGTCATTCGCAGTATTATTTCGAAATTACTGGTGTTCCTGATGCGCCCCTCATTACATACGACGATTTGACCAACAGTTCGCTTTTGAGTTCTGGATCACACACCATTTACACCGAGTTGACACCCACCGATCCCGCCAACTATTTTGCAAGTTCCAATGTTACCAATATTAGTGTTTTGGCTTACGAATCGTCGATTTCGTTTGCTGCATCGATTCCAACATCCATTGTTTACGAAACCAATTTAACAGCCGTGTTAATTACTAGTGTCGGTGTAACTTCTGGTGGAGTAACCCCAGAAGGAACCACGCGCTACTATTTGGATAGTGTCTTTACCGAAGAAATCACGGCTGCGTCAATTCTCAATTACGGAAGCTACACTATCTACGCTCTGTTCACACCTACCAGCGCGGATTATGCCAACTCGTCTGCATCGACCACCCTGATTGTAACACAAAAATCCTCCACAATGACTTATGCAAGTCTTCCATCGATTGTCTATGGCACAACCATGGAATCCAGCATGATAGCGACAAGTACTGCTCCTGGAACTATCACATACTACTATGACGCTGAATATACAGAGGTTGTCAATATGGACGATGTAAAGAATGTCGGAACTTACACAATTTATGCAAGGTATGTTTCTGAAGCCAACAACTATACGCCATCGACTGCAAGCTCGTCGTTGACGGTTACTGCGGCACCAACCACGGTCACGCTCGGACCTCTTGCGGATATCACTTATCCCACAACTATAGCTGCTAGCTTGAACGCCTCGGCTTCAATGGAGGGTACGATCAACTATTATTTGGATAGTGCTTACACCCAGCTTGTCGCGTCGACTGATGTTTTTAATGCCGGATCGTATACGATATATGCACTGTTTACTCCATCCAGTTCAAATTATAGTTCGTCCGCCGCAAACGCCGGCATCGTTGTCAACAAATATGCGCCTACAATTACTCTTCCCGCGATTGCTTCATTTGTATACGGAACCACTTTGAGCGACTTTATCACTGGAACAACTGTTGACATAAGTGCAGGAACTTTGAGCTTTCAACTCAACAACGAGAACGGCGAGTTACTCACCAGTTCAACCGCGCTTCGTGTTGGCTCTTATACGATCTTTTGCAAGTTTACTCCCACCGATACAACCAATTATTTTGTCGCAACGAGTACCGCATCTTTGACGGTAACAACCCAGTCAACAACGATTGAATTTTCTGAAACCATTCCCATCTCTTTCGAGTATGAGACAACTCTTGCAAATGTCTTGGTTACAACTGCAAGTGAGGCTGGCACAATAAATTACTACTACATTTCGAATGGCACTGCGGTTGCAGTAACTGCTTCCACCGTACTATCAGTCGGCACTTACACTTTGTATGCTCAGCTAATCCCGACAAATACCGATTATGCGTCGTCGACTGCTTCGACTGTGTTGACAGTAACGTTCAAGACGCCCACTGTAAATTATTCCAATTTGCCGAGTATTACATACAGAACAACCGCAAGTTCATCGTTGAATGCCACAGTAAGTCCCTCGATAGCGGGTTCTTTCCGCTATTTCTTGAATGTCGATCAAACCGGCGAAATTCTCTCTTCCACCGTATTGAACGCAGGCACTTATACAATTTATGCCTATTTCACACCTTCCAACAATAACTATACAAGCGAGTTTGCATCGACCACTCTTACCGTAAACAAATTTCAGCCAGTACTGGACTTTGGCTCGAGCTCGATTGTTTATGGAACCCAAATTGCGGGTTCATTGAACGCCACGGTTGAACTCTCGATTCCCGGTACAATTGCTTATTATTTGGATAGTGGTTTCACAGAGGCTGTCGCGACAACTGATGTATTCGAAGTTGGCACATATACTTTGTATGCTTTATTTACACCTACAAATTCTTCGAATTATGAAACCGCAACAATTAGCGAAACCGTGACTGTAACAAAACAGCCAACCACACTTAGTTTCCCCAATATTTCGTCTTTTGTATACGAGACCACTTTGGCAAACTTTATTGCGGGCACAACCGTGGCCAACGGTGTTGCAGGAGCTTTCCATTTTTACCTCAACAATTTGAGTGGAACAGTCCTTTCGAGTTCAACCGTTTTGGAGACCGGTGTCTATACAATTTTCTGCCAGTTTGTCCCAACTGATTCAACCAACTATTCGTCCACTAGCGGCACCAAGTCTTTGACAGTAACCGTACTGGCTACAACAATTGTATTCGCTTCCTCGATCCCAAGTTCGATTGTATACGGAACAACGCTGTCGCAAGTTGTAAATACCGTCGTTACCCCAAGTGTTGGCGGAACGGTTAGATACTACACCAACAGCAGTTATACCAACGAAGTATTTTCGTCAACTGTTCTCGGTGTTGCCAATTACACTTTGTATGCAGTTTTCACTCCAGAGATGGATGACTACTCGCCTTCATCTACATCTACGCAATTGTCGGTGACCAAAGCGACAACCACCGTTACTTACCCCGCACTTTCGAGTATTGCGTATGGAACCACTATGAGTTCCAGTTTTACCGCCTACGTGAGCCCAAGTATGCAAGGAGTTTTTAACTACTACTATTTCAGCGCGTTTTTCGTCAATGGCACGAATAAAGTCTCTCTATCTTCAACTACAGTTTTGAACAGCGGAACTTATACAATTTATGCAAACTTTGTGCCAAGCAGTTCGAATTACAGCGGGTCGACAAGCAGTCAGACTTTGACTGTAAATGCCACCCCCACGACTGTGATATACAACAATTTGCCCAATATTGCATATGCGACAACTTTGGCATCAAGTTTGAATGCCACGATTTACCCCAATATTAGTGGAACCATGAAGTATTACATTGATACCGAGCAAGTCTTCCCGACCACATTGTTGGAAGTTGGCACATATTCGATTCGCGCTACATTTACACCAACCAGTAATAATTATATGACATCGACCACGACAAAGTCGCTCACAGTCACCAAGATTTCGCCAACAATTGTGTTCCCCAGTGTTTCATCGATTGTATATCAGACCACGTTGGCCGACTTTATCAGCGGCACCAGTGTTGGAGATGTCTCAGGAACATTCGTCTTTCGCAGAACCGATACAAATGGTGATGAACTCTTGAGCACAACTGTGTTGGCAGTTGGAAGTTATACCATCTTTTGCAGATTTCAGCCAACCGATACGGCGCACTATTCTGCTGTCGAATCTACAAAGTCCCTTGTGGTTACCGGCATGCCAACCTCATTGGCATATTCGCCATCGATAGCGTCCTCTGTTGCCTATGAAACCACTCTTGCTGATATTTTGAGTACAGTTGCTAGCCCAGCGATTGCCGGAACTACTGTATATAAAGTTGGCACAACTGTGGTTACCGGGAGTTCCGTGCTCGATGCAGGTACCTATGTGATCACCGCCACGTTCACACCTACCGACACGGATTACGCCGAGTCGACTGCCACTACAACATTGGTAGTAACCGCATTACCAACTACACTTTCTTTTAGTATTGCATCATCCATTGTCTACGGCACCACCCTCAACAGTAGTTTAACCGCGACTTGTGCTACGCCCGGAACGATTGCTTACTATTACGACAGTGCGCACACAAGCGTAGCGACCGGAAACGATGTACTCGATACCGGCAGCTATACCTTGTATGCGGTCTTTACTCCTTCTACTGCAAACTATTTGTCGTCTACTGCATCGGCGAGTTTGACCGTGGTCCAAAGCGCGACAACGCTTGCATTTGCACCTTCAGTTCCCACTGTTCTCACATACGAGACGACACTTAGTGCGGTCCTTAGTTCAATTGTCAGTCCAACTGTGAGTGGAACTACTGCTTACTATTACTTGACTACAGATTCTTCGCGTGTCGATGTCAGTTCGACCACCGTTTTGAGTGTAGGATCATACACAATTCGAGCAGA
>Ga0129333_10001113_pt1 | contig 24015 bp, 22 predicted proteins | sample CPB6_08_DNA_FD_94474 | JGI IMG/M metagenome (GOLD analysis project Ga0129333, IMG submission 94474) | Freshwater to marine salinity gradient microbial communities from Chesapeake Bay, USA - CPBay_Sum_0.6_0.8_DNA | ecosystem: Environmental > Aquatic > Marine > Coastal | place: USA: Chesapeake...
CCCTGCTGCACATCGACCGGCAGCAGTCCCTGCCGGCGACGGGGTGAGGCACGTGCCGTGGATTTCGCCCACCTTCACGTGGCATCGGCCTACTCGATGCGCCACGGCGCCTCGATGCCTGCCCAACTCGTCGCCCACGCCGTCGAGCACGGCCAGTCGACGCTCGCGCTCACCGATCGCGACGGCGTCTACGGCGCGGTGCGCTTCGTCCAGGCCTGCGACGCGGCCGGCATCACGCCGGTGCTCGGCGCCGACCTGGCCCTCGATCTGCCGCACGTCAATTCCCGATACGTCAATCCCCGAGACGTCGGTGGAGCAGGGCGCCCCATGCCTCCGGGCGCCCGTCCTCCGGACGCAGGGAGGGGCCTACCCGACGGGGTAGGCGCCCCTGCCCGAGGCGGTGCGTGGGTGGACCCCCGCCATCCACGCGCCGTCCTCCTCGCCCGCGATCGGCAAGGCTGGTCATCACTGTGCAGGCTCATCAGCGCGATGCACGCCGCAGAGGATCACACCGACTCTCGAGCCGTGGCCGTCTCCCTCGAGCAGATCGCCGCGCACGCTGACGGTCTCGTCGCACTTCTCGGCCCGCACTCAGCCGTAGCCGAAGCGCTCGCCGCGCGCCGGCCTGACGTTGCCGATGCACTTATCGCGCCGTGGCGTGAGATCTTCGGCGATCGCTTGCGCATCGAGGTCGTCAGCCACCGGGCGCAGAGCGGCACCTTGTCGACCGCTGTTGCCGCGCGGATGCTCGGCTGGGCACGTGAGCGCGGCATCACCCCGGTGCTCGCGCACGCCGTCCGCTACGCCGAGCCCCGCCAGGGGCGCATCGTCGATGTCCTCGATGCCACGCGCCGCCTCGTCGCTCTCGACGATCGTCACCGCGACCGCATCAACGCCCAGGGCTACCTCACGTCCACCGCCTTCATGGCCGATCTCGCCGAAGAGATCGCCCGAGCCGCGGGCACCGGCTGGCGCTCCGCACGCGATCTGCTTGCCGCCGCGGTCCAGGTCGCGGGGGAGTGCGCCCTCACCCCGGCTGACCTCGGCATCGGCGAGGTCGTCGTACCCGAACTCGACGTCGTCGCCCCTGGGCAGCGGGTCCCCGCCGATGCCCTGCTGCGCACACGTTGCGAGTCCGGGCTCGACCGCTACCGCGGCGCCGAACGCATCGCCGCGCGCCACCGTCTCGAGGAGGAGCTGCGCACCATCGCCACCCTCGGCTTCGCCACCTACTTCCTCACCGTCGCCGAGGTCGTCGATCTCACCCGGGCCTTGAGCATCCGCGTCGCCGCGCGCGGCTCCGGTGCCGGCAGCCTGGTCAACCACCTGCTCGGCATCTCCGGCATCGATCCGATGCGTCATAGCCTGCTCATGGAGCGCTTCCTTACCCCGCTGCGCCGCGAGCTGCCCGACATCGACATCGACGTCGAATCTGCGCGTCGGCTCGAGGTGTACGACGCGATCATCGAGCGCTTCGGTGTCGAGCGTGTCGCCACCGTATCGATGATGGAGACCTACCGCGTGCGCCACGCCATCCGCGACGTCGGTGCCGCCCTCGCGATGCCACCCGGTGAGATCGATGCCTTCGCCAAGGCATTCCCGCACATCCGCGCGCGCGGCGCCCGTCAAGCGCTCGCTGACCTACCCGAACTGCGCGACTCCGGCATCGGTCGCCTCACCGCCCGCGGCGAACTCGACCACTTCTGGGATCTCGTCGAGGGACTCGACGGCCTGCCGCGCCACATCGCCATGCATCCCTGCGGCGTGCTGCTCTCCGACGCCAGCCTCCTGGACCGCACCCCCGTCGAGCCGAGCGCGCAGGGCTATCCGATGAGCTCCTTCGACAAGGACGACGTCGAGACCCTCGGCCTGCTCAAGCTCGACGTCCTCGGCGTGCGCATGCAGTCCGCCCTCGCCCACGCCGTCGCCGAGGTCGAGCGCATTGATGGTGAGCACATCCACCTCGACACTGTGCCGCTCGACGACTCCGTGACGTACACCCTCATCCAGTCCACGCGCACCCTCGGCTGCTTCCAGATCGAGTCGCCCGGTCAGCGCGAACTCATCGGCAAGTTCGCTCCCGACACCTTCAACGACATCATCATCGACATCTCGCTCTTCAGGCCCGGCCCGGTGAAGTCCGACATGGTCACGCCCTTCCTGCGCGCGCGGCAGGGCTGGGCCGATCCGGTCTACATCCACGACGACCTGCGCCCCATCCTCGCCGAGACCTACGGTGTCGTCGTCTTCCACGAGCAGGTGCTGCGCATCGTCGCGACGATGACCGGCTGCTCCCTCGCCGAGGCCGACGAGACGCGCCGGTCCATGGGCTCGCCCGAAGGCCAGGACGACGTACGCGTGTGGTTCTATCCCGCCGCACTCGCCCACGGATACGACCTGCCCACCGTCGAGCGCGTGTGGGAGGTGCTGCGCGCCTTCGCGTCCTTCGGCTTCTGCAAGGCTCACGCGGCGGCGTTCGCGCTGCCGACCTATCAATCCGCGTGGTTCAAGGCCCACCATCCGGCGGCGTTCCTCGCCGGGGTACTCACCCACGACCCCGGGATGTATCCCAAGCGGCTCATCCTCGACGACGCGCGCAGCCTCGGCATCACGATCCTCGGCGTCGACATCAACAGGTCGGAGCAGGCGTACACCGTCGAGCGCGTGGGTGATCCAGTCGCGGCAGACCCACGTGATCCCGGTTATCAAGGCTTAGCGGACTCCGTAACCCTTGATAACCGTGGCGAACCGGCTGCCTACGCCATCCGCGTCGCGCTCGCCGATGTCAAGGGTATGAGCGAGGCCGAGATGGAGCGCATCGTCGAGCGCCGGCCCTACTCCTCCCTGGCCGACTTCTGGCGTCGCGCGTCGGTGAGTCAGCCGGTCGTCGAGCGGCTGGTGCTCACCGGGGCGTTCGATGCGCTGCACGGGGTCGGCGACGCCGATCGCCAAGCGGGATGGCTCCGCCGGCCCGATGGCGATCCACTACGCCGGCGGAACCACCGCATCACCCGGCGCGACCTGCTGCTCCAGGTCGCCGACCTCGCTGCCGGCGGCCCGCGGCCTACTCGCTCCGAGAGCGGCGTCGAGCAGCTCAGCTTCGACGCCCTCGCTGGCGACGCCCCGCCGCAGCTCACCGGCCTGCCGGAGATGGGGCCCGCCGATCGGGTGCGCACCGAGATGGAGGTGCTCGGCCTCGACGTCAGCCACCACGTCGTCGACTTCTATGCGCCGATGCTCGATGCACTATCGGCGATGCGCCCGCCCCTGGTGCGCGGCCGCGACTTCCTCGCCCTGCGCTCGCAGGCCGAGATCCTCATCGCAGGAGTGAAGGTCGCGGTGCAGACCCCACCGGTGCGCAGCGGCCGGCGCGTCATCTTCCTCACCCTGGACGATGCGACCGGCCCGGTCGACGCGGCGTTCTTCGACGATGTGCAAGGCCCCTACGCCTCGACCGTCTTCGGCTCCTGGCTGCTGCTCGTGCGCGGCGAGATGCGTCGCACCGGACCGCGTGGGGTCTCCCTGCGCGCGACCGGTGCATGGGACCTCGGCACAGTTCACGAGGAGTGGCGCCATGGCGGAGTGGGTGCGGTGATGGAGTTGGTCGCTGCCTCCCCGCGGCCCGCACCACCCCAGGCCCGGCGGGACGACGAAGCCGCCCCTGTCGGGCTGCCGCGTCGCGTGCTGGTGCACGCCAGCGGATTCCGGCAGTCGCCGTACGCCGACATCAAGCCCGCCGGTGGCGATCACGCCAGGGCGCCTGCCCCGTCCAAACTGTGGCACTCCACTCCCGGGAGCAGCGGGTGGTAGGCGCGAGCCCATCGCCGAGAGCGAGGATGGGGCCATGAGCCGCAGCCAGTTGCGCCGCACCCCCGGCGCCACGGGACTGGGCACCGACGACACCGGATGCACGATCCTGCACATCGATATGGATGCGTTCTACGCCTCCGTCGAGCTCGTCACGCGCCCCGAACTCCGTGGCAAGCCGGTCATCGTCGGCGGCGGCGGACGCGGAGTCGTGCTCTCAGCCACCTACGAGGCTCGCGCGATGGGGGTGCACTCCGCGATGCCGATGTCGCGCGCACGTCGCGCGGCTCCTGATGCGATCGTCATCGAGCCGCATCACGAGCGTTACGCCGAGGTCAGTGCCGGTGTCATGGCGCTGTTCAACTCCATCACCCCGCTCGTCGAGCCACTCAGCCTCGACGAGGCGTTCCTCGACGTCTCCGGTGCCCTGCGTCGACTCGGCTCGCCCACCGCGATCGCCGAGCTCATTCGCGCACGTGTCTACGACGAGCAGCGCATCACCTGCAGCGTCGGCGTCGCACCCACGAAGTTCGTTGCCAAACTCGCCTCCACCCAGATCAAGCCCGACGGCCTGCTCGTCGTGCCGGCCGACAAGATCACGGCGTTCCTGCACCCCCTGCCCGTCGGTGCCCTGTGGGGAGTGGGGGAGCGCACCGAGGAGCGCCTGGTTTCCCTGGGCCTGCGCACCGTCGGGGATATCGCTCACACCCCGGTCGACACCCTCGTCCGCGCACTCGGCCAGGCGTCTGGGCAACGGCTGCATGACCTGGCCTGGGGGCGAGACGATCGCGATGTCGTCCCGGACGCTGCCGAGAAGAGCATCGGCAACGAAGAGACCTTCGCGCGCGATGTCGACGATCCGCAGGTGATCGCGCGCGAGATCCTGCGCTTGGCGCAGAAGGTAGCCGCGCGCGTGCGACGCCACGAGATCCGCGGGCGCACCGTCGTCCTGAAGATTCGCTTCGCCGACTTCACCACTATCACCCGATCGCGCACCCTCGACACTCCGACAGACGTCGGCCAGGTCATCTACGAGACGGCTCTCGAGCTCTACGCCGCCCTCCGCCTGCAGCGTGCGCGCATCCGGCTGGTCGGGGTCCGGCTCGAGGGCCTGGTTGACCTCGAGGGCAGCGCCGAGCAACTGCTCTTCGACGACGGTCTTGGCGCCTCCCCGGTCGACCGTCGAGCCGCTGAGGTGGCCGCCGACCGGCTCCGGGACCGCTTCGGCCACGACGTCGTCCGGCCCGCTCGCCTCTGGACCCACGAGGAGTCTCCTTGAGGGCGTCCCCCCATGCCAGCGAGGCCGTGCATGATTCGGGTGGGCCATTTCGACCCGTCGGGTTTCCAGACTGGCCGGTCCCGCCTATCCTGTGAGGAAGCACTCGAGAGGAGGTCCGCGGTGCCGCTGTCCGAGCACGAGCAGCGTCTGCTGGAGCAGATGGAGCGCGCCCTCTACGCCGAGGACCCCAAGTTCGCCACCTCCCTGCGCAGCGCCTCTGCGGGCCGCGCCAGTCGTGGCCGCGCCGCTCTCGGCGTGCTCGTCCTCCTCGGCGGCGTCACGCTCCTCATGCTGGGCGCGATCCTGCCCCTCATCGCCCTCGGTGTCGCCGGCTTCGTCGTCATGGTGATCGGCGCGACCTTGACCTATCTCGGCCTTCGCGGTCGACCCGCGGCGCCCGCTGCCGACGGTGAGGCTGCGCCGGAGACGGGCGATGCCGCACCGCGACGTGCCCCCAAGCAGTCATCGGGCTTCATGAACCGACTCGAGGATCGCTGGCGCAAGCGCCGCGACGAGGGTCCCCAGCGCTAGTCACTGCAGCGCCGGACACTGCCGCGCTAGACCTTCTGCTCGACTTTCCCGCCTAGGACCGTGCTGTCGCGCATGCCGCCGCCCAGCAACGACGCGGGGGCCAGGCGTGCTCGGATACGCCGTCCCCGCACCGCACCTCGATCCGCGGCCTTGCGCAGCACCCTGAGATCGGCGCGCAGTTCCGCTGGCGACGGGGGAACGACGTCCATGGACGGCGGTGCGTAGCGCACCTGCTCGATCCACCAGACGAGCCGGCGCAGAGCTGCGCGCTCGGTTTCGCCGAGGCGCACCTGCTTCGCCAGCGCATTGGCGGCATCGCGCGGCGTCGACGCAGATGACCACGACCAGCCCAGGTCCGTGATGCTCTCGCCGAGATCGCGCCAGGTGGCCTCGATCCGCTCGCGCCCGTCGGGTCGCGATGTACGCCGCCTGCGCCGCAAGGCGACGATGGCCGATGGCAGCATCACGAGCACGATGATCGCCGCGACCGCAGCGAGGACGAGCAGCAGAGGCGCACCGGACGCTGTCGCGCCCGCCGCGGGTGCTGCGATGTCGGGTGCGGTCGGCTCGGGCGCCTGGCTGGGCGCCGGAGCCTCCGGCGACTCCCGGTCGGCGCGATCGCGTGAGTATCCGGGTTGCACCACTCCCGCGCCGACGCGTGGCGTGGGCTCGAACCACACCCAGCCGATCCCGTCGAACCACAGTTCGGGCCACGCGTGCGCGTTGCGCGCCTGCACGACGTACTCGCCGTCATCGGTGATGCGGCCACCCGTGAAGCCGACGATTACGCGTGAAGGGATGCCGACCGCGCGTGCCATCAGCGCCATCGTGCCGGCGAACTGCTGGCAGTAGCCGATGCGCTCGTCGAGGAAGGACTCCAGGGGATCCGCGCCCGGCGGAGTGACGACGTTGGTGCTGTAGGAGAACCCGCCGTTCTCGGTGAAGAAGTCGACGAGCGCCTGAGCCCGGGCGTACGGCGTTTGGGCGTTCGCCGTCACCTCGTCGGCGATGGCGGCCAATTGCGGTGAGATGTCATCGGGCAGGCGTAGGTAGGGAAGGAGCGGATCGGGGGCCCGGCGCGTCGCGTCGCGCAGCTCGGCTCGCGTGGGATCGATGTCGTACGAGGCGACGGAGTACGCCGCATCCCGGCTGGAAACGCCGACGCCGCCCACGGTGCGCGTTTGCGGATCCCAGGTCCATCGCTCGTCGAGCGGTTCGCCCAGCGAAGTGATGGCGGAGCCGGCGTAGGGCACGGGCAGCTGCGCGTTGTCCAGGTCGCTGATGCGCACGTCCCATGTCGACTCGCTGATGCGGCTCACACCGCGGAGGTCGGGCGTGCCGAGTGGATCGGTGATCGGCACGCGCACGGGTGTCTCGCTTGCGCGCCAGGTGACCCCGTCGAAGACATCGAGACTCACCAGTCGCAGGTAGCTATCGCCGTCGCTCGTGGTGCGATAGCGCAGGACTTCGCGTTCGGGGTTGTCGACCAGGTCGCGACGCAGGGAGGCAAAGGGGTCGACGCTGATCGGGCCCTGTCCGCCGATGCCGGGGCGGTCGCCCGAGGGGCTCACCCAGACGGGTTCGCTCAGTCCGGGGATCGCCGTGGGAAGCAGCAGTGCGGCCACGACGGCGATGAGTGCCACCTGGAGTGCGGCGCCGGCGGTGGCAGCGCGGGGGCGGCGCGCACGCGGATGCGAACGGGGGCCGGAGGCGGCATCGCGCTGCGGGGCGCGACGTGCGAGCAGCGGGCCCCATGCCCGTGCGTCATCGCGCGCGTCAGCCGCCAGGAGCAGCAGCCAGCCGATGATCGCCAGCGGCAGCAGCCACCACGGCACCCCGCCCCGGACGACGGCGGCTGGCAGCGCGTAGACCAGCAGCAGGGGTATGCCGGCGAGCGCGGGCAGGCGCAGGGTCACGCCGATGGTGTCGACGGTGAGTGCCACCAGACCGAGGCCGCCGACCGCGAGGAAGATGAGGGTGTCGGTCGTGGGGACCGGCGCGAGCGCCGCCTCGGCCTCGGTGAGCGCCATGCGTGCGAGCTCCTGCAGCTCGCCTAGGGCGACAGGCCCGGGAAGGACGCCGAGGGCCGCGGCTGGCTGGACGAACATCACGGTGAGCAGGGTGAGCAGGGCGAGCAGCTGCAGGATGGGCTGAAGCGGCGCGGGCAGCCCCACCGCGCGCGACGCGGCCCCCACGGCGGCCATGAGGAGGACCGACAGCAGGGTCGGGATGATCCAGCGACCGGAGTCAAAGAGCGGCAGCACACTCAGTGACGCCGTCAGGGTGGCGATCGCCGCGGCGATGGTCGCGGCGGGCCGAACGCGTTCGACGAGGCTGGTCATCGGATCCCCGCGAGGGTCGCGTCGTCGATCGTCGATTGCCATGCGGCGGCTAGGGAACCCTGGGGTGAGGCGATCGTGGCCGCATGCCACCCCTGCGCGCGCAGCCGCCCCAGCGCATCGCGGGCATCCAGACCCGGCTCGCCCCAGGCAGTGACGTCGACGACGAATGCGAGCGAGCGGTGGTGCACGGGCGGTACGACCTCAAGGGCTGCGGATGTCCCGGGAAGGATGACGACGGACAGATCCGAGCCGGTTCGCATCGCCTCACGGCCGGCGGCAGGTGTCACGGTGGCGAGTGCCTCGAGCACGCGCGCATGACCTGCCGGCCCCTCGGCCTGCGCGACCAGGCAGCGGCCGTCGAGGGTGTCCAGGCGAACGGACCACCCTGCGGTGAGCAGGTGGGCGCACACGCTCGCGGCCATGCTGAGGCCGACCTCGAGAGGTGAGGCGGCGCCGCCGACACGATCGGGTGCGACGTCGACGGTCACGGTGGCGTGGCGGGTCCACGGCTGCTCTTCGCGGCGGACGAGGAGCTCGTCCCCGTGCGCGGATGCGCGCCAGTGGATGCGGCGCAGGTCATCCCCGGGCCGGTACTCGCGCGGGATGATGTCGTCCTCGCCGCCGGCGCTGAGCGCGGACGACGCACGATCCCCACGCCCTCGGCGGTCGGCGTCCACGGCCCCGTCGAGAGCGATGACGCGCGGTACGACGAGCACGCTTTGCGTCGAGGTGAAGGAGCGCGTGAGGCGCACGAGGCCAAACGGGTCGACCGCGGTCACCGAGAGAGGACCGACCTCGAATCGGCCGCGCTGCGACGCGTCGAGGGAGTACGTCGTCGAGCGGGAGCCCTGCGACTCGACATTCTCGAGCACGCGGAAGACCGGTGACCCCAGACTTGGATCGACCGCTTCCTCGAGAAGCAGTGTCCCGGTGCGACCGCGTGCGAGGTTGGTCACCGTGAGGGTTGCGACGGCGGTGCTGCCCACGGGCACGTGCGTGGGGGAGATGGTGCGCTCGGCGCCGAGTCGGAAGTGCGTGCGATTGGCGAGCCACGCGGAGATAAGCGGCAGGGCGAGGATGAGGACCGCGATCCGCAGCACGTCGCGCTGGCCTGAGAGGGCCGCGCCGACACCGAGACCGAGACCGACGGCAATGAGTGCCTTGCCTCGGAAGGTCAGCGCCTTGAGTGCGCGCTTCACGCGATCGTCCTCACGTGCTCGCGGGCAGCGGCACTCGCGCCACGATCTCGGCCACGATGTCCTCGGCGCTCGTGCGCCCGAGGTGCGCATCAGTGGTGAGCACGAGGCGATGAGCAAGGACAGGCCCGACTAGGCGCTGCACGTCGTCGGGGAGCACGTGCCCGCGACCGGACAGTGCGGCCGAGGCCCGGGTGGCGCGCAGGAGGTGGAGCGCCGCGCGGGGCGACGCGCCTAGGCGAACCTGAGGATGTGACCGCGTGGCCGTGACGAGGTCGACGACGTAGGCATCGATGGCAGGGGCGACGTAGACCTGGCGGACGACGTCGATCATGTCGCGCACCTCGGCGGCATCGGTGACCGATGCGATCGCCTCGAGCGGCTCGTCGGCGCCGTGGGCCTGCAGCATGGCGATCTCAGACGCGCGGTCGGGATATCCCATGTGCACCCGCGCCATGAAGCGGTCGCGCTGCGCCTCGGGCAGCGGATAGGTGCCCTCCATCTCGGCCGGATTCTGCGTCGCGATGACCATGAATGGCCGACCGAGCAGATATGTCGTGCCATCGACGGTGACCTGGCCCTCTTCCATGCACTCCAGCAGCGCGGACTGGGTCTTGGGCGAGGCGCGGTTGATCTCATCGCCGAGGACGACGTTGGCGAAGACCGCCCCCGGCTTGAACTCGAAGTCACGCGTCTCGCGGTTGAACACGCTCACGCCCACGACGTCTCCGGGCAGCAGGTCGGGTGTGAACTGGATCCGGCGCACCGAGCAGCCCAGTGCGCGCGCCAACGACTTGGCGAGCATCGTCTTGCCGACTCCGGGGACGTCCTCGATGAGCAGGTGGCCGCCGGCGAGCAGCACGGTCACGGTGAGGCGCACGGTCTCCGGCTTGCCCGAGATGACCGATTGCACAGCAGAGCCGACGCGCGCGGCGGCCTCGACGGAGGTGGTGGACGCGTCCGAGGTCATGGTCGATTGTCACCCCTGGGGCCCGATGAGGCCACCGGGCGCCTAGGGGCAGGATGGGGGCATGGCCACCGTGCACCCTGCCCAGTTGGGGCGATTCTTCGAGGACTACGCCGTCGGCGACACCTACCAGCACCCCTTCGGGCGCACCATCTCCGAGGCGGACTCCACGTGGTTCACCCTGCTCACCTGCAATACCAATCAGAACCACTTCAACGCCCACCTGGCTGAGTCCAACCCGATCACGGGCGGGCGCATCATCGTCAATTCCGGGCTGACGGTGGCGCTGGTCCTGGGGCTGTCGGTCATCGACATGAGCCAGAACGCGGTCGCCAACCTCGGCTGGACGGACATCAAGCTCACGCACCCGGTCTACATCGGCGACACGATCTACGCAGAGAGCATCTGCATCGACAAGCGTGGGAGCTCATCTCGTCCCGAGATGGGCATCATCACCATGAAGACCCGTGGTCTCAACCAGGACGGCGACGAGGTCGTGTCATGGCTGCGCACCGTGATGATCCCCAAGCGCACGTCGGGCATCGGCCAGGACTACTTCCCGCAGGCCAAGTCGGGCCCGCTGGCGATGCCGGAGGCGTGATGGCCATCGCGCGGTTCCAACTCGTCGCCCTGGACTGCCCGGATTCGCGCGCGCTCGCGGCCTTTTACTCCGCGATCACCGGCTGGCCCGAGTCACACCCGCACGACGACTATCCGGAGTGGATCCAACTCGTTGGTGACAGCGGCGCCACGCTGGGCTTCCAGCAGGTTGCCGACTACTCCCCGCCGCAGTGGCCGGGCCAGGAGCATCCGCAGCAACTGCACCTGGACTTCACCGTCCCCGATCTCGATGCGGGGGAGGCGGCTGTCCTTGCGATCGGGGCCGAGAAGCACGCGTGGCAGCCCTCGCCCGACGACTTCCGTGTGTTCCTCGATCCCGCCGGGCACCCGTTCTGTCTGGTGCACGACAGATTCGACATCTGACGACCGTCGCAGCGCTGCACGGCCTCCGCCCGCAATCGACGCTAACAGCGGTCTTAGCGTCGATTGCGGGCGGAACTCGTGCAGTGACTACTCAGCCGGCGGTGCGGGAGGCACCGGCGTCGGGCCGTCGCACTCCGGCTTGGCAGGCTTGCCGGCGAAGCGATCAGCGATCCAGGTCACGACTTGCGGGCCAGCGGTCTTTGCCGCGGCGATGTGACCGATGTCGCCCATCCAGAGCATCGTGAGGTTGGATCCGGCCGCGCACCACTTCTCCTGCAAGACGGCGTTGGGCCACGCGAGGACCACGTCGTCGGCCGTTCCCTGCGCGACGAAGACGGGCATGTCGGCCGGAAGAGGCGGGGGAGTCTGCTCCTGCACGATCCGGGCCCAGGGGGCAGAGTCGGCCGGGTTGATCTCGAAGTACTGGCCGCCCAGGTTGCTGCGCACCTGGCCCTGGAGGGCAGCCCAGATGATGCACGCGTCCGCGAGACTCTCGGTGTTGTCGATTCCCGCGGGCGTGATCACGCCGTCAAGGGGGAGACCCGGGTCGATGTCACGCCAAGCGACCGTGGCCTCAGGGCCGATGGCCCAGCCGACGACGCTGTCCCACTGTGCGCCCATGATGAGACCGAGTTCCGCGGCGGGGGCCGCGGCAGCGACGCCGACGAGATCGAGTTCCGGAGCGATCTGCGGGCCGAGGTGCCCGGTCCATAGTGACGAGTGGCCCCCCTGGGAGTGGCCGAAGACGGCATACGTCGTGCCCGCCTGCGCGGGCTGCCAATTGCGCGCCGCCCGGACGGAGTTGACGACGTCGTTGGCCTCAGCCTGCGCGACGATGTAGAGCTCGATGCCAGGAGTGCCGAGGCCGACGTAGTCCGTGGCTACGACGACCCAGCCCTGCTGCACCATCTCAGCCAGGGAGTCGCCGAGATCATTGGTGCCGGTCGGGGATCGCGACGGCGCGCATGCATCACCCATGCCGACGGTGCCGTGGGCCCACGCGACCACCGGTCGCCCCTCGGGCGGTGCGGGTGCGTCGGGGACGAAGATCATCGCGCCGGAGGCTGCGGGCGTGCCGTCGGGGCGCTCGGAGACGTAGAGCATGCGATAGGCGGAGCCGCCCTCGATCGAGTACGTCGTGTCATCGAAGGTGAGGGGCTCGACCCGGATGACGGTGCCCGGCTCGGTGGGGAGTGGCTCCGGAGGCGTGTAGAACGGGTCAAGGGACGCCTGCAGCGCATCGGCCTGGGCACGCGAGTTGAGAACCTGTGCGGTGCCGACCACGCCGAGGGCGAGCAGTATGGCGAGGAAGCTGAGGAGCACGATCCGTCCGCGAGTCACAGGCACAGGCTAGGCGATGCACTGCATCGATCGACCGTGGCGGCCTACACTCCGCGGATGCGCCGATTCGCTCCGCTCGCCGCCGCTGCTCTGACTCTCGCGCTCGGTGCTGCTGCCTCTCCCGCCCACGCTCTGGTGCCCGCGGATGTGTCACTCGCCGCCGGGCCGACCTCATCGGTGGTGAGCGTCTCGCCGGATGTCTACTACGACGAGGCGACGTCCACCTTCTTCCTCTACACGACCGGCATGCGGATCGGCGTCTACTCGTCCACGGACGGTGAGAGTTGGGCTGAGGTGTCCGGTGCCTCGACGCCGACGGGGCCCTACTTCGACCCATCGGTCGTGAAGGTGGGCGAGGGTCAGTACCGCATGTACTACGTCTACAGGCCCGGCACGTCCAACCGGCCCTGCGAGGGCAAGGAATTGCGCTACGCGACCTCCACGGATCTCATTCGGTGGACGCCGCAACCCGAGTCTCTGCTGGATGATCTTGGCTGCGGCGTACCCAATGTGGTGCGTGCAGGCAGCGAGTACCGCTTGTACTACGTGCGCGGAGGATCTGGTCTCCGGCACGGCACCTACATGGCCACGTCGCCGGACGGGCTGGCGTGGACGCCGACCGACACCTTGCTGACGCCGAAGGACTTCGTGGATCCGTCCGTCGTCCGGATCGCCGATGGCAGTTGGCTGATGTTCACCGCCGACTTCCCCTCGGACAAGTCCAGCGGTCCGTTCTTCCAGAAGCTCTACGTCGGCACATCCCGCGACGGCATCACGTGGGACTTCGATGCGTCTGCGCCGCTCTACGTCGCACCGAGTGGGCAGGGCGCATTCGATCCCGATGCAGTCGTCCTGCCCGATGGCAGCGTGCGTGCATGGTGGTCCCAGGGGCGCGATGCCATGGCCGCGACGGTGACCCCGGGTGTCGTGGCGATCGCCCCGAGCCCGGATCCCGGGCCGACCCCCGGCAAGCCCGGCAAGCCCACGGTCAAGGTGGGCCAGGTGGGGATCAAGGTCAGCTGGACTGCTTCGGCGCCGGCACCGGACCGCTACGTCGTTCAGGTGAAGGTGACCACGGGCTGGAAGGAAGTCGCCAGGGTCTCCGGGACGTCGGCGACGGTGTCGTGGACCAAGGCCGGAGTCAAGAAGGGCAAGGCATTCAGCGTGCGCGTCACGGCCTACGCAGGCAAGGCCAAGGCGACGTCACCGGTGACGAAGGCGCAGCGCTCGCGCTGACGCCTACGCCGCTAGTCCTCTTTGACGAAGATGTGCACGAGGTCGAGGGCCTCGCGGATCGGCTCCTCGGTGAGGTGCGGGGCAATGCGCTCACGGAAGCGCACGAAGATCGACTCGTCTACGGCGATCTCGGCCTCGAGATCATCCTCGAAGATCCCGATGCCGCGGATGACTCCGCCATCGCGATCACCGGTGACGAGGATGAAGTCCTCGGACGGATTCTCGACCCCGAAGGCGTCGGCAAACTCGACGTAGGCCTGCATCACCTCGTCGAAGGCCTCGGGCTTCACGAACATGGTGTACTCGATGACGGTGCTCATGGGCGGAGCCTAGGGGTACGTGAAGCACTGACCCGCACGGGCGCTCGCACTAGGGTGGCCGCATGGCCTCGTCCGCCCCGCCGCGCAGCATCGCCCTCCCTCGCAGCATGGACGCGCGATACGGCCGAGGCATCGAGCGGGGTCTGGTGCTCGGCGGAGGCGGGATCTGGTTCGTCGCCTGGCAGACCGGATACCTGCGCCGGCTGGAGGAGTTGGGGCTCCGGCTGGGCCTCGCGGACAGGCTCGTCGGGACGTCGGCGGGTTCGATCGTCGCCACGATCCTGGCGGGAGAGAAGCTCGGTGGGTTCAGCCGCACCGTCGATCTGCTCACACGTGCGCCGGGACTCCTTCAGCGCATGGCATCTTCGGGCCCCCTCGAGCCCAGTTGCCAGCGCGCCCTCGACACGTTCCGTGAATCCCGTGACTGTGAGCCCGAGACGCTGCGCTCGATCGGCTTCGCGGCTCTGGCCGCTCGCACGCCGACAGCAGAGGCAACGGCTCGCAACTTCGGCGTGATCCTGCGGATGCGTCGCTGGCCCTCGTCGCGCCTGCACATCACCTGCGTCGACACCTACACCGGCGAGCGCTGTGTCGTCACACGCTCCGCGAGCGTTCCCGTCGTGAGAGCCTGCGCGGCGAGCAGCGCGGTTCCCGGAATCTTCGCGCCGCAGCCGATCCTGGATCGCAAGTGCATGGACGGCGGTGTGGCCGGCACGGGCGCGCACCTCGATCTCGTGGCAGGGGCACAGCGCGCGCTCATCGTCTCGCTCGTGGACGGCACCGAGCCGGACCTCGCCTGGGGCACGATGACACCGCAGACCATCCGGCAGGAGTTCGACGACCTGGTCGCCACGGGCACCGAGGCGATGCGGATCGTCCCGCGCGCCGAGGTCCCCGAGGACGTCATGGATCCGCGCCTAGCCCTCAGCGCCGCCCAGGACGGCATCGCTCAGGCTGAGGACGATCTCGATCGGGTGCGCGACTTCTGGGCGTAGCGATCGGCGCGCCTAGGAGTCTCGGCGAGCGAGGGTCCACAGATACTGCTGCGTGTCGCCATCGGGTCGGACGTGGTCGATCACCAGCTCCTGAACCCGAGTGAACTCCGGGCCCAGCAGTTCATCGACACGTGCGTCGTCATACCTGCGCACGGGCAAACCCGCGCACATCTGCGGGCCCTGCGGACCGAAGACCCCGAGCACCAGCCACGACCCCGGTCTCGTGCCGATGAGCAGCGTGCGCCGGTAGGCCGCCACCGCTTCGTCGTCGAGCAGGAAATGAAGCACGGCGCGGTCATGCCAGATATCAAACGGTCGCGGCGGCACCCAGGTCAGCAGGTCGGCGACCACCCAGGTCACCGACGACGCGCCTGCGCCAAGGCGGTCGCGCGCCACCTGCTGGCCGACGGGGGAGTGATCGACGCATGTGACGTGGGAGTAGCCGGCACCGAGGAGGTCATCGACGAGCACGGACGCTCCCGATCCGACATCGACGATGCTCGCAGTCCGCGGCAGGCCGGTGGATGCGATGAGTTGCATCGACGTCGTCGCCTGGGGCTGGTACCACCCGCGCGTGGTATCGCCGGCGCCGTAGGCGGCATCCCAGTGTGCGGGCGTGGACGTCGCCTCGTCGCTCATGGCGTCAGCCTAGGGGGATGGGGATCGTGCCCAGGTCGTGTTCGATGACGTCGCGATCCTCGTCATCGAGTTGGATCGCCAGCCGGTAAGCGAGATTGCGCTCCTCGCGCGCGGTGTCGATGTCGCCGAGCACGGCGTAGGCGCGAGCGAGAGCCTCATGTGCCGAAGCCGGTACGAAGTCGTCCACTCGATCGGCCTGAGCAATCTCCAGGCACCGACGGGCGTGATGGAGTGCGCGCTCGCCATCTCCGAGCACGGCGTACACGCGACTGCACTGCCACTCGCCGATAGCCCACTGGGTGGCCGCGCCGACCCGACGCCAGTGCCACAGACTGGCCTCGGCGCAAGCGATCATCGCGGCATCGTGCGCGGGCAGTCGATCGTTGCGGTCCAGATACCGCCAGGTGGCGTGGAAGAGGTCCATGGCCGCCTGACGCTCGACGATGAGATCCAGGTCATTGCCACTGCTCGTGATGACCCGAGGTCCCACCGGGGTGTCGAACGCGGCGGCGAGCGCCGGAGTCGCGTCCTCCACCACGCTGACGGGCGCCGCAAGGTCGATGGCAGCGAGGAAGTCGCGGACATCACCGGGCTCCGGGTGGGTGATGATGAGCGACACCAGGCGCGCACCGCTTGAGGGCAGCGTCGGAGTCCTGCCATCCCAGGATATGAGCGCCGGGCCTACATCCTCGAAGGGCATGTGCCCGTCGTCGCGCACCGTGACACGCCAGGACAGATCGCCGCGCGACAGCGCCACCGCGGGGCCGGTCTGCTCGTGGGTCACCGGGTCGTCCACCCGGGCGATCCACGCGCCCAGGCGAGGCGGCGCGTCCGGTGCGAGCTCGTCCAGGGCGAACCATCGCGAGCGTGCGGGAGCCTCGCCAGCCGGGTCGATCGCGATCACCTCGAGGTAGGCCTCCCCGATACCGGCCAGGCGGTTGTGCGTCCCCATGTCCGAGTGCGATCCGCCGTCGATCATGTCGATGCCCAGAGCGTCGCGCACGTATGCCGATCCCGACTCCAGGTCGGCGGCCCGGATCACGAGGTGATCGATGCTCGCGGGGGCATGCATCGGGGCAGGCTATCGTCGGCGCCGGACTCAGGAGGTCAGTCGATGCCAGCGGCGGGTGCACGTGACGTGGGCGTCGGCGCCGGTGCCGGCATCGTCTCGGGCCTCTTCGGCGTCGGGGGCGGAATCGTCCTGGTGCCCTATCTGGTCCTCGTGCGCGGTTGGCAGCAGAAGCAGGCACAGGCCACCTCCCTCGTCATGGTCGCGATGGCGGCGACCGCGGGGCTCGTGCAGTACGCCCTCGCTGATCAGGTGGTCTGGGCCGCGGGTGCGGCGGTCCTCGTGGGTGGCCTCGTCGGGGCGTTGGTGGGCAGCTCCCTGGTCGCGCGGCTGCAATCGTGGATCCTGCAGGTTGCCTTCGCCGGACTACTCATCATTGCTGCCCTGCGCATGGTGACGACCCCGGTCTCCGATGCGCCCGGGACACCACCCGATCTCGACGCGGTGGTCATCGGCGCGTACATCGGCAGCGGTCTGGCCATGGGCATTCTGTCGGCCCTATTCGGCATCGGCGGGGGCATCCTGCTCGTCCCGCTGCTCGTGACTGTCTTCGGCTACGACGTACGCCTGGCAGCGGGGACGTCCCTGGCGGTCATGGGCCTCATCGCCCTCGTCGGGGCGCTGCGCCAATCCCGTCAGGGGGCGACGCACTGGGGGGCCGGCGTGCTCCTGGGCCTAGGCGGCATCGCCGGTGGTCTCGTCGGGGCGGCCCTCGCCCAGCGAGTCCCGCTGGTGGTCCTCACGTGGCTCTTTGCCGCCCTGCTGGCCTACACCGCAGTCCGCCTCGCGATGACCGGCTGGAGGGGGCGGCACGCAGGACAGGGGTAGGGCAAGGGATGGACTGGACGATCGGTCACTCCTTGGTGGATTCCCACTAGTTCGGAGCCGAAAGTTCTCCGTTTCGACAGTCGAATGCACGCCGTGGCGGGGTTTAGTGTGGGCAGGCGGCCCCTCGCAGGATCCCCCCCGAACCGGCGAGGGGCCGCCCTCATGCCTCGGCCTCAATGTGGCTGTGAACTCGATGGGCTGTGAAGGCGGAGCACGGCGATGGGCGCTCACGCCCTCCGCGGCGGCGCACCTACTGCGCGTAGCGACGGCGCAGGAGATCCAACTCGATGAGGAGGCGGACGTCGCGGTCCTCGAGATCCACCCCGAGCAGGTCCGCGACCTTAGCGATGCGATAGCGGAAGGTGTTGGGGTGGATGTGCAGTTCGCGTGCCGCGTCGGTGGCGTTGCCGGGGTGACTGAAGTACGCGTCGAGAGTGCGCAAAGCCTCCTCGCGATCGTCCTGCTCGAGCATCGTGAGCGGGCGCAATGAGTCCGGGAGCGACTCGAACTGCGTGTCGAGAATCTCCATGAGTCGCATGAGTGTGATCTGAGCGCGGAGGCTATTGACGCTGGCGACTCGATCGCCCGGCGTGCGACGCAGGTACGCGATCACCTTGTCGGCGTCTGCCTTGGACCTCGCGGCGTGGGCCAGACGTGTCGTCAACTGCCCGGCGCCGACGAGGAGGCGCTCATCTGCGGAGACCATGGCGCTGCCGAACCCTCGCACTGATTCGTTGACATCCGACGGTGAGTCGGGGGAATAGAACGCGAAGCAGATGCACTCGTCGCAGTCGATGCTCAGGTAGGCAGCAGGCTGCTGCTCTGCAAGCACCTTGCTCACCTCCCGCACCTGATCGCGGAGGTCAGGGATGCCGCCGTGCCAGATCTTGATGACACGGAAGGCCGTGGTGCGCGGTACGCCGAGATACTGCGCCAGCAGTGACTCATCCTGCGTGCCCTCGAGCAGCATGCGCGTGAAACGATCGGACTCAGTGCGCCTGAGGTCGTCGCGAAGCTGGAAGTACAGCGAGGCTTCCTTGGCCGCTTGGCGTGCCATCGCGAGGGCATCCGGATGGAGTGGGCCGGCCGACTCGGCAATCCAGATGGAGCCGACGTGAACGCCGAGCATGCGAACGGGAGCCACGACGCGGCGGTTTTGGAGACCCTCGTATGCGGGGACCTCGAACGACTCGACCCCGCTGTCGAAGTGCCGCTGGGCGAAGCTGAGGATCTCTTCCTCGACGACGCTGTCGGGAACGCTTCGTCGCATGATGATGGCGCGACGCCCGTCATCGACTGGCTGATTGAGGGTCGAGTACGCGACGACCCCCCAGGAGCTGTCGTGGATGAGTACCGGGCCGCCGGCCTGCCAGGCGATGTGGTTGCAGAAGGCGAAGATGTCGTCGACCGGTGCCGTCGACGGGGTGAGCGATCTCGCCTGGTCGCCCATATCCCTCCTCGATCCACTGCCCGCAGGAGCGACCGCCCCCGCCGGAGGGCTCCAGGGTACGTCGCCGCCTGGTGGCGCATCAGCGGGTCGTCTAGATTGCGTGCCATGATCCAGTCCTTCACAGCAACCGATGTCCAGACCGAATGGTCCGACCTGCCTGCGGATAAGGCCGTCACGCCCGGGGTGCGCACAGCGATCGCCGAGGTGTGGTCCGACGCGGGATTCGAGGTGGGGGTCTGGGAGCACTCGTCCGGTACGTCGACCGACACCTTCGACGACGAGATCTTCGTCGTGATCGAAGGGCGGGGCACCGTCACCGATCAGCATGGCAACGTCATCAACCTGGCCCCCGGCGTCGTCGGCGTCCTGCATCCCGACGACGAGACCACGTGGGTGATCACCGAGCCGCTGCGCAAGGTCTGGATCGTCCGCTCGGCGGACTAGTCCGACGCCTAGCCCCGCATCACTCGGTCGGCGAAGTCCGCGAAGGCCTGGCAGCCGAGCTTGGTCATACTCCCGTCCGCATTGAGCCAGTCCGGGTTCGTCGGCGACATCGCGTTCCAACTGAAGACCCGCACGTTGGGGTAGTTCTCGGCCAGGCCCGCGATAGCGGCATTGGTGTCCTGTTCAAAGGTGTACCTCTCCGGGTCGTCGGGGATCTGGATCGTCGTCCACACCACGGTTCGGTCAGGGCCGAGGATCTGCATGATCGCGTCGAGATCCTGCGCGGTCGCACCACCATTGGCGCCGAGATGGATGAGCACCCCGCCGGGGATGTCAGCCTCGCGCGCGCGCAAGTCCGTCGCAGCATCGGTGACGCGTCGCTCCGTCGTCGCGTCGACTTCGTAGTCAAGCTTCTTCAAGCAGCGCTTCACGCTGATGAGCACATAGTCACCGAATGCGAGGACCTCGCCTGCGTACGGCGTACGGATTGTCGGCGTGGGTTCAGCTGATGTCGATGAGGGCGCAGACGTCACATCGGCGGCGACAGGTGTTGAGTCCCAGGGCAGCAGCGGGCCCGGTCGGGCGATGGCAAGCCAGATTCCCGCGGTGAACGACGCCATGAGCAGCACCGCGATGCCGAGGGTCCTGACCCAGTTCATCGCGATGAATGTAGCCCGATCCGACCGGACGAGTGGCGCAAAATCGCCTACGCGAGAGGATCAGACCGTGATCACCACGCTCGCACGTCTCGCCCTCGGAGTCTTCCTCCTCGTCGCGGGGGTCGGGCACTTCGTCGGCACCCAGGAGTTCACCGCCCAGGTGCCCCCGTGGATGCCGGCCCCGGAGTTCGTCGTCTACGCGTCGGGGGTCATCGAGATCGCTCTCGGCCTCGCCCTCATCATCATGCAGCGTCATCGCGCAGTGTTGGGCTGGATCGTCGCGACGTTCTTCGTCGTCATCTTCCCCGGCAATGTCTGGCAGTTCATCGAGGCCCGTGACGCGTTCGGACTCGACAGCGATGCCGCCCGCGCCGTCCGATTGATCTTCCAGCCGGTGCTCGTCGTCTGGGCGCTGTGGTGCACCGGCGCTTGGACCGCGGCTCGTGAGGCACGGCGCGCGAGAAGCGCGTCCTCCTAGCTCACGAGTTCGATCAACTCAAGCGCATTGCGCACGCCGGCAGAGCTTGCCGTGTTGTCGAAGATCACGATGGCGGGTGTGCCCGACAGGGGTGGCTTGACCGCCCCGCCGGGCCCGGGCGCCTCGCCCAGCCAGCTGGCCAGCGCCGCGAGGTCTGTCGACGAGTAGGCGCTGTAGTAGCGGCGCGGGGTGCCGTGGAGCCGGACATAGGTGCCATGGGGGGAGTGCGCCGCCTCGGGTGCCGGTATGTCCGTACGCACGCGGATGATGCGGTGCTCGGCCAGCAGGGCCGCCGCCTCGGGGGTGTCCCATGAGGGATGCCGTGGCTCCCAGGCGACCATCCCGGAGTAGAGGCCGCGGAGCCTGTCGAGGAAGGCCTCGTCTCGTTCGGGCTCGACGACCAGGGTCGGGGGCAGCTGGATGAGGACCGCGGCCAGCTTGGGTCCCAGGCTCATCATCGGTTCGAGGGCCTGCTCGAGCTTGGCATTGGCCGACAGGCGCGCAGCGTGCGTGATCGCGCGGTTGATCTTGACGGTGAAGGCGAAGTGCGGTGGCGTCTGCTCTGCCCATGAGGCGAACGTCTCGGCGCGCACCGCACGGTAGAAGGACGCGTTCACTTCGACGACGGAGAGTGTCGACGCATAGCGAGCCAGTCCGCTGCCGCTGCCGGGGAAGTATGCGCGATGCTTGCTCACCGCCTCACTCCACCCGGCCAGGCCGATCCGTTGGGCAAGGTCGGGCGAGCTGGGACTCACAGCACGTGCTTCCACGCGTTGTCGATGAGCCACAGGGTGTTGCGTCCGTCGACGTCAGCCGGCAGTCGCTCGTGCAGCAGGGCCGTCACCTTGGCGGCATCCTTGCGCGACAGCAGCAGGAGCGATGCCTTGCGGTGCGGGGTGTACACGTGCAGGTCGACGCGCGGCGGGCCCTTGCCCGCGCCCTGGGGGGTCGTCGCGATGACCTGGATGCGGTGGACGTCGGACCACTCCAGGCGGCGGTTGCCGGCCAGGGACAGACCGTGCTCGTCGAGGAGCCAGGGGCGCATGGCGCGCGCGTAGCCGAGGATGCCCGCGACGACGAGGAGTCCGCCCAGGAGGAGGAGCGGCGGCGATCCCCGGAAGCCGCGCACGGCGATGATGACGCCGACCGCGACGGTGACAGCGGTCAGCGCTGTCGCCCAGCCGCGATTGCGGCCGAGCCGGAGGTCGCGTGCGGGCACGCCCCGACGCTACCCGCGTGCGCGCTGACTTGCGAGCACCTAGGCTCGGGCAACCGTCGAGACGCGCAGGAGGGGCATGTCGATCCACTATCGATCGTGCAATCTCTGCGAGGCGTCGTGCGGTCTGGAGATCACCGTCGAGGCCAATCGGGTCGTCGGCATCCGGGGCGATGCTGACGATCCCTTCAGTCAGGGCTACCTGTGCCCCAAGGGCGTGGCGCTGCAAGACCTCACCCATGATCCCGATCGGCTTCGCCACCCCGTCCGTCGCGTGGGCGATCGATGGGAGGAGATGACCTGGGATCAGGCATTCGACCTCGTCGCAGATCGCCTGCTGGACATCCGCGAGCAGCATGGCGGTGACTCGATTGGCTTCTACCTCGGCAATCCGATCACCCACGGCTGGGCACCCATCATCTACATCCCTCAGTTGCTCAAGGCGCTCGGCACGCGCAACCGATACTCGGCGGCGAGCGTCGACCAGCAGCCCCAGCATCTGCTGTCGCACCTGCTCTTCGGCTCACCCCTGCTGCTGCCGGTCCCCGATGTCGACCGCACGGACTTCCTTCTCGTCGTCGGCGGCAATCCGCTCGTCTCCAACGGCTCGATCATGACCGCGCCCAACATCAAGCGGCGCCTGGAGCGGGTACGCGAGCGCGGCGGGCGCCTGGTCGTGGTCGACCCCCGTCGCACGGAGACCGCCGACATCGCCAATGAGCACGTCTTCATCCGTCCGGGCACGGATGCCTTCCTCCTCGCGGCCATGGCACACGTCATCGTCGAGGAGAGCCTGGCGAATCCCGGTCGAGCAGATTCCTATATCGACGGGATCGACGAGGTCGCGGAGCTCGTCCGTCAGGTGACACCAGAAGACGCCGAGCGGAGGACCGGAGTCCCGGCCGAGACGATTCGCCGGCTTGCCCGCGAGTTCGCGTCGGCGCGCAGGGCTGCGGTCTACGCGCGGCTCGGTGTCTGCCAGACGGAGTTCGGCACGACGGCGTACTGGCTCGTCCACGTGCTCAATGTCCTCACAGGCCGGCTCGACGAGATCGGCGGCTGGATGCTCGCCGAGCCTGCCTTCGACCTTCCGCGTATCGGCGCTCTCACCACCGACCTGCCCGGCTACGACCGCTGGCGCTCGCGTGTTCGCGGCATCCCCGAGGTCGCCGCCGAGTTTCCGTCCAGCACCCTCGCGGATGAAATCCTCACCCCCGGCGAGGGCCAGATCCGTGCGATGGTCCTCGTTGCGGGCAACCCGGTGCTCACCGTGCCACAGGGACGGCGCATCGACGAGGCGCTGGGTTCACTCGACTTCTGCGTGGCCGTCGACTACTACATCAACGAGTCGACCCGCCACGCTGACGTCATCCTGCCGCCCACGACGGCGCTCGAGCGCGAGGAGTTCGACCTGGTCTTCCCGGCGGTGAGCGTGCGCAACCACGTGCGCTACGGCGAGCGTGTCATCGAGCCGGGGCCCGACACTCGCTCGGACGCCGACATCCTGCGCGAGTTGCTGTGGCGCGTCGAGGAGCGCACTCTGGGCAAGCGGCGGGCCGGGGCACTCAATGCCGCGCGTCGTCGATTCCTCCCGCGGCGCTTTGTCGACGCGGCTCTGCGCGCCGGTCCCTGGGGACTGCGCCACGGCCGGCGCCTGACACTGCGCAAGGTGCGCCAGCACCCTCATGGGCTCGACCTCGGCGCACTGCATCCGGTGCTGCCGCGCCGACTCATGACCGAGGACAAGCGCATCCGGCTCGACCATCCCGTGGTCGTCGCCGACTGGCCGCGGCTGATGTCGGCACTGGCCGACTCTGCTCCGGAGGGCGAGCTCCTACTCATCGGGCGACGCCACCTGCGCAGCAACAACAGCTGGATGCACAACTCCGAGCGCCTCACCCGCGGCAGCAATCACTGCGCTGTGCTCGTCCATCCCGACGATGCGTCGGCTCGCGATATCTCGGCCGGCGACCCCGTGAGCGTGTCCACGCCTGCCGGGTCGATCGAGGCTGTCGCGGAGATCAGCGACTCAGTGATGGCCGGCGTCGTCTGCATGCCCCACGGCTGGGGACATGCCTCGCGCGATGGTGTCGGATGGAGTCACGCGGCGTCTTTGCCCGGCAGCAGTGTCAACGACATCACCGAAGACACGCGATACGACCCACTGAGCGGCAACGCCGCGGTGACCGCCCTGCCGGTCACGCTCGCGCGCGCCTGATCGCAACTGCGTGCAC
>Ga0129333_10001114_pt1 | contig 24009 bp, 26 predicted proteins | sample CPB6_08_DNA_FD_94474 | JGI IMG/M metagenome (GOLD analysis project Ga0129333, IMG submission 94474) | Freshwater to marine salinity gradient microbial communities from Chesapeake Bay, USA - CPBay_Sum_0.6_0.8_DNA | ecosystem: Environmental > Aquatic > Marine > Coastal | place: USA: Chesapeake...
CACGCGGGGGAAGTACGTCGAGGCGTACGAGCGCCTCACCGGGGAGGCCTTCGCATGACCACGTGGCTGGTGACCGGCGGTGCCGGCTACATCGGCGCCCACGTCGTGCGAGCCCTTCTGGGCAGCGGCCGCTCGGTCGTGATCTACGACGACTTCTCCGCAGGACTCGAGCGCCGCGTGCCCGAGGGCGTGGAGGTGGTGCGGGCCGATGTCCATGACGCATCCGCGCTCGCCCACACCTTCCGACACAACGAGATCACGGGGGTCATCCACCTGGCCGCCAAGAAGGCGGCGGGGGAGTCGGTCGACGTCCCGCTCTACTACTACCGCGAGAACGTGAGCGGCGTGCAGTCCGTGCTGGAGGCGATGGAGGGCACCGGCGTCCACCGGCTGGTCTACTCGTCGTCCGCGGCCGTCTATGGGACGCCATCGGCGAACCCCGTTGCGGAGGACGCTCCACTGCTGCCGGAGTCTCCCTACGGCGAGACGAAGGTGATCGGCGAGTGGCTGGCCCGCGACTGCGGTGTCGCGTGGGGGCTCTCATGGTCCGCGCTGCGGTACTTCAACGTCGCCGGGGCAGGGTCCGATGCGCTCGCCGACAGCAGCGTCAACAACCTCATCCCCATGGTGTTCCGGGCGCTCGACCGAGGCGAGCGGCCCAGGATCTTCGGCGACGACTACCCGACGCCCGACGGCACGTGCATCCGCGACTACATCCACGTCGTCGATCTCGCGGAGGCGCATGTCGCGGCGGCGGCCCGCTGCGAGTCGGACGTGCGTACGGACGTCCTCAACGTCGGCACCGGCCACGGGTACTCGGTCCGCGAGGTCATGGACATGGTCAGTGAGGTCATCGGCCGTGACGTCGATGCCGAGGTGGTCGGCCGCCGCGCGGGAGATCCGCCGGCGACCTGGGCGTCGACTCAGAGGATCGAGGCCGAGCTGGGCTGGCGGGCGACGCGGGACCTGCGCGAGATGGTGTCAAGCGCGTGGATGGGCTGGCGGGCGAACGCGTAGCGCAGCGGAGCGTCGAGCCCGTCGGAGATGTGCGGGCGAACGCGTAGCGCGAGGCGGTTGCTGCGTCAGTAGGTGCGCCGAAATCGCCGATTCCTGCTCCCCTAGTGACGCAGCAACGGGGTGTCGACGTATGGCGTGACGTATGGCACGCTGGGGGCATGAAGCGCACCACCATCTACCTGCCCGAGGAGATGAAGGCCCGGCTCGAGGCCGAGGCGGCGCGCCGGCAGATCACCGAGTCCGAGCTCATCCGGCGGGCTGTGGACAACGAGTTGCACCGGCGTCCCCGCCGCGGTGGGATCCTCAGCGGTGGCCCGGCGGACGGGATCACCGGGGCAAATCTCCATGAGCACATGGAGGGATTCGGGGAGAGGTGATCGTCGTCGACACAGGCGTCCTCTACGCCTACTTCGACGCCGATGACCCCCACCAGTCGGAGGCCGCCACCTTGCTGGAGGCGTCCGACGAGGTCTGCATCGTCAGCCCCTTCGTGGTTGCCGAACTCGACTACTTCGTCCTGTCGCGATTCGGGCTCGACGCTGAAGTGTCCATGCTCGAGGAACTGCTCGACGGCGCGTACGAACTGCCCCCGATCACCCGCCTGGACGTAGCGGCATGCAGTGCAGTGGTCACTCGCTATGCGGACAAGCGCATCGGCATCACCGATGCGTCACTGGTCGTCCTCGCTGATCGCTACCGCACCAATCGCCTCGCGTCCTACGACAGGCGCCACTTCACCACCATGCGCGGGCTCGACGGACGTCCCTTCGAGCTCCTGCCCTGATCCGGGCTCATCGGCGACTCGATAGGCTGGGGGCCTTCCCCACGTCCGCACGACCCCGATCTGCCCTGGAGTGCCCGTGGCCCGCGTCATCGTCGACGTCATGCTCAAGCCGGAGATCCTCGACCCGCAGGGGAGGGCCGTCCAGGGGGCGCTCGGGCGCCTCGGCCTCACCGGTGTCGCCGACGTCCGCCAGGGCAAGCAGTTCATCGTCGATGTCGACGGCACGCTGGAAGGCGACCGCCTCGCCCTCATGGAGAGGCTCGCCGGTGAGCTGCTGAGCAACCCGGTGATCGAGGACTTCACGATGCGGATCGAGCAGTGAGGCGGATCCAGAAGTGAGGGTCGGCGTCGTCACCTTTCCCGGCACCCTCGACGATCGCGATGCGGCACGCGCCGTGCGCCTTGCTGGTGGTGAGCCGGTCGCGCTGTGGCACGGCGACGACGACCTGCGGGGAGTCGACGCGGTCGTCCTGCCCGGTGGGTTCTCCTACGGGGACTACCTGCGCTGCGGAGCCATCTCGCGCTTCGCACCGGTGATGACCAGCCTGGTGCCGGCAGCGCAGGGCGGCCTGCCCGTGCTGGGCATCTGCAACGGCTTCCAGATCCTGTGCGAGTCGCACCTGCTGCCCGGTGCCCTGACCCGCAACGGGTCCCTGCACTTCGTGTGCCGCGACCAGCGCCTGCGCATCGAGAACACAGGCACCGCGTGGACCCGCGACTTCGTTTCGGGTCAGGAGATCGTCATCCCGCTGAAGAACGGCGAGGGCTGCTTCGTGGCCGACGACGCCACGCTCGACGAGATCGAGAGGGAGGGTCGCGTCATCGCCCGCTACCTCGACGTCAACCCCAACGGGAGCCGCCGCGACATCGCGGGCATCAGCAACGCGCGCGGCAATGTCGTCGGCCTGATGCCCCACCCCGAGCACGCCGTCGATCCGCTCACCGGCCCGACCGCCGATGGCCTGCCGTTCTTCACATCCGTCCTCACGGCTCTCGTGGACGCGTCATGACCGACACCGTCCAGCACGCAATCGACGATCCTGATCACCCCCAGCCCTACGCCGAGCTGGGTCTCAAGCCTGACGAGTACGCACGCATCCGCGAGATCCTGGGCCGTCGTCCGACGAGCTCGGAGCTCGCGATGTACTCGGTCATGTGGAGCGAGCACTGCTCCTACAAGTCCAGCAAGGTCCACCTGCGGCAGTTCGGCGAGAAGAAGCCTGAGACAGCCGCACTCATGGTGGGTATCGGCGAGAACGCCGGAGTCGTCGACATCGGCGACGGCTGGGCCGTGACCTTCAAGGTCGAGAGCCACAACCATCCGTCGTATGTCGAGCCGTACCAGGGGGCTGCCACCGGTGTCGGCGGCATCGTCCGCGACATCATGTCGATGGGTGCCCGGCCCATCGCAGTCATGGACCCGCTGCGCTTCGGCCCTCTTGATGCGCCCGACACCAAGCGCGTGCTGCCCGGCGTCATCGCCGGTGTGGGCGGCTACGGCAACTGCCTGGGCCTGCCGAACATCGGCGGCGAGGTCGTGTTCGACGAGACCTACCTCGGCAACCCGCTGGTCAATGCGCTGTGCATCGGGGCCATGCGCCATGAGGACCTCCACCTGGCGAGTGCGTCAGGCGTGGGCAACCTGGTGGTGCTGTACGGAGCGCGCACGGGCGGCGACGGCATCGGCGGTGTCTCGGTGCTCGCATCGGAGACGTTCGACGCGGACGGCCCGGCGAAGCGCCCCAGCGTGCAGGTGGGCGACCCCTTCATGGAGAAGCTGCTCATCGAAGCGACCCTCGAGGTCCTGCACTCCGGACTCGTCGAGGGCATCCAGGACCTTGGCGGCGCAGGCATCTCCTGCGCGACCAGCGAGCTGGCCTCCAACGGCGAGGGCGGCATGCACGTGTGGCTCGACCGCGTCCTGCTGCGTGACGCGAGCCTGTCGCCCGAGGAGATCCTGATGAGCGAGTCGCAGGAGCGCATGTGCGCGATCGTGCGACCGGAGAACCTCGATGCGTTCATGAGCCTGTGCCGCCGGTGGGACGTCGAGGCCGTCGTCATCGGCGAGGTCACCGACTCCGGTCGGCTGACGGTCGACTGGCACGGCGAGCGGATCGTCGATGTGCCGCCGCGCACGGTGGCGCACGAGGGCCCCGTCTACGAACGCCCCTACCACCGTCCCTCGTGGCAGGACGCCCTGCAGGCGGCCACTCCCGACACTCTCCCGCGCCCTTCGACACCGGATGCACTGCGCGCAACCCTGCTCGATCTCGTCGGGGCGCCCAACCTCGCCTCGAAGTCGTGGGTCACGTCGCAGTACGACCGCTACGTGCTGGGCAACACGGTGCTCGCGCAGCCGGAGGACTCCGGCATGGTCCGCGTCGACGAGGTGACCGGGCGCGGTGTCGCGGTCTCGACGGACTGCAACGGCCGCTTCGCCAAGCTCGATCCGTACGCGGGCGCGCAGCTCGCGCTGGCCGAGAGCTACCGCAACGTCGCCGCCACGGGCGCGGAGCCGCTTGCGGTCACGAATTGCCTGAACTTCGGCTCGCCGGAGGATCCCGAAGTCATGTGGCAGTTCGCGGAGGCGGCGCGCGGCCTCGCCGACGGGTGCCTGGAGCTCGGCATCCCGGTGACCGGCGGCAACGTGTCGTTCTACAACCAGACCGGCGACGTCGCGATCCTGCCGACCCCGGTCGTTGGCGTGCTCGGTGTCATCGACAATGTCGAGCGGCGCACCCCGATGGCGTGGGGGAGCGATGGTGGCGTGCTGTACCTGCTTGGCGACACGCGTGACGAGTTCGGCGGTAGCGAGTGGGCCCACCACGTGCACCGGCATCTCGGCGGGCTGCCTCCGCGGGTCGACCTCCCGCGCGAGCGTGCGCTCGGCGAGGTGCTGATCAGCGGCTCGCGCAGTGGCCTGCTCGCTGCGGCACATGATGTCTCCGACGGTGGTGTCGGCCAGGCGCTCGTCGAGATGGCGCTGCGGGCGGACTCCGGCGCCCGCATCAGCATCCCCGTGGGGGTCGATCCGTTCGTCCTGCTGTTCAGTGAGTCGGCGGGCCGCGCTGTCGTCGTCGTCGCGCAGGGCGACGAGGCGCGCCTGGCGGAGATCTGCACCGAGCACGGACTGCCGATGGCGCGCATCGGTGATGCCATGCCGCAGGAGCGCACCCTGCAGTTCGACGGCCTGTTCGCGGTGTCCATCGACGAGCTGCGCACGGTGCACGAGGCGACGCTGCCCGCCGTCCTCGACGCCTGAGGCCATGCCGGTCGATCCGCAGGTCCGCGCGCAGGTCAAGGCCTCGCTCGCCCTGCTGCAGGAGGTCGCACCCGGCCGAGCGGTCGAGGTCCGCATCCCGCCGTATGCCGCAGTTCAGGCGGTCCCCGGGCCGACGCATCGTCGCGGTACCCCCTCGGCCGTGGTGGAGACCGACGCCCAGACCTGGCTCGCCCTCGCCGACGGGTCCCTGGCCTGGGCGCAGGCGGTCGCGTCGGGCCGCGTGCGCGCCAGCGGCGAGCGCGCTGACCTGAGCCCCTGGCTGCCGCTTGCTGATCGGAATTTGACCAAGTAAGACTTACCTAACTAAGGTTCCCCTTACTTATAGGGAGGAACCTCATGAACGTCCGCACCACCATCGCCGCGACCCTGCTGCCCGCCGCCCTCGTGCTGGCCGCCTGCAGCGGTGGCTCCGGCACCGCCGAGCCGGCCGCCAGCGATCCCGCAGCCAGCGCCACCGACACCGGTGCCGTGGTCGTCTACTCGGGACGCAGCGAGGATCTCGTGGCCCCGCTCTTCGCGCAGTTCACCGCGGAGACCGGCATACCGCTGGAGGTCCGGTACGGCGACACCGCCGAGCTCGCGGCCCAGCTGGTCGAGGAGGGCGATGCCTCCCCGGCAGACCTCTACTTCGGGCAGGACGCCGGTGCGCTCGGCGCGCTCGACGCGGCGGGCCTGTGCGCACCGCTGCCGGCCGACATCGCGGAGGCCGTGCCGGCCAAGTACCGCAGCGGCAACGGTACGTGGACCGGGGTGACCGGTCGGGCCCGCGTCATCGCCTACGACCCCCAGCAGGTGAGCGCCGACGAGGTTCCCACGTCCGTGCTCGATCTCACCGATCCGAAGTGGCAGGGCAAGGTCGGCATCGCGCCGACCAACGGCTCGTTCCAGGCCTTCGTCACCGGCATGCGCCAGGCGCTCGGCGACGACGCGACGCGCGAGTGGCTCACCGGAATGGTCGACAACGGCGCCGTGATCTTCGAGAAGAACACCGAGATCCGCGACGCCGTCGACTCCGGCCAGATCGCGATCGGCCTGATCAACCATTACTACTGGTTCGAGAAGGCGGCCGAGGTCGGCGCGGACGCGATGAACGTCGAGATCGCCTTCGCCGAGCCGGGCGACCCGGGCGCGCTCGTCAATGTCGCGGGCGCCTGCGTGCTTTCTCCGGCGGGCAACGCCGAGGGTGCCGCCGATCTCCTCACGTGGCTGCTCACGCCGGAGACGCAGGAGTGGTTCGCCACGCAGACCTGGGAGTACCCGCTCGTCGAGGGTGTGGCCTCGCCCGAGGGCATCCCCTCGCTCGAGGACCTGCAGGGCCCGGACATCGAGCTGGCCCAGCTCGAGGACCTGCCGGGCACGCTCGCGATGCTCCAGGACGTCGGCCTGACGTAGACCCGAGGCACCGATCGAGAATTCATGACGATGACGAATCCACGGCGACCACCCCTGCTGCTCCTCGCGGCCGCGGTGATCGCCGTGCTCGTCATGGCCGTGCCCCTGCTCTACCTCCTCGTCCGAGTGCTGGGCGCTGGCGACTCTGCCTGGGCGGCGCTGCTGCGCTCCCGGACGCTCGAGACGATCGGCACCAGCGTGCTGCTCGTGGCCCTCGTCGCGGTCGGCGTCCTCGTTCTCGCGGTCCCCACCGCATGGGTCCTCAGCCGCACTGACCTGCCGCTGCGCCGCATGCTCATCGTCCTCGCGGCACTCCCGCTGGCCGTTCCGTCGTACGTCGCGGCCTACGCGTGGATCTCGATCTTCCCGGCGATGTCGGGCATGCTCGCGGCTGCCTTCGTGATGTCGCTGGCGACCTTCCCCTACGTCTCGATCCCGCTCATCGCTGCCCTGCGCTCCCTCGACGCCGGTCAGGAGGAGGCAGCGCGGAGCCTGGGCCTGGGTCGCACGGCAGTCCTGCGCCGGGTGGTGGGACCGATGATGTGGCCCGTCGCCGGGGCCGGGCTCCTGCTTGCCGCGCTCTACACCCTCGCTGAGTTCGGCACGGTGTCCATCTTCCGGGTCGACGCGTTCACGCGGGTCATCTACGCGTCGTACCGCGCCTCATTCGACCGCACGGCGGCAGCCGTGCTCGCCGTGCTGCTGGTCCTGCTCGCACTTGTGCTGGTGGTGCTGGAGGCACGCCTGCGCGGACGCGCGTCGCGCTGGCGCACCGGATCGGGGGCACCTCGGCCAGCGCCGGTCATCGCACTCGGGCGACGCGGTCGCGTGGCGGGCCTTGCATGGCTCGCACTCGTCGTCGGACTGTCCCTGCTGTTCCCCGTCGCGTCGATCGTCGGCCAACTGGTCTCGAGCCGGCAGCGCGAGTTCGATGTCGCGGCACTGGCCGGCGCGCTCGCGGGGTCGGTCTCCGCCTCCACACTCGGCGCTGCCGCGGCCCTGCTGCTGGCGATTCCCGTCGGCGTGCTGGCCGCCCGCTACACCGGGCGGCTCGTGCGGTCGCTGGAGGCAGGGGCGTTCGCGAGCCATGGTCTGCCCGGTGTCGTCGTCGGCCTCGCGCTGGTGTTCCTCACCCTCGCGGTGCTGCCGGCCGCGTACCAGACGCTGGCCACGCTGGCCTTCGCGTATGCCGTCCTGTTCGCCCCGAAGGCGATTGGGGCGACGAGGTCTGCCGTCGCGGCCGTGCCACCGGACCTCGAGTCAGTTGCGCGCTCGCTGGGCCGTGGACCGGTGTCCGCCTGGTGGGCGACGACAGGTCGCCTGGCGTGGCCCGGCATCGCCGCAGGCGGTCTGCTCGTCCTGCTCACCGCGATGAAGGAGCTCCCGGCCACGCTCATGCTCCGGCCGACCGGCTTCGAGACGCTGGCCACGCGCCTGTGGTCGCGGACCGACGTGGGCGCTTTCGGCGAGGCCGCGCCCTACGCCTTGGCCCTCATCGTGCTGGCCGCCGTGCCCGCCTGGCTGATGAGCCGCTGGCTCGGTGGACGTCCGGGGGGCACCACGGCTGTGACAGATCCGGAGTGGCAGGGTGCTGCCATGCGCGAGCCGGTGGGGACGCGGTGACCGACGGCGTCATCGTCGAGGACCTCGTGGTGGGCTACGGGTCCGACCCGGTCGTGCGCGGGACATCGTGCCGGGTGCTGCCCGGTAGCCTGCTCGCCGTCGTGGGCGCCAGCGGATCGGGCAAGACCACGCTGCTGCGCGCCATCGCCGGCTTCCTGCCGGCCCAGTCCGGCGCCATCACGATCGCCGGCCGCTGCGTGACGGGGCCGGGGGTGTCCGTGCCCCCGGAGGACCGCCGCATCGGCGTCGTCACCCAGGACGGCTCGCTGTTCCCGCACCTCACGGTCGAACGCAACATCGCGTTCGGCCTGCCCCGTCAGACGCTCGACGACGGCACGCCCACGGCCGAACGGGTGGCCGGCCTGCTCGACGTCGTCGGCCTCGAGGGACTCGGGGGCCGCTACCCGCACGAGCTCTCCGGCGGCCAGCAGCAGCGGGTCGCCCTTGCGCGCGCTCTCGCCCCGAGGCCGCAGGTGATGCTGCTCGATGAGCCCTTCAGCGCACTCGATGCCGGGCTGCGTGCCGAGCTCGGCCAGCAGGTTCGCGACCTTCTTTCCAGCACGGGCACCACATCGATCCTCGTCACGCACGACCAGGACGAGGCCCTCTCGCTCGCCGACTCGGTGGCCCTGCTGGTCGAGGGCCGCATGGTGCAGCAGGGCAGCCCCGAGGAGCTGTATGCGCACCCGAGCAGCATCGGCGTCGCGAGCTTCCTGGGCGAGGTCAACCTGCTTCCGGTGCTCGGTGTGGCCCCGGACGGTCGGGCGCTGACCGTGCTCGGCCCCGTGGACACGGACGGCGCTCAGCCTGTGCAACCCGACCAGCGGGTCGTGCTGCGCCCGGAGCAGCTCACCCTCGTCCCGTCCCTCGACGCCGGCGCCCCCCGCGTCGTCGATGTCGCGTACTTCGGGCACGACAGCATCGTCGACGTCGAGCTCCACGATGGCTCCCGCGTCCGGGCACGCGTACTGGGCAGTCCCGGGCTGCACCCGGGCGATGCCGTGATCATCGGTGTGCGCGAGCCGGGCCTGCTGCTCTGATCCTGCGGAAGTCCACCTCCGCGAGGTGATCGACGGAAACCGTCGCCGCACGTCAAATTGATAACGATCTGCGTCGCGAATCCGCTCATGGGCCCATGAATGCGCCCGTATGGTTAGCCTCCGGCAGAAGCGGGCTCCGACAGCCCGGGGGGCGCCGAGGAAGAGGTGGGCATGGCTTCGGTCATCATCCGTGCGCGCGGGCTGACGCGGCGCTTCGGTGATGTGGTGGCCGTCGACGGCGTCAACCTCGATGTCCTGGAAGGGGAGTTCCTCACCCTGCTGGGGCCGTCGGGCTCGGGCAAGACGACTGTGCTCCGCATGATCGCCGGGTTCGAGCGACCTGACGCCGGCTCCGTCGAGATCGGCGGAGTCGACGTGACGGGCGTGCCGCCGTACGGCCGCGACGTCAACACCGTCTTCCAGGACTACGCGCTGTTCCCGCATATGAGCGTGCTGAAGAACATCGAATACGGCCTCAAGGTCAAGAAGGTCCCGCGTGCGGAGCGCACCGAGCGGGCTCGTGCGGCACTGGCGTCGGTACGGCTCGAGGGATATGGCGACCGCGCCCCGTCGCAGCTGTCCGGCGGTCAGCGCCAGCGCGTGGCACTGGCCCGTGCCCTGGTGAACCGTCCTCGGGTACTCCTGCTCGACGAGCCGCTCGGGGCCCTTGACCTGAAGTTGCGCGAGCAGATGCAGGTCGAGCTGAAGGAGATCCAGCGCGAGGTCGGCATCACCTTTGTCTTCGTCACGCACGATCAGGACGAGGCCCTGACGATGTCCGATCGCATCGTGGTGTTCAACGAGGGGCGCATCGCGCAGCTCGGCACCCCGCTGGAGGTGTACGAGCATCCGGCGACGGCCTTCGTGGCCGGCTTCGTCGGCACGTCGAACCTGCTGGCCGGCGAGGCCGCGGCTGCCGTCCTCGGCAGGCCGGGCACCTGGTCGGTCCGCCCGGAGAAGATCCGCGTCGTGGGCCGCGACGCGAGCGTCGAGCCGGGCTGCCATGCAGTGCGCGGAACCGTGCGCGAGGTCGTGTACGTCGGCATGTCGACACGCTTCGTCGTGGACCTGGAGGTCGGCGGGACGCTCATGGCGGTCGAGCAGAACTCCGACGCCGCGAACAGCGGCGGGCACCTGCGCGGGGAGCCGGTGCTCCTCACCTGGCGGACCGAGCACGAGTACGAGGTCCAGAACTGACCCCTGCCGCCGGCGACCGCCGACGGTGACGCACGAGAACAGGAGGATGCAGGTGCATACCAAGCGTCTGCTCAAGTTGGCCGCGGCGAGTTCTGCCGCGGTTCTGATTCTGGCTGCCTGCAGCAGCGGCTCGGAGGAGTCGGCATCGAGCCCGGCCGCCGAGGCGCCGGCTGCGGAGGAGCCCGCTGCGGAGGCGCCGGCTGCGGAGGCGCCGGCTGCCGAGGCACCCGCGGAGCAGCCTGCTGCTCCTGGTGGAGAGGCGTTCGCCGGACCGGTCGGCGACGGTGAGGGCGCGCTGAGCATCCTCGCGTGGCCGGGCTATGCCGAGGACGGCTCAACCGATCCGGCCGTCGACTGGGTCACCCCGTTCGAGGAGGCCACCGGCTGCCAGGCCGAGGTCAAGGTGTTTGGCACCTCGGACGAGGCGGTCAAGCTGATGCAGGGCGGCGGCTACGACGTCGTCTCCGCGTCAGGCGACGCCTCGCTGCGCCTCATTTACGGCGACAGCGTGCAGCCGGTCAACATGGACCTCGTCCCGAACTACGCGGACGTGTTCGAGGGCCTGAAGAACCAGTCCTGGAACACAGTGAACGGCGTCAACTACGGCGTCCCGCACGGCCGTGGCGCCAACCTGCTCATGGTCAACACCGACGAGGTGCCCGATGGCGCCGCCTCGTGGAGCATCACGTGGGAGCCCGACTCGCCGTACGCCGGCAAAGTCAGCGCCTACGACTCCCCGATCTTCATCGCGGACGCGGCGCTCTACCTGATGGCCACGCAGCCCGAGCTCGGCATCACCTACCCGTACGCGCTCGATCAGACGCAGTTCGATGCGGCCATGGCCCTGCTCGAGCAGCAGAAGCCGCTGATCAGCGAGTACTGGAGCGACTACCTCAAGCAGATGGCGGCCTTCAAGGAGGGCACCACTGTCGCCAGCACCACCTGGCAGGTCGTCGCGAACGCCGTCGCCGGCGAAGGGACGCCGATCGAGGCCGTCAAGCCGCAGGAGGGCGCGACGGGCTGGTCCGACACCTGGATGATCGCCAAGGACACGCCGAACCTGAACTGCGCCTACAAGTGGCTGGACTGGATCGCGTCGCCCGAGACCAACGCCCAGGCTGCCGAGTGGTTCGGTGAGGCACCGGCCAACTCGAAGGCCTGCGCGCTCACCTCGAGCCCGGATCACTGCACCGTGTACCACGCGGAGGAGACGGACTACTGGAACGACGTCTACTACTGGAACACCCCGACCGCCCAGTGCCTGGACGGACGCACGGATGTCCAGTGCGTTCCGTACTCGGAGTGGGTGACCGCCTGGTCGGCCCTGCGCAGCTGAGCGCACGGACTGACTGACTGACGGAGCGAGCACCGAGGGATTCCCAGTGACCACCGTGGCCACCACCCCGCGAGGCGGGTTCGGCTACCGGCATCCGCGACTGCGGCTGGCCGGCCTGCTGACCGCGCCGATGCTGTGGCTGGTCGCGGTGTACCTGGGGTCCCTCGGTGCGCTCCTGCTCACCGCCTTCTGGACGGTCGACGACTTCACCGGGCAGGTCGTCCGCGACCTGACGCTGAAGAACTTCCAGCAGGTATTCACCAACCCGGCCTACTACGGGGTGATCCTGCGCACGGTCGGCATCGCCGTGCTGGTCACGCTTCTCTGCCTCGTGCTTGCGCTCCCGCTCGCGACGTTCATGGCACGCGTCGCGGCACCGCGGTGGCGGCCCCTGCTCGTCGCACTCGTCCTCACGCCCCTGTGGGCCTCCTACCTCGTGAAGGTCTATGCGTGGCGGGCGATGCTCGCGCCCGAGGAGGGCGTGATCTCGTGGTTCCTCTCACCGCTTGGCCTCGACGGGCCGGGCTTCGGCTTCCTCGGCATCGTCATAACGCTGACCTACCTGTGGCTGCCCTACATGGTCCTGCCCATCTACGCCGGGCTGACCCGCCTGCCGAACTCGATGCTCGATGCCTCCGCCGACCTCGGGGCCCGCAACGGTCGGACCTTCCGCAGTGTCGTGCTGCCGATCCTGTTCCCGTCGATAGTCGCAGGCTCGATCTTCACCTTCTCGCTCAGCCTGGGTGACTACATCACGGCGCAGATCGTGGGCGGGAAGGTGATCATGCTGGGCAACGTCGTCCAGATCAACTACGTCGTCAACCTCCCGTTCGCGGCGGCCGTCGCGACGATCCCCGTCATCATCGTCCTGCTCTACCTCGCGGCAGTGCGCCGATCCGGTGCGCTGGAGAACATCTAGGCGGATGCGATGACGCTCTCCCGAGGCACCAAGGCGGTCCTGGCCGTCCTCGCCTTCATCGCCTTCTCCTTCATCTATATCCCGCTCGGCGTGATCCTCATCAACTCGTTCAGCGCCGACAAGGGCCTCGGCTGGCCGCCCAGCGGCTTGACCACGCAATGGTGGGCCAAGGCGATCGAGAACGACGGAGTGCGCGAGGCGCTGTGGACGTCGATCTGGGTGGCGGCGGTCGCAACCCTGGTCGCGCTGGTGCTGGGTACCCTGCTCTCCCTCGCCCTCGGGCGCTACCGCTTCTTCGGGCGTGAGTCGATCTCGCTCGTCGTCGTCCTGCCTATCGCCCTGCCAGGCATCGTCACCGGCATCGCCCTGAACAACGTCTTCACGACCTTCCTCGGCGGCCTGACGATCTACACGCTCATCATCGGCCACGCCACCTTCTGCATCGTCGTGGTCTACAACAATGCGCTTGCGCGCATCCGCCGCCTCGGCGGCAGCGTCGAGGAGGCCTCGGCCGACCTCGGCGCCAACGCCTGGCAGACTTTCACCAGAGTCACGTTCCCACTCATGCGGTCGGCACTCGTCGCCGGCGGAGTGCTGGCCTTCGGCCTGTCCTTCGACGAGATCATCGTCACGACCTTCACGGCGGGTCCCGGCATCACGACCCTGCCGATCTGGATCTACCAGAACCTGTTCCGCCCGAACCAGGCCCCGATCGTCAACGTCGTGGCCGCCGCTCTCGTGATCATCAGCATCCTGCCCATCTACATCGCCCAGAAGCTGTCGAGCGACGACGATCGCGGCGCCGGGGTGATGTAGATGGTGTGGCGGGGCCGACTTCCCGGCCGGGCACCGCGGGTCACGTAGACTCGCGGACGTGCCACGCGGAGACGGGAAGCTGTCGCACGACCTGCTCCCCGGCGAGAAGGGCCCGCAGGACGCATGCGGGGTCTTCGGGGTCTGGGCGCCCGGCGAGGAGGTAGCCAAGCTCACCTACTTCGGGCTCTACGCCCTGCAGCATCGGGGGCAGGAGTCGGCAGGCATCGCGGTCAGCGACGGCACGCACATCCTGGTCTACAAGGACATGGGCCTGGTCTCGCAGGTGTTCACCGAGGCGAACCTCGACTCGCTGCACGGCCACCTCGCGATCGGCCACACCCGCTACTCCACGACCGGCTCGAGTGTCTGGGCCAATGCGCAGCCCACGTTCCGGTCCACCGCTACAGGCGAGCTGGCCCTCGGCCACAACGGCAACCTGACCAACGTCCACGAGCTCCGCGCGCGGCAGTCCGAGCTCGCCGTGGACTCCGGCGAGCTGCCGTTCGACGCGCGCCATCTGGCGACGAGCGACACCGACGTCCTGGCCGCGCTCCTCGCCGCGCATCCCGAGCTGACGCTGGAGGATTCGGCACTCCTCGAGCTGCCGTTCGTGCGCGGAGCCTTCTCGCTGGTCTTCATGGACGACGACGCCCTCTACGGGGCCCGCGATCCGCAGGGCATCCGGCCGCTGGTCCTCGGGCGCCTGGAGCGCGGGTGGGTGATCGCGAGCGAGACGGCAGCGCTGGACATTGTCGGCGCGTCCTTCGTGCGCGAGGTCGAGCCCGGTGAGCTCATCGTGATCGACGAGAACGGGCTGCGGTCCCACCGGTTCGCGGAGGCGGATCCGAAGGGCTGCCTGTTCGAGTACGTCTACCTGGCGCGGCCCGACACCAGCATCGCGGGCAAGGCGGTGCAGGCGGTGCGGGTCGAGATCGGGCGTCGCCTCGCGCGCGAGCACGGGGTCGACGCCGACCTCGTGATCCCCGTCCCGGAGTCGGGGCGGTACGCGGCGATCGGCTACGCCCAGGAGTCCGGGATCCCGTTCGCCGAGGGGTTGGTCAAGAACGCCTACGTCGGACGGACCTTCATCCAGCCCTCGCAGTCGATCCGACAGCTGGGCATCCGCCTGAAGCTCAACCCGCTGCGCGATGTCATCGACGGCCAGCGACTCGTCGTCGTCGACGACTCGATCGTCCGCGGCAACACCCAGCGTGCGCTCGTGCGCATGCTGCGCGAAGCGGGGGCGCGGGAGGTGCACGTGCGCATCTCCAGCCCGCCGGTGAAGTGGCCGTGCTTCTACGGCATCGACTTCGCCAGCCGTGCGGAGCTCATCGCGAACGGCCTCTCGGTCGACGAGATCTGCCGGTCCCTGGGCGCCGACTCACTGGCGTACGTCGATCTCGACGAGCTGGTCGACGCGACGGGTCTGCCGAAGGAGCGGCTCTGCCGTGCCTGCTTCGACGGGGTGTACCCGGTGGACATCCCCGAGCCCGAGCTGCTCGGCAAGCATGTGCTCGAGGTCATCGAGCGGCGTGCGGCGTCGGGTGCCGATGCGGAGGGTGTCGCCACGTGGACGGGCGGCGGCGCAGTGGACGCGCTGGACCGCCCATGAGCCAGGGCGGGGCGTCCTACTCGGCCGCAGGAGTCGACGTCGAGGCGGGTGAGCGGGCGGTGTCGCTCATGAGGTCCGCGATTGCGCGCACCCAACGACCCGAGGTGGTGGGGGACTTCGGCGGATTCGCCGGGCTGTTCGACATCTCCGCTTTCACCAGATTCCGCAGACCCCTGCTGGCCACGTCGACCGACGGCGTCGGAACCAAGATCGCAGTCGCCCGTGCCCTCGACATCCACGACACGATCGGTATCGACCTCGTCGCGATGGTCATCGACGACATCGTGGTGTGCGGGGCGGAGCCGCTGTTCATGACGGACTACATCGCCGTGGGCTCCGTGGTCCCCGAGCGCATCGCGGCCATCGTGTCCGGCATAGCCGAGGGCTGCCGGCAGGCGGGCTGTGCCCTGATCGGCGGGGAGACCGCGGAGCACCCGGGCCTGATGGCGCCAGACGAGTACGACGTCGCGGGCGCGGGCACCGGCGTGGTCGACGCCGACCAGCTCCTCGGGCCGGACCGCGTGGCGGTCGGCGACGTCGTCATCGCCCTCGCCTCGTCCGGACTGCACTCCAACGGCTACTCGCTCGCGCGCATGGTTCTGCTCGGGCGCGACGGCCCGGGACTCTCGGCGCACATCGACGCGCTCGGGCGCACGGTGGGCGAGGAGCTGCTCGAGCCCACGCGCATCTATGCGCAGGACTGCCTGGCCCTCGCTGCAGCGGTCGACGTGCACGCGTTCAGCCATGTGACGGGTGGCGGACTCGCGGCCAACCTCGCGCGCGTACTGCCGGCCTCGGTCGCGGTCGACCTCGATCGCGCGACGTGGTCCCCGCCGGCCGTCATGCGCCTGATCGGGGAGGTCGGGTCGGTCGAGGAGCTCGAGCTCGAGCGCACGTTCAACATGGGCATCGGGATGATCGCGGTGGTCGCGTCGGTCGACGCCGAGCGGGCCCTCGACCTGCTCGCGGAGCGGGGCATCGCCGCGTGGCCGTGCGGAGTGGTCCGCGAGCGCCGCGAGGGCGAGCGGGGGGATGCCGAGGCGAAGGGGGGCGTCGGGGGAGCGGTCAGCCTGGTCGGCGCCTACCGCGCCTGACTCTCGTCGTCCTCGTCGTCGTTCTCGTCGTAGTACTTCGCGTAGGGGTCGTCGGCATAGGGATCCTCGACGACGTCGTAGTGGCCGTCGAGCGGTGCCTCACCGCTGCCGGCGAGTTCCGCCTGCAGACGGTCGAGGTCGGTCTGCGGGCCGCCGTACTTCAGCGCCCGGGCGACCTTCGTCTGCTTGGCCTTGGCTCGGCCGCGCCCCATGGCTCGACCCCCTCATCCGGGGTCCGGCCCCGGCTCATCGTGGACAGCTGCTGTGGGACGCCTGCACCCGGGCCTTCACGCCACGGGCAGGTCCCACAGTTACGGAAGCCTAGACTACCTGCCCGGTCCGCGCCCGGTGCTCGCGGATGCGCTCGAGGGCCTGCTGCTCGGCGGCTGTGACTGGGGTCACACCCAGGCTCTGGGCGCGCTCGAGCACCTGCCTCGTCGTCAGCGCCACGGCCTCGGCCTGCGCCCGGGCCGTCTCCATCGTCCCGCCGGCGTGCTCGGCGGAGATCTGGATGACGCCGCCGCAGTTGACCATGAAGTCGGGGGCGTAGGTCACCCCCCGCTCCGCGAGCAGCCCGGCGACCGACGGCTCGGCGAGCTGGTTGTTGGCCGCCCCGCAGACCACCCGCGCCGAGGTGGTGCGGGCCAGCTCCGGGGTGAGCAGCCCGCCGAGGGCGTTCGGCGACAGCACGTCCACGTCGGCGTCGAGCACCTCCGCCAGTGATCCCGCCACGGTCATTCCGGGGGCCTGGTCCCGGGCGCGCTCGCAGGCCTGCGGGTCGGGGTCGTAGCCGATGACCCGGGCCCCTTCGGCGGCCAGGTGCTCGGCGATGCGGCCGCCGACCTTGCCCAGCCCGACGATCGCCACGGACGTGCCGTCGACCCCGGTGCGGCCGAGTGCGAACTCCATGCTGGCGCGCAGCCCCGCCAGCACCCCCACCGCAGTGAGGATCGCGGAGTCGCCGAGGCCGCCGTGCTCGGGGGAGCGGCCGGTCGTCCACGGGCAGGTCTGGCTGATGACGTCGAGGTCCGCGACGCTGATGCCGACGTCGCCCGCGGTGAGGTAGGCCCCCTCCAGCGTCGAGACCAGGCGGCCGTAGGCGTGCAGCAGCTCGGTGGTGCGCTCGCGCGGATCGGCCACGATCACCGCCTTGCCGCCCCCGTGCGGCAGCCCGGCCAGGGAGTTCTTGAAGGTCATCGCGCGCGACAGGTGCAGGGCGTCCGCGTAGGCGGCGGCGTGCGGGTCGGATGCTCCCGCATAGGCGTTCATCCGGGTGCCCCCTAGGGCAGGACCGAGCACGGTCGAGTGCAGGGCGATGACCATCCCGATCCCGGTGTCCTCGTCCCGGGCCACGATCACCCGCTCATGGCCCTCGAAACCTGACCACGGATCCACGCCTGCGCCCATGGGCCCACCCTAGGCGCCCTCATGGGAGCGATCGAGCGGGTTGCCGCAGGGGCGGCCGCCTGCCACAGTTGACCTCTGCAGCCTTGGTCGGCCGCCAGGGAGGGCCCATGTCAGGTCAGCAAGCCGAGCCGGAGCACCTGCTCACGCCGGCTGAAGTGGCGGCCCTGTTCCGCGTAGATCCGAAGACGGTGACGCGCTGGGCGAAGGCAGGCAAGCTCACCAGCATCCGCACCCTCGGCGGTCATCGTCGCTATCGCGCGGTAGAGGTCTACGCCCTGCTCGAGGCCAACTCCCCGTCCCGCCGGGCCGACGCCTCCGCCCTCGACTGAGCCACGGTGGCCGAGCCGCTCTACCGATCCGTCATCTGGCTCGCCAAGGGCCTGTTCGCCGGACTCGGGCTGCGCATCGACGTCGTCGGCGCTGACCACGTGCCGCTCACGGGCGGAGCGGTGCTCGCGATCAACCACACCAGCTACCTCGACTTCGCCCTTGCGGGGATCCCCGCCGACCAGCGCGGACGCCGACTGGTGCGCTTCATGGCCAAGGACGGCATCTTCCGGCACCCCGTCGCCGGCCCGCTGATGCGCGGCATGCGCCACATCCCGGTCGACCGGTCCGCCGGGGCGGCGGCCTACGCCCAGGCGGTCACGGCAGTGCGGTCGGGTGAGCTCGTGGGCGTCTTCCCGGAGGCGACGATGAGCAGGTCGCTGCGCATCCAGCCGATCAAGAGCGGGGCCGTGCGCATGGCGCTGGACTCCGGCGCGCCCCTGATCCCGATGATCGTCTACGGCGGCCACCGGATCCTGTCCTACGACACCCGCGACCTCACGCGGGGACGGCCGATCGCGATCACGGTGGGCGAGCCGATGGACCTGCCGCGCGCCCTCGACGAGGGCAGCGAGTTGCTGCGCGAGCGCATGACCGACCTGCTCGACCGCACCGTGGCGCGCTACCCCGATCCGGACTCCAGCCACGCCTCGTAGGCGGCGACGGCCGTGGGGTGCGTCGGGAAGATGCGCGCGCGGCCGATGCGAACGCCGACACCGTGCCGCTCTAGGTCGGCCCACACCTCGCTCTTGACGTGGTCGAGCGCCATGACGATGCCACGGGACTCGCAGTGGGCACGGATGTCCTCGAGCGCGTCGAGACCTGTGATGTCCACCTCGGTGATGCCCTCCATGTTGAGGACGAACCAGCGGGGCTCGGTGCCGTCGATCACCTGGCGGCACCGTCGGGCGAAGTCCTCGCTGTTGGCGAAGAACAGGGGCGAGTCGTAGCGGAAGATCAGCAGCCCCGGGATCTGGCGGGCCGTCGGGTAGTCGTCGATGTCGTGCCACCCGGCGACCTCCGGGGCCTGGCCGAGCACCGCAGCGTGCGGACGCGCGACACGGGTGAGCAGCTCGACGATCGAGATCGCCACGGCCGCCAGGACCCCGTACAGGATGTCGAACACGAGGACGCCGACGAATGCGGCGAGCCCGAGCAGGAACTCCCGGCGGCGGAACCGCCAGAGCCGGCGGAACTCCCGAACGTCGATGAGCCGGATCGCGGCGTAGACCACGATGCCGCCGAGTGCCGCGACCGGGAACGACGCGATGACGCCGGAGAACAGCAGGATGCAGACGAGCACGAGCACTGCGGACATCACCGAGTACATCTGGGTGCGAGCACCGCTGGCATCGGCGATCACCGTCCGGCTGGCGCTCGAGCTCACCGGGAAGCCGCCGACGAGCGACGCGCCCGCATTGGCGGCGCCGAGGCCGAAGAACTCGCGGTTGTTGTGGATCCGCTCGCCGTGCCGTCCGGCGAATGCGCGCGCGGTGGCGATGTTGTCGGTGTACCCGACGATGAAGATGCCGAGGGCAGGGAGCAGCAGCAGGCGCAGGTCGTCGGTGTCGAGGGAGGGCAGTCCGAGCTGCAGTCCGTCGACCGTGACGGGCCCGACAATGGTGATCCCGATGGACTGCAGGTCGAGGATGGCGACGGCGAGCGTCGCGGCGAGCATGACCAGCAGGGGAACAGGCACGCGCGGGAACCTTGGCGTGAGGATCAGCAGGAGAGCGGCCACGGACAGGCCCATGACAAGCGTCGGCCAGTGCGGTCCGTCGGCGACGAGGTTCGTGGCGAAGGAGCGGGCATCCTGCAGGACCGTCTGGCCCGCCATCTCCACGCCGGTCACCTTGCCGGCCTGACTGATGATCATGATCACGGCGACGCCGGCCAGGTAGCCGATGAGCACGGGCCGGCTGAGCAACTCGCCGATGAAGCCGAGCCGCAGCACGCCGGCGAGGATCGCGAAGCCGCCGACGAGGAGGGCCGTGGTCGCCGCGAGCGCGAGGTAGCGCGACGTGTCGCCGAGCGCGAGCGGTGCGAGCACCGCCGCGGTCATGAGCGCCGTCGTCGACTCCGGACCCACGGAGAGCACGCGGGACGAGCCCACCAGTGCATACAGCACCATCGTCACGATGATCACGACGAGACCGGCCTGCGGCGGCACACCCGCGAGTGCTGCGTACGCCATGACCTGCGGGATGAGGTAGGCCGTCACGGTGACCGCGGCCATCGCGTCCCCGCGGAGTGTCGCCCGGTCGTAGCCCTGCAGGAATCCTGGGCCCAGTCGGGAGCTCATGGCATCAATTGGTGACGCCGTCAGCACGATCGTCGCGAGCGGCCTCGCGAGCGGCCTCGCGCGCCTCGTGCTCGGCGATGAGTGCGCTCGCGAGATCGGGGACGTAGCGGCGGGCCTCGCGCGGAGGACGCTCGTAGCCGGTCGACGGCGGTCGCGGCGGAAGCACGAGCGGCGCTCGGACCACGGGGAAGTACGGGATGGAGTCGAGCAGGTGGCTGATCATGTTGATCCGCGCACGGCGCTTGTCATCCGCCTCCACGATGAACCACGGCGACTCAGGCGTATCGGTGCGGACGAGCATCTCGTCCTTCGCGCGCGAGTAGTCCTCCCATCGGGTGATCGCCTCGAGGTCCATCGGCGAGAGCTTCCATCGCCGCATCGGATCGTCGAGCCGTGACTGGAAGCGGCGCTCCTGCTCCTCGTCGCTGACGCTGAACCAGTACTTGCGCAGCACGATGCCGTCCTCGATGAGCATGCGCTCGAAGATCGGGGTCTGGTTCAGGAAGCGGAGGTGCTCCTCGGGCGTGCAGAAGCCCATCACGCGCTCCACTCCCGCACGGTTGTACCAGGAGCGGTCGAACAGCCGGATCTCGCCTGCGGCCGGCAGCTGGGCGATGTAGCGCTGGAAGTACCACTCAGTGCGCTCGCGGTCGCTGGGTGTTGGCAGGGCGACGATCTGCGCGACGCGTGGATTGAGGTACTCGGCGACGCGCTTGATCGCCGAGCCCTTGCCGGCGGCATCCCGGCCCTCGAAGAGGACAACGACACGTGCCCCCTGCGCGCGCACCCACTCCTGCATCTCGACAAGCTGCGCCTGGAGCCGGTAGAGCTCCTTCTCGTAGAGCTTCTTCGGCATCCGGGGGACGGGCTCGTCGCCCGCCCGTCGATGGGGGGAGTCCGGTGTGGAGGTCACCTCCCGAGTCTGGCAGCCCCGCCGGGCCGTTGGCAGGTCGATAGCGTCGGCGCATGCGGCTTCCGCTCCCTTCCGGGGTCGCGGCGGGCTTGGCCGTCGCGACGCTCACGGCGTGCTCGGGCGCAGGTCCCCAAGCGACGCCGCAGGGGCCGGTGCGCGCGGTGGCTCCGGTGGGGCAGATCCTCGAGGGGGTGCGGGTCTCCCGAGTGGTCGACGGCGACACCGTGCGCGTCCGCCTCGGGGAGGAGGACGTGCCGGTGCGCCTCATCGGCCTGGACACTCCCGAGACCGTCAAGCCCGATGCCCCGGTGGAGTGCTTCGGCCCCGAGGCGTCGGACTACGCGAGGGCGATGCTCGACGGGCAGCAGGTGGTGCTGGAGTTCGATGACACCCAGGGCCGACGTGATCGGTACGACCGGGTGCTCGCGTATGTGTGGCGCGTGCTGCCGGACGGCTCGCTTCGGCTGTTCAACGAGGAGGTGGTTGCGTCTGGCCACGGAGTCGAGCGGCAGTACGGGGTACGGCCGTACGCCTGGCGCGACGCCCTGGTAGGTGCGCAGGAAGCGGCGCGGCAGTCGGGACTCGGGCTGTGGGACGCGTGCGGGATCGACGGCGGCGAGCCCTGACATTCCCCGAACCTGTCGTGGATCCCCGGCTGACGTGCCGTGGCGATGATGGCGGCGCACGCCAGCCAGGGCGACGACCAGTACGTGGCGTCTGCCGACCTGTCACGACGATCCGAAGGACCAGATATGAGCGACTCGACCGACGAGACCCCCCAGACCCCGGACATCACGCCCACCGTGGCCCCGCCCCGCTCGGGGTCGAGCACGCGGACGGTGCTGGAGATCGTCGGTGCCGCCGTCGCGGTGGTGCTCATCGCGGTTGCGGCCGCGGGCGGCTTCGTCGCGGGCCTGGTCGCCGGGGAGTTCGAGGACGAGGGGCGCGGTGGGCGGCACATGGCGGAGGAGTACGACGGTCGAGGGATGGCGGAGGAGTACGACGGTCGAGGGATGGCGGAGGAGTACGACGGTCGAGGGATGGCGGAGGAGTACGACGGTCGAGGTCACCATGGTGAGGGCCACCACGAGGGCGGCCGGGGCGGCCACGGGTCCCCCGGCATGGATGGGTGGCCGGGGGACCCGATGACTCCGGACATGGCTCCGGACATGGCTCCGGAGATGGCGCCGTCCCAGCAGGGCTGACGGCTAGGCCGTCACCTCGCGCAGGCGCCCGGTCGCCACGTCGAACACGAAGCCGCGCACCTGGTCGGTGTGCGGGATGAACGGGCTCTGCGTGATGCGGGCGATCGAGCGGCGGACGTCCTCGTCGAGGTCGTCGAAGGCCTCGGCGGTCCAGCCGGGGGTGACGCCGGTGTCGTCGATCAGTGCGTCGCGGAACTGCTCGTCGGTGAACGTGAGCATGCCGCAGTCGGTGTGGTGGATGAGGATGATCTCCCGGGTGCCGAGGAGACGCTGGCTGATCGCCAGTGAGCGGATCTCGGCGTCGGTCACCACTCCACCGGCATTGCGGATCACATGCGCCTCGCCCTCGGCGATGCCGAGAGCGGCTGCGACGTCCAGACGGGCATCCATGCAGGCGACCACGGCCACGCCCTTGGACGGAGGCAGGGGGAGCGGCCCGGTGAATCCCTCCGCGTAGACAGCGTTGTTGGCGAGGTACTGCTCGGTGACGGTCACGATCATCCCTTCCGCAGGGGCCTTCCCTGCCCTCGAATGACCGAACCCTCCTAGGCTCACTGGCGGCTCGCGCATCCCCCTGCCGCACCTGCGAAGTGCGGGCATGTGCCGGTGATGGGCGGTGGTGTGTTTCTCTACCCGCGCAGGGAGGTCGTCACCGGAGCAGGAAGCCGGAGACCGTTGCCGCGGTGAGGGCGGGCCGCTGGAACAGGAACGAGTGCCCGGAGCGGGCGACCAGGATGAGCTTGGCGCCCGGGATGCGCTTCGCGATGCGACGGCTGTTGACCGCGGGCGTGATCAGGTCGTCGGCTCCGGTGATGACGAGGGTCGGTGCTCGCACGCCCGCCAATGCGTCGGCGTTCGCGTCGCTGCGCAGCCATGGATCCTCGGCGCGCACCATCGCGCGTGCGGTCGACGCGGGCACGCGCTCCTGCGGGTACGCCCCGGAGGCCACGGCGTCGGCCAGTCGATCGAGGAACCTGCGGCCAGCGGAGCGATGCCCGGGCGGGTAGTTGGTGCGCAGGTACGCGGACACTCCGCCGCTGCTGTCTGCCTCCTGCACCCACGGTGGACCGAGGACGGCACCATGCCCACCCGGATTGGTCGCGGCCAGGATGAGTGAGCGCACACGCTCCGGATGGCGGATGGCCAGCTGCTGGGCGATGAACCCGCCCATCGACCAGCCCAGCACGTCGACGGGCGCATCCGCACTGATCGTCGGGAGGAGCTCGGCGATCCAGTCCGCGGCGTTCGCGAACGTCCACGCCTGCGGCGCGGGTCCGGACAGGCCGAGTCCGGGGTAGTCGAGCACGATCACCCGGTGCTCCTGCGCGAGTGCACTGAGCAGGGCCGGGTCCCATTCGCTCATCGGCGACGCGGTGCCGTTGAGCATCAGCAGCACCGGGCCGTCACCCACCTGCGCCCACGCGATCTGCGTCCCTGCTGCCGCAGTGAGCGTCGGATCGAGCTGTGGTGCCGCGTCCTCGACGGCGTGCGCAGGGGCACCGAGCGCGGCCGTCGCCAGGCCGACGATCACGACCGAGGCGAACGCAGCCGCGGTGCGGCCGCCGAGGATCACGACGAGGGCGTCGCGTTGAGCTGGGCCTGGATGTCGGACAGCATCGCTTTGATCTCGGCCAGCTCTCGGCGCAGGTCGTCGTCGGTGGAGGCATCAGCAGGGGCGGCCGCGGCCGTCGTCGAGGCCGGCGCCGTCGTCGAGGCCGGCGCCGTCGTCGAGGCCGGCGCCG
>Ga0129333_10001115_pt1 | contig 23992 bp, 25 predicted proteins | sample CPB6_08_DNA_FD_94474 | JGI IMG/M metagenome (GOLD analysis project Ga0129333, IMG submission 94474) | Freshwater to marine salinity gradient microbial communities from Chesapeake Bay, USA - CPBay_Sum_0.6_0.8_DNA | ecosystem: Environmental > Aquatic > Marine > Coastal | place: USA: Chesapeake...
GCTAACGGGAATATCACTAGCAACGCTAACATCACTGCTCAGGCATTCTATGGCAATGCTACGGGATTGACGAACATTCCAGGTGCTAATGTTACTGGTGTGGTAGCAAACGCTAACTATGCTGCTTACTCGGGTAATGTTGTAATAAGCACTCAGAGTAATATTACTCAACTTGGTGTTCAGTTAAGCTTTGAAAGTAATGGTAACGTTATCTTCGCCAACTCCAACTTAGTTAATATTGGTAATGTAGCTAATCTAAGAATAGCAGGCGGAGCGAATACGCAGTTTTTACAAACCTATGGTAATGGTGTAGTAAGATGGGCAACTCCAGAAGTACCGGTTGACTTTACCCCAGGATTTTTACTGATGGGTAGTTAACAAGATAAATTTAATAAAGAGGATAGAAATAAATGGCACAACGATACAAAGTGTTAGGACAAAGCGCTCCGGCAGCAACAACCTTAACTTCATTATATACAGTACCTGCTAATACCAGTGCTGTTATTAGCACTATTAGTGTATGTAATAGAGGAGTAACAACAAGTTTTAGAGTTGCTATTAGACCGGCAGGAGCAACAATTGCTAATGAGCATTACATTGTATATGAGAACGTAGTTAATCAATACGACAGTGTGTTTTTAACGATTGGTGTTAGTTTGGCAGCATCAGATGTTCTCAGTGTATATTCGGGAACAGCAGATTTAAGTTTTAATGCGTTTGGTGTGGAGAATTACTAAACATGGCTGTAAAAAAATATGCTGGTGATTTTGATCCCTATGTAAACTATGGGATAACGGGCGAGAAAGTAAACAATAAATGGAGGCTTACCTCAGGTGCCGTGGATACAGATCCAACCTGGGTAGCACCTTCTTATTGGCCAACTTACACGGTGGGATCAAATCAAATAGTAGGACTATATGCTATTCGTCCTGGTCATCCTAACATTGTTTCTTTTAACCCATTTCTTAGAAATTCTGGCACTATTACGATTGATTGGGGCGATGGTTCAGCAGCAGATACCAGAACGTATACAGTATATGACGGATACAGTTTATTTCATATCTATGACTACAATAACGCTAATTTAACTGATGTTACCGCTCAATGTGGATACAAGATAGCAAAAATATCTATTACTGCTACTGCTGACTTCGGAGCTATGATGGGTATCTCTACTACTCATCCAATGTTTAGACAGACAGGTATACAGTCATGTGATAGTGGATGGATTGACTTGACATTTTCTGGTAATTTTGCAGCGATTAGACCTACTCGTGAAGGTTTCGGATCAGCATCATTCCAGGGAAATCTAAGACATACAATGCTTCAGAGACTTCGTCTGTTTGGAATGTCAGGAACCTCTCTGACTGATGGTAGCAATTGGAATGGTAATTTTACTGAGTTTCTTAATAACTGTTATAATCTAAAATACTTTAGTGCAACCGGTCATGCATCTGGAGGAAATTTTGGCTATGACTTACTTTCTGGTTTTGCAAACTGTAGATCAATGTCAACGTTTATATGGGATCCTCCTCCGGTTCCCAGATTCTTTTCTAATGCGTTTATAAACTGTGCTAGTTTACCAGCACCACCTTCATCAATAAATTTTCAAACCTCAATATCTTCTAATACTGCTGTGACGCCGTTTTCTGGATGTGAGAGTTTTAGAACCGTTAAACTGAATTACACTATAAGTGGTTTTGGATCTTCACTAAGCTCATGGTTTTCTGGATGTAAGGATTTAACATATATTTCTTTTAGTAACAGTTTCAATAGTATTACTAATCTATCAAATACTTTTAATAACTGTTATACATTAAGAACAGTAGTATTTCAAGCAAATTTGCCTCTTTCAAATACTCGATTAGCATTTAACAATTGCTATTCGCTTATAAAAACGCCCCCTACTTGTAATATGGTGTCAGTAACTGATGCTATGAATATGTACAGCAATTGTGGCAATTTAAAAGTAGTTACTCCGTTTGTATCTAATGTTGCGGCTGCTGATTTTTCGTCTATGTTTAGTAATTGCACCAGTCTTACAGAAGTTTCTAACATTCAAATTAACGGTGCTAATGCTATTATTAGTAATATGTTTTCTAATACGGCTATCGAATCAATTTCAATGGCCGCTAAGTTTAGAAATTTTAACTCTGCATTTGCTGGTCTAAAACAGCTAAAAACTATTGAATTTATTGGATCAACTAATATTGCTCAAGCTTCCTATGCATTTGCTAATTGCTCATCACTTACATCGATTCCGGCAAATATCGATTTTAGTAACTGCGCTAATCTCACGGGAACATTTTCTTTTTGTTCTCAACTAAAAACAGTTGCTAATCTGAATATTCCTGTAACAACAACCATAAACTCAATGTTTCAGAACTGTACTGATTTGACTAGCGTTAGTCTAAGTAATAGTAATCTGGTTACTGGCTGGGCAAATGCTTTTAGTAATTGTACCAGTCTACAATCAATCGCAATGAATACAGATGCTATTGGTGGTAACTACACTAAAGATTGGGGTAATGCAATGCTTGGTAGCAGCAATATCTCAGATATTAGTTTTACTAAATTTAGTGGCAACAATGTGAATCTCGGTGATCTAGCAGTAGGTAATACTATTCTCGAAGACGCATTTAGAAAGATTCTTCCCGATACCACAACCTTTAATCAATATCGTCAATTTAGAGCAACTAACAGTGCTGGTGCAACAGGAGAATGGGGTAAGTTCACCTTGACCGGACGAATGGCACATCCAAATACTTCAGTATCAACTCATGAGGTAGCATTAAATGCTGCCGGTCTCAGTAATGTTAAGGTTGGAATGTATGCTTACTATAACACATGGCAGTTAGCGTTTGCTGCCAACGCTGATATCGCCAACAATGTTCTTTTTATTCCTTCTCCAAGTGCAGCTAATGCTATTCCATCTAATGGTATAATGGTCCAATTAAGAATTTCACAGTACACTACTGCTATTAGACCATATTTGAATGGAATAACTCCCTGTGTTCCTTATTATGTTATTAATAGCGGACAGGGTCCAAATGCTAATTGTTTTCAGTTATCGACAAGTATTGGTGGCAGTCCGATTACTTTATCTCAGGGTAACACTGCAGGAAACACAACAGCAAGTCTTTGGTTTCGTCCTCGACAACAAGTTACCAATATCGAGGCGTCATCTTCGAATGTTAACAATGTGGTAATTTCTATGACTCAGAGTCCCAATGCAACTAATCTTAATAACGCAAGCTGTATATTCTCATGGAATGATTGGCTATGGAAATCAGAACTAAATAACATCACACTTACTTGGTAATAATATGACAACAAGATTTTTAAACAGCATTGATGCCTCATCTGGGTTTCGACTGAGTCCAACTAATATTGATCATGCTTATTCGTTACGAAAAAGTAGACTGAATTCAGCAGTTACCGCTTATACTCCTCCTCTTGCTTGGCCAAATATCAGCACTGTTTATAACAATATCCCAGGAACTCAAAAGATAGCAATTACATATAAGATATCTGCAGCAACAGTATGGATACCATTTAGTATTAAGGTTGCCGGAGCATACACCGTTGATTGGGGTGATGGGACAACAGAAAACTTTAATGCTAATGTAACTGCTGAGCATTACTATACATATAGCAATACTACATTGACCGATGTTGGTACGTATAAACTCGCTACGGTTATTATTACTCCTCAATCAGGACAATCGATAACACTGTTTAGCGTTCATCAACGAGCTAGCATAGTTACTGTAACTCATAATGTTCCAATTGTTCAGTTGGCTATATCTGCTCCAAATCTTACAACATTAAACTTGGCTAGTACTGGTACTTCAACACAGGTAATAACTCTTACTGACTTGGCTGTTATTCAATTCGAAGATCTTGGACAGATTACTAATCTAAATTATACTTTTTTAAACTGTAAAAGTCTTGAAAGTATATCATTAATTGTTCCTTCTACTGTAACTCAGTGTGAGGGAACTTTTATGAACTGTTCATCTATGCAACAGTTGCCAAGCATTTCGATTCCAAATGTTACCGTAACTAGAAACATGTTTTCTGGATGTACGAATGTTAGAGGATTCAATTCAACTTATGATGTAGGACAAGTCGCTGATGCTTCGTATATGTTTCAATCTTGTAGCTCACTGAGAATTTTCCCTAAATTGAATTGGAACAGTATTGCTAATGCTGAGGGCATGTATCGAAACTGTTCTTCACTGATAAAGATGCCGTCAATAACATCACTGTCATTGACAAACATGAATCAAATGATGGAAGGATGTTTGTCATTAGAAGTAGTTGATCGTATATATTCAGCTAATGTTACTTCAAGTTACTTGACTTTTAGTAACTGTTATAATCTTTCTTCTTATCCTGATCTTGATCTTATCAGAACTAAAAATACATACATGATGTTTAACAATTGTCAATCAATCTTATCGGTTGACAAGATTGCTAATATGAATGAAGTCATTGATACGTCATTCATGTTTTCTAATTGTATCGGTATCAGAGAAGTTACTGAATTATCGATGGGCTCAACGGTAAAAAATGCTACCAGTATGTTTTCATTTTGTGCTGATATGTTTAGCGCTAATATTGCTTTTTCCTCAGCGGCCAGTAACGTTCTTGCTGTTAGAATGTTTGATAGATCAGATACACTTAAAACTGTAACTCTTTCTAACACTCATGTTATTTCTAATGCTACTCGTATGTTTTCAGATTGTACTAAGTTAGAAAGATTAGATGGTATTAACTTTAGCAATGTAAAAGACGCCAGTTTTGCTTTTAACAATTGTAACTTATTTTCAAGTCTTAACTTTCTTGATATGTCTAATTGTACAAATGCTGAATCGATGTTTGCTAATAACTTCTGTTTGACACGATTTCTCGGAGCAAAAACTCCTAATCTTGTATCAGCAAATTCAATGTTTTTAAATTGTGAATCGTTATGGCACATTGGTAATCTTGACTTGGGCAAAGTTCCCAGAACCAATGCTACTAGTATATTTGGTAATGCTAATTCATTGTGTAACGTTAATCTTATTAATATTAATTGTAACATTAACTTTGATTTGTGCGCTTTTGATTCTACTGAAATATATAGAATTGCCAATAACTTAGTGAATATCACTGACGGACAAGCTCGTTCTATAACCATGAGAGCTGCTCCTAGTTTACCCTGGGGATTATATGGACCTATTCCAGCGCTTGATTGGCGTACTGGTAACATTACAGACCCTGCCACAGCTTCTAACACCGCTGGTTCAAGTGGTACTCTTAGAGCACACAGTGTTTGGTCATTTTCTGCCAACTATGTAACAACAAATACAGTGGCAAGAACTAGCACTGCTCTTACAAAAGTTGATAGATTTTATAATGATAGTGTAGTATTATCAACGTCAACTGATGCGGCTGATGTTCGAGGCGCTGCTTTAAACGTCGGAGTCAATGTCAACGTTTCTACTTCAAATAGTACTGTTACGTTTTCCAGAACCGACTTTAATTCTGGGGCTAATATGATTACGCTTGCTAATGGAACTATGGTAAGTTTTAGAGCTAACACTAACGTGGGTAATTTAGCAGCCAATACAATTTATTACGTTGTCAATTCAAATAATGCTACATTTCAGCTATCCGATTCAAGTGGAGGGAACGCTATAACATTTAGCGGAGCAAATGCTGCCAATCTATCAATGAGATATGTATCCAAGGTTACATCCTGGGCTAGTTTGGGATCAAATAACTTTAGCATTACGCTAGATAATAAACTAATGTCTAATGCTAATTCTATTACTATGTCAATATCCAACAGCGCTCGACATATCTTTACGTTAAAGGGTTGGACAAGAACTAACTTCTAATATCTTAATGATAAATACTATATACGAGGATTGATCATGAAACTTCAAGAACTATTACAAACCATTGTAGATATTGCTAACAGAGCAGAACGAGATTCAGCAGCTCAAGCACATACTAATGCCACGATTGACAATGCTGGAGAACGAGCAGAGGATCTTTATGCTCACGAAGTTGGAGATTGCTCTGCAGCTGCTGAAGTACCCAATGATGATGTAGTTATGGTTCCTCCTCTGCAACAAAAAATAGAACTACTTAAAAAAGCAACAGGCGTTGATAATCTTTATGATCGTGAAGAAGATTATAAATCTGAAACCGGATCGGATCAAGATGATGAACTTAGCAGAATAGTCCGGCTCAGCGGTGCTCCCAAGGTCAGTGTTGTTGCGGTTGATGAGGCAGCGAGCGATAGTTTTGAATGAAGATCAGAGACAAAGAACAGGAATTAGTAAAATCCCCCTATAAGAAAACAGAATTTCAGTCCCAAGAGCAGCTAATACAATTTGTAAAATGCTGTGATACTACTCTGGGATATCTGTATTTCATGGATAATTTCTTTTACATACAGCATCCCACTCGTGGTAGAATGCTTTATCATCCCTATGATTATCAGAAACGATTAATTGATACTTATCATCGTTATCGTTTTAGTATCAGTCTAATGCCTCGTCAAACAGGCAAGTCAACCTCTGCTGCAGGTTATCTACTATGGTATGCTATGTTTGTGCCTGATAGTACGATTCTAATTGCCGCTCATAAATTTGCAGGCGCTCAGGAAATCATGAGTCGAATTAGATTTGCTTATGAAAACTGTCCTGATTATATCAGAGCAGGAGCAGCAAGTTATAACAAGGGTAGCATTGATTTTGATAATGGTAGCAGAATTTTAAGCGCTACAACCACTGATAATACTGGTCGTGGTCTTAGTATATCATTGCTGTATGCTGATGAGTTTGCCTTTGTCAGACCCACTATAGCTCGTGAATTTTGGACATCTATGGCACCAACACTGAGCACAGGCGGTAAAGCAATTATAACATCAACGCCCAACTCTGATGAAGATATGTTTGCTTATATTTGGAAGTTGGCTAACAAAACCATGGACGAGCATGGAAACTCCACTGAACTGGGTATCAATGGGTTTAAGGCATATCGAGCTTATTGGCACGAGCATCCAGACAGAGACGAAGCATGGGCTATTGAGCAACGAGGACAATTGGGTGAAGACAGATTTCGTCGTGAAATGGACTGTGAGTTTATTATTGCCGATGAAACTCTAATCAGTCCTGCTAAACTATTAGAACTAGAAGGTCAAGAACCACTAGAACGAATGGGACAGGTTCGTTGGTACAAGCGCCCAACTCGTGGTAATATCTATACTGTTGGACTAGATCCTGCTCTAGGCACAGGAGGAGACTCGGCGGGTATTCAAATCTTTGAAGCTTCAACTACCACACAAATTGGTGAATGGAAGCATAACAAAACTTCTATTCCAGAGCAGATCAAACTATTGGCTAGTATAACAAGTTATATAGAAGAATGCACAGGTGAACCTAATAATATTTACTATAGCATTGAAAACAATGGTATAGGCGAAGCAGCACTAATCAGTTTATTAGAGTTTGGCGAAGAAAACATCAAGGGATGCATGATCAGTGAATCCAAGGGAGCAGGCAATACTCGCAGATATAGTAGAGGATTCAATACAACGAATCGTAGTAAATTAGCAGCGTGTGCTAAATTTAAGACTCTTATAGAATCTGGCAAATTACGAATTCTTAGTAAGCCTCTTGTTTCAGAACTTAAATCATTTGTTGCGTCAGGCGGCAGCTACAAAGCTAAGGTCGGAGAAACCGACGATTTAATCATGGCAGCACTGCTAAACATTAGAATCATTCAGCATTTACAAAACTATAATGCTGATCTTAGTAGTCATGTTCGTGATCACAGTGAAATTCTAGAACCTCTGCCATTTATCATGACTCTTAGTTAAACAAATTAACTTGCTTGTTTTAGATAAATATATGATACTATCAGTGGAATGATCATGTCTAAACAAGCGGAAACACTTAACAAAGAACTATTTGACGAACTTGCCAATCTCGATCCTGTGCCCTTTCAGGCTAATGGCGATGAAATTGCTTTACCAGAAAAGGCGGACTTCTTTCAGTTTCACTTTCACAAAGATGGTCATGATTATGGTACCATAACAGTTAGTATCGATGATTCTAATCATTTGATTGTTTGGTATAACAATAATATTACTCGTAGTTCTTCTAGTGGTAACGAAGGAGATAGTTGGATATCACTGATAAAGAGACTTAAACGATTTAGTCATCAACATCAAATGAGTGGGTTTAAAACTATGAATCAAGACAGATTACATGCTCACATGAAACAAAGAGTAGAAAGAAAAAAGTTAGACGAGTCATGGCGTGCTCGTTCTAAAACTCAGAGTGTTAATGAAAACAACACTCAGGTTAAACTTATCATCAAGCATAATCGACAAATGACTGAAACCGATCAACGATTTCGTCATATAGAACGTATTTTTGTGGAGAATCATGATGGCAGTCGTTATCCTGTGCCAACAACACGCCCTAGTATCGCTCGTGCCTTTGCTCGACATATTGCTGAAGGTGGCGAATTTAATGATCAGCGATGGACTCATATTCGTGAGATGACTCATGACTTGATCAAACTAGAATCATTTAGTAGAGCAGTCAGAAATAAACAATTTAACGAAAGCGCAGGAGAACTAGTCACAGAAGCTCTCACACATTGTGCCAATCTTAAAGAAACTATTCATCGTATTAGTACTGGCAGAGGCTATAACTCATACTTTGAAGATTGGAAGCCTGCTATCTTAGAACAAGATCAGGGAATCGATCACATTGCTGAATTATTCACAGAGAATCGTTTGGATTCTAGAATTGAAGGAGCACTGCCAGTAATTGCTCGTCTAAGACCTCAGTCACGCTCAATTACTGAGGTAAGTGACTTTGAACGTTGGGCTAATGACATGATTGATGAAGCACTTGATGCTGGAGATCGTCGTCATGAAGATCGAATTATAGAACTTTTAGGTAGTGATAGTTCTCCGTTACCATTGGGTCCAGACGCAATCAACGCTATTAGTGAGCTTCATGATATTATCGACGATGATCAGCTTAACGAACGCTTACGAACCGCTGCTGATGGTGATGCTGATGGTGATGCTCGTCCAATTATCATTGGCTGGATGAAAGAACATGCTCTAGAAAATCATTATCGTGACGTTCTAGATAAGATTGAGCCCAGAGAAACATCTGAGCCAGATTTACCAGAACCTACTAACCCTCAGGCACAGCCCAGTGATGTTCCTGATCTAGCTCAAGCTGCCAATCCACAGCCTGAAGTTCCAGATCAGATGCCTGCTCCTGTGCCACCAGATAATCCAGCCACTGTTCCTGAATTACCTCAGCCTGTACAGGAGGCGGATGACTTGACAAGAATTATTCGTTTAAGCAGAGTTAAATAATATGCAGGAACTTAATTCAATAGTAATTGATGAAGGAGGCAATGTATTCAAGCATCCTGAGTATACCAAAGACAATCGACGAATGCTAACTCGTAGAATTAATAAAAGCGAAGTTTCTCAGGTAGTTGAACATTTAACTGATCTTGTAGGATTTGATGTTTCTGAGCAATTGCTTGGTTCTACTGGCGTAGCAGAAACCAGCGGAGACATCGATGTTGCTGTTGATGCCAATAAATTTTCTAAAGACTCTCTTATCGCCAAACTATTAAGTCATGATGTTCCATCCGAGTCTATTAGCAAGAGTGGTAGCAGTGTTCATTATAAAGCACCCATTGGTAATACTGGTGATTTTGTTCAGGTTGACTTTATGCTAGTTCCAGATGTTCCATTTGCTCTATGGTCAATGTACGCTCAGCCTAGAAATAGCAGCTATCGAGGTGCTGATTGGCAACGTGTTATGAATGATGTAGCAAGAGGCACAGACTCAAACTGGAAGTGGAGCACATTTAATGGAGTTCTAACTCGTGATACTAATGAAAACGTTTTTGGAAGAAATCCCGTTAAAATCGTTGCCGGTCTGTTTGGAGAGGGAACTGTCCCTCAAGATATTCATTCTGTTGAACAAATTTTAGAACTAATCCCATTAAATCATAACTATAAGATAATACAACCGCTGATCGCTAAAACATTAAGTGGGGATCTTAGAGTTCCACAAATTAAAGAGTCGGTCACTGATAAGTATATCAATAACTTGAGTAAATGGATAAATGAGATTTCTACATCTAAACGAACTTAGTATTCACAGTGCTGCTAGACGATTTCATAATTCTACCCAAAAAGTAGGACGTGAGTTTCAGCATCTAGAAGATTTGGTCTATATTCATGGTGTTTCTGGAGTTCGTCGTGCTCTACGTCATATTCAGGAAATAGCCAAAAACGAGCATCCACTTGAAGTAAAATGGGATGGCAGTCCCGCTATAGTATTTGGCAGAGATTCGGACGGTCGTTTTCATTTTGGTGACAAATACTCCAAAGAGATTTTGGACTCGCCCACTAAAGTGTTTCAGTATTATAGTAGAAATGCTGAGAAATCTGATACTGCTAGACTTGACTTTGCTCGTAGAATGGCATTATTGTTTCCCTATTATGAACAATCTACTCCTAAGAACTTTACAGGGTTTATTGAAGCAGGACTCATGTATTGGCAGCGTCCCAAATTAAAAGACAATCAGTACTCGTTCATGCCAAATACCGTTGAATACTCAGTTGATAGCAACAGTGCTCTTGGTAAACAAATAGCACGAAGCACAACAGGCTGTGCAGCAACTGCTCAATTTGATCAATTACCAGCTCTTGGTGGCAAACGCTCGCCTGTTGGGAATATCAGTTCTTTATTCGCTAATAGCAGTGTTGTTGTTATTCCTCCTAAGTTTACAATCAACCGTGTTGCTGTTGATTCAGATAAGATTAGAGTTATTTCTAGATTTGCTAGTGCTAATGCTCAGGCAATTGAGTCATTTCTTGCCAGAGAAGCAGGGCTAAGTGATATAAGAGCGATCATTTACAGTTATGTTAATAGTCAAGTTGATACTCCTGAGAATCTGTCTAAACTTGGACATAACTTTGCTAGTTGGGTTAGTAGCTCTACCAAGTTTAGTGATTCAAAGAAACAGCGTATTCTAGACAGACTTAAAAACAATGTTCGGGGAGCAACAGCAGTATTCAAACTCACTCAGGCCATAATGCATCTCAAGGACAAGATCATTGCAGATTTAGAAAATACTACGCTGGCTAGTATTGGTATTAAAGCACGATTAAAAACGGGTGAGCCTGGCGGTGAAGGCTTTGTTCATGATCCAGCCAGGGGTGATAGTCCAGTAAAACTTGTTCGTAGAGCAGAGTTTACTCGTGCTAATCGTTTGAGAGAAAGTATAGAGCCTAGAAGCAACTCAGCAGTGGTTGGTTGGGGTCGTGGCATGGGACATAAGGGACATATGTATTTGGCCAAATCTGTTATCACTCATGCTCGTGATATCGGCGCTGATCCCTATTTCTTTGTTAGCAGAACCTTTGATCGTGACAATCCACTAAAACCAGAAGAAAAGCTGGCTATATATCGTCAGGTATTCAAGCATCATAAAAGTATATTTCATGCTGCCACTGATGAAGTTCGTGATCTTACAGCAGTATTAAAAGAGTTATATAATGCTGGATATCAACAAGTGGTCGTTGTTGTTGGAGAGGATCAGAAGACAGCGTTTAAGTATCTAGAACGCTACAATAATAAACCAAACAAGCATGGAGAAGTTCCTTATTCTTTTAAAAGTGTTGAAGTTATTAGCAGACAGGAAACTGCCGATGACACTGCAACTCTAGCGGGCCCCAGAGCAACACCAATGAGAGAAGTTCTCACCATGAGTCCAGACGCTTTTAGACAAAAGCATCCAACACTCTCAGACAATATTCCAGATACTGAATTGGAATATCATGTATGGCGTGATGCTATGCCCGATGCTTTAAGTGATGCTCAAGTTATCAAGTTTATGAAATTGGCTAAATCTCGCCTGGCTCAGTTCGATTAATAAAATCGGATATTTTACACATCAATTCTTCCTAATTACTATTGACATTCTAATAAAATGCTGTATACTTATTAGAGTGTCAAAGCAGTAAGTAACTTTTTCACTACTACACTTTTACCCAGTTTATACTACACTTTATACATCGTTTAGAAAAAGGAGATACATGATGTCACTAGCAGAAATTCGTGCTAAGTTACAAGCACAAGCAAATCGCGGTCAAAACAACAACCAACAATCGTCGTCAGACAAGGTAATTTTCCCACACTGGAACATTCAAGAAGGAGAAAGCGCTTCTATTCGTTTTCTACCGGATGCTGATAAAACCAACAGCTTTTTCTGGATTGAAAGAGCAATGATCAAGCTGCCATTTCGTGGCGTTGTTGGTCAAATGGATGATAAAGAGCATATTGTTCAGGTTCCATGTATGGAAATGTATGGAGAAAACTGTCCTATTCTTAGTGAAGTTCGTACTTGGTACAAGGACGATACTCTTAAAGAAGTCGCTAACAAATATTGGAAGAAACGTTCCTACATTTTTCAGGGGTTTGTTCGTGTGAATCCACTCACTGAGGATTCAGCACCAGAAAATCCCATTCGTAGGTTTGTGATTACAAATCAAATCTTTAACGTTATCAAGGCCAGCTTGATGGATCCCGAGATTGAAGAACTACCCACTGACTATGTTCGTGGTCTAGACTTCAAGATTGTAAAGACCAGCAAGGGTGGTTATGCTGATTACTCAACCAGTGGGTGGGCTCGTAAAGAATCTGCTCTTACTGAAGCAGAACGTGCTGCCATTGATCTTCATGGGTTATTCACTCTTCGTGAGTTCTTACCCAAGAAGCCCAGCGAAAGCGAACTTCGAGTAATCCGTGAAATGTTCGAAGCATCAGTTGATGGTCGCCCTTATGATCCCAAGTGGGCATCATATTACAAACCCTGGGGTTTGGATCTTGGTAATACTGGATCTGCTCCTGCTGCTGACTCAGAGGTAACAGAATCTGTTTCTGCTCCTCGTGCTAGTGCTCAGACTGCTACTAAAATTTCCACAGCAGAATCTAGCACTGCTCCATGGGAAGATGAAGAACCAGTAGCCACGGCAAAGATTGAAGTAAAACCTCAATCTGGAGACAAGGCTCAGGACATTCTTGCCCTTATTCGTAGTCGTCAGAATAAAGCAGCTTAATAATTAGTAGAGCTTAACCGCTCTACTTTATTGTTATGAAAGAAAAAGAAATAGTCAGAAAATGGCGTAGTTCGTTCGCTTGTACTTTACTAGAAAGTATTATGTCAAGTGAAGTAGAACTTGCCATGATTAATTCAACGAAAGTTAAGGAAATAATATGACACTGCCCGACGAAAGATATCGCAGTCTAAGACACGCGAGAAAATTACTTGAAGATCTGGTTGACCCAGGAAAAACACCACGAGTTCCATCATCTGTTCGTGAACGAGCACGTGCGGCACTTCGTCACTATCCCAGCGATTACGAAATTGACCGAATTGCCGACGGTTGTCCAGAAATGCTTGACAAGCAAGTGCTTACTCTCTATACTAATAAGCAATATGTTAATAGAGGATAACAATGAAACGACCATTTGACTTATCTGGATTTAGAAAATCCATTACAAAATCAATTGAGGGGCTATCAATTGGCTTTCACGATCCAACTGATTGGATCTCAACGGGAAATTTTGCTTTGAACTATCTAATTTCCGGAGACTTCAAACGAGGAGTTCCATTAGGAAAAGTCACCGTATTTGCCGGAGAGTCTGGTAGCGGAAAATCCTATATTTGTAGCGGCAATCTAGTACGAAACGCTCAGGAACAGGGTATCTATGTAGTACTAATAGATAGTGAAAACGCTTTAGATGAAACCTGGCTACACGCTTTAGGAGTTGATACCAGCGAAGAAAAGTTGTTAAAACTTAACATGGCAATGATTGATGATGTTGCTAAAACGATATCAACCTTTATGAAAGATTATCGTTCAATGTCAGACGAGGACAGACCCAAGGTATTATTCGTTATTGATAGTTTGGGTATGCTAATGAGTCCTACCGAAGTAAATCAGTTTGACAGTGGCGATATGAAAGGTGATATGGGTCGTAAGGCCAAGGCACTTAAAGCTCTAGTAACCAACTGTGTTAATATGTTTGGCAGTTGTAATGTTGGGTTAGTTGCTACTAATCATACCTATGCCAGTCAAGATCCTTATAATCCCGACCCTAATGTAAGCGGTGGTCAGGGTTTTGTTTATGCTTCAAGCATTTTAGTAGCCATGAAGAAACTCAAGCTCAAAGAAGATGAAGATGGCAACAAGGTCACAGAGGTATTGGGTATTCGTGCTGGTTGTAAGATCATGAAAACTCGCTATGCTAAGCCATTTGAAGATATTCAAATTCAAATCCCATACGAAACTGGTATGAATCCTTATAGTGGGTTTTTTGACTTAATCGAGCGTAAAAATCTAATCAAGAAAGAAGGCAATCGTTATTCTTATACTGACTTAAACGGTGAAGTTCACAAGTACTTTCGTAAAGAATGGTCTAAGAATGAAAACGGTATCATGGATCTAGTCATGAGCGAGTTTGTAGAAAAGAATCGACAGACTGAATCTCAGTTACTAGCATCGGCTACAGTCGCTGATGAAAGCATAGTCGAATAATAAATAGTACTTTAATCTACAAGGAAACAATAGCATGAGTTTACACATTGTTAGTGAACTATGGTCTATGGTATCTGATTCGTTATTAAGTTCAGATCGTGATAGTATTGCCGAACATTTAGTTTCACTACTCATAGATAATGATTACACGATTGATGAAATCAAGAACGAGTTTGCTCACGATAAAACTATCATTCAAGCGGTTAGAGAATATGCTCAGAACGAGGAAGATGAATCAGAAGATTCTGATGATGACTGGTCGGACGAACTAGACGATGACGATGATGAATGGTAGTAAGTAGGACTAAATGAGAATTACGAATATTATTTTAGATGCTATCATTCACTCTAGCCTATTCGAAATGGCAGAGCATCGTAAGGATATTCTTCTAAAGATAGATTCAAAGGCGTGGCTAATTGACAGTCATCTATTAAAGATTCTCATGTATGAAAATGTCATAGACTATGATCACTGGTGTTCAGAAATCACGGGATGGCTTAAATCAGTTCAGCGTTTGAAGCTCAAAGGAAGCAAAAAGAGATTAGACCGTCGAGATTATTTTAAGTTATTGTGGGAAAGTTTATTAGAATCGATAGATGAAGTTCAATCTCATATGGAAGAAGTCGCCCGAGATTATCCAAATTACAAGATTGTAAATTACGATCCTGCTATAATTCATAAAAGACTGTACGATATTTTATCGAACGTTTGTTATGATATAGAACATGGCATATTTACTGATATAAGAAGTTATCTATGACTTGGTACACACGAGTAACACAGAATCTATCTGTGTTACCTGACTTTATTGATTATTATAATAACGAACTTGCTCTGGCTAAACGAGATGTAAAAATCGCGGGTAATATAGAAAAGAACTTGGCAGCACTGCCCGGAGTAACTGAGCATAGATTTAATCAGCTTCAAGAAATCGAGGCTGTTCTAAATTATTTAAACATCAGTTTAAGACGAATTCGAGGACAATCTTTTAAGAAGTTTCTAGAACACTATCCCAGAGCACTTACCAGTCGTGATGCTGAAAAGTATGCTGACAGTGAAGAAGATGTTCTAGAAATGGAAACATTAATCAACGAAGTGGCACTGTTAAGAAATACTTGGTTGGGCATTATCAAGGGTCTAGAAGTTAAGCAATGGCAACTAGGTCATATTACCAAGCTTAGAACAGCAGGCATGGAAGATATTACAATTTAGAAAGGTTATATAATGTTCCCCTATATCGGTGGAAAAAAATCACACACTCAGTGGATTGATCCCTTGATTCCCTCTCGTAGTACGTTCAACAAATATGTAGAAGTATTTGGTGGAGCAATGTGGGTCTATTGGCAAAGCAAGAAAACTCCAGTTGCTACTAATATCTACAATGATTTCAATCGTGACTTATACAATGTGTTTACCTGTAGCAGTCAAGATCCTGCTCAGTTTGAATCTGAGCTTAAAAATCTTTACTCACTTGTAGGCAACTCAGCAGCATTTGAGCAATTTCGTGATGAGATCTTTGCTAATCATACCACTCAGTTTTCAGTTCCAGATTATGCTCGTGCTGCTAAGTATATGTTCTTACAAACTCAGTTTTTCACTGGCGGCAAGGGATTACACGAGCGTACTAAAATATATAGTAATCCCAAGTACAAGTCTAAGTTCTATACCTATACTGAGAAGTTCAAACAGCATCACTACTTAGATAGACTAGCAAAACTCACAACTGAGAACTTAGATTGTCGTGATTTGATTAAGAAGCATGATGCTGTAGATACGTTTTTCTATATCGATCCACCCTATTTCAATCTAGAAGATTACTATACCAAGAACAGTTTTGGTCGTGATGATCATATTGAATTGTTAACTTTACTAACACAAACTAAAGCACGTTGGGCTCTTAGTTATTATTATTTTCGAGAACTGGAAGCGATATTACCTCGTGATCAATACTATTGGCATGAAGAACAAACTTATACTAATAACGGTCTAAAACCTGTCGAAGGAGCACTACGAGCAGATGGAAAACCCGCAAAGGGAATCAGACCCCAGCGAACAGAATTATTGATTTTAAATTACTCGCCTCGAACTCAATCTTCAAGTACATCACTGTTCACTTTTGCATAAATACTATATTATGAAAATACATGATATAGTACAAGAAAATAGTATTTGGCATCGTATTAAATCTGGATTATATAATCTAGGACGTGCTATCACCAATGCTATCAAGCGATTGAGTTTTGGACAACAACAGACATTTATGCTTGGCGACTATATGAAATCAAATACACTAAGCGAAGTAGCAAATATTGACAAGAATAAAGAGCGTGAACGTTTTGATTTGACTAGCATGATTGGATACTTGAATGAATATCTTGTAGCCAGCAAGTTAGCAGCAAGTTTAGAGAGTGTGGGTATCAGAGTTCATACTAATGTCAACGAAGGTTTAGAAGCATGGGCTGTTGCTTATAAAGCTTATATTCTAGATAATATTCTAAAATTTGAAAAGCCCAATAAAGTAGCAGGAGAAGTAAAACGAGCAGAAGATGGTAGCTCAGTAATGAGTGATAAAATTTTCTCAGAGATCAGTCAGGCTCATGATATTAAGTTGATCGATGTTTATATTGATTTAACTGGACAAAGTCGTGAAGAAGAACAGGGCAAAGAAGATGTAAAGATTACTATTAAAAAGCGTGATAGTAAAAAAATCGTGGAAATGATCAAGGCTAGTTTAAAACTTTATAAGACACCAAGTGGTATCAATGTTTATAACAGTACATTTGCTAGTTATCTGGTCACAGTGGTCACTGGTAAAGAAGCGGCGGGTACGGGTGATCGAGCGATTCGAGCATTTTTACAAGATCATCCAGAATTTGCTGAGGAAATCGAACAAGTGCTCGCTATTACTAAAGAATGGACTAAAATTAAAACTGATCTTAAGAAAAAGGGTAGCAAGGATTATAGAAAAGCAGCAAACAAGTTCATCACTGAGAATCGTGGCTATCAGAAAATGAGAGATTTGTTATTCAAGCGTATTTTCGAGCACTTTTATTCAACAGACAAAGAGGCTATTAACAAACGAGTACTAGAACGCTTGGGACTTGACGGTGCTGATGATGTTTATTTGTTAGTGGGCACAAAGAAACAGCAGATGATTGCTGTAAGTAGCAGAACCAGCGAAGAGTTCAAACGATTGTATGAAAATTTAAAGCGTAGTTTTAACATTCGTTATGATATTCCCGACAATCCTGATGTAGTTTCTTGTGCTATGGTTATTGAAAGCGAAGATGGTGAAGAACTAGCTAGATTTACTATATCGTTTAAAGAAGGAGCTACATTCCCGCATATGTGGTCAATGACTGATATCGTCAATGATGCTAGAAAGCAACAGAGAAAATAATCTTATAGATAGTACCAGTCAGTCCACTTTGAGTCAGAGTTCTTACATCTCTGACCTATTGCTTGTGGCGTGAGATTGAAATGCTTGCTTGCTTCTAGTCTACTTTCAAAAATTCCATCTGGCGTACAGATCTTTTTTCTATTGAATGCTCTTCTAATAATACTTTCGTTTCCTGATTTTTTCAAGCATCGATCTCCATGAAATCTTCCAAACATATTCGAACTACATGTCGTCTTACAATGAGAGCATGTTTTTTTGATCTGAGAAGTATGTCTTCCCATAGAGATTGCTCGGTCAAAATTTGATTTTCCGCTTGCTCTTTGAATTTCGCCACCGAGCAAGTGATGAGTTCCAGATTCTACTTTTCGTCTATTTAACTCGCTTAGTAATTTAGGATCACGTTTCATTCTGAGTTCAATAGCAATACAAGCACTCCAGTCACCTTGAGAAAAGTGAATATTGTAGTGCTCTTGAATAGTGACTGCTTTTAAGTTCAGTGGATTATTGTTTGAGTGATCGCCGTCAATATGATGTATCTCGTATGTTCTGCCGTCAGAGTCGATGGGAATCTCGCCATAATGTTGCTTATATATTTTTCGATGAATATTTACTCTTGTTTTCATGTTGAGATGTAGACGACGCTAAGAAAAAGCGTGATTAATCATTAGGATCAAATTCAACGGCACTAGATACATCTAGATTTGGAAAATCACGATTAAAAGATTTAATCCACTTATCTAATTTTTGTTTAATATCTTCGCTTTGTTCATTTGATTCTTTGAATAGATGACTTTCATGTTTTAAGAAAAATTCTATATCGAAAATTAAATTTTTCAGTGTTCGTCTTGTTTTGTATTCTTCATCAGATATGGTATCATTATCAAATTTAGCATCCAGAATAGAAAAATCATTTTTGAAATCTTGAACGCTATTTTCCAAAAACTCTTTAACGTCCAGTACATCATTCATTTTATTAATTTCTCTAGCAATAGGCTTTAATTTTAAAATATCTGAATAATCATCGTTATTTTTTAATGTATCTATGATCGCCGCTACGCCAGATTTGCTACTTTTAAATGGGTCGCTAGGATCGGAAGGACTATAATCAGCCAATAAATCAGCGAGATTTTGTAATTTATTTGGCAGTCTGATTAGATTTTTATTTTTAGTATCAACGAAGAAATCACTAACATCTATATTACTTGCCCATAAAGCATCATAATCATGGTCGATAGCACCTACACAAATATCTCCAGTTGACCCGTTAACTATGCCAATTCCAATGCTTCCAGGAGTAACAACGGTCGATAATTCATCATTAGTGTTAGCTCCATTTCTAATTAAATCTCGTAATAACTCATTTGTCCATATGAACACATAATGATTATTGATTACTTCAAAATTATTAGAGTTATTTTTTAAGTATCTAGTAAGATTTCTGTTAATGTTTTCTGTTAATAAGTCTTTTATTTTCATTTTAGTAATTCCGCTACAGTAGAAATAAGTTGTCTATTTGACAAGCCGGTTTTATCGTAAACTTTTTTACTTGTTCCTGGATCATGCCCATTAGCTTGAATAAATTTTATAGCATGATTATATAAAGTACTTAGTTCGTTTTTTAATTTAGTATTCATCGATTTCTCTCGAATATCTAGTAATATGGCAGCCATCTGATTAACCAATTTATTCCAAGATTCATCATACCCAGGAACATTCATCTTATTTATTTTACTATTATAAGTATATCTTGGTCTATATTTCATTTGACCACTATAATCACGACCTTTCCATTTATTCCAATTAGGCTCACGAATATAATCTCTTTTAACTTTACCTTGTCTATCAACTTTATTTGCTGTTCTGGAACTTACTTCTCCAGCAGCTCCGCCAACATCAATTTTAAATCTTAGTGTATTTCTCTTGCCTTTTACTTGAAAAGATATATCATCAAAAATTTTGTTAGGCCATGTAGCCAAAAATCCATTAATTTTTACACTATCTGCTCTATCAAATTTTTCTCCGCCTTCTTTATCGACTATAGTATTAACTTGAACTAATGGGGTATATCTTAAAACTTTACTACAATATTTTAAAAAAGATCCCTTTTCATTTCTAGAGTATAAGTTATCTCCGTTCCAAGTATTTAATAATGTCGCTATATTACGATCTTTATTTAATATTTTTTCTGCTAACTGTTGAGCATACCGATTTTTTGGCAGTAATTGTTTTACTGTTTCGTCGCTAGTTCCGTATACTAGAGCTCCAAAAAATCTTAATAATTCTCTAAATTGAGTTTCTTTAGGATCAGTATGATCTTTAAGTATAAAACTTCTAAATTTTGGATCTACCATTTGATAGAATTCTTGATTTTGTAATTCTTTGCTTAACTCATTCCATACACTTCCTAGGCTGGCTGCACTAGGTGTCGCTCCCTCGTTTTCTTTACTACTAATTAATAATCTACCGCCAGTTCTTGGATTTATAATCATACTATCAAATAATTTGGCATTAGCGGCATCTGGATAAGCAACAACACAATTTTGTAAATTAAAACTTCTTTTTCCTTGCTCGTTCTCGTCACTTAAAAAGGCATGAGCAGCATTATAAATTCCATTGTTAATTACTCCATTTGGTTTCATCACGAGCATGGGATGCAGAATTTCCATAAAATCTACTGTCAAAGCGCTGGCACTAAATCCCACATCTTTAAAGCTAATTCCTTCTATTGTAATGGGATATGTTACTGAATCTGTTATACTTTTTCCTATAATCTGATCAGTAATTTCTATTAGTTTTTTAGATTTTGTTGACTCAGGTTGATAGGTATTGGTTATTGACTGTCTTATATCTACCCAGGGATTTTTTAGTATTTTCCTGAAACTTTATAATCAAGACCTTCTAACTCTGTTTGACCAGTATATTTTCCCTGAGATTTCATTCCTAAAATTCTAGTAGGTTTCAAAGCACTTAGTCGTTTAAGACTATTGCCTCCTGTGCCATAGTAGTTTATGATTCGTTCAATAGTTCCTACCTCAAACGCAGCCACAATGTTTTCTGGATTTTCTTCTCCTGGGAGTATTCCGGCCGTATTATAAAAACCAAATATATAATGCTCTATGTTGGCCAATTGCTGTTTTGAAAATTCATGATATGATTTTAGCGATTTTAAATTTTCTACATTTCCAGGAATTTTAATCCAATGACTTAGAGCGAAACTTCTACTAAGAGGATGTGTTCTCATTTCAGGATTAACCCAAAATATTGGATAATTATTATACTTAACTAATGGTTTTTTATTAAAAATTGTCAATATTATTCTAGTAGCTGTCAATAATACCTTCTGCATGGTATCTGAATTGTACTGAATCTTCCGTTGATTTCCTTTATTTATAGCAGCTACATTTTGAAAAGCTCTATTAAATTCTGTAAATAACAATTGATCTATTACTGAATTAGTTCTATAAATTTGATCGGTCGGTATCCAAGGAAAACTAAAAAATGATTGAACTACTATTCTATCGCCACTATCACTTGTTAGTTGGGAATTAGGGCCATATATATTCCTAACAGCATCAATTGCCCTATCAGCTACTTTACTCGAAGCCCATGATTGTTCATCATCGTCATCGTCATCATTATCTACACTATGATTTGGATACTCGTCATAGTATGTGTCTGGAAGATCTAGCTGATCTTTTTTAAGATCTTCAATGAGAATAAAAGGAAAAATTTTCATAGTATAGTATTTATCATTGATATTTCGGAATAATCAGAAGTTGACAATGACTTCGATTTACGCTATACTATCAGATAGTATACAACTTTTGGAAACTTTCAATGAATAATCTAGAACATATTGATCAAGAAATTTTGGATTCTTTAAAAAAGTTTAACTGGAATGAAATTATTACTAAAGGAAATCAACTTGAAGATTTGAATGATCGACAATGGAGATTTATGAAGGGTTTGGTAATAGAATTAATTGTGGAAAAGTACAGCGAAGAAGAAAATTTAAAATACGTTGGAATGGATCATAAAGACTATGATTGGTCTAAATTTAATTTATCAGTAGAATTAAAAAGTGGTCTATCTGATAGTATGTACTGTAAGAAAGGCGGTCTTAAAAAGTCTTTTACGATTAAATTTAATAATAGTAATGGAACGAATAAAAAATCTCGATTGAATCCAGATCAAGTTGCTGATCTACTGTTGGTCATTAAAAATGATGGCGCTTTCGTTGTAAATAAATATACCGTGCTTAAAAATAGTATACAGCGAGGTGATGGATTCGATCTTGTCTTAAGTAAGAATGATATTACAGAAATCACGTCAAAAATTAAAATCGACAAAGATAAGAATTTAAATATTAAGGAAAAAATTCAGAATGCTATCAAACAAGTTATATAACGTTTATAATACTGACTGTGTTAGCGGTATGAAACAATATGTCAGTGACAACGTTGTAGATTTAATATTTACCGATCCGCCCTACGGTATAGACGGAGATGAACTGGATGTTCACTATCATAGAGATGAATCTAAAGTCGTTCCAGGATATATTGATGTTCCCTTAAAAGATTATGCTAAATTTAGTCAAGAATGGATCACTGAATGTGATAGAGTTCTCAGGCCAGGTGGGAGTATGTATATTGTAAGTGGATATACCAATTTACATCATATTCTAAACGCTCTACATGGAACCAGTCTAGTAGAGATTAATCATATCATCGCCAAATACAGTTTTGGAGTTAGCACTACCAAGAAATTTGTTAGTAGTCATTATCATGTGTTATTTTGGCAAAAGCCAGATAAGGGAAAACAAAAACGAACTTTTAATTCGAATTGGAAATATACTGATCAAAAAGACAGTTATCATGATAGACTTAGTGTTCAAGACATGCCTCGTGATTACAAACCAGGCCAAATAAAAAATAAGAATCAATTAAGCGAAGACTTCATAATGAAGTTTATTATGTATTCTAGCAATAGAGGAGACACTGTGTTGGATTGTTTTGGAGGAGGTCTAACAACTGGAAGAACTGCTTTGAGATATGGAAGAAAATTTATAGGATTTGAATTAAATGTTAATGCGTATAATGCTTTTGTCCCAACTTTAGATAACGTGATTGAACTACCCGATCCTACACCAATTAGTCCAGATCCTGATGAATTGAATAAGAGAGAAAAAATGAGAGCAGGATGGAAGAAAGACAGAAAGAAAAAACAAATTCTAACAGGACTTTTTAGTATTGAATAACCCTTGACAATAAATCCCAACTCGTGTATAATGCTGTATATTGACAACTAAGCGAGAAATATCAATGATCACTTACGTCGTTCTCTATAGAACCAACTACTCTGCTGTAACCGATCCGCCATTTGGTTTTCGCTGTGAAGCAGAGGACATTGAACACGCTGAAGAACAATGTCTAAACGCTGACCCGGACTGTGATATCGTATGGGTATGGGAGGGAGATAGTTATCAAGATGCTTTGGATGACTATTGGAACGTCAGTGACTTCGATCATAATTAGCATCGAAGCAAAAAATCTACTATTAATTTCTTAAAAAGGAAGAACTCAAATGAACAGCACTCGACCAGAAGATTTCACTTCAGAAGCAGAGTATTTCGCTCAATTTCTCTACAAGCCACCCACTGTCCCTCGTCCTGATCGTGAACTCACTGCAGAAGAGCAGGAACAATATCGTCGTATGGATCAACAAGCCGCTTACTTTTACGAGCGTATTGCTTACGATCCTCAGGATCGTCGTCGTATGATTGGCATGTACAATATTTACGGTGAGGTAGTACCCTTTGGCACTCCTAAATAACGGTGAAAAAACGATTACTTACAGCATCAAGAGGTAAACTTATGGGTCTAGATCAATTCGCTTACTTAAAAGATGATTCTGGAAATCAATCAGAGATCGCTTA
>Ga0129333_10001116_pt1 | contig 23975 bp, 22 predicted proteins | sample CPB6_08_DNA_FD_94474 | JGI IMG/M metagenome (GOLD analysis project Ga0129333, IMG submission 94474) | Freshwater to marine salinity gradient microbial communities from Chesapeake Bay, USA - CPBay_Sum_0.6_0.8_DNA | ecosystem: Environmental > Aquatic > Marine > Coastal | place: USA: Chesapeake...
AACTCTAATACCCGTGGACAGATTCGAACTGTCGCTTGAACGATTTTAAGTCGTTTGCCTCTTCCGCTGGGCTACACGGGCATAAAATCACGCTTGATACGTGATAGGATTATACTTGAGGAACTCCCAGAACGTCAACTTCATCTCTTTTTGTGTCATTCCGCAATGTTTTGCTGCTTTTGGCAGATTCCACTTTGCAGTGAAAAGTGCCTCATTTGCTTCTTTTACGTTCTCTGGAGTGGTTTTCACAGGAACTTCTTGTAGGTTTGCTTTATTGATTTTGTATAGATTCATACTTTTCAAAAAAGTATCGTGTGAGAAAATTTTGGGGGAATTTTTTTGGACCTAAAATGGATTCAGAGGTCAATTTTGCTCAGAGTGGATTTGCATACACCAAGGTGTCTTCATCAAGTTTAGCACGAACAAAGTCTAGCACGTTCATAAACTCTTCAACCGTTTCACAGGACACTTGCTTTTCTGACCCTTCATTGGAATAAAGATACACAGTCCGTTTGAGGGGGTCAACCACGCAGCGTGTCAGGTACTCATCTAGCATTGGTTCGTTTCATGATTACCCCCATATCATAGCACGGTCAGGGTTGGTCGTCAAGAGGCTGCCACTGTGTATTTCTGCGGTCATAGTCCCATCCACCAATAAGGAACTGCTGGTTATCACCAGGATAGTCATCAGGACTTTCTCCATCATAAACGACATGCAGTTTTTCTTCATGATTCATTGGATTAATCCATCTTGCTGCCCAGACTTCATAGTAGCAATTAATATTAGCACCAACTCCAGAACGAATAATAATATTTTTACCCCACTCAATCCTATCGACAATGAGGTCTTGAGAATATCCAATTTGAGTAAGTGATACCGTAATGCTTTCTGGGTCTACAAGACCTTCCCAATATTCTGGTAGTTCAATTACATTTGTATCTTTAAGTTTTCCGCGTACATAGATTCCCGCCTCTGGACCTTCAGCGATAATGTGACGAATCCTTTTTCCTTTTTGTTTGACATGAGGAATGTCAAATGGAAGAACTTTATTTCCACTTGCTACACCATTTAGATTTCCATTAAAAATGGGGGCAGTGGCTTGGACATTAATTTGCAGATTGTCTATTTGTGCATTTCCATGATACCAAGGTGGGCAAGCGTCATCTGGATATGCAGATGGATCCTCACCAGTGTGAGATTTAATAATGTAATCATATCTGGTAGACTTTCGTACACCACTAAAACCATCATCACAATAAGAGGTTCCAGATATATTAGGTATAAGTTCTTCAGGCATAATTAGTTCTCCTTAACATCATAGTGATAACCAGAAACAGAATACTCATCATTATTTCCTGGATAGTCTGCTGGTGATTTACCTTTGTATTCTACAATAAGCCTCTCGCCGTCTTTTCTTTCGGCAAAAATATGATAAAAACAATCGATTGGCATTCCACCCTTAGATTGAAGATGTATCATATCAGAGTCTATTCTTTTAATAATAACATCTTGATGAGCACCGATAGGTGTCAAAGAAACTGTTATAGATTCATGATCAACAAAATCTTTCCAGTAGTCAGGAAGAGCAATCTCTTTTTTATTCGTAACTCTCCCACGAACATAGACATCATTGGAAGGACCTTCTGGACAAGTGTGGCGAAGTCTATATCCTTTTTTTGATGGATGTGGAATATCAAAGTTTTTCTTTGCAGAAAGACGATGAACTCCACATTTAGACCTCACATCACCCTGAGCAATAATATCATTGCCAGCATGAATAGTTCTGTTGACTTCAAGATTATCAAATATGCAAGCATCACCAATAACAGCTAAAGAATATGGACTATTATTAGTGCCACAAAGACCACCAGGAATTATAGGAGTAGCAGTATCGGGATTTGTGAGTCCTGCCACAACCAGAGTTGCTTGTGGTATAAATGTTGATTTTCTTGGATTTCCAAAATGAATTGGACCTTCTATAAAACATGATCCAGGTACGGCTTTAGTTGCAGTCCCAATTACAGGAGGTTTACCTGCACCAACCATTAAACGTTTTCCTACTACTATTTCATCCTGACCCCAAGACATAAATTTTTCTCCTAATTACCTTTGATATTTTTTCCAAAATGAAGTTCCACCATTACGTGGTCTGACACCAGAGCAAGAGTCAGTTACTCCTTGAATTAGACCGCCATAAATTTTTAAACACCCCTTGCCAACAAGTTCAGTTACTCCAGTTGAGATTAAATAAAGGCGACTTTTTGCCTTTACTTGAACTACTTTTGAATTCAAAAGTATATTTTGACTTCCGTTAATAGTTACGTTTCCCTTCTTAGTTCCCTCACCAATCGCATTAATTTCAACATTAACACCAGAAAGTATCAGATTTCCTTTCTTAGCAGTAATAACTATGTCACCGTTATGTGTATAACAGTGAAAAGCAATTTGACCCTCTGGAAATTCTGTGTCAGATGCAGCATCAATAGCAATTCTTCCAGGAGCAGTTATCTGAGTACATCCTTTCAACTCACCATCTTTAGAAAGAGCAATCGAATGTCTGCCGTCACTTGCTTGAAGTAATACATCATTAACTACATCACCTTGTTTATTGATATGACCAAATGCAATGTTTCCGTGGTCATTTCCATAATTTAAAGTTGTATAAGTCTTTTTAGATGTATCCCTTTTCTCTTTAGTAGGATCAAAACCAGCCCTAGCATCTGCTGGTCTATCCCTAGGTGCTCTAGGGAGAGAAGTGGCTGGATTATTATTTCTATTTTGTGGTGTTGCCATTTAATAATTAATGGTTATTACTATTTAATTGGATTTAAATTAAATTATCTGGCGTATTTGGAATATCCAATCGCGGATCATTGCTCGTAATATCCGTTCCCTGTCTTTGAATTGCAGAAGCACGAGTAGTAACTTGAGCATCAATACTCTCTTGTAGTGTAGCATAAACTTGAACTAATTGTCCAGGTGTTTCATAGAATCCAGCGTAACTAACACCATCTTTAAAGAATACTGCTCCATAATAAGCACGACCATCTACATATCCAGTTTGCTTCAGTCCGACTAAATCTGTTACCTGAATGAGTTTTCTTGGAGCTGCAATTGGATCTCGAACAACTTCAAACTGAGGTCTAAATCTGGCATTTACTCCAGTATCAGATGGAAGACTTATATCAGGATATTCAGTAAATCCAAGTCCAGGATTTAAAATTGTTATTGATTTAATTTTACCAAATGGATCGCAAACATAATCTAATTGTGCTCCATTATCGGGAACTATTCTTAGTTTATCCACTCCACAGTTATAATTAATACCTGGGTCCTCAACAATTACTTCTTTTAACCTTAAAGTAACAGGATATCCAGTTCCAGCGGGGGGAAGATATCCATTTCCAGGATCAATAATTTTAATATCAGTAACAACTCCTTTACCTCTAATTAATCTCGGACAAGGTGGGGGAACTAAAGCAGCTCCGATTCCTGTTGGGTTTTCATCCCAAGATTTACCTCTTCCCGTCGAAGCATTTATTTTTTTAGTGATTACAGCATTAAAAACTATTGGATTTGTTTCAAATGTACTATTTTCATTTCCAGGAATATTATAAATTTCCAATTCAATTGTTCGTTTTCCTTTTGTTGCATTAAAAGTAAAAGTTTTTACACCATCAAATACCTTTGCTTTGCCAACTTCATTTCCATCAACTCTTACAATTACATAATCATCCGCTTCTGCCTGCAAATCATAACGACCATCCTCAGGAAAATCTACATTGGTCCATGTCAAAATCCACTTTTTATCCATATTGTTTGCACGATAATCATCATCATCCTTAAATGCAGGAGTTAAAAATGGACCAAGTTTTCCATTTCTATATGATGCTAGTGCTGGACCAGAATAAGTGACACCAGGTGATGTTGGTGATTGATTGTTCGTCGTGTATGTTGTAGTGGTAGTTGCTTTATTTTCTGCGGTTACTTTCTTATTCCATACAGCAATACCAAACCTATCACCTTTATATGAACCAAGAGTAAGACGAGTATCTTTATCCCACTCAATATAATTTGTATATGGATCGGTGTTATTCCAATCGCCACCATCTCTTATTTTCTTACCTTTATAATAAGTTCCCTCAGTGTGTTTATGGAATGATGCATTGCTCGGAATTGTTGTTATCACTCTACCTCTATCACCAGTTTGAGAATTTGGAGGAACATACACATCACTAACTTTCACCCACTCTTCTTTAGTTGTTGCAGCATTTATAGTAGATGTTTTTGGAATGGAAGCCCAATCTTTAGTATCAAAAATTTTCTGATCTATTAATTGAAAACTTTCTGACTTTGAGTTCTCAAGTTCTATAGAAATCGTATGCCTTCCTTTTGTTATGAAAACCTTTTGTGATTTAACTTTGTTTCTAAAATTTTTCCACAAATCATCGCCAGCAGTTTTAATGTCGAATGCTAGATTTCCATCTAAGTAGATTCTTGCAGTATCATCTCGTTGTACTTGGAATTTATAGAATCCATCATAAGGAATATCAATTTCCCAAGAGTTTTTAAATATTGTACCACCAGCATCCGTTCCGATAGATGTTAATGGTGGTATTGGCGATATTGCATAACGATTAAAAAATGGAGCCCATGGTTCCTTTCTTCCCTGGGGACTTTTGGATCCAAAAAACTTTACTGGATACCATTTTTCTCTCGAACCTGGAGAACGTGTAGACCAAATTGGATTTGGTGGGCATCTTCCCTCTTGGATTGGTGCTGGTTCTTGAGGAATTGGAGGTTCTGGAGAATCAATTGACAATGAAACTCCCATAGGATTTTCATTCCAAGATTTAGCGGAAACAACGTTTTGTTCTACAACAGCAACTTCAATGTCAACCGCTAATGCCATTGGGTTAGTTCCTTTGACACCACCAAAACCAAACTTTCCACCTGGTATCTGTTCCAAATCAGCAACAATATCATATGTTCCAGCCTTAATAAAACTAGTTTGATTTAATTCACCAGTTCCTGTGCTTGTTCCTTTTACAAATCCTTCTTTTCTTATTGTTAACTGATTGCCAATTGATAATGTAACATTATCATCAACCTCTAAACGTATTTTATAATTACCACTAACAGGAAAAGATACATTCTTCCAAACAATTTGATGAGTTCCTGCATAAGGATTGTCCTTCAACTGTTCTATGGATGTATCAAATGGACAGATGCCCGCTTCACCTAAGAACCCACCACGCCCATATGTATTAGTTCTCCACAAAGTTCTATTTGCTTTACTAATGTAATCAATAGTATTGAAAACTTTCTTAACAGCAAATCCAGTTGCTGATGGTTTTGATCCAGAAGAAGATGTTGTACTTTCTACTTTGAATTTCAAATCATATGTGTTTCTTCCAGTCCCATCTTTATTAACTGGTCTTTTGTTACTCGAAACAAATGTTCCAAGAGAAGTTGAAATTTGGATATCATCATTATCATTATCAGAACTGATATGATCAGCAAAAACTTTTTGAGAATCTCCTATACCACCTTCTTTATTTTTCTTTCCGTTTTTTATTAGTCCTTGTTCAACTTGTCCCCTTGTTGAACTTGCAATTACTTTGTAAGAAAGATTTGGTTTAACTTTAATAGTCTCTGTTCTATTTTGTTTTGTTTTTTCATTACCCTTAATCGAAAAAGAGTGCGAACCATCCTCAGACATGAAAGAGAATATCATTTTATTGGTATTCTTTCCCTCACCATAAACATTAAAAGAAACATCTACAAAATTAGTATCTTTAGATGTTACTGCTGTTTGTATTTTTTGATAGATTGGTTCATTGTACAAATCTATTCTAATCTTATGTTTTCCTTCTTTAATTGTTTTTGTAATCGAATTTACTGGATCACCAAACCCACCCAAGTCTGCAATCTTTAAATTGTCAAAATATAAAACAGCACGATTATCACACAATCCCCTAAAGACATAATCACCCGTAATGGGAAATTCATTATCCCATTCCATCGTAAAAAGTATTCCAGCAAAATCGGTTCCAGGAACATTCGACGGAGGAACTGGAGATATTGCATAAGAATTCATAAACTCATTCCAAGCTGGGTGAGTTACATCATGTTTAATAGCCTGTTTAATTTTTGAGTCAGATGTTCTAATTCTATCTGGTTTATACTTTCTAGTAGTCCAGAAAGGTTTTCTTTCTAATTCTCTAATTAATTTCGTGTATGTTTCAATTTCTTTTTGGATGGGATCTTTTCCTACCTTTGTATATTTTGAAGGATCCCATGGTCCCAAATCCTCTCCACCTGGTCCATAGTTTCTACCGTAGTCTTCTGGTATAGATTCACACAATTCATATTCTTCAAAGTCCTCTTCTCCTTCATATGTTTCATATGATTCCGTAACTTCACCTAGAACAGCAGTAAATACTGCTCCATTTCCATATTGACATTCATCAATTGCTCTAACTTGTGGTGGGAATTGATATCCATGCCCACCAGAAACTAGGTCTACCGCAAGAATAGAACCATCGCTACCGATGACTGGATTGCCTACAGCACCAATTCCACCACCACCAAATATATTAAGTTCTGGTTGCCCACATTCCTTTTTCTGATTTAACCCACCACACTCATCAGTGTTAAGTAAATCATTTGCAGTTAATTTATTAACCTCATTAATATTGAGATATCTTAGAATATTATTACCACTCTTAAAAATGAATGTTGTGCCTGGGTCTTTTTTTGCGTACTCATTTGCTTCACATTTAGTTAACCCACTAACATACCCCCTCTCTGAGTCAATATATCCGACTTTGATATCGTCATCCGTAGGTGGTCCAAACAAATTTGATGATGCCATTCTACTTTATATTCTAAAACTTCTTCATATCTGTTAGTAATATTTATTAGGCAATTGCATTTTTATCCGCAATCTCTTTTGTTATTCTAGCATCTTCCGCCTTAGTTCCAGCACCAACATTTATATCCGATTGATTTGCGGTTGGGGTAGCAAATGGTATATCAGCAGTGGCAGAAATCTTCTTATCGCTAACTTTACTAGCAAGTTGAGTGGGATTTGGTAGTTGACCTTGAGGAGAGTCCCCACCACCAGATTGGATAGTAAAGAAACTATTTAAAGGAATGTCAGGTTTTAAATCACACCCCAGAAGATCTAATTTAAAACTAGTGAAATTAAGAGCAGCAGATATGCTTCCAGTAATAGCACCCAGCAGTCCAGACATATTTGTAAACCCACCGATCGAATCTAGTAAACCCTCAATATCAGCAAGTTCACCGAGCATATCATCCATAAATTCTTCAACCGCACCAAGTATGTTATCATTTTCTTGCTGCATTTGTGGTAGTGCAGTAGATAAAACATCAGCAACTAATTGCTCTACAGAGCATACAAAAACTACAGGCGTGTTTCCTGTGACAGTATCATTATCAATTTTTGGATCCTTAGATGGAGTTGCTTTTGCAAAAGCCTCATCTAGTACTGACTGAATCAATCCACATAATTGATTAGCAAGTTTGTTATATAAACAAGTCAGTGTATCAGTAATAAACTCTCTTATATCAAGAAACTTATATCTATCATTTGGAAACATCAGTTCAACTAAAGGTGCCATTGCTTTATTAATCTGATCAAGAACATACTGAAATATTTGATCAAGAACGACTTTCATATATTTTGCAATTTCACATGCAGCATTTGCTATGACTCTTTGTATCTCACGAATGACGCTAGAAACTGCATCAATATAACTCCTAATTAACTGAAGATACTTGTCTATTTCTTTCATCAAGTTTTCAAGTTCTATTTGAATTCCTTTCAGAGCAGAAGCAATTGGGTCAAGAGCCTGAGGTACTTGTCTCTTCAAACAATAAAGTTCATTTCTCTTTACATCAGCGGCAGTTTGTAAATGTACGGAGTTTATACCCTCATCAGCAGCACCAGGTTGAGACTGTGAAGATGGAGAGTTGGCTACTTTACATCTATTTTTAATTCCCTCGGAGACCCTCTGCATTTTAAGGTCTTCGTATTCTGGACTACCCCTTCTAAGACCAAGTGTTTGAGCTTCTTGAATAGCAGCTTGTTGGTCTTTAAGTTGCTCAGATGTAAGACTTATATCTGGTCTAAGACCATACTTATTAACAGCAACCCCAGGAGGAGGAGATGCACACTCCTTACCTTGAGATGCGCTCTTTGGTTTTGAAACAACTAGTTTATTATCTGGAACTTTTGGTGCTGCCGATCCAGTTAGAGGATCTTGTCCTTGAGCATATCCGCTTGTCGCTAAACTTCCAGGACTATCATTTGTGACTCTGTTATCACCTATGGTTGATGCTAATACAGTAGAACTATTATTCGCTAGGATACCAGTAATGATAGGGACTTGATTGTTTGGATAATCTTGCCACTCACCATACACCATCATTCCCTGACGAATGTTTGGTGTTTGTGAAGAAGAACCTTGACCACCACCCGCCGTTGCTGGCATTTCAAGATATGCCCAAGGAAGATCAGAAGAAGGTATCGACTCTTCTCCTTGGTCATGAACACCAATAATTCTTACCTTATATCGATATCCCCATCCTGGAGTGCTGTTTTTATCTTCAAACTTTCCACAAATAGTATTATCTCTCCAAGTGGAATCGTCAGCGATTTGACCAAACCACTTGTTAGAACTATAACCAAAAAATCCAGGATCAAATAAACTACTTGCTTCTGCTGCCATCAGTCGTCATAAACTCTACATTCTAAAGCATCTGGATTAGCATCACAATACAATTCTAAAGATGTTGGATCGTGGTCATCTCCTGGATGTCTCTCAACCCATTTTTCAAGTGCTGCCAATTCTTCTTCCGTATGGCGTCTTGCTTGAGGAGATGTTGTAGGATCATCAAGGATTTTCCTATCTTGCTCAATGTGCTTTTCTACACTATCCATATTAGTGTTTTATAATAGTATTACTATTTAACAAGTTTATATTGCCTTATATGTTGGACTACCCTTTTTGCCCATAGAATCCCTAACCAATAGTAATCTTGTATAAGCACCACTTTGCTTACTGATGTAATGACATAGGTCTGCAATCACGTAATAACCATCAAAAACTTCGTTTGAATCTTTCTCTTTTCTATTTGAATTTTCTGGAGTGCGAATATAAACAGAATCTCCAGCATGTAAACTAAAATCAGCTACAATAGTTATAGAATGTCTAACCGTAAACATTTGATTATATCTCATCGTAGATTGATTGAGAATATTTTTGGGGTCAAAATTTATATCTTTTGACTTAGAAATTTGTTGGTCTGTCGTTCCACTTGGTAAAGTACCAGAATCTAAAACAATAAATTGTGTTCTGGAAAAATCTTTATTTGTTCCTGGAACATTAAACTCTGGATTCTGAACTGGGAAATCTAGTCCTGCTTTTTTAACATTACTTGTTGTTTCTGAAGATTTGATATTAACAACTTCATAGTAAAGGTCAACAGGATTAATTAGAATAATTCTAGTAGCATCTGTACCAATTTGAGCTTTCTGTTGCTGGTCACCAGCAACGTCCTGTGGATCATATTTAAGAATATGAGAAAACCCAGGTAAAGTTTCGCTATCTGGAGATTGTGTATAAGTAAAATTTTTGCATGTCTTACCTTCTATAGATAACAATTCATCGATAGCTTTAAAATTAAATCCTTTTGATGTCTCCCAAAAGAAAAATCCAGCACTGTTTCCAGGAACTATTCCTTCAGGAACTGCTTTTTTTGATAACCAAAGTAATGTGTATAATGGTTTATAATTATTTCCAATGAAGTTATATGAGTTGGCAGTCGGACTAATATCAAGTTTCTTTTTACTATTCAAAAACTTAGAATCCGTTAAAATTTTTTTTATATGATCGGATATTTTTCCATCAAATCTACGATTTATTCTCACCTTCTCATTCATAATAAATTCCTTAGATCCTAAATCTAAAGTTACTAATGATTTATTTACTTGTTGTGCTACTTTTTTAACATTATTCACATACAAGGTAAGATTTATTTCAACTCCATTGGAATCCTTCATCACCAATGATGTATTTTCTTGCCCATATAGAGGAAGACCTTCAATCACACTTTTATACTTACCACCACCAGTGTCAACGGAACTACCAGTATCAGTGTATATAATTGAAGCTCTGACTGTTTCCTGTAAGATGCTTTCCCAATAATAAACGTCAGATATTAAATCAACAATATCAACTTTTCTATCTTTTTTGTTAGACGTAATTAAAATTTTAGAGATGTCAACATCTCTAACTTGTCTAGTTGTCAGTGGGGTTTGCGCCATTATAGGATTATTTTTTTACTATTTAACATTGGATATCAAGTTCTATACAAACTATCATATCGAGGATCATGTGAACCACCTCTTCCACCTAATCCAGTTCCACGTCCACCTATAATCTGTGGAGGAGTTTGAACAATCTCCCTTACCTTTCTTTCTACGGTTACTATTCTATCACCACCAGATTCATATTGAGTATAATATCTAAGAACTGATGCAAGTTCTTTTTTTCTTTTTGCTTTGTTTAACCTATCAAGAAGAAGTGGAGCCATGGAATCTAATCCACGGGTTGTATCAGCATCAAAGACAAACTCAGGTCCCCTCTCCCCAAGAAGAGCGAAAGTTGGATTATTAACACGCCCACCAACAAATAGTTTTCTTGCGCCACCTGCCAACGTATTGATATATCGGGCAACTACACTATCTTTTGCTTGCATATGAACATGCGTTCCATCTGGACCAGCAGGACTAATATTTCCACTATATCCTTGAGATCCAAGACTGGTTCTAAATGCTTGAACTTTTTGTCCCTTCCTTACTGAAATTCTATTAAAGTGTCCAAGCTCCACCTTTCCAGAGCTAGACATAATCTCAACCCAATTTCCACCACCACCAGCTGGGCCAGCAAAAGTAACTTCACCCGTTACTGGAGATGGGACGGGAATATTTAAAAATTTATTTCCCTTATATAGTGTAAAATCCTGAACCAATGCTCCACGTCCGTCCGAAGAACGTTGATAATCATGATGTGGGGGAAGTTGAGAAAAATTAGTTATGGTTGCACCACTTCTAGTAACTTTATATCCACCTGGTCCAGTAGCCATTTGATTAAGATCATCGGTAACTGGATACATCTTTCCTCTCTGTGCCTTACTAATAGCAGCTTGTAACTTTTGACGATTAACAAATTTCAATCCGCGCCATTCCGAAATAAAGTTATCTGGGTTTGCCCCCGTTCTCAATCTATATTTGATTAAAGCGATGCCTAATTTATCTTGAGTCTCAGCATCAAACTTATCATTCATAGAAACTCCCGTTTCTCCATAACTCTTTCGATTAATCAACCCATCCATCGTGCTACCAATAATTTGATATCTTCCAGCAGCGTGTATAGGTGGATTAACATTTTTTTGATGCGCCATTATCTCTTTAACTGTCATGCTAGTTAAAGCTCTCCTCAGTGGACCTGTACGAGAATCACCACCGTATCCAAGAACCTTATATCCATTTGCAGCTCCACCTTCATTGTAAGCATTGTATCCAGCACCAGCACTTTCTCTACTAGAAATCATATCTAATAGTTCTTTATAGTCACCTGCATTTGTAGAATAACCACTATCATCTCCCATATCACCCGCTTCAACTGGTCCTTGTTGTTCATCACTTTCCTTTCTTGTTCCATAATTGGGAGCAAGATTCAATTGCTCATCTAACATAGATCTTATGTTATCAAAAGTAGGGGACAAATCCTCTTCTAATTTTTTTGCAATCACGGATGTATTATCTTGGTTCATAGAAAAATCACCGTCGCTTGCAGAACCACCTTCAGCAAATCCAGCAATTCCTCTCATAACTCCAGTACTAATAGTTCTTTGCATCCAGGCAGATAATCCGCCAGCAGCATTTTCATAATCTCTACCAGTTGGTTCTTGACCCAACTTAGCTTTGTCGTAAAGAGAGAGAATGCCCCCGACACCAGGAACCATGGACACTTTATCATGGGCATCCTTCAAAAATCCTAATGGACTTGCTGGGGTTTTTCCATCAACCTTTTCTCCCAGATTTGCCTCTGGGAATAATCTTTTAATTTTTTCTTCACCACCAATAGATTGTCCTGGTTTGATTTCTGTTTTTTGACCGACTAAAGTTCTTTTTACTGGTTGTTTTTTCAGTTTTCTTTGTGGACGACCTCCTACCTTTTTACCACCCCTCGTAATTTCTCCACCTTCAGCTCTTCCTTGAGTGGGTTTGGATTGTGGTTTTTTTCCACCAAAGAAGGCATCATAAATTGCACCGCCAGCCATATCACCAAGAGCTCCACCAGCAAGACCACCCACAGCAGCGCCGACAAACGCCAGAGGTCCACCAGCAAGACCTATACCGCCACCCAGAGCCATTCCAACGGAACCCAGAATTCCTGCGCCTATTGCCTTAAACGCGGCTCTACCTGGGTCTTCTCCAAGTGCCCATGATAATCCAAAGTCTATTAATGCACCAACAACAGGAATGGGAATCCTCTTAAGAAATGGTCTTGCAATCTTGAGAAGATTTTTTGCTCCGCCTTTACCTAAAGCACTTACAAGTCCTCTTCTAGCAAATTTGGTGAGACCACTTCTCGCCATTGCCTTAGGTAATTTTTCAAGACCTTCTTGTCCAAATCTTTCAATAAACGCATCTCTTCCATATCTTTGGAAGTAGCGTTTCATTATATCTCGGTCAGCATTTAGATGAGAAAATCCTCTAGAAGGATTAGTTGCTCTTTCCCAAGATAAATTCCATCCTTGTTTTTCTTTAAAACCTCTTCTGGGATCTTTAAAATCAGAACTTCTCCCACCACCAGTGCCACCTTGGCCACCAGTGCCACCTTGGTCAGCAGTGGCTAAGGCAACGAAAATAGCAGTCTCAATTAATTTATCAACAACACCAGTAAAGTCATCAAACTTTTTAGCAGCATCTTCACCACCAAGAGTTTTTATAAACCCTCGGGTAGCATCATAAGCGTCGTATCCTATTTTTAAAAATGTTCCCAACCCATCAACTAAACCAATAAAAAAGTCTGTTACAAATTCAGTTGCATAAGCAATTCCAGTAATAATACCAGGAAGTTTTTTTACTTGGGGAAGCATTCTTACTGCAACATATCCAAGTAACATATTAACAAAGAAGTTTTTAATCCTATCAATTATTCCTAATTTTGGAACACTGGGGATTTTATTTTGCTTACCTTCCTGTTTGGTTTCTTTTTTTTCAATTTCTTTTTCTTGCTCTGCGCGTTTATTTTTTTCAGTATTCTTTCTTATTCTTTCCGTCTCTTTTACCTTTGTAAAATAAGTCGATCCTAGTAAACTTTTAATCGTAACAACACGCTCTTCTATAGAAGACAAATCTTTTTTAGAAATTGTTATTGTTTTAGTTGTAGCAACCATCTTCTGCTGAAGACTTTGTTTCATGGCAAGTCTTCCAGCATAACGTCTGTGAATCTCAGATGGTCTGTTTAAAAGTTTACCTGAATTAATTGCCATTACTTAATCTGATAGATAGTCGAAACTTGAGTATGACCGTGTGGATGTGATGCGGAGAAAGATGGTACTTGTGGCTTACCTCCAGATCCTCCGCGACCTGGCGAACCCGATTTACCAGAACGGCTTTGTCTCACATAAATGTTTGACATAACTGGTGTTGTTATACCAGTATCTTTTCTCTTCTTTTTCATTTCAGCAAGTCTTATTTTTTTAGCTTTGACTGCGGCATTATAATCTTTGTAATACTTACCATCAGAACTAGAATAATATCTACCAATAGAAGCAGCGCCAGACTGTTTCACTCTTGCGTCAGATGCTTTATCAGCAGCATCCATTCTTGCAAGTCTCGCCTTTCCAATTCTACTATCTGGATCGGTAAACATTCTCATCAATCCTCTGGTAAATCCACCCCAATCACCACCACGCTTATACCATTCTTTTGTTTTAGCACTACTCTCCGCTTCAAACCTTCTACCTACAGAATATCTTCTACCAGTTGCAGCGTAACTTAATTGATTTAACCTTTTTTGAGATGCTTCTTTAATTGCTTTTTGCCATGCAGCATTTTTTTGAGCTGGTTGAGCATTATTCATCAAGAAAACATTAGCTATTGGTTTTGGTTTTGGTGCTGTAGGTGAAGCAGATGGAGGGGCGGAAGAAGGAGATGTTGGAGATAATTCTCCCGCTCTTGGTGTTGGTGAATAAGGTTCTCGATAGGATTGTGAATCAAGAGAACCTGAAGGACCAGTTGACATTGAAGCAAAGTTATAATTTGCTGGATGAATTCCGTCTGAACCTGGGGAGAAACCGCCAGTAAAGGATGCACCATATTGAGTAGCAAGTTGTTTCAATTTATTATTCATTGCTGGCAACCCATTCAAATCTGTTCTACCTCTAGGTGGTCTTTGAGTTACGCCAAGAACTTTAACAGTTGCTCCAGAATCTTTAAGTAATTTTAATTGCGCTTCGACTGCAGATAATCCAGATATGTTATTTGTAATACCCGTAGACAAGTAGACAGTTTTTCCTTTGAATCTACCTGGTCCATAATTTTGAAGCATGGTAAGAACTTCTGCTGGGCTAGCACCAACCATACTAGTGCCCATATTATCAGATGTAAGTTGTTTATTTCCACCTCTCCTTCCAGCAAGACCAGAAGCAATACTATCTCCAAAAATTAATCCGCCGCCTGCTGCATAAGTTTTTCCACCAATTTGTGTTGGTCTATTCGTTCCTCCTCCAGCAGCGTTCATTGCTTCGAGTGCATCTACACCATATTTTCTAACTGCACCAGCGGACATAACAAATTCACCATGACTCAACATTGCTGGAATTTTATCAATACCTTTTTCACCACTCACAAAACCATTAAACATTTCTCCAACTTGATTAGCTCCACTGAGAAGCATTGCAAGAGGACCAAAAGAACCAGCACCTTTCAATATATTACCAAAATTAAATCCGCCCCCACCAAATCTAGGTATTACAAATCCACCACCAGAATATTGTTGAGGTTCTACTGGTGGTTTTTTATTTTCATTCCCTCCAATACCACCAAAATTACCTATAGCATTACTCGCCGTGCTCATGATGGCAACGTCAGCAGCAACGCCAGCTATCGCTGCTACCGCTTTGCCCCGAGGTCCAAGAGCAAAACTAGCAAACTTACCAGCGCCCTTTAGTCCAGCTTTGGCTAAAAGTTTAGCACCTAATCCAGCCAGTCTAAGAGCCCCTCTCGCCAGAACCCCACCCAACTTTCCAATAAACCTACCCAAACTAGTTCCAAATCTTAGATATAAAGTTAAAAGAAATGGCCAACTATTCTTAAGAAATCTAATAATTGAATCAACTTTTTTCTTATTACCCTTATCACTAAACCAACGAAGAAGTTTTATAGCAACTCTTCCCAAAAATGCATACATGATGAAATCCATTATCCTACTTAAAAGAGATTTCACTGGTGCCATAACTTTTTCAGCTGCTCTAAAAGCAAATCCTAATCCACTTTCAAGTAACGATTCTCTCTTATTTCGTGAATCTCTTTCCGATGCTTTCCTTTCTCCCTCTAATCTTTTTCCTTCCGCCTTATTTTGATTTTTTAAAATTTCAATAATATCATCAAGTAAAGTTGTAATTCTCTTCAATCCCACACCAGAACCTTTTTCAGATTCAACTGTAGGTAATTTTTCACCGACAGTATCTCCACCAATCCTTTTACTTTGTGTCTTACTAATATTCTTAAGACTTGTAATTTTTTTAGATTGGTTTTCAACTATTTTTTCGATTGCACCAACACGAACAACAATCTTTCTAGTAGCACCAGCTAAAGTAGATATTGTTCCATGAATATTTGTAATATCCTTAGACAAATCAGCAGCGGTCTTTCTCTTAAAACTAGCCGCAGAAATCTTTTTGACTTTAAGTTGAGAATCTAAATCGGCTAAATTTTTAGAAAGATCCGCCATTGGTCGCTTGCTGTTTTGTCTTTTCTTCTTCTAAATGTTGCTTTAACAATTCAGTATAGATGTCTCTCTCCCATGGTATTAAATTTTCAATCTCCCATAATGAATATTTATGGTACTGTATCAAAGCAAAATTTAATCTAAAGTAATTTTCAAGGTCCATATGGACCATTGCTATGCGAAAAAAGATGCTAACCCTTCTATAACTACATCACTTTCTACTTTAGTTTTTGGATTTGTAACCTTTATTGTGTGTGACAACTTGGGCATCGTTTCAAAAAACTTCTCAATTTGTTTAAACTGAGATGAATTCATCTGCTCTAAAAATTCATTTAATTCTTTTTTTGTACAATCTGCAGCAGACCAAACATCTTCATCAGTATAAATTTTATCAATACACGATGCAATCAAATCAAACGATTGATCCATTGCACTTTCATTTTTAAAATCAAAGTTAGATTTAATAAACTGTTCTAATGATGGATACTTCATTTCCATCATGATGTTTTTATCAACTTTTATCTTATTTGTATGTTCCTCATTCTTCTGGACTTTAATATCATCCAAATCTATCTTTACTTCCACACTTGTTACTTCGTCATCTGGACAGATAACGTTTACTTCTATCTCTTCTCCAACAGATTTTCCTCTAATGTTAAGAAAGAGATATTCGATATCAAATGTAGGAAGAGTCTCTACTTTAACACTCTTAGTAAGGACACAGTTTTTAATAACAGTTTTAATAGCATTTGTAATTTGTTTAGTATCCTCACTTTCCAATGCCATAACTAGGACTTTTTCTTCTTTTACAAGAAAAGGTCTATATTCAATTTCTTCTCCAGTTGATGGCAATTCGAGTGTATATGATGGGGTTACAATTTTTGGTAAAGGCATAATGTCCTATAGAAAATTTCAGGTGTGATTATTTAGAGGCTCTAGAAAAGTTTTAAATCTGAAGTATATGCAGTCTTAGTATCAATGGTGTTTCCAGATGCTTTTGCTGTAAACGGATTGACTCCTCCAGTCGTGGTAAACTGACCATAGTTTACACCCAAATCTAAATTCTTACTAGTAAAAGCTTTATTCATTGCTGCCTGTTGCTCTGGAGTCAATGGTTTCCAAACATCATAATCAGTGCTGATTGGAGATCCTTCTGGGTCTAATCCTTTAGAATCTGTAGTATCACCACCCGAATCTGGATCCATAACGTATCTAATGTAAGTCATTGATACTGTACATTTTAACAAGGAAGATACATCATAAGAAATAGGCATTGAAGTAATTGAAATTGGATATGGTTTAATAAAATCATATCTCAATTTTCTTGACATATTTCTTTCAAACTTCGTAACAGATAAAGCACTTCCAGTTCTATATCCATTGTTACCATCTGGATATCTAAATCTATAGTAGTAATTTGAGTCCTTTGACCCAACTGCTCTCTTACCTTTGTCACTAATACTTTCCTGAGCAATATACTTCATCCACGTTTCAAACATTCTAATTGATAGATAGTTTTCAGCATCAACATAGAAAGTCAAATCAATACGATCATCATACAATCTTCTGTATGCAAACCTTTCAGTCGTTCCATGAAAGTCATTATTAACTTCATGAGTACTAAACTGCGATCCTGGCAATGAAGCTTCTGAACATATAAGCGTCATTCTTGAACCGTCAATTGCAGCGTTATATGCTATTCCTTGCTGCTTTGCAAAGTTAGAAAAATCACCGTCAGGAAATTTAATATAGACTTCAAAATTAGAAGTAAGAGCTGGAGTAAGAACTAAATTTGCCTTTAAATCATCTATGGTTCTTTTAGATGGTGCTGGCGATGCCATTTATAAATATTTTTGACTGTTATATATTATGTATTAGGGATAATGGCAGAAAGTATCAAGAGCAAATACAAACCATCTTATCCAGAAAAATACATTGGCAATGCAGAAAATATTATATGTCGTTCTTCTTGGGAGAGAAAATTTTGTTATTGGTGCGATTTAAATGAAAACATAATTTCTTGGGGTTCTGAGGAAATTAGAATTCGTTATTATGATCCAGTAAAACAAAAACTAAGATTCTACTATCCAGACTTTATAATCAAAGTCAAAGAAAAAAATGGAACTATCAACAAATATATTGTTGAGATTAAACCAAAGAAACAAACAACATCTCCACAGAAAAAATCTAGAACAACAAAATCATACATTCATGAAACACTAACATACGAAACTAATAAGGCAAAATGGAAAGCAGCTGAAGAGTTTTGTAAAGATAATATGATTAAGTTTATGATTATTACCGAAGATGATCTAAACATTTCTAACAAGTAAAATGAAAATCAAAGAAGAAAATCTTGGTCAGTATACAGAAAAATTTGATAGAATTCAAGAACTAAAGGAAAAAATTATTGATATTGAAGACCCAGAACTTTTAATGTTGGAAATTATGGACCACCTTAAGGAAACGGAATTAGTTCCAGAAGTTGGTGGATATTACACATTCATATACAATCCAAAGACGCCAAATATAACTTATGACCAACACCCATTAGTAGCCTGCACTTCTGTCGAACGATGGGGATTCAAAGGAATAAATTTTCACTGGAATGATTCCAGGAACTACACATGGGAAGAAATACCAGGCAGACTTCATGTTATACAACGTAGTGAAATAGATACTTTAAGATCAATACCATACGCAAAATATCTCCAAACATAACCATAAATAATCAATAAATCTTTGTGTTCGATGTTTAAGGGAGTTAAAATATCATATAGCAATGATTTTATTTCATTGGAGGTATTCTAGTGGCTGAACCATATACCCCCAAGTATAGAAATGATGTTGTCAAAACAACTTACGTAGGTATCCCAATCAACGTGGGACCTAATAAAAATAAACTAGTAAAAGGATATCAAACAACATTTAAAGATGGAACTTCGAAATTTATTTACGAAGGAGATACAAATCTAAGTTCCAACTTTGATTATTCAACTTTCACTGGAAAAAAAGATAGTAAGGGAAATTGGGTTTGGTCCCCCACCACATCCAACAGCGTTCAAAACCTAGCAACCAGAGAAGGAATTAGTGCAGAAAATATCAACAAAGCTTTATATACAAAAAAGCAAGGAGATAGTGCGTCACAAATTGCTACAGTATTGAATGGAAATAGAGTAACTCAACTGGGTGGAACAAAAGAAGCACAAAAAGTAGATCCAAAAATACCAGGAGCAACAGGAACATCAACACAAGCTCCAGATTATACTGGTATTGGAAATAGTTCCACTGCGGGACCTTCAGAAGATGCTGAGAAAATTAAAAAAGAAAGTGGAACTGTTAGATCAGGTACGAGAACTGAATATGGTGATATTAGATATCCACTGACATTGAAGTTGGAAAAACAAGATGTTATAAAATTTTCAATTATGGAATATAAACCACCTGGTTTAAAATCAACACAACAAGGTGGAGCAAGTGAAGCAAATAGAATTGTATCATTCACCGCGTCTAAAGATAAAACTGGAGATGTCCCAACATTATCAGATAGAAAAATTCTTGGAACAATTACGTTACCAATTCCAGGTGGAATTTCAGATAGCAATGTAGCAAATTGGCAAGAAGATTCCCTCGATGTATTAACAAAAGCAGGAGCCGATATTGTCGGTAGTTTTATAGGAGGAGGTCCTAGTGCGGCAGGAGAAGCAGCAACAGATCAAGTGGAAGGAGCATTACCTGGAGGAGACACTTCAGCTGCTGAAGCAACAATTACTTCCAAGATGACAGAAGCAGCTACTAATAGTACAAATTTACAGCAGAGAATGTTTGGAACTCTATTGAATCCAAACACAGAACTTCTATTCACTGGACCTGGACTAAGACAATTTGGATTTACATTTAGACTAACTCCTAGAAGTCAAGAAGAAGCAAGAGCAGTTAGAAAAATAATTCGTTGGTTTAAACAGTCAATGTCAGTAAAAAGAAGTGAATCATCACTTCTACTCAAATCACCAAATACATTTGCAATTGCATACTTGCATGAAGGTAAACTTCATCCTTACTTAAATAGATTTAAAGAGTGTGCATTAACAACGTTTAACGTTGATTACACTCCAGACCAAACTTATATGACATATGAAGATGGTTCAATGACTTGTTATCAATTAACAATGTCTTTCCAAGAACTAGAACCTCTGTTTGATGATGAATATGGCGGCAACGATGACAAAAATATAGGATTCTAATATGTCAAACTATTTTCAAAAAGTACCAGACTTCGATTATATTAGCAGATTACCTGATGCAAAAATATCAGAATATATTCGCGTAAAAAATTTATTCAGACGTGGAAAACTGCGAGATGATATTTTTAAAAATTTAGCCTTTTTTGAAAAGTATAAAATTTATGGTGACGAAAGACCCGATAATGTTGCCTATAATTATTACGGGTCATCCGAATATGATTGGCTTGTTCTTCTTTCCAATAATATTTTAAATGTTCAAACTGAATGGCCAATGTCTCAAGAATCTTATGACAGTTATCTAATTGAAAAGTATGGTAGTTATGAAAAACTAAGTGAAGTTCATCACTACGAAACAATTGAAGTTAAAAATACAAATGATGTTGTGATTGTGCCTGCGGGTTTACAAGTTGATAGTGGATATTCAATAATTTATTACGACCCCCTAAAAGGAACCACAGTTGACAGTGGAAATATTTCTGTTCCAGTTTCCAACTATGAGTATGAAGAAAAAATCGAAGATAACAAGAGAAATATCTTTCTTCTAAAACCAGCATATCTAAACATCGCTGTTGATGATCTGAATGATATTCTTCCATACCAAGAAGGTTCTACTCAGTATGTGAGCAGAACCTTGGCAAAAGGAGAGAATATTAGGATTTACACCTAATCAATCATCAACTAGTTTTTGAAAGTAAGCAAGAGCATCATCTTCGTCTTCATCCTCAGATTCTTGAGTGATTTTGGGAAGTGAAGGAGTCTTCGATTTGGAACGAGCATAAGATTGCTCAAGTTCTTCCACGACTTTGCTCTCTACTGAAGGAGTTTCAGTATAAGATTCATACTCATCTTCTTGCTCAACCACAGCACGGGATTGGGATGGAGCAGTCTTTTGACCAAGAACATACTTCAGACGCTTCTCAAGATCATCATAGGACTTGAATTGATCTGCTGAAGTCAGAGCGGTAAGTGAATACTGCTTTTTCCAGAGACCTTCAAGTGCATCATCATCATCCAGAAGAGGAGAAACAGATTCAAACTCAGACTTGTCATAGTTCCAGTAACCATCAACCTTACGAATCTTCAGTTTGAAGTTAGCGCCTTGCCAGAAGTCAAAGGGATTGATTGGAGTTTCATCTTCGAACTCAGGTTGCATCGATGCCATCACCTTGTCAAAGATTTTCTTACCATACTTGAACAGGAAGACCTTACCTTCGTTTTGAGGATTTACAGGATCCTTCACAACATAGATGTTACTGTAATAAGACAGTTTGCGTTTTTGCTTACGCACAGTTTCTTTGTTTGTTTCCGTGCCAGTATTCCAGAGTTCACGATTATATTCGGACACGGGATCTTTCTGACCCACAGTAGTCAAAGAGTTTTCAATGTACCAACCACCAGGACCTTGAAAGGCATGGGAGTACATCTTTGCCCAGGGAAGTTCTTCACCTTCAGGGGCAGGGAGGAAACGGATAACAGCAAAACCGTTACCAGTTTTATCCAGTTCTGGTTTCCATAGGCGGTCATCTTCTCCGCCACTTGTAGTATTCATCTTCTCAACTTCTTTTACCAGTTTAGAAGTGAGAGAACCCAGCTTGGATTGTTTTTTAAGGTCTGCAAAAGACATTAGATTACCTCGGATTAATAGGATTTGGCTTTTGTGTACTTCGTTATTCTACAGGTCGGAACCTGTTTTGTCAATCTGTTTTTTCATGACCTCAAGCATTTTGGACATATTGTTCAAAATGATGTTCATGTCAGTTCCAGAAGGAAGACCCATCATCACTGCGGATTGAGTAATGCGTTCTTTCATTTCAACTGCTTCTGGATCATCAGATAAACTCAGTCTTGTATAAAGAACTTTTTGTTTATCCAATAAACGTTCAAGAAGTTCTACATGTTCCAGTTTTTCTTCTTTAGACATTGAAGGAAATTTGAAAACGTTTGAGTAAACGTCTTCTTGCAATTCACTTATTTCAGCCATCTCAGCACGGACGACCTCTGAATCAAAAAACTTCATGAACCCTCCAGAACAATTTCTTTCAATATTTTACGATAACGGAATACATCTATATGTAGGAAAGGAGAATACTTCTTTATTTTTTTACTGACGGTTTCCCACACTGGGTCATTTAGTTTTTCGTCAAACTTTTTCCCGAACAGGAATATTTTATCACAAATTACCAGTGTTTCAAGACTAATTTTCCCGCTCAGGAAACTTTTTAAAACTGGTGGATGCCCTTTAGAGCATTTAAAAACTTCTTCAAATTTATTTTCACTGAAGAGAACTTCAGTTTCTTGTTTAAAATTATACGATAATGATTGAACTCTTCTCTGCCAATCATTATAGTTTTGTTCTCCGTTCTTTACAATCTCACCTATCCATAGAAACTGAGGATCGGTACATGAGATAAAGTTTGCTACAAAAAAGTTTTCAACTTCTTCGTCTGTTTTTTGTCTCGAAATTTTTTCGAACCAAAAACGATCCTTTCTCCTATAAAAAGATTGAATGGATGCTCTGGATTTTTTACAATACTTATGGTAGTCGTATGATTCTTTAGAAAAATGATTCTTTAATGCCAAATATGTTTTATAACAATCAAAGGGAGCCATTCATCAAAAAACAATTTTAGCGCGTGATGTTTTCTTCAAGAAGTTTAATTCCATTGCCTCATACTTTATTTTCTCTTTGAGAGGCTTTGAAATTAATTTGGGGACTGATTCAATATCGATATTATTTTCTTCACAAAAATGAATAATCGCGTCGATATAATTCATATCCGAATTATCTTTGACAAGAGTTTCTATCTCTTGAGCAAATTTGGAGGGACAGAAAAACTTACTTTCGAGTATCTTTTCTAATTCATTCTCCATCTGACCTAGTATTGTGATGTACAAATTCTTTGATGTAGCGAACTAATAACTTAATATAATCCCCTTTGTTCCTTTTGTCAAATACTTTCACTTCTCCACTAGGAGTTACCATTAAAGTAATTAATTTTTTAATTGATTTACCAGTCAATTCATAATACATCGCTGCATATGCAGTCTCTTGAACAAAGTAGTTTTCAATCCACTCTTCTGGTTTGATTTTATCTGATGTTTTAAAGTCGATTACAGCAAGTTCTCCTTCGTATTCTGCAATACAATCAACTCTACCTGCGAGTCCAAAATATTCAGAATATAAAGTTCTTTCAATTGCATGAATATTATTTATCTTATCAAGATAAGGTTTTGCGTGAATGAACATTATCTTTGTGAGGGGTTGATAATCGTTCCAGTTCAGTTCCTTGTTCTCAAGGTAATCTTGGCAAACTTGGTGAAAGTCAGTTCCTCTTGCTGTTGCTCTTTTAGTAATACGATTTGCTTCTTCAAGACCAACACGCTCTCGCCACTTCACAAAAATCTGACGATTGTAGAAAGAAGTTACAGACGTAATAGATGGCACCCAGTCTCCATTTGGTAGATTATAGAGACGGATGCCATTCTGTTCTTTCTTTTCTAGTTCAAGTTCACCTAAAAAATTACAATGATTAAAACTCATACTCCGATTTCCATTTTTGCAAGGATGTATTCTTTCACCAATCCAGAGCGAACAATATCATCAACTCCAAATTCAATAATATCAATAGAAGGCATAATACGAAGAACTTTCATAAAGTCAACGATACCATT